>Ga0213875_10002749_pt1 | contig 10388 bp, 9 predicted proteins | sample BarmaccomBMRX_R8_FD_160105 | JGI IMG/M metagenome (GOLD analysis project Ga0213875, IMG submission 160105) | Root-associated microbial communities from Barbacenia macrantha in rupestrian grasslands, the National Park of Serra do Cipo, Brazil - RX_R8 | ecosystem: Host-associated > Plants > Roots... | reverse complement strand
GTGCGCCTGGATGTTGAGCCGCCAGGCCGGATCGGACTTGATGAAGGCGATCGCGTCTCCGACGTTCCGGGCCCAGTCCGGGCCGTCCATCGGCGAAAGCCAGAGGTGCCGCGCGGCGACGATGCGCCGGGCCTGGTCGGGCGTCAGCTCCGGCTGCGGATAGACCAGCTTGAGCTCGTCGGCGTGGCGAACGGTGATGTCGGTGCCGGCCTTGGGACTGACGCAGACCCATTGCACCCGGGGGATTGGTCGGGTGCCGTTGGTTTCGATAGCAACCTCATAGCCGAGGTCTTCGTGAAGCACGTCGACCAGCGCCTGGTCGAGCTGAAGCGCGGGCTCTCCGCCGGTGAAGACGACGAGGCCGCAGCGACCGAAGCTCTCGATCTTCGCGACGAGGCCCTCAAGGGAATAGCCGGTGCCCTTTCGGAAATCGGTGTCGCAGAACCGGCAGGTGGCGCGGTGGCGGTCCTCTTCCCGGCCGCTCCACAGGTTGCAGCCGGCGAAGCGGACGAAGACCGCCGAGCGCCCCATATTGGCGCCCTCGCCCTGCAATGTATGGAAGATGTCATGGACCGTGTACATGGTTCGGCCTGGGAACCTCTCCACCACCGAGCGACGCTCGGCGGTCCCACTCCCCCGAGCAATCTCGGGGGATATTCACCGCACGCGGGGCCCGCCAAAGGGCAGCGGCGGCGGGGGCCGGCGGTCCCGGCGCGGAAGCTGCGCCTGATAGGCAACTCCGCAATGCTGGACGCAATAGGGGAACCCCGGGTTCGCCTGCTGGCCGCAAAAGTGGAAGTCCGGCTCGCCCGGGTGGCCGATCGGCCATTTGCAGATGCGGTCGTTAAGGTCGAGAAGGCCGGTCTTGTCGGCGACCTCGGGGCTCGGCTTGGCGGGAACGAGGCGGCGCGGCGGCGCCGGCGGGATCGGCGCCTGCTGCTCGCCGGGGCCCTGGCGAATGAAGCCGCCCGGACCGATCGAACGATACTGGACCTCCGTCGCGCCGGGGCGCGCCGGGATCGGCTGCTGGGCGTGAGCGCCAGGAATTGCAGTGCTTGGCGCCGCGCTCGCCGGGGAACGAGGCGCGGGCTCGGGGCGGGTTGCCTTCGGCGCCGAAGGGGCGCCCGGCGCGGTTGCGGCCGGGGCATGCGGCTTGTCCTCGCCGGGCTTCACCGGCGACGGGCGCTGCTCCAGCCCAAGGCGGTGCGCCTTGCCGATCACGGCGTTGCGGCTGACTCCGCCGAGCTCGTCGGCGATCTGGCTTGCGGTCGCGCCCTCCGCCCACATGGCCTTCAGCCGGTCGATGCGCTCATCAGTCCATGACATAGTCGAAATTCGCTCCAGTTCCGTCGCCAGCGTCAGCTCCAGGATAGATCCTGGCGGCTTGCGACCGGGTGCCGCAGCCGATAGTCGGCCAGGCTGTGAACGACCAGCCCCAGATGAACCAAGCCGCCGATGGAGACTCGGCCGCGCTGTGGATCCAGCGACCGCCGGGCAAGCCCGTGCTCACCGGCATCAACTGGGGAGGCCTCAGGACCCTCTATATCAAGGAGGTCAGGCGGTTCTTCAAGGTGCAGCTGCAAACCGTGTGGGCACCGGCGATCACCACCCTGCTCTATCTCGCCATCTTCACGGTGGCGCTGGGCCGAGCGGGGCGGACGGTGGCGGTCGAGCCGGGAGTCGACATCCCGTTCGCGAACTTCATTGCGCCGGGCCTCATCGTCATGGCGATGGTCCAGAACGCCTTCGCCAATGCGAGCTTCTCGCTGCTGGTCGGTAAGATCCAGGGCAATATTGTCGACTATCTGATGCCGCCCTTGTCGACCGGCGAGCTGATCGCCGCCCTCGTCGGCGCAGCCGTTACCCGGGCCTTCCTGGTAGGGTTCGCCGTGTGGCTGGTGATGCTGCTGTGGCCGGGGGTGTCGGTCGAACTTCGGCGCCCCGAGCTGGTCCTGTGGTTCGGGCTGATGGGCTCGCTGCTGCTGGCCTTCCTCGGGCTTCTGACCTCGATCTGGGCGGACAAGTTCGATCATGCGGCGGCAGTGACCAACTTCGTCGTCACTCCGCTCTCGCTGCTCAGCGGCACCTTTTATTCGGTGCGCCAGCTGTCCCCGACTTTTCGAGCGGTGAGTCACGCCAACCCATTCTTCTACGTGATATCGGGATTTCGCGCCGGCTTCCTGGGAGCGAGCGATTCGCCGCTGCTCATCGGCGGGATTGGTCTTCTGGTCGTGAATATCCTGCTGTGCAGCGTGTGCTACGCGCTCCTGAAGCGAGGCTGGAAAATCAAGAGCTAAGCATTTCAGCGACTTAACGAATTAAACTCTTTGAACGCCAGCTAACGGGAGCGTTCAGCCTCACATCACCGTTATTGGACGACTATTCCTTCGTGAACTCGTTCGAAGAGGAGAGTTATGATGCGTAAGTTGCTTGTTTCACTTGCCGCCGCCGGAACGGTGATGGCGTTCGCGACCCCGGCCTCGGCCCAGTGGCATCGGCCGGGCTATGGCTACGGCTACAACAACGGCAATTTTGCCCAGCTGCAGCGAGACGTGCAGTCGCTTCGCTGGAGCCGCGACAACCTGGCCCGCAGCGGCCGCCTGACCGGCCGCGAGGCCCGCGATCTCAACCAGGATATCGGTTCGCTGGAGTACACCCTCCGTCGCGCCGGCGCCAACGGCCTAACCCGCCGGGAGGTCGACGCGATGCAGTGGCGCATCCGCCAGGTTCGCCGCGAGCTCCAGCACTACGGCAACAACTACAACGGCCCGGCTTACGGCCGCCGTTACTGATCACGCTTCTGAGCGTATCGAAGGAGGCGCTCCGGACGTGTCCGGGGCGCCTTTTTCATGGCCGGGCTTTTGCCCTTTGTTGCCGGGCTGGCTATAGGCGGCGGGCGGCCAGCGCCGCTCGCATCATCTTTATTCCGCCAGGAGCCAAGCACCCATGGCCATCACGCCGCTCATGCCCGTCTATCCGCGCTCGCCGGTCCGTCCGGTCCGCGGCGAAGGGGTTTATCTCTATGGGGAGCAGGGCGAACGTTACCTGGACTTCGCGGCGGGAATTGCAGTGAACCTGCTCGGCCACGGGCACCCGGTCCTGACCAAGGCGATCCAGGATCAGGCGGCGACGCTGATGCATGTATCCAATCTCTATGGCTCGCCGCAGGGCGAAGCGTTCGCGCAGCGGCTGGTCGACCTGACCTTCGCCGACACGGTGTTCTTCACCAATTCGGGCGCCGAGGCGGTCGAGTGCGCAATCAAGACGGCGCGGCGCTACCATTATGCGAAGGGCAATCCGCACAAGCACAACCTCATCACCTTCTCGAACGCTTTCCACGGTCGGACCATGGCGACGATCAGCGCGACCGACCAGGCGAAGCTGCGCGACGGTTTCGCGCCGCTGCTGACCGGGTTCACCGTCGTCGATTTCAATGATCTCGATGCAGCGCTCGCCGCGATCGACGAGAATACGGCGGGATTCCTCGTCGAGCCGATTCAGGGCGAAGGCGGCATCCGCCCGGCAACGCACGAGTTCCTGGCTGGCCTTCGCGCCGCGTGCGACGAGCGCGACCTCATGCTGGTGTTCGACGAGGTCCAGTGCGGCGTCGCGCGGACCGGGCACCTCTACGCCTACGAACATTATGGCGTGGAGCCGGACATCATGGCCTCGGCCAAGGGCATCGGCGGCGGCTTCCCGATGGGCGCCTGCCTGGCGACCGAAAAGGCGGCCGCGGGGATGGTGATCGGCACCCACGGCTCGACCTACGGCGGCAATCCGCTGGCGATGGCGGCCGGCCAGGCGGTGTTCGACGTCGTCGCCAATGACGAGTTCCTTGCCGAAGTGCGGCAGAAGGGCGAGCGATTGCGCTCCGCCCTCGAGCAGATGATCCCCAATCACGACCATCTGTTCGACAGCGTCCGCGGCGTCGGCCTGATGCTCGGCGTCAAGATGAAGACGGACAGCCGCGCGTTCGTGACCTATTTGCGGACCAGGGGCCTGCTGACGGTCGCCGCCGGCGACAATGTCGTCCGCGTCCTGCCGCCGCTGAACATCGAGGAAAGCCACATCCGCGAGTTTGTCGAGACGCTAAGCGCGGCGGCGGCGGAATATGAGGTGCCTGCGGCGGCGGCTTAGAACGCGCTTATGTCTGCTTTGGGTGGAAAGCGGACGTCAGGGATATCCGATAATAAACGTCCCAACGAAGCTCGAAGTGGAAAGGGACAAGATTACCAAGACGACCGCCATCACTACTCTCTGCGTCGGATCACTATTCAGACCGAATCCGAGAGCCGCAGGAAGCGCCACCATCCAAAGTGCGTTCGCTGGTGAACGGAAGTTTTGGTCATCGGTCACAAACGTCCCAACCGCCGCAATTAGAACGACCAACAGGGTCTGAACCGCTAAAGGCAGTCGCGCGCTGGTTGTCTCACTGCGGCCCATCAGAGCATCCTGATGCAACAAACTAGTGTCTGCAATGGGTCGAAAGCAGACATTCAGTTTCCCACTGGCTACAGCCAACCCACCGCTCCTAGCTCAACTGGATAGAGCGCCGGGCTTCGAACCCGGAGGTTGGGGGTTCGAGCCCCTCGGAGCGGGCCATTCCGTAACCGTCATCCCGGCCCTTAGCCGGGATCCGCTATCTCTCTCCCGGAGAACAGGCGAACCCGGGTCGAGCCCGGGGTGACGAGACGGTTGTCGCCCGTGTCCCGCGAGCGCTCAGTAGTTGACGGTGACCGCGAAGGTGCCGACGTAGGTGCCGTCCGTCGTCGACGAATCGACACTGATGTTGCCGCCGATGTCGAGCGGCGTTCCCGCCGAACCGGAATTGCCGAGATTGACGGTTGCCGGCGCGTCAACGGTGAGGGTCAGCGTTTTCGCGTTGTTGTTCTGGTTGGTCAGGGTGACGTTGGCCGCGCTCACGGTGACGACCTGGTTGTTGGTGCCCGTGATCGTATATTCCGCGGTCTTCGTTGCGCCGGAACAGGTGACGTTGCTACCCGGGCACGAGAAAACACCACCCTTCGTGATGCCCACGGTTGCGCCCGTCCAGGTGCCGGCGCCCGACAGGAGGACGGTGCCCAGGTCGAGATCGCGAACCCATTTGAGCGTCAGCGGCTTGACGACACGGACGGTCGCCGTGGCTTGCTGGTCCGGGGATACGGGCGTGGGCGCCGCTACGGCCGGCTCTGCGGCGAAAATGAGTGCAAGGCCCGTCGCCCCGAGCGACAGCGCGCGAATGTTCCTCATCATTGATCCAGTCCCTCTGTTCGCGGCCGACCGAGACGTCGGCGAACCGGCGAGGTTTTGCCAGCGCAGGGTTATGATCCGGTTAACCAAACATTAGTATCGTTCGTTAGCTTTCCTCGGGCTGCGGCGTGAGTTGCCCGAGTCCGACGCACGCGTGGGGCGATCGGCCAGGACCACGCCCGAATCGCTCCTAGCTCAACTGGGTAGAGCGCCGGGCTTCGAAACCGGAGGTTGGGGGTTCGCGCCCCTCGGAGCGGGCCATTCGGGATCGATTAACGCGGGCTCGCCAGCCTTTTGGCGGCGGCAAATAGCCGTGCGAGGCCAGCCAGGCCCGGAATGCCGCGGGCCAGTTATCGGCTGGGATGTTGTGGCGGCGGAAGCCGAAGCCATGACCGCCCTTCTCGTAGATATGAAGCTCGGCCGGGAGCCCCGCCTTTGTCCATCGCTGGAAGATCTCGACGCTGTTGGTCGCGGGGAGTTCCGGGTCGTCCTGCGCGGCGCCGATGAACAAGGGCGGCGCGCCCTTGCCAGGCACGTCGGCGGTCAGGGCCGCCCCGTACATGGCCACGGCGAAGTCGGGCCGAATGGCCGGGTCGCTTGCGAGCGCCACTTCCATGGTCGCCATGGCCCCGGCGGAGAATCCGATGATGCCGACGCGGTTGGGCGCGATTCCATATTGCCGCCCGTGCGACCGGACGACGCGGATGGCCTGCTCCGCATCGGCGACGGCGAACGCCCGCCGGGCCCGCGTCGCACGCGCGAAATCCTCGAGCGATTGGCCGAAGGATTCTCCGTTCTGCGGTGGCCGTACCCGGTACTTGAGAACGAACGCCGTGATCCCCTCGCCTGCCAGCCAGCGCGCCGTCTCGAGGCCGTCCACGTCCCAGGCCAGCGCTCGGAACGATCCGCCGGGCAGGACCACCATCGCCGTGCCGTTCGCCTTGGCCGCCGCCGGGCGAAAGACGGTGAGCGTCGGGACGGTGACATTGGTGATGACATGGATCCTGCCGACGTTCGGAAGCGTGACGTCCGCAGCTTCTTCGGGTGCCGCCCAGTCCTGTGTCCCGGGCGCCTGGCCGGGCCAGATGCGCAGCGGCTGTTCGGCCTGCGAAGGCGCCCGACGGGCCGTCCCGCACGCGGCCGAAAAGCATAGCAGCAGGGGAGCCAGCAGGATCATAGGCTTCAAGACACGCATCGATGATCCTCGCTCGGTCGGAATTGCGACGAGGATGCCGCGTTCACTGCGCGAAGCCAAGCCAGGCGATGGCGGCGCCCGGATGCGGAAGGCCGAGCAATGCCCTCGGTTGTCCCGCCCCCTGCCCGTTCCTATCTTCCATCCATGCCCACAACAGAGCTCAACACGGACGTCGTGCTCGGCGTTGCCATTCCTTCGCGCAATGCTCGCGGCCGCATCGCGCGGCTGGGACCGGTGGTGGACTCCATCCTGGCCAGCCACAATTACCCGCCGGTCATCGAGAAACTGCTCGCCGAAGCGGTGACTCTGACGGCGCTGCTCGGCGCGCTTCTGAAAGAGCCGCAGGGGCAGCTGACGCTTCAGGCGCAGACCGAGGGCGGAGTGATCGACCTGATGGTTTGCGACTATCTGGGCGGCGAGCTGCGCGGCTACGTGCGGCACGATCCGGACAAGGTCGCGGGCCTGTCCGAGACTCCGATCCTGCAGGAGCTGTTCGGCAAGGGCTATCTCGCCATCACCTTCGACCAGCCGCTGGCCAACGAGCGCTACCAGGGCATCGTGCCGCTGGAGGGCAAGAGCCTCGCCGAAGCGGCGCAGAGCTATTTCGGGCAGTCGGAGCAGATCCCGAGCCTGGTGCGGCTAGCCGCCGAGAAGCGAGACGGCAATTGGTCGGCAGGCGGACTATTGCTGCAGCATCTTCCCGAGGGCGAGGAAGGGCGCGAGCGGCTGCATACGCGGCTCGACCATCCCGACTGGCCCCACGTCGCGATCCTCGGCGGGTCGGTGAAGCCCGACGAGCTGACCGACCCGGCGCTGCCGCTCGACGACCTGATCTGGCGCCTGTTCCACGAAGAAGAGGAGATCCGCACGCTGGATGCGCATAATCTCGCGCGCGGTTGTCGCTGCGATCCCGATTACGTGCGGTCGGTGATTGCCCGCTTCCCGGAAGAAGAACGCAGGGACATGGTTGGCGACGACGGTTTCATCCGCGTCGATTGCGCCTTCTGCTCGACCAGCTTCCCGATCGCTCCGGACGAGGTCGGCTGAGCCTCAGGCCGCCTTGCCGCCTTCATACTGGTCGATAACCCAGGGTTCGTCCTGCGCCTTGTCGATCCATTCGGCGACGTGCGGGTGCGACAGCACGCACTTCATGTAGGAACCAGCGAAGCTCGGCACCGGAACTCCATAGGTGAGGAAGCGCGTGACAACCGGCGCGTACATCATGTCGGCCGCGCACCAGTCGCCGAACAGGAAGTCGCCGGTGCCGCCGAAGCGGGCGCGAGCCTGCGCCCAGAGCTGCAGGACTCGGTCGATGTCGGCCCGAACGGCGTCGCCAAGCGGCTTCGACGCATAGGACTGGCGCACGTTCATCGGCAGCTCGCGGCGCAGCGCGGCGAAGCTCGAATGCATCTCGGCCGACATCGATCTTGCAACGGCGCGGGCGCTGTCGTCCTCCGGCCAGTAGAGATCGCGACCGGCACGGTCGGCAAGGAACTCGATGATCGCCAGGCTGTCCCAGACGACGCAGTCGCCGTCCCACAGGATCGGTACCTTGCCGAGTGAAGGCGCGAACTCGTCGCCCTGGCGGCGCTTTTCCCATTCGTCGTCGAACATCGGCACGACGAGCTCCTCGAATGGCTGGCCCGACTGCTTGACCGCGAGCCAGCCGCGCATCGACCAGCTGGAATAGGCGCGGTTGCCGATGATGAGCTTGAGCAATTGCTGCTCCTTCTTACGAAATCGCGGCTTCGAGGATCGCTGACCTCAACTCGGCGATGCCGGTACCGGTTTCGCTCGACGTCGTGAAGATGCCGGGGTGCGCGGCTGGGTGCTTGCGCGCTTCGGTAGCGACCGCTTCGAGAGTCGTTGCAAGCTCGGTTGGCCGCACCTTGTCGGCCTTGGTGAGGACGAGTTGATAGTTGACGGCGGCGCCGTCGAGCATCTCCATCACCTCGCGGTCGACGTCCTTGAGGCCGTGGCGCGAATCGACCAGCACGAGAGCCCGCTTAAGGACCGCGCGGCCGCGCAGGTAATCGTTCACCAGGAACCGCCAGCGGCGGACCATGTCCTTGGGCGCTTCCGCAAACCCATAGCCCGGCATGTCGACGAAACGCAGCTGGATCGGCTCGCCGATGTCGAAGATGTTGAGCTCCTGCGTCCGGCCCGGAGTATTTGACGTCCGGGCCAGCGACTTGCGATTCGTGAGCGCATTCAGCAGCGAGCTCTTGCCGACGTTGGAGCGGCCGGCGAAAGCAATCTCTGGCACGTCGGGGTCCGGCAGGAACCTGAGCTCCGGCGCCGATTTCAGGAAAGCGATCGGCCCCGCGAACAGCTTGCGGGCGCGCTCGGCAAACTCGGCCGCGGCAGCCTCGGCGTCGGTCTCGTCGCTCACGTCTTGACCGGGTGCGTGTCGCTTAGGTGCAGGCCGAAACGGCGGTACAGCCACCATTGCTGCGCCAGTGTCAGCAGGTTGTTGGTGACGTAATAAAGCTGCAGGCCGGCCGCGAACGGCGCGAACACGAAAACCATGAACCAGGGCATCAGCGACAGGATCTGCTGCTGCGCCGGGTCGACCGACTGCGGGCTCAACTTCATCGTCAGCCATTGGGTGGCGCCGACCAGGATCGGCAGGACGCCGATGGCGATGAGGTGCGGCGGAGTCCACGGGATGAGGCCGAACAGGTTCACCGGCGTCATCGGATCGGGCGCCGACAAATCGTGAATCCACAGCGCGAACGGCTGGTGCCGCATTTCCACCGACACCAGCAGCACTTTGTAGAGCGCATAGAAGATCGGGATCTGGATCAGGATCGGCAGGCAACCGGCGGCCGGATTGATCTTCTCCGCCTGGTAGAGCTTCATGATCTCCTGCTGCTGGCGCGGCTTGTCGTCCTTGAACTTCTCCTGGATCGCCTTGAGATTGGGCTGCACCTTGCGCATCGCCGCCATCGACTGGAATTGCTTCTGGGCGACCGGGAACATGATCGCGCGAACGATGAAGGTCAGGCAGATGATCGCCACGCCGAAGTTGCCGACAGTGTGGAACAAGAAGATCAGCAGCGAGAAGATCGGCCGCATGAACCATTCGAACCATCCCCAGTCGATTGACTTCGAGAGCTTGGGAATGCCGGCGCTCTCGTAGCGGTCGAGCCAGGCCTTTTCCTTGGCGCCGGCGAACAGGCGCGTCTGCGTGGTCAGCGTCTGGCCGGGGGCGACACTTGCCTGGGCCAGGGCATAGTCCGCCTGATAGCCGCCGCCCGGCGAATGGCGGAAGCCGGCGTTCATCGCGGCATTGTCGGACGGGATGAGGGCAGTCAGCCAGTATTTGTCCGTGAACCCGAGCCAGCCGCTCACGGCGGAATAGGTCCGCCCTGCGCTCCCGGCCTGGTCCAGGTCCTTCCAGTTGACGTCATAGCCCGCCTTGCCGCCGAAGACGTCGATCGGGCCGACGTGATTGGTCCAGCTGGACGGGTCGGCGGACATCGCCGCGCGGCTGACGAGTCCGTCGGGGCGGACCACCACCGGCTTGCCCGATCCGTTGACGACGCTCTGCTGGACAGTGAAGAGATAGCCGTCGTCGACCGCGATCCTGATCTGATAGCGCAAGCCGTCGGGCGATTGCGTGCTCAGCGTCACCGGATGGCTGGGCGTCAGAGCCTGGCTGTCGGCCGTCCACACGGTGTCGAGGCCAGGAGCGGCGCCGCCCTGCGCGGTCCAGCCGAACGAGGCGATATAGGCGCCCGGCGCGCCGAGCGGCGACAGCAGGCGGACCGGCGGCGAATCCTTGGCGATGGTCTCGCGCTGACGGACGAGCACGAGATCGTCGATTTGCGCGCCCTTCAGGTTGATCGAGCCTTGCAGCGAGGGCGTGTCGATGCGCACCCGCGGGGTCGAACCGATCACCACGGCCCGGCTGCGGAGTGCCTGCACCGTGTTGACGGCC
>Ga0213875_10002748_pt1 | contig 10389 bp, 5 predicted proteins | sample BarmaccomBMRX_R8_FD_160105 | JGI IMG/M metagenome (GOLD analysis project Ga0213875, IMG submission 160105) | Root-associated microbial communities from Barbacenia macrantha in rupestrian grasslands, the National Park of Serra do Cipo, Brazil - RX_R8 | ecosystem: Host-associated > Plants > Roots... | reverse complement strand
TCAGCTTCGTCATTTGACGCCAGGCCAAGCCGTGAGCATCGTCGCGGACACGCTTCCCGATCACGTCTTCCGGGGCCATGTGCTCAGCCTTTCGCCCGGCACGGGTGCGATTTTCAGCGTCATCCCGCCCGAGAACGCGACCGGCAATTTCACCAAGATCGTGCAGCGCGTGCCGGTCCGCATCGAGCTCGACGCGAGCGATCCGGAGCTCCGCGCGCTCAGGCCGGGGCTCTCCACAACGGTAAGCGTGGATACACGCTCGAACTAGGGGAGTGTGAGGTGAACGCGCCAGCGAGCATGGCTTCGACGGGCTTCGTGCGCAGCCTGTTGCCGTTCGTCGTCATGTGCGTGGGCATGTTCATTGCCCTCCTCGACATCCAGATCGTCGCCTCTTCGCTGCAGGATATCGGCGGCGGATTGTCCGCCGCGCAGGACGAGATCAGCTGGGTGCAGACCGCGTATCTCATTGCCGAGATCGTCATGATTCCGCTCTCGGGATGGCTGACGAGGGTCTTCTCGACGCGCTGGCTCTTCACGGCTTCGGCGGCCGGCTTCACGGTTACCAGCATGCTTTGCGGTGTCGCCTGGAACATCGAAAGCATGATTGTCTTCCGCGCGCTCCAGGGGCTTCTCGGCGCCTCGATGATCCCGACGGTGTTCACCTCGTCCTTTCACTATTTTCAGGGACCGCGGCGCGTCTACTCGGCGGCCGTCATCGGCACCATCGCCTCGGTTGCACCGACACTGGGACCCGTCATCGGCGGCTGGATCACCGACACGCTGAACTGGCACTGGCTCTTCTACATCAACCTCGTTCCCGGCCTCGCCATCACTTGCCTCATCCCGTTCCTTGTGCGCATCGATGAGCCCGATCTGTCGCTTCTCAGGAAGGCCGACTATGCCGGCATCACGCTGATGGCGATCGCGCTCGGGACCTTGGAATATGTCCTCGAGGAAGGCGCGCGCTGGAACTGGTTCGACGACGCGACGATCAGGGATTGTGCGCTTGTCTCGGGTGCCGCCGGCGTGCTGTTCGTGATCAGGAGCCTGACATTCGCGCGCCCCGTCGTCGATCTTCGCGCCTTGGGCAACAGGAATTTCGCCTTGGGATGCATCCTCTCCTTCGTCACCGGCATCGGCATCTTCTCGACGATCTATCTCACGCCGCTCTTTCTCGGCTATGTGCGCGGCTTTAGCGCCTGGCAGATTGGCATCGCCATTTTCTCGACCGGCGCCGCCTCGCTGATTGGCGTTCCCGTATATATTTTCCTTGCGCGCAAACTCGATACGCGCTGGCTCATGATGTTCGGCCTTGCCTCTTTCGGCGCAGCCATGTGGAGCTACAGCTTCATCACCCATGATTGGGGAGCTGCCGAGCTTCTCGTGCCTCAAATCCTGCGCGGATTTCCACAGGTCTTCGCGGTCGCGCCAAGCGTCAATCTCGGCCTGGGGAGCTTGCCGCCGGAACGCCTCAAATATGCGAGCGGCCTCTTCAACATGATGCGCAATCTCGGCGGAGCCGTCGGCATCGCGGTGAGCGGCGCGATCCTCAACGACCAGACGAATTTCCACTTCCTCATGATCGCATCCAAGCTGACGCCGGCAAATGGCGCCATGACTCGGGTGACGGCCGATGTCGCGCAGCGCTATGGCGCCGTGCTCGGCCAACAGGGAGGCCAGGTCGCCGCGCTGAAGCAGCTCTTCCACCTCGCTTATCGTGAGGCCTCGACTCTCGCCTACGCCGATGCCTTTCGTGTGATCATGATTGCTTTCGCGATCGCCACGCTTCTCGTGCCTTTCCTTCGCAATGTCTCCGCGCCGAGGACGCCGCTCGGCGGGGCGCACTGAAAGGGTGAGCCGGCCTGCGCGCCGACCCGGACCCTATGGGCCGGCCTCAATCGCGATCTACTGCGCGTAGGAAGGGTCTTTGCGGTCGAGTTGGCGCTTCAGCACCTCGAAATGAGCGTAAGCCATTCCCTTGTAGTCGTCCCAGCCGCGGGCGGTTTTCTCGGCTATGTCGTGAGGCATGACATTGAGCTTCTGGCCCGTCGAGTAGGCAAGCACCATCGTTCGGCAAGCACGCTCGAGGTAATAGAGCTCGTCGAACGCCTCCGCGACGGTGCTGCCGGTTACGAGCACGCCGTGATTGCCCATGATCATCACGGATTTGTTGCCGAGCGCGCGCGCCAGACGCTCGCCTTCTTCCTTGTCGTCCGCGATGCCGCCAAATCCGAGATCGACATGAGTGCGATCGTAAAAACGGGCGGTGTTCTGATCGATGGGCTTGAGCTCCGGATCCGCGAGCGCCGCCAGTGCCGTCGCGTAGGGGGGATGGACGTGCAGAATGCAGCGCGCATGCGCCAGCGAGGCGTGCACGCTCCCGTGGATGCACCACGCCGACGGATCGGGCGCATTCTCTCTCTTCATCGTTTCGGGGTCGTCGCTGTCGAGCAGCAGGAGATCGCTCGCCTTGATCGACGAGAAATGGCTCCATCGCGGGTTCAAGAGGAACTTCTTTCCATCATCGGAGACTGCGAGGCTGAAGTGATTGGCAACAGATTCATGCCAATCGAACTCGACGGCCAGGCGGAAGGCGGCGGCAAGATCGACACGCAATTGCCACTCATCCGCCTCCCGAGACCGGGCATCGCGCGACGCATTCGCTCTGAGGCTGCTGACCTGCGACATCGTTGCTCTCCCGTATCGTTCCAAAGTTCATCGACGGCTTTGCCGGAACCTTAACGTTCGCGCGGCCCGATTTTCAAGCGAAAGCCTGACACGGCGCGGCTCGCCAAGCAATCGGCGACCCCGTTTCAACGCCTTACAGATGTTTATCTTGCCTCTTTACACGTGACATTCGGCGCGCAGCGGGTTGACGGCTCCCCTCTTTGAACTACCCTCTTCAAAGGACGCCATGTGTCCGGCCCCATGTGTCCGACCCCATGTGTCCGACGCTATGTGTCCGACGCCCTGTGTCCGGCCGATCTCGCATCGGCTCGAATTCCGCGGACCCGTCAAGAACGCGAAGCTTCGGAGTTTGCTCATGTCGACCGATATTTCTCGTCTCGTGGTGTTCGGTGACAGCCTGTCGGACAACGGGAATCTTTTTCGCTTTACCGGGCAGCCGGCTCCTCCCTATTGGGAGGGCCGCTTTTCGAACGGGCCGACTTACGCCGAGCAACTCGGGGCACAGCTAAGCGTGCCGCTCGATGACCTCGCCTTCGGCGGGGCGACGGCGAGCGGCACCTCGCCTGTCGCCGATCCCTTGCCGGTCAATCTTCCCGAGCAGATTGCGGCCTATCTTGTCCAGCTGCATGGTCGAACGGCGCCCGCCAATACGACGGCGGTGATCTATATCGGCAACAATGATTACATCAATTACCTGGAGAATGGCACGTCGAGCTTGACGATCCCAGAACTTGTCGCGAGCGTCACGAGGAGCATCAAGGACGCGATCGATGTTCTCAACGCCGTCGGCGTGCAAGAGATCGCGCTCTTCACCTTGCCCGATTTGAGTGTCACCCCCGAGTTTCAAATGTTGGCTCAACAGCTCGGGCCGGTTCAAGGCCCCGCGTTGGTCGCGCTCGCCCGCGAGCTCGACATCGAAAACAACACGGTCCTGCAGCAATTGGCCGCCACTCGTCCCAACGTTCAGCTCGTCGACATCTTCAAGCTGACGGATGCGGTTGCGGCCGATCCGCTGAGCTTCGGCTTCGCCGATTCCACAGTTCCGATGACGAGCCTTCTCTCGGCGGGTTCGACGCAATTCGCCCCAAACGAGGTCGCTTTCTTCGATTCCCTTCATCCGACCTATGCGGCGCATGGCATTCAGGCCGCATTCGCGGACGCGGTTCTGACGTCGGATCACATTCAATATCTGGACGGGACACAACCGCTGGTGAACGCTCCGAACGGCAATGACTTCATTTTCGCGACGCCGATCGATCCGGCAAATCCAAGCCTCACCGACAATTATACGATCTATGGGGGGACGGGGAACGATCTGATCTTCGCTGGTTCCGGTGATGTGACGGTGTATGGTGGCACGGGCAATGATCTTATCGACGCGGGCTCCGGCAACGCGACGCTTTTCGGCGGATACGGCAATGACGTCCTCGCCACGAACTCGCTCGGCGCGAACATTCTCAATGCCGGGCAGGGCAATGACGCCTTGATCGTCAATCGAGGCGGCACGAACACGCTTGAGGGCGGAAACGGAAACGATCTTTTCGTCCTCAAAGAGAGCGCGAGCCCTGCAGGTACGGCCCCGCTATTTGGCAACCAGACGATCGTCGGAGGGGATGGGAACAACACCCTTCGCTTAATCATCAACGATCAAAATCCGGGCACGGAGATGGCGCTCGTGAACGACTTCATGAACATTGAGACGGCGTTCGACAACTCGATCGCGGCGGATCATCCCGGCAACTTTTCCGCGGGCGGTCTCAACGTGTCCGGCATTGATGCGGTGCAACTTCAGGTCGACAGCGTTTCGAACAATCCGGCCACGCCTTATCTTATCACTCACAACATCGTGGCGTCTGTCGGCGACGCAGCACCGGTCGGCAATGCTCTCGCCGGCCTCCTGCAAAGCGCGCAGAATTGGGGTCTTCTAACGGTCTGAGCCGCCGCGCATGATCCGAAAGCTCGGCCAGCTCTTCCCGACAAACTCGTTTCCTATCCACCATTGGAGGATGAGGGCGCAGACTTTGAGCCATCATGGTGGGATCGGCGCCTTGCGTGTTTGCGGGTCGCTCTCCATGCTGCAAAGCTTTCATGAGCCTCATTTTCACCCCGCCCACGAGTTCTTCGCGCCACAGTGAGGCCGATCCCGGCGAAAGGCGGCGGAGTTCACCAGAGCGCCGCCTCGGCCGTAACTGAGAAAGGTCACGTCTTATGGGGTTCAAGGTTCAAGTTGGCCCCCAGCAGATCGCGATCCATCAGGGACAGACGGTGCTCGTCACCGAGCCCGACGGGCAAATCAATTGGCCGAGCGCGCGCGGCCTCTACTTTCGCGATACACGCATGATCAGCGCCTGGGCGATTTACGCTAATGGGGCACCTTGGGACCCGTTGAACGGCGGAACGGTCGCTCCGCATGTGGCGCGCATCTTCGAGACGAATCGCGCTTTTCTCACCGAGCGAGGTCCGGTCGCCCCGCGCACGCTCGGCCTCATGATAAGCCGCCATATCGATGGCGGCCTCCATGAGGACATCGATGTCGTCAACAACAGCCAGGAGCCCGTCCGCTTCAATCTCGAGATCGCGATCCGTGCCGACTTCGCCGATATCTTCGAAGTGAAAAGCGATCGAATCGTGAGGCGCGGCCGCATTACCACGACTTGGTCGCCCAGGCGACAAGCGATGCACATGTCATACCGCAATCGGGATTTCGCCCGCGAGGTCATCGTTCGCACCGGCAATGGAGACGGCAAGGCGACTGTGAACGCCAATGGGAGGCTGAGCTTCGATATCGCACTCAAGCCCGGGCAAACCTGGCACCGCTGCTTGATCTACGATCTCGTCGACGGAGCCTCACGGCTGAAAGCACCGCGGGGTTGCACGCATTCCAGTGCGACATCCAGCCATGCGGTCAAAATGGACGAATGGCGCGATTCGGTGCTCAAGATCGAGACGAGCAACGAGGAGTTTTATCGCTGCTTCGATCAAGGCGTGCAGGACATGGCGGCGTTGCGCCTGCCGCTCCCCGGGATGGATCACATGGTGTTCGTGCCCGCCGCGGGACTGCCCTGGTTCGTTGCTCTCTTTGGCCGTGACACGCTCATCGCCTCGTTGCAAACCCTGATCGTTTATCCCGACTTCGCCATGGGGGCCTTGGAGGTCCTCGGCCAATACCAGGCGAAAGCGCGCGACGACTACCGCGACGCTGAGCCCGGCAAGATCCTGCACGAGTTGCGTTACGGCGAGCTCGCACATTTCAAGCTGATCCCGCACACGCCATATTATGGCACCGCCGATGCGACCCCGCTCTACCTCGTGGCGCTGCACGCTACTTGGCGCGCCACGGGTGATCGTGCGCTCATCGAGCGGCATCTCCTGACCGCCGAAGCCTGCCTTGCCTGGATCGACAAATACGGCGATCTCGACGGAGACGGGTTTCAGGAATATCAGACCCGCTCGACGGCCGGCTACGAGAACATGGGGTGGAAGGATTCCGGCGATGCCGTGATGTATCCCGACGGCACGCTGGTGCACGGGCCGAAGGCCTTGTGCGAACTGCAGGGCTATGTTTACGACGGCTGGCTGCGTATGGCCGAAATTTATGACGAGCTCGACAACAAGCGTCGCGCCACGGCGCTGCGCAAAAAAGCAGCAAGGCTGTTCAAGAAGTTCAACGAGGAATTCTGGGACGAAAAATCTGGGTTCTACGCCTATGCGCTCGATGGCGACAAGAAGAAGGTTCTGTCGGTCGCCTCGAATGTCGGCCAATGCCTATGGGCGGGCATCATCGCACCCCAGAGAGCGTCCGCGGTGGTCAAGCGCCTTATGCAAAAAGACATGTGGAGCGGATGGGGCATTCGCACGCTCTCGGCCGATCACGCTTCCTTCAATCCTTACAACTATCAAACGGGGTCGGTCTGGCCGCATGACAACTCGATCATCGCGCTTGGCATGCGCCGCTACGGCTTCGCGGCCGAAGCAGCCGCCGTCGCCCGCGACATCAGCCGCGCAGCGGGCCATTTCCTCTTGAACCAATTGCCCGAGCTTTATGGCGGGTTGCAGCGCGATCCGACGAATTTCCCCGTGCAATACCTCGGCGCGAATGTGCCGCAAGCCTGGGCCGCGGGCACTCCCTTCGTGCTGCTGCAAACGATTCTCGGCCTCCAACAGGACGCGCCGCGAGGCAAGATCTATGTCGATCCTGCGCTCCCCGATTGGTTGCCCGACGTGACGCTCAGGGATCTGCGCCTCGGCCGACGGCATTTCGACATACGTTTCTGGCGCGACGGCAACGAGACGAAGTTCGAGGTGCTGAAAGGCGATCGGCACGCGGTGGAGCACATGAGCATTGTATTCTCGCAAGCGGTGGAAGGAGGCAAGGTGCAAGGGGGAGATCGCCGAAAGCATTCGCACCCTCGAGCATGATGCGTTCCTCTACCGAGCGCCTTCTGAGTTTCTCGCCGCTCATACCTCCACGATAGAGCGGATAAGCAACCGTTTGGTTGCGCGATCGAGCGCTGCGCCTTCTCTTGTATTTAAGGCCCAGGCGCTTCGCGGCACAAGGATCGCCGACCCGCCCGCACCGAACGACAAGGAACCTGGCCATCGCGAAGCGGTTAACTGGCACCCCGCAATAAGCGTATCTCCAGCTCGAGGTTCACCATGCCAGCTTTCGACGCAGCACGCCGCCAGTTCGTGCTGGCCACGGCCGCAGGCCTTGCCCTCTCCGGCCAAGCAGCGGCGCAATCGCGCACCGATGAAGGACCGAGAACGCTCGAAGGCAAACCGATGCCCGAGCCTGGACCCGAGAAGACCGCCGGCCCCGTCAAGCCCGGACGAGGATGCGTGCTGACCGGGAAGGTCGCGCTCGTGACCGGCGCTGCGCGCGGCATCGGGCGGGCGATCGCGGTCGAGCTTGCGGCAAACGGAGCCGATGTAGTGGCCCTCGACATCGCAGGGCCCGTCTCGTCCGCCTCGAACGCCGAGCCGGCGACGCCCCAAGAGCTCGATGAGACGGTGCGGCAGATCCGAGGCTTCGGGCGTAAGTCAGAGGCCGTGAGGGCCGACATCCGTGATCTCGCCGCGTTGCGGCAAGTCGCTGACAACGTCGAGCGCGATTACGGAAAGATCGACATCGTCGTCGCAAACGCCGCGATCCAGCGGTGGAAGCCTCTCCTCGAAATGGAAGATGCGGACTGGCGCGACGTCATCGACAACAACCTCAACGGTACGGCGAACACCGTGCGGGCTTTCGCGCCCAAGATGGTAGCCCGGCACAAGGGCCGTTTTATCCTTCTCTCCTCCATGCAGGGCAAGCACGGAACGAAGGACGGCTCCAGCTATTCGGCGTCGAAATGGGGAATCCTCGGCCTGATGAAGTCCGCCGCGATGGAGCTCGGTGAGCACAACATCACCGTGAACGCGATTCTGCCCGGCCTCGTCGACACGCCGCTCACGCGCTACGAGAAGCGATTGAGCGAAAGCATCGCCGAGACCGGCCGCAAGCCGCCGGAAAAACCGACGCCGCAGGAAGCCTGGGACATCAGGGCCCCGACCGTGCCGCTGAAAGTCGGTTGGCTCCAGCCCGACGACATTTCGCCCGTCGCCGTCTTCCTCGCCTCCGATGCCGCCAACATGGTGACCGGCGCCGAATATGAGGTGACCGGCGGCGACAGCGCGAAGACCGTCTGACGCGGCGGCGCTGACGCGGATTGGGCCGGCCTTGCCTCAAGGTGAGGCACCTGATTGCAATTGCGGGAACTAGGGATTGGCGAGCGTTCGCGACCACGCCACAAAGCCCAAGCTCCGGGCGCGTTCACCCACAGCGGCGGCTTGTGCTCGATCGCCCGTCTCGGTCGAGCTTGCCAGTGCCTCCAATCCCTCGGCAATGAGATCGCACCAGGGCAAGGGTTCGCGTGCGAAGGCGTCGCGCAACGCTTTTGCGTAACGGCGTGCCTCTTGCGCCCAACCCTGCGCAAGCACAGCCAAGGCCGCATCGCGATTGAACCATAATGGATTATGAGCAAGCGTTCCCTTCTCGATGAGCGCCTCGCCCTCCTCAAGAGCGGCACGGATTGCATCGGAGAAAGTCTCCGCACGAGCGATGACACCGAGCGCCATGGGAAGGCAGAACGCAGGTCCGGTCTTGCGTGCCAGCGTCGCGCCTCGTTGCCCCAACGCCAACGCCTCCGCTCGAAATCCTCTTTCGAGCGCGACTTTTCCCCTGAAGATGAGGTTGAGAGCTTCGTATCGGTGAGCGCCGATTTCCGCCGCGAGCCGGGCGGCTTCGGCAAACTCATGATCCGCTCGATCGTATTGGCCTTGCTCGAGCAGGATCTTTCCCAGGCAACTCCCGCGCGCCGTGATCTCGGCGCGCCGGTTGCCGACTCTCACGGACATCGCAACATCCTCTTCGCAATCCTGCCTCGCTTCGTCGAGCCGACAAAGGTAGAGGCGCATATGGCCGCGCATCGAGAGGTTCGCGAGAACGACGTCCTGCAATCCGTTCGCCTGGGCGATGCGCACGCAGCTATCATAAGTGCGCTCGGCCGTCGCCAATCGGTGGCTCGCCAACTGGGCGTCACCCAATCCGCTCAAGGCTCGCGCTTCCGCCTCTGGATCTTCCATGCGCCTCGCCACGCCAAGCGCCGCCTCGTTCGCCGCGACGCAGAGCTCGGCTTTGGCGAGGGCGAACAGGATGCCGCCGCGCAAAGTGTGGATCCTGAGCCAATCCCGATTATGCCCGACGCGCGAAGCGAGATCTTCTGCATGATCGAGCTGCGCCAACGCCTCATCATAACGATCGAGAATGCGCAGGCTTTCCACGAGATCGAGCCGGACCTTGAGTTCCCAGCGCGTGTCGGCAAGCCTCTCGCCGTCTCGTAGCGCGGCCAGATAGTGCGCGCAGGCTTCGGCATGCGCCCACAGGAGAGCGGAGCGGTGTCCGGCCTCCCGCCAGTAGCTCGCGGCTTCAGCCTGCCGGTCGGCGCCGGATAAATGCCGTGCCAGATGTTCGGCGGCCATCTCAGCCTTTCCGGCCAAGACATGATCCGCAATCTCGCCGTGAACGCGTCGTCGCACGCCGCGCAGCAGCGAATGGTAGGCGACATCCTGAATGAGAACGTGACGGAACGCGTAGCGCCCGCCCTGCTCGACCAGAATGTCGTCGCCGACGAGGCGCTCCAAGGCTTTCTCGAGATCGACACCATTGAGCCCCGACACGACCGCCAGATCGGCTTGGGCGAAATTATGCCCGATCGCGGAGGCAAATTGCGCCACGCGCTTGGTTGGACCGAGGGCATCGAGCCGCGCCTGAAGCGAATCCTGAAGCGAGTCCGGGATCGCATTCGAACCGCTTTGCGCGACCACGCGCGTGAGCTCCTCGAGGAAGAGCGGCAAGCCACCAGCCCGGCCGAGGATTTCCCGGCGTGCCGATCGACTCATCGCCTCTCCGCAAGTCGCCGCGATCAGCTCTTCGGCATCGGTCTTGTCGAGAGGGCCGAGTTCGAGGCGCGTGCCGCCGATATTGTGCGCAAGGCGATCAGCTACCGGTCCCGGCCGACTTGCGACAAGCATCAAGAGTGGCTGCTCGTCGAGGTGATCACGCATGCTGCGCAGAAGATCAGCCGTCGTGGGATCGATCCAGTGACCATCCTCGATCGTGAGCACGGTGGGCTTGCGGCCGATGCGAGCCGTCAGCGATCGGCT
>Ga0213875_10002747_pt1 | contig 10391 bp, 9 predicted proteins | sample BarmaccomBMRX_R8_FD_160105 | JGI IMG/M metagenome (GOLD analysis project Ga0213875, IMG submission 160105) | Root-associated microbial communities from Barbacenia macrantha in rupestrian grasslands, the National Park of Serra do Cipo, Brazil - RX_R8 | ecosystem: Host-associated > Plants > Roots... | reverse complement strand
CGCAGCCGGGCCCGATCATCAGGAACGCGCCGAGGACCATGCCGGCCAGGCGGGAGTTCACCAGCCGGAAGCGGAACCGGTTCATGAAGAAGGGCGAGAGATAGCCGCCGATCACGCCGCCCAGGTCGGCGGCCAGGAACGGCAGCCAGGCGAACATGGCGATGCCCTTGAGGTCCATGCCGCGCTCGGTGGTGAGGTAGAGCGGGATCCAGAAGCTGAAGGTCTGCCAGGCGGGCTCGGCGAGGAAGCGCGGGATGGCGATGCCCCAGAAGCGCTTGGTGGCGAGGATCTTGCCGATCGCCGGCGACCCGGCGGCGCCGTCGTCGCGCTTGTCCGGCTCCTGCCCGGCGAGGATGAACTCACGCTCCTGCTCGGTGATCCAGGGGCTGCGAGCCGGCACGCGGTAGAACACCCACCACAGGGCCGCAAACACGAAGCCGAGCGCGCCGGTGACGATGAACGCCGCCGGCCAGCCGTAATAGAGCTGTACCGAAATCACGAGCGGCGGCGCCAGCATCGCGCCCAGCGACGTGCCGGCGTTGAACCAGCCTACAGCGACCGAACGCTCCTTGGCCGGGAACCACTCGCCGACGGCCTTGATCCCGGCCGGGATGGCGGCGGCCTCGGTCATGCCGAGCAGGCCGCGGAACATGGCGAGCGAGAGCCAGCCGCTGGCAAACGCGTGGCAGCAGCTCACGATGGACCAGAGCAGGGCGAATAGCGCCAGACCCGCGCGAGTGCCGATCAAGTCCAGCACGTAGCCGCAGACCGGCTGCATGATCGTGTAGGCGAGCTGGAAGGCGCCCACCACGTACGAATATTCCTGGGTCGAGAAGTTCAGCTCGATCTTCAGCGTCGGCACCATGACGCCGAGCGAGTTGCGCGAGAGATAGTTGATGATCGTGCCGAGGCAGATCAGGCCGATGATCCACCAGCGCAGGCTTTTGCTTCGCATGTTCCACCCTATCGCTTCGTTCTCAGGCTGGACGGGCCAGATCGGCAAACGTTTGCCTAGATCGGGTTTGGCAAACGTTTACTCTTCCTGTCAACAGCTTTCGTTCGTATCGTCCCGCCAGCATGTCCGTCCCCGATCGCCCCCCCTCCTTGCGCATGATCGCCGAGCAGTTGGGCGTGTCCGTCGCCACCGTGTCGCGCATCGCCAACGGCGAGACCGGACGCGCCTCGCCGGCGCTGGTGCAGGAGGTGCGCCGGGTCATCGCCGAGACCGGCTATCAGCCGAGCCATCTCGGACGGGCGCTGCGGCGGCAGGAGACCCGGCTCGTGGCCATGCTGATCTCCAACCTGGACAACCCGGCCATGGCGGCGATCGCCGCCTCCACCGAGGCCGCGCTGCGGGCGGCGGGCTACGTCATGTTCCTCTGCGACACGCATGACGCGCCCGAGGTGCAGGACGAGTACCTCTACGCCATGCGCTCCCAGGCGGTCCGGGGCTACGTGCTGGTGACCAGCGTGCGGAGCCCCGGTCTGGAGTCCTTTGTCGCCAGCGGCGCGCCCATCGTCTTCGTGAGCCGCCGGAACCCGTACGGGCCCGGCCCCTTCGTCGGCGTCGACGATGCGCGGGCGGGGGCGGACGCAGCCGAACAGTTCTGGGCGAAGGGCATCCGAGAGGCCGCCGTGCTGGGGCCGGACCCGGGCTCGTCCGTGACAAGCGACCGGATCGAGGGGTTTTGCCGAGGATTCGAAGAGCGCGGCGGGCGCGTCCGCCGGGTGCTGCAGCCTGCGTCCAGCACCTCCTCGCATCTCTCGATTGGCTACCAAGCGGGCAGGCAACTCGGGGACTGGCCGCCGGGCGTGTTCTGCGCGAGCGACATGGTCGGCTATGGCGCCTATCGCGCCGCCTGCGAGGCGGGCGTCACGGTCCCGGGCGACTGCGTGCTGCTCAGCGTCGACGGCAACGCGATCGACCGCTGGCTCGCCCCCTGGCTGGCCAGCATCGGCGTGCCGCACGCAGACTTCGGCAGCCCGATCGTGGAGGTGCTGGGCGAGCTGTGGCGGGGCGCTCCGGCCTCAGAGCGGATCTTGGCGCATTCGCTCCCTCACCGGGCCTGAAACGCGGCGGGCGCTTGGCGACGAAGGCCGCCTTGCCCTCCGCCTCGACCACCAGCCGCATCGAGCGCGCCTCCTCCGCGTCCACCACGCGCCCGGTCAGCATCATGTTGCGGGCCGGGGCCATACCGACCCGCTGGAGCAGCGCGTGAGGATCGCCACTGCGCCGCGCTGTTCCATGAGCACCGATTCGCCCATCGCGTCCTCCGGTGTATATGCGGTGACCGGGCCGCCACGCAGGGAGGTAACGCATGAACGACGTTGCGCAAAATTTCGCCTCGCCGGTCGAGCGCTATCCCGAGATCCGCGAGGAGGTCGCCAAGCTGTGCGCCCGCTTCCCCGGCGAGTATTGGCGCAAGCTGGACGAGGTGCGCGCCTATCCGAGCGAGTTCGTCCACGCGCTGACCGAGAGCGGCTACTTGGCCGCGCTGATTCCGGAGGAGTACGGCGGCGCCGGCCTGCCGCTGTCGGGCGCGGCGGCGATTCTGGAGGAGGTGCAGCGCCAAGGCTGCAACGGCAGCGCCTGCCACGCGCAGATGTACATCATGGGTACCATCCTGCGGCACGGCAGCCCGGCGCAGAAGGCCGAATACCTGCCGAAGATCGCGACCGGCGAGCTGCGGCTGCAGGCGTTCGGCGTGACCGAGCCGACCAGCGGCACCGACACGACCGCGCTGCGCACGACGGCGCGCCGCGAGGGCGACCGCTACGTCGTGAACGGCCAGAAGATCTGGACCAGCCGGGCCGAACACTCGGACCTGATGCTGCTATTGGCGCGCACCACGCCGCGCGACCAGGTGGCCAAGAAGACGGAGGGGCTTTCGACGTTCATCGTCGATATGCGCGACGCCAAGGGGCTGACGATCCGGCCGATCCGGACGATGATGAACCACAACAGTTGCGAGGTGTTCTTCGACAACCTGGTGATCCCGGCGGCGAACCTGGTCGGCGAGGAGGGGCGGGGCTTTCGTTACGTGCTGTCCGGCATGAACGCCGAGCGCATCCTGATCGCCGCCGAGTGCATCGGCGACGCCAAATGGTTCACCGAGCGTTCGGCGGCTTATGCGAAAGAGCGGGTCGTATTCAGCCGGCCGATCGGCCAGAACCAGGGCGTCCAGTTCCCGATCGCGCGCGCCTATGCGCACATGCGGGCGGCCGAGCTGATGGTCCACGAGGCGCTGCGGCGCTACGAGGCGGGCGAGAACCCGGGGGCGGAGGCGAACATGGCCAAGCTCTTGGCCGCCGACGCCTCCTTCGAGGCGGCCCAGGCCTGCATCCAGACGCATGGCGGCTTCGGGTTTGCCGAGGAGTATGACGTGGAACGCAAGTTCCGCGAGACGCGGCTGTATCAGGTGGCGCCGATCTCGACCAACCTGATCCTGTCGTATGTGGCGGAGCACGTGCTCGGGATGCCGCGGTCGTATTGAAGCGGCTCAGATGCCAAACACCGTCCGCCTGCATCGCGTGCTGGCCGCGCCGCCCGAGAAGATCTATCGCGCCTTCCTCGAGGCAGATGCGGTCGCGAAATGGCTGCCGCCCAACGGCTTCGCCGCGACGATACACCATTGGGAGCCGGAGGTCGGCGGCTCGTTCCGGGTGTCGTTCCGTAATTTTACCACTGGAAGCCGCCATGCCTTCGGCGGCGAGTATCTGGAGCTCGTGCCGCACGAGCGCATCTGCTACACGGACAAGTTCGACGATCCGAATCTGTCCGGTACCGTACGGGTGACAGTGACTTTGAAGCCTGTCTCCGTCGGCACGGAGCTGCACATCGTGCAAGAGGGTCTGCCGGACGTCATTCCGCTCGAGGCGTGCTATCTCGGGTGGCAGCAGTCGCTGGCGAACCTCGCAAACCTTGTCGAGCCGGAGATCCGGCCGTAGCTCAGCCGACTGCCGTTTTCAGGAGCGCCACGATCTGGGCCTCTTCGGCGGCGGTCAACTGCTTCAGCGCGTAGGCGGTCGGCCACATGCTGCCTTGGTCGAGCCTTGCCTAGTCGCTGAAGCCGAGCGTCGCGTACCGTGTCTTGAACTTCTGCGCGCTTTGGAAGAAGCAGACGACGTTGCCATTGCGCGCATAGGCCGGCATCCCGTACCAGGTTCTCGTCGACAGTTCTGGCGCGTTGGCTTTGACGATCGCGTGCAGCCGCTCGGCCATGGCGCGATCCGGCGCCTGCATCGCGGCGATCTTGGCCAGCACGTCGGCCTCACCGTCCGTCTTGCTTGCGGCCGCCTTGAGTTCTTGGGCGTGCTCGCGCATGGCGGCCCGTTCTTCGGCGGTGAACCCCGACGATTTCGGCGCACTCTTCTTTGCCGGCTTCATGTGACCCCGCTCACTCCCACTCGATCGTCCCCGGCGGCTTGCTGGTGACATCGTAGGTAACCCGGTTGATGCCGCGCACCTCGTTGACGATCCGGGTCGCGGTGCGGGTCAGGAACGTGACGTCGAACGGATAGACCTCGGCCGTCATGCCATCCACGCTCGTCACCGCACGCAGCGCGCAGGCGTTGTCGTAGGTGCGCCCATCCCCCATGACGCCGACCGTGCGCACCGGCAGCAGCACGGCGAACGCCTGCCAGATCGCGTCATACAGCCCGGCGGCCCGAATCTCCTCGAGGAAGATCGCGTCCGCCTTGCGCAGGATCTCGAGCCGCTCGCGCGTGACCGGGCCGGGGACGCGGATCGCCAGGCCCGGGCCCGGGAATGGATGGCGGCCGACGATCGATTCCGGCACGCCCAGCTCCCGGCCAAGGGCGCGCACCTCGTCCTTGAAGAGCTCGCGCAGTGGCTCGACCAGCTTCATGCGCATCCGCTCGGGCAGGCCGCCGACGTTGTGATGCGATTTTATGGTGGCACTCGGGCCGCCATGCGCGCTGATGCTCTCGATCACGTCGGGGTAGAGCGTGCCTTGCGCCAGGAAGTCGGCGCCGCCGATCTTGGCCGCCTCCTCCTCGAACACCTCGATGAACACGCGCCCGATCGTCTTGCGCTTGGCTTCGGGATCGCTGACGCCGTCGAGCGCGCGCAGGAAGGCGTCGCTCGCATCGCGGTGGACGAGCTTGATGTTGAAACGGTCGCGCCAGGTGCGGACCACCTCGTCCGCTTCGCCGGCGCGCAGCAGGCCGCTATCCACGAAAATGCAGGTGAGCTGGTTGCCGACCGCCTCATGGATCATCGCCGCCGCGACCGAGCTGTCCACGCCGCCGGAGAGGCCGCAGATGACCCTGCCGCTGCCGACCTGGGCGCGGATGCGGGCGATCCCGGCCTCGCGGAACCCGGCCATGCTCCAATCGCCGGCGAGCCCGGCGACGCTGTGGGTGAAATTGTGCAGGAGCTGGCGGCCGTGCGGGGTGTGGACCACCTCGGGGTGGAACTGCACGCCGTAGTATTTGCGCGCGTCGTCGGCGATGGCGGCGAAGGGCGCGCTCTCGCTGCGCGCCACGATGCGAAAGCCCGGCGGCAGCCGGGTCACGCGGTCGCCATGGCTCATCCAGACCGGCTCCCGCGCGCCCGGCGACCACGCGCCGTGGAACAGCGCGCAGTCCTCGACCACCTCGGCGTAGGCCTGCCCGTATTCCTGGTGATCGCTCAGGCTCACCTCGCCGCCGAGCTGGGCGCACATGGCTTGCTGCCCGTAGCAGATGCCGAGCAGCGGCAATCCGGACTGCAGGACGACCTCGGGGATGCGCGGCGAGGCCGTATGCATGACGCTGGCCGGGCCGCCCGAGAGGATGACCGCGCGGGCGTCGAAGGCCTCGATCCGCGCGGGCTCGGCATCCGCGGGCAGGATCTCGCAATACACGCCGGATTCCCGCACGCGCCGGGCAATCAGTTGCGTGAACTGGCTGCCAAAATCGAGAATCAGCACGCGATCGCGCGCCGGGGTCACCTGGTCGGACAAGAGTACCTCAACAGCAAGCAGCCGTAGGGTGGGCGTTAGCCCACCATTGCAGGCGGATTGGTAGCCGTGGTGGGCTAAAGCCCACCCTACGACTGCGGAAACGGGGGATCAGCACGCGCAACTCAACGGCGGGCCGGCGTGGGCAGGAGCAGATCGATCGGATCCCAGACATAGGCGGTCTGCGGGATCGGCACGCCGCCGACCATGACGTGCGACTCCATGGCGTGCCGGCCGCCGAGGCGCTGGTAGAACCACTTGCTCGGGTTGTCGCGCAAGACCCAGAGGAAGAGGTTGCGGCAGCCCGCCTCCTTCAGCCGGCCGGCGGCCCGCTGCAGCAGGGCGCGGCCAAGGCCCTGCTCGCGCCAGTCGTCGAGCACGTAGAGCGTCTCCACCTCCCCGTCCCCCAGCGACCGTCGCGCCGCGTCGGCGGTGACGAAGCCGACGATCCGGCCCTGGGCCTCGGCGACATAGGCGGCGCAGCCGCGGATCATGCCGTGCTGGTAATACAGCGCCTGGCGCGGGATGGAGAGCCGGGTCAGCACGGCGTCCGGCAGGATGCCGGCGTACGCGCTGCGCCAAGCCGGCACGTGCACGGCGGCGATGCCGGAGGCGTCGGCGAGGCGGGCCGGGCGGATGCGGGTCACGCCACACGCTCCAGCACGGCGCCGAAGAACCCGTCCGTCCGGTGGCGCAGCGGCGTGAGCAGCAGGTAGAAGCCGGGACAGGGCAGCGGGCCCGGCAGCGTCCATGCCTCCGGGAGCGGCAGCACCCGGAAGCCCGGCACGCGCTGGAGGAAAGCGTCCACCTGCATCTCGTCCTCCCGCGGCAGCAGGGAGCATGTCGCATAGATAAGTCGCCCACCAGGCCGCACCAACCGTGACGCGGCATCCAGGATGGCGGCCTGCTTCGGCAGCAGCTCGTGCAGGTCTTCGGGGCGCAGCCGCAGCCGCGCATCCGGGTTGCGACGCCAGGTGCCGGTGCCGGTGCAGGGCGCGTCCACCAGCACGCGGTCGAACGAGCCGGCCCGGCGCTTGGCCCATTTGTCGCCGGGCGTCAGCAGGTGGCGCTCGACATTGTGCACCCCGGCCCGGCGCAGCCGGCGGACCGCGCCCTCCAGCCGCGGCGCCGACACGTCGCAGGCCACTAGATGACCGCGATTGCCCATCGCCATGGCGAGCGCCAGCGACTTGCCGCCGGCGCCGGCGCACCAGTCCAGCACCCGCATCTCCGGCCCGGCGCCGACCAGTACGGCGACGAGCTGGCTGCCCTCGTCCTGGATTTCGACCAGTCCCGACTGGAAGGCCGGGCCCGAGGTGACCGCGCGCCTGCCGTCGATCCTGAGGCCCCAGGGCGAGATCGGCGTCGGCTCCGATGACAGGCCCTCGACGTCCAGCGCCGCGGCGGCCTGTTCGCGGGTGGCTTTCAGCAGGTTGACCCGCAGGTCGAGCGGCGCCGGGTCGAGTGCGGCGGCCATTTCCGGCGCAAGGGCCGCGCCGAACCGTGCCTCCAGGTCCGGCATGACCCAGTCCGGCACTTCGAGCCGGACCGGTTCCGGCATGTCGGGGTGCTCGAGCGTATGGCCTTCGAGGGCGCGCACCGGCGCCATCTCGGGCCCGATCAGCGACGCCGGCGCGTACTGACCGCCGGAGAAGGACTGCTTCAGCCCGGCCGCGCTCCATCCCTCGAACAGCAGCGACGCCGCCGCGAGCAGGCGGGAGGTGGACGCGCCCCCTGCCCGCGCGATCCACCATTCGAGCCGGCGCCTCGTCCGCAGCACGGTCCAGGCCCGGTCGGACACCGCCCGCCGGTCGCCCGAGCCGATGTAGCGGCGGGCACGAAAGAAATCGTTGGCCACGGCGTCCGCCGGCCGGCGCGGCGCGGCGTCGATCTCGGACAGCAGGTCGATCGCGGCCGCGAGACGGGCGGATGGGGTCACGCCCGGATTCGTGTTCTCGAGGGCTGCGGTGAGACGACGCCCATTCGCTCAAGCTCGTCACCCCCGGGCTTGACCCGGGGGTCCAGACCATCGAGCGCCGCGCTTGCTGCGCCATGGACCCCCGGGTCAAGCCCGGGGGTGACGATTGCGGGAGAGGTCGCCCTAGCAAGGCGCGCTCGGGAATGATGCTTACGCAAGCAGCGGTTCCAACTCCGCCAAACCGCGGATGGCGGTGGCGCTGCGCTCCAGCCCATACTCGGGCGGCGCGCCGGTGCGGTTGCACCAGAACACCTGGAACCCGGCCAGTGCCGCCGCCTGCGCGTCCCACGGGTTGCTGGACACGAAGGCCATGCGGGGGGCCGGCAGGCCGAGCCGGGTCGTCGGCAGCGCATAGACCCGCGGATCCGGCTTGAACACGCCGGCCTCTTCGACGCTGATCACCGCGTCCAGCAGCGGCGCGATGCCCCCGGCGTCGCAGGCCTCTTCCAGCATCTTGGGCTCGCCGTTGGAGAGGATCGCGGTGCGGACGCCGCGCCCGCGCAGCGCGGCAAGGATGGGCTGGGCGTCCGGATAAGCGGGCAGGGCGCGGTAGGTGGCGAGCAGGGCGGCGCGGACGGCCGGGTCGGTGATCCGATGGCGGGCGGCGACCACGTCCAGCGCCGCCTCGGTCAGCGCCCAGAAGTCACGGTGCTGGCCGGGGCCGGTCAGGGTGTGGATCCAGGTATATTCGAGCTGCTTGGCGCGCCACTCCGCGCTGATCCGCTCCCAGTCGGGCGGAAGAAGCTGCGCATGCGCCGCCATGGCGGCGTGCACGTCGAGCAGGGTGCCATACGCGTCGAACACCGCCGCTTCGACCCGCAACCGTCAGGTCTCCTGACGGTAGTTCGGCGCCTCGCGGGTGATGGCCACGTCGTGCACGTGGCTCTCGCGCAGCCCGGCGCCGGTGATGCGCCGGAACCGCGTGCTGCGCTGCAGGGCCGCGATATCGACCGCGCCGGTGTAGCCCATGCCGGCCCGCAAGCCGCCCACGAGTTGGTGGACCACGGGCGCCACCGGTCCCTTGTAGCCCACCCGTCCCTCGATGCCCTCCGGCACCAGCTTCAGCGTGTCCTTGATCTCCTGCTGGAAGTATCGGTCGGCCGAGCCCCGCGCCATTGCGCCGATGCTGCCCATGCCGCGATAGCTCTTGTAGGAGCGGCCTTGGTAGAGGAACACCTCGCCGGGCGCCTCGTCGGTGCCGGCGAGCAGGCTGCCGACCATCACGCAATCCGCGCCGGCGCCGATCGCCTTGACGATGTCGCCCGAGGTGCGAATCCCGCCATCGGCGATCGCCGGCACGCCCCGCTCGCGGCAGACCGCCGCCGTCTCCAGCACCGCGGTGAACTGCGGGACGCCGACGCCGGCGACGACCCGCGTGGTGCAGATGCTGCCGGGGCCGATGCCGATCTTGACCGCGTCCGCCCCCGCGTCGATCAGCGCCCGCGCGCCGTCGGGCGTGGCCACGTTGCCGGCGATGATCTGCACGGCGTTGGACAGGCGCTTGACTCGTGTCACCGCGCCCAGCACGCCTTCGGAGTGGCCATGCGCGGTGTCGATGACGATCACGTCCGCCTCGGCCGCGACCAGCGCTTCGGCGCGGGCGTAGCCGTCCTCGCCGACCCCGGTCGCCGCGGCCACGCGCAGGCGTCCCAGCTCGTCCTTGTTGGCGAGCGGGTGGGCCTGGGCCTTGTCCATGTCTTTGACGGTGATCAGGCCGACGCAGCGGTATTGGTCGTCCACCACGATCAGCTTCTCGATCCGGTGCCGGTGCAGCAGCCGCTTGGCTTCCTCATGGCCGACGCTCGCGTCCACCGTGATCAGCGGGTCGCGGGTCATCAGCTCATAGATGCGGGTGTTCGGGTCGGTGGCGAAGCGCATGTCGCGGTTGGTCAGGATGCCGACCAGCCGCCCGGTCTGCCGCTCCACCACCGGGAAGCCGCTGATATTGTGCTGCGCCATGGCCGCCCGGGCTTCGGCGAGGGTCTGGTCCGGATGGATGGTGAGCGGGTTCACCACCATCCCGGACTCGTATTTCTTGACCCGGCGAACCTGCGCGGCCTGTTCGGCCACGTCCAGGTTTTTGTGGATCACCCCGATCCCGCCGAGCTGCGCCATGGCGATGGCCATGGCCGCCTCGGTGACGGTGTCCATCGCCGAGGAGACCAGCGGGATGTGCAGCGGGATCTCGCGCGTCAGCCGGGTTTCGGTGGAGACGTTGGCCGGGAGGACCTGCGAGTAGCTGGGCACCACGAGCACGTCATCGAACGCCAGCGCCTCCTCGATCCGCGCTCCCACGAGCGGGGAAGCAAGCGAGTCGAGGCCGGTCGTGTCGGGGGGCGCCATGGGTCGGGACCTTTCGGAGGCCGGGAGAGCCTTGGCGTCCCCACATAGGCCGCGCGGAAGCGAGTCGCAAGCGCGGGAGTGTGACGGCGATGTCTTGGTTCAGGTTT
>Ga0213875_10002746_pt1 | contig 10391 bp, 8 predicted proteins | sample BarmaccomBMRX_R8_FD_160105 | JGI IMG/M metagenome (GOLD analysis project Ga0213875, IMG submission 160105) | Root-associated microbial communities from Barbacenia macrantha in rupestrian grasslands, the National Park of Serra do Cipo, Brazil - RX_R8 | ecosystem: Host-associated > Plants > Roots... | reverse complement strand
TCGCGAGTTCGAGAACGGGCCTGTACAATCCAAACTCCGCATGTCGGATCGCGAATTGCGTCGTGTGCACTCCGACGGCGATTCCGCCTGCTCCCGCGGCCAAATAGTACCGAGTCAGCGCACGTTGTCGCCGCTCATCTAATTTCCGCGCGGCAGTGAGCGCGAGCGGATGCGCAGGAATCACGCACCCGGAACGCAGATGTTCGCGTAGGTTCATCAGAACTGCCCGTCACGGGTTCCGAAATGGGTTGGTTTGTTTAAAACCGGCCGTCCGGCTTCGACCCATTCGGCAACCCAGTCCATCAACTCACCGGTCGTGACTCTCGGATATCCGAACAACTGAAAAGCTCGGGCTGAGTTGTTGAGCAGCGCACTAGAGCTTTCTTGACCCGTAAAAACCGGTTCTTTCCCGAACCGGCGCCCGAATTGCCACGCAGCCTCGCGGACCGAAATCGTTTCGGGTCCGGTAATGTTCAAAACGAGCGGAGGCGACGCGCAATGACCGAACGATCGCAGACACATCGAATTCGCATCGCCTTGCCAAATCACATTCACCATTCCCATTTGCAAATCGATCGGACGCCCGCGAAACACAGCCAGCGCTATATCCACCAGCACTCCGTATCGCAAATCGATGGCGTAATTCAGCCGAAGCAGCGCCGCCTTCGTACCCCACCGATTCGATCCGTACTCAAACATGCGTTCACGACCGAGGGCCGACTGCGCATATTCGCCCTCCGGCGCGACTGGTGAGGCTTCTGTGCACCCTCCTCGGCAGATCGGCCGCAAACCGTACACATTCCCCGTCGAGAATGCGACGATCCGCGATGCGCGATACCGTTCCGCCACTAAGCCCGGCAGAAATGTGTTCATCGCCCAGGTCATGTACTCGGAGCCGGTCGTCCCGAACTTCCGCGCCGCCATAAAAATGACATTCGGCGCGTCCGGAAGCGAGGCAAGCGCGCCCGGCTCGAGTAGATCGCACGCGATCGTGTGGACGCCCGCCGATTCGAGGTCAGCTTTCACTTGCTCCTGAGAAAACCGTGCGACTGCGATCACCCGCGTGTTACTCCCGGCTTCCATCGCGGCGCGGCGCGCGCATTTTGCGAGCGTGGGTCCCATTTTTCCTGCCGCGCCCAGAATCAACACGTCGCCATCGAGTGCCTTCGCGGACGGCACGTCTTCCGCGCTCGGCCGGCACAACGCCTCTTCAAGTTCCGATTCGTTTTCGATTCGCATTTCAACCCAATTCAAAGCCTGCAGCCGCCCAGATCCAGGCATCGCAACCGGAGCACGGCGCGCCTCGTACCATCCGCACCAGCTCGCGCTGCCGAACGAAACCCAAATCGCGGGCCAAATCGGTTGCGGCCGAGTTTCGAGGAAGCAGATCCCACAAGCAGCCTCCCTCGCTTGCGCCCGCGATACAGGTGCTCACCAAGCCGCGTGCGTCACCGGCGTCCCGCGCCACGCACGGGCCAACATGGTCGGATCTCAAGCCGGGACGAAGGAACGCGAACCCACATTCTGACGGGGAAACATGGCTGCGGCTTGCTAACGCGCCAAGCAGCGCAGACCGGTTTGCGCCGAACGCTTTCACGTCAAGCGCCAATGCGCAATCCGTGATTCCGCCTCCGTTATTTTGTTCGGTCGCTGGTAAAGCGCCGGGCCTCCACCACCGCTCGACCGGTTGTTCAGTTCGAAACCCGAGCCGCTGATACAGCGGCTGACCCTGCTCTGTGGCATCGAGCTTCAACGTCTCGATTCCCGCAGCGTCCGCCGTCTGCAAGACTCGCTCGAGCAAAGCACGCGCGAAGCCACGTCTCTGGTATTCGAGATGCGTAAGCACCATTCCTACCCAGCCGAGCCGCCGTCCATACGACAGCAGCGAAGCCGTCGCAATCAGCTTCCCGTCTTCGTGGATTCCGAAGCAGCCGTCGGGCGCGAGCGCAAGCAACATTCCCCAATCGAGCTCCGTTTGGTTCCACCCCGCCGCGGCTGAAAGCTGCACAGCGTCCGCCAACTCGGATTGCTGCAAGAGCGTAATCACGCCTGCACGTTCCTTCGCCACCACTCGGCGAATGCGGGCACCGCGATTTCAGCGTCCGGAATGTCAGCGAACCATTTCTTTTCCCACTCGAATGAAACGTACGCCTCGTATCCGATCCACTTAAGCGCTCTCACAGGTGCGCACATTTCGAACACGCCTTCGCCCGGCAATGCCGGCTGCGCATCCTGCTCCATCGACGTAACGTCTTTCAAATGCACATGCCGGATCGCGCGGCCGAGACGGGCACATCCAACGTCCACCTTCTCGCTTGCTCCTAGCGCGGCATTCACCGGATCCCAGATGACACCTGTGTCGCTGCTGTGCTGCACCATCCGCAGCGTGTCGTCTGAACTCGCGAAATCGCCGTGCGTTTCGAGCCACACTCCAACTCCGAGCTCTTCCGTCGACGCCGCCAAAACCTGAATCGACTCGGCGATCCACTGTAGCGTTTCATCGCGATCCGCTCCTGCCTGCACTGCGTCGCCGAAAACGCGAATTCCCGGCGCGCCAAGTTCGCCCGCGAGCGCTGCCATGCGCATCCCTTCCGCGATTGCTTCCTCGCGGCGGTCCGAATCTATCCAGTGAAAGTAGCAACTCGTGTCCACGCAACAGACGGTGAGTCCCGCATCGGCGAGCGCCCGCTTCGTATGCTGCAGTCCCGACCCAGTGAATGCCGGAAGTTTCCAAAGCGCATGTTGGCCTTCGATGAATCGAAGTTCGACACCGTCGTAGCGCGCCGTCGTGGCCAAATAGAGAACGCGGTCAAGGCTCCAATCCGGACAGGCGAGCGTTGAAAAAGCAATCTTCATCTTCAAGTCATGAGCTTCAGCATGGCGGCCGTGACCCGGTTCCTAACCGGCTGGCCCTTGAAGTAGCGTTCCAGATCGCTTGTGACTGTTTGCGCGATCTGCCGGCGCACCGCTTGGCTGCCGCCGCCGATATGCGGTGTGACAATCGCGCCCGGCATGTTGCGCAGCGGATGGTCGAGAGGCAGCGGCTCCTCGGGATCCGTAACATCGAGCGCGCAACGCAGCCGCTTCCGCCGCACCTCATCGGTAAGAGCTTTCATATCGACCAGTCCGCCGCGCGCGATGTTGATTACTGTAGCTCCATCCGGCACCTTGGCTAAATTGTCGCGGTCCAGTAATCCGCGGGTGTCGTCCGTCAACGCTGCCGCTAAGACGAGGAGCGTTCCGCGACGCAGAACATCCTCCAGCGTGCTGAATCGGACGCCATACACGCGAGAAGCTGAACGCTTCGCATGCGGATCGTAGACCAGCCATTCGATCTCGAAGGCCCGCAGCAACTCCACCAACGCACGCCCGACGCGGCCAAAGCCAATCAACGAAACCTGCCTGCCGATCAAGGTCTCCTCCCCTGTGCCATGCAGGTGTTTGTCGTCGTAAATGCGATTGGAGGGCTTGCGTAATTCAGCGCGATAGAAGTCCACGTTTCGCGCGGCGTACATCAGAAACGCTGCGCCCAATTCCGCAGTAGTCCGCGCCATCGGCTCGGCTGCGTTGATTATCGTGAGCTTCCGAAAGAGGGGTTCATGGAAGCGGCCTTTTACAGCCCCGCCGCAATGTGCGATGATGCGCACCCTCGGAGCCCACTCCGAGAAATCACCGTCGAGCACGGGGCTGTCCCACGTTGTGATCAGCGCATCCGCTTCTGCGATTTCCTGGTTGACCTCCGCCGTTAGTTCGTGCGAGGACATCAATTTCCAGCGGAATGACTGCCTCAGACGTCGCTGTTCTTCCCGGCCGAAGAACGATTCGAAAAGAGGATGCCCGGCGAGAATGATGACTGAGGGTTTCGACACGCGAAGAAGTCAATTCACTATACTTTATTTGCGTTTTCTGTCGTTTCTTTGATATTTTTTGAGGCATGACTCACGGGACCCTTGCCCAGGCAAACCAAGCCGACTACATCGTAATCGGCTGCTACTGCCTGTTAATGGTCATGGTTGGCGTTTACGTCATGCGATTTAATCGCAGCGCGGCGGAATACTTCAAGGGCGGTAACCGCATTCCGTGGCTGGTCGCGGGGCTGAGCTCATTCATGGCAGGATTCAGCGCCTGGACTTTCACCGGTGCAGCAGGTGTCGCATACAAAGCCGGCGTCGCCGCCATAGGGCTCTACATCGGCAACGCGCTGAGCTTCCTGCTCGGTTACTTCATCTTCGCTGCCCGCTGGCGCCGAAGCCGCATCACGACCGTAATGGAGTATTTGTCGGGACGCTACAATCCTGCCACCCACCAGACGTTTTCGTGGAGCGCCGTGTTCTTCCAACTCTTCACGAGCGCGAGCACCTTGTACGGCCTCAGTCTCTTCCTTTCCTCCGCATGCGGAGTACCCGTAACGTGGACCATCGCGGGTTCCGGAGCACTCATCGTGTTCTATTGCGTCATAGGCGGCTTGTGGGCAGTCGTGCTGACGGACTTTCTGCAAGCGTCCATCTTGATGCCTTTCTGCCTGGTTCTAGTTATGTCTTCGCTCGCGCGCGTTGGCGGTGTAACCGGGCTCCTTCATTCGCTGCCCCCTCAGATGACACACATCCGCGCGACCGGCGAGTTCGGCTGGATCTATCTCGCCTCTTGGACGATCATGGTCTCCTTCGGCTACAACACCAACGCGATGGCACAGCGTTACTTCAGCGTCGAAGACGAACGCGCGGCACGCAAAGTGGCTGTACTTTGCTCGACCCTGTTCTTTGTTGGAGCTTTCCTGTGGTTCATTCCGCCGATGGCCATGCGCGTGATTTATCCCGATCTCCACTCGATCTGGCCTTCGCTCGCGAACCCATCCGAAGCTGCCTATGCCGTAGCGAGCTTAACTCTGCTGCCGCACGGACTAATCGGCATCATGCTGGCTGCCATGTTCAGCTCAACGATGGCCAATGTCTCGGCCGCTTTCAACGTCAGCGCCGGCATTCTCACGAAAGACATTTACAACGGACTGTTCCGCAGAGGCGCAACGAATCGGGAACTGCTCTTTGCCGGTTGGGTGATGACGTTAGTTGTTGGGTTATGCACGACCGCGATCGCCATCACTATGGCTGCGAGCGGACAAAGCATCTTTCACGTCATGCTGACGTTCAACACCCTCATCTCACTTGCGTATGGACCGCCGGCGTTGTTGGGCCTCGTGGTCAGACGCACGCCGCCATGGTCGGGTATGGCGATGTTCGCCACCGGCCTAGTCCTGGGAGCGCTCGGCGCGTTTGTGTGGCATTGGAGCCTGATTCAACAGGTGCTCATTATCATTCCGTCTTCTTTCGCCGTGTTCTTCACGAGTATGCTCTTAGATCGCGGCGATTCACCGGGCCGCGCGCTTCTCTTCAAGAAGCTCAACACTCCCGTGAACACAGCTTTGGAGCTGCGCGACTCTCCCGACTTGACTCGTACCGTCTTCCGTTTTCTGGCAGGCACGGTTACCTGTATCGGACTTCTCAGCTTGACCCTCCTTCTGTTCGCGGGCGACGGCCAGCGCAGCACCGTTCTGTGGTTCACTGCCATGACCCTGGCCGTGAGCGGTTCACTGGCGCTCATCCGCGGGCGCGCCCCAATCACCGCCACCGCAGCCCCATGACACGCCGCGATTTCGGAGCGGCACTGCTCGCGTCGCCGCTGGTGCGCACCGTAAGTCCGAGCGGTGGTGCAAGACTGCTGATCGGCGAACACGACCCATTTAGCGGCCTCGCACTTTTGAAGCGTCGCTACGCTGCCGGACTCAGGCCGTCGGATGATCTCCCAGGGCGCGCCTTGTCATGGCAGCTCACCGGCGACGAGAGCTTTGCGCAACAGGCCGTAGCCGAGATGCGCGTCACGCATCCACCTGTAAATGACAGGCCTTCGCGGACCTGGCGCGATTATGCGCATTGGTCGCTTGCGTTCGATTGGCTTTACTCGTATCCGGGCTTCGATGACGAATTGAAGAATCGTGTCGCTGAGGAACTGTTTTCGCCGGCTGCGCGAATGCTTCGAACGCCGGACATGGTCGATCCCACGCAGGTCTACTATCACAACTACACGGTGCGCTACCTCGCCTACGCGGCCTTTCCGCTGGCCGCTCTCGATCGCCACGCAGATTTTGAGGCCCGCATCGCGCCTTTTCGCACGCAAGCTGAACAGGCACTAGGGAACGTCTTAAGTGTGACGGATTTTGTCACTCCGCTCGGCAGCTATCACGAATCACTCGATTACATGCGAATTACTTGGGCATCGCTCGTGCTGCTCGCGGAGTTGTATCGCACAGCCGGAGGTTTTGATCCGGCGGTGCATCACTCTGTTTTCCGCAACATGGGCGATACTTACGTGTACAAGCTGCTGCCCGACGGGACGGCATCGCGCGAAAACGATCAGGAGTTTCCCAATCTCGACTCCCGCGACACCGCCGTGCTCGGGTACGCGGTGCACCGATTCAAGGACTCTTACAGCGCGTACCTGCTGCGCGATAGCGGCTGGGCCCCGAAAGAATGGGTGCTGCCGGTCCTCGACTTCTTGTGGAACGATCCGGATGTTACACCGCGCAACCCCGCGGTTAGTAACGAGACCGAATTGCCGCGGCAACGCTTTTTCCCTGGTGTCGGGCATCTAGTCATTCGTGACGGCTGGATAAAAGATTCAACTTGGATTGAGTTCGATTGCGGAGGCTACTACGCGAAGCACCAACACTTACATCAGAACCACTTCACGATCTATCACAAAGGGTATTTGGCGATCGATAGCGGTGCAGACTACACGGACATCGAAAGTCCACACTATTTGAACTACTATCGCCGCACGGTGGCGCACAACACGCTGCTGGTCTATAAGACAGGCGAGAAGTGTTTTTGGGCCGAAGATCTCTTGCCCGCCGCGAACGATGGCGGCCAACGGATGGACTCCGTTCGCTACTGGAATACGGTGCGTAACCGCGAAGACTGGAATCGCACCCGCGACTTGTGGGACATCGGGAAAATGTCCGTCATCGATCACGAACCCGGGAAATATCATTACGCGTTGGGCGACGCCACGCGTGCGTATTCACCGGCCAAGATTCGCCGCTTCACGCGCGAGATCGTCTACTTTCCGCAGTCGCGCACTCTGATCGTTTTCGATCGCGTGACGAGTACGGACCCGGCTTATCGAAAGGCGTGGCTGCTACACGGCGTTCGAGAACCCTCTCTCACCGACCAGCCGCACATGTTCCGATTCAACGAAGGCGGCGGGGAATTGCTCGTAACCTGCCTTCTTCCCCACGATCCGGTTGTTGTCAGGCGTGGAGGCCCTGACCAGCAGTTCTTCACGCCCGGCGATGATCATGGTGGAGCTTGGGGCAGCGGCCAGAACTGGCCACTCGATCCTGCCGAGGGAGGTCCGTTGCCGGAAGATCCGAAGCTGCGCCACATGTGGAAGGTTTTCTACGGCGACAACTTCTCGGAGTTACTAAAATCTAACCGAAAAAACATCGTTCCCGGCGCTTGGCGTGTCGAAGTATCTCCCTCCAAACCCGCCGAGGAAGACACGTTCCTACATGTACTGGAGATTGGCGACACCGGCTCGACTGGACGCCAGCAAACGGGCCTGATCGACGGCAACAACTTCGCCGGAGCGGCGCTCGAGAGCGGACCGGCTGTCGCGTTCAGTACGGCCGGGTCCGCCGTCTCGGAAGGCGACGTGCTGCTGCCCGGCTTGCGATGCGACGAGCTGTTGCTCACCAGCCTAAGGCCCAACGCGACATACCGGATCGAGTCTCCGCACCGCAGGCAAACCCTACAAGCGAACAGCAAAGGTCTTCTCCGGACAGACGTGCGGGATCTTCACGGCACCCGTATTCACATCGCCCTAGCGCCACATGTGTAGCGCGCGCACCCTCCCAAAATACTCGATCGGTATCGGCGACCGCTTCGGCCGGCAAGCGCGGGCGCAACTCGAGGCTTGCATTCTCGCGGCCCGGAGCGGAGTTGACATCATTCCGGTGTGGAACAAGTCGCATCGGGAGCACACAATCCTCGGGTCGAAACCAGCGGACACGCGGCGAGCGGCCGCACAGGCCGTCGAGTTACTCGGATGGCACAAACCTTACTTTGTCGATGCAGATCACATCAAGTTTTCGACTGTCGCCGGGTACCTGGATTCGTGCGATTTCTTTACCATCGATGTCGCAGATCAGATCGGAAAGCCACTCGACGAATCAGCCATTGAAGCGTTCGTTAAAGGGCATTCTGAACTACTGGGCGAGATCCAAATTCCCGGAGTGAATGAACGGTTTCACGTAGACCGCGATTGCCTCCAAAACGTCGCTAATAGATATCTGTCTGCCGTGCGCGAGGCAGGCCGGATTTACCGCCTGATCGAGAGCAAGAAAGGCAAAGCCAACTTCATCACAGAGCTTTCGATCGACGAAACAGAGTCACCCCAAACCGGCGTTGAACTGCTAATTGTTCTCGCCGCCGTCTCGGATGAAGAAATACCGATTCAAACCATATCGCCAAAGTTCACAGGTCGGTTTAATAAGGGCGTAGACTACTCAGGACACCTAGACGAATTCACCCGAGAATTCTCGGAAGCTGTGGCTGTTATTGCATTTGCGATTCAGCAGTACGGCTTGCCGGCGAATCTGAAGTTGAGCATACACTCGGGGAGCGACAAGTTTTCGCTGTACCCACACATGCGGCAGGTTATGCAAAAGTTTGACGCCGGTGTACACTTGAAAACCGCCGGAACCACTTGGCTCGAGGAACTGCTCAGCCTGGCGGAATCGGGTGGCGAAGGCTTACAATTCGTAAAAGCTCTTTATGCCGAGGCATATTCACATTGCGAAGAGCTATGCGGTCCATACGCCGCCGTCGTCGATATAGACCCTCGCAACCTCCCTGCACCCGCGGAGGTCAACGGATGGGCTTCCGGGCAGTTCGTTGCGGCGGGTCGCCACGAGCCGTCGAACCCGGCCTACAACATGCACTTTCGCCAACTGTTGCATGTCGCATTCAAAATCGCAGCGAATAACATTGCGCGCTACTTCGCATTCATAGATAACCAAAGAACTTTGATCGATAGAAACGTTACGACAAACTTATTCGAACGGCATATAAAGCCGCTGTTTCTGCGGTGATCTGACAAGATGAAGAATTCAGTGGAGACTCGACAAGCCACCACATGCCGGCCTTATCGCCGTTGTCACCCGGGAACGCAACCCGAATATCTGCATCCGGCATATGTGTCGTCACTGCAGCGATCCCCGAGGCAGCCGCTCGTCACAATTCCCCATACTCTTTCCGAGATCACAGGGCCTCAATTTACAGTTGAAGACATTCAGGACAGCTCTTCGGATCTTACGCGCGCGGGAAGCGGCGAACCGCTCGGCGAGCGAATTATTGTGAGCGGACGCGTTGTTGATGAAGACGGCCGTCCCGCGCGACATGCGCTGATAGAGCTATGGCAGGCTAATGCCGCCGGACGTTATCTCCACGACCGTGATACGCACAATGCTCCGCTTGATCCAAACTTTACAGGTGTCGGTCACGCCGTGACCGACGATGCCGGAGAATACAGCTTTCTGACGATTAAGCCAGGCGCTTATCCGTGGCAGAATCACCCAAACGCGTGGCGCCCCCAGCACATCCATTTCTCGGTGTTTGGCTCAGCATTTGTAACTCGTCTCGTTACTCAGATGTACTTTCCTGGCGATCAGCTGTTGGCCTTTGATCCGATTTACAACTGCACCGCGGACGAAACCGCGCGCAAGCGTCTCATTTCGGCGTTCGACTGGGATAAGACAATACCGGAATACGCACTCGCCTACAGGTTTGACATCGTTCTGCGTGGTCGCGACGCCACCCCGAGTAATTACGCGTAACACAATGTCACTGCGTGCGACAACATCTCAGACTGTAGGTCCGTATTTCCGCATCGGACTTAGCGCCTTATACACGCCAGACCTTGTTGGCCCGGACGTGAGCGGCGAGCGTATCCACCTCGAAGGCAAAATCTTCGACGGTTTGGGGAATACGGTACCTGATGCGGTAATAGAGATTTGGCAGGCCAATTCGTACGGAAAATATGCCCACCCTGACGATTGGCAGGACCAGCCGATCGAAAGCGCTTTTCGCGGCTGGGGCCGAGTTCCCACCGACGAGAGTGGAGAATTTTCATTTCACACCATCAGGCCCGGATCGGTTCCCGGTCCGGACGAATCATGGCAGGCGCCTCATTTGGAAATCGCGATCTTGATGCGGGGGCTGTTGCGTCATCTCGTTACGCGGGTGTATTTTTCGGATGAGCTCGCGAATGCGAGTGACCCCGTCCTGAACCTCCTGGAGCCATCACGCAGGCGAACGCTGATCGCAAAGAAAATGGGC
>Ga0213875_10002745_pt1 | contig 10393 bp, 11 predicted proteins | sample BarmaccomBMRX_R8_FD_160105 | JGI IMG/M metagenome (GOLD analysis project Ga0213875, IMG submission 160105) | Root-associated microbial communities from Barbacenia macrantha in rupestrian grasslands, the National Park of Serra do Cipo, Brazil - RX_R8 | ecosystem: Host-associated > Plants > Roots... | reverse complement strand
TACCTGGTGGACGCTCGCGCACGGCGGCGTCCCGGTGCGCGGGCCGGCACCGGAACGGCTGGCCATCCACCTGGACGACGCCGCGCTGCGCGACTGGACGGCGGCCAACCTGGTGTCGTACTGGCGGCCGTGGGCGGACGCCGTCGCGGGCGGCGGGATCGCGGCGTGGCGGCGGCGGCTGACCCAGGTGCACGCGCGCCGGCTCGCGGCGTGGGGGGTGCTCGGCACGGCCCGGATGCACGCGACGATCCGCACCGGCACCGTGATCTCGAAGGAGCAGGCCGGCGAGTACGCGCTCGGCGTGTTCGGCGACCGCTGGCATCCGGTCATCCATGACGCGCTGGACTACTGGCGCGGTCTTCCGGCGCGGCCCGGGCGCGGCTCACGGGCGCTGCGCGCGGAGACCGCCGCCTTCGTCACGCACGTCGTGCATATCGCCGGAGCCGTCTGACGAGCTGACGAGGCCGGTCAGGACTTCACGTAACTCGTCAGGACGGGCGTCTCGGCGGCCTCACGCCGCACGCCGCGGCTGGCGAGCAGCCAGTACACGCCGGCGCCGACCACGATGCCGAGCGCCCAGCCGAAGTCGCCGCCGGCCAGACCCGGGAAGTTGTTCGAGACCGGGCCGGTGTAGGCGGGGAAGGCGGTCGCCGCGTTGATCCACATCAGCGTGGCGACCATGCCCACGACCTGGGCGATGACGGCCGGCCAGTGGATGCCGCCGTTGCGCCAGTACAGCCCGCCCCGCGACCGCGCCAGCGACAGCGGGTCATACCGGCGGCGGCGCAGCAGGTAGTCGGTCATCAGGATGCCGAACCACGGCGCCAGCCACACCACGATGTACAGCAGGAACCCGGCGAAGTCCTTGCTGAAGTTGCCGTGGAACAAGATCAGGCCAGTGACCACCGCGCACACCACGGTGTCGATGATGACCGCGCCCCACCGCTTGACCGGCACGCCGAGCGCCTGAAGCGTGACTCCGGAGGAGTACATGTCGATGGTGTTGATCGCGAGAAGCTGGAACACCGCGAAGATGAGGAACGGGGTCACGAACCAGGACGGGAACGACTGCGGCACGCCGAGCTGGGTGATTCCGACCAGCTTGCCACCGATCGTGAACGCGAACACGCCGAGCAGTTCCAGCAGGATCGACGGGACCGCGGGACCGAGCGCCGCGGACCAGAACGTCCGCGGCGCGGGGGTGGTGCGCGGCAGGTAGCGCGAGTAGTCGTTGCCGTTTTCGGTCCAGCCGAGCCCGCCGACCGAGATGATCACCACCAGCGCGGTGGTCCACACGGCGAACGTGGCCGGCTTGACGTGGAACGCGGACAGGTTCAGCCGGTTGAACGTGAACCCGGCCAGCACCGCGAAGAACACGATGAACACGTAGGCCAGGTAGCGCAGGACCTTGCTGATCGTCGCGTGGCCGAGCAGCGGCACGATCATCTGCAGCAGCGCGGCGAGGATGATCACCACGATCTTGGCGGGCCCGTCCAGTTTGGTGCCGTGCAGCGAGAACAGCAGGATGACCGTGGCGGCGACGAAGTAAATGCCCTCGATCTCGAACCCGACCTGCGTCACCCAGTTGAACAGGGCGACCAGCCGGTTCCCGTTCTGGCCGAACGGCGCCCGGCTGACCATGAACGCGGTGGTGCCGGTCTTCGGGCCCTGCAGGCTCGCGAAGCCGAGGAACGCGTAGCACAGGTTGCCGATCAGGATGGCGGCGACCGCCTGCGGCACCGACAGGCCAAAGGCCATGATCAGCGTGCCGTAGAAGAAGAACTCCACGTTGAAAACCGCGCCCGCCCAGAGCCAGAACAGCCCGGCGGGCGTCAACTTGCGCTCGTCGTCCGGGATCAGGTCGATGCCGCGCTGCTCGACCTTGAACGCGGCGTACTCCTGCGGCGCGCCACCGAGCGGTTCGGCCGTGGTCGTCTTCCCGGTGCCGGCGTCGCCGCCCATCGCTGCCCTCCCAGTTTTCAGTCGCGCGTGCGGTCCGTCCCGCTTCCCCTGGAATGATCACCCATCCGTCAGTTCAGAAACAATGTGAGCCGAACGGAACGGGTGTTAACTTTCGGTTTCCCGCCACGTCAAGGCCGGCCGGGAAGAACCGCATGGGCTGCGCGCGATTCGGGAAGTCAACACCCGGGAAGTAGAGCGCCCCACCCCGGAGGAGATCATGAGCGAATACTCGTCACCGCTGCCGCCGGAGCCAGAGCCCGAGCCGGCCGAGGTTCTGCCGCCGGGAAGGGGGACCCGCCCAGGGTCGCCGCTGGCACCGGAGGCGGAGCCCGGATCGGCCGAGGTCCTGCCGCCGGAGGCGGAACCCGAGTCCGCCGAGGTCCTGCCGCCGGAGGCGGAACCCGAGTCCGCCGAGGTCCTGCCGCCGGAGGCGGAACCCGAGTCCGCCGAGGTCCTGCCGCCGGATCCGGAATAGCAGCGCCGTCGGCAGGTGCGGCGAGGGCCCGGCAGCCGCCCTCCGGCCCTGCGGGTACGCGTACTTTCGTACCCCGTCTTAGGGTGGCGGTATGAGCTACGCGATTCCAGTGATCGACCTCGGCAGGACCGGTGACAGGGATGTGCTCGAGGTGGTGCGGGCCGCCACCGAGGAACTCGGGGTGGTCCAGGTCGTCGGCCACGGCGTGCCGGAGAGCCTGAGCGGCGAATTCAGCGAGCGCATGGCGCGACTGCTCGGCCTGCCCAGAGCGGAGAAGGCCAGGCTCGCGAGCCCGACCGGGCATCCCTACCTGGGCTGGCGGCAGTGGCCGGACGACTTCGGGCGGCTGGAGCTCGAGCGGTTCAACGTGGCGCAGTTCGACAACGCCGGGGACGCGCGGGCAGCCGGGCTGCCCGCGGAGTACGCCGGCCTGTACGCGCACTCCAACGTCTGGCCGCAGGACGATCCCGCGCTCCGCGACGTGACGTTCGGGTACATGGAGGCCTGCCGCCGGCTCGCCGAAAGGATGCTGGGCCTTTACGCCCGGGCGCAGGGGCTTGCCGAAGACACGTTCCCCGTGGGGGCGCTGCCGCACTTCAGGCTGACCGTGAACGACTACCCGACCTGGACGTATCCCGGCACCGAGGACGAGACGGACGGCGCCAAGCTGCTGCTGCTCGAGCACTCCGACGACTCGGCGATCACGATCCTGGCGCAGGAGGGCGTCTACGAGGGCCTGCAGATCCAGGCGCCGGACGGAACCTGGCTGCCCGTGCCCGTCGTCCCCGGCGCGCTGCAGGTGTTCTCCGGCAACCTGCTCGCCCGCTGGACCGCCGGGCGGCTGCGCCCCGGCAGGCACCGCGTGGTGGCGGGCGGCACCGGCACCCGGCGTTCGGTGGCCGTCTTCTACTACCCGGCCCTCGACACCGTGGTCGAGCCGCTCGCCCCGTTCGCGGGCGGCGGCACGTCTGGCTTCGAGCCGCTCCTGGTGTGGGATCACGTCAAGGACCGCGTGCGGGACTACCTCGCCGAGTTCGGCCGGCCCGACCAGGTGACGGCCTGGCGTGAGAGCCGGGCGTACGTCGCCGGCCTGGCCGAGAACTCGGCCGGCCGGTAGCGCACGCCGGAGGCGCCGCCGGCCCGGCCGGCATGCGCCCGGGCCGGGGGCGGTCAGCGCAGGTGCACGCCAGGGCCCTGGGCCAGGACGGACAGCACCAGCGCGACGAGCGACACCACGACGATCGCGGCGGTGATCAGCCCGAGCCGGCCGCCGGGCCGGCGCAGCCGGCCAAGCTGCCAGATCAGCGGCGCGATCGCGAGGATGATGGCCCCGCCAACCACGTTCGTCTTGAGTACGGCGCCGCCGAGGGCGGCGAACGAGATGGCGGTGCGGGTCCAGGCCAGCGCCGTGCGCTGCCGCGCCAGGCCGGGGTCGCGGTCCTCCGGGTCATCCGTCACGGCGGTGTTACCTGGCCGCGGATACCAGCAGGACGACGGCGGCTATCAGCGCCACGCCGACGATCGCCGCGACCAGGATCCACGGCATGGCCGACCGCGGCAGCGGCTCGCCGCGGCACAGCGCCCGCTGGTTCCGGCCCCATTCGGCGTAAGCGGTCACCGCGATGACCGCGCCGAGGACGATCAGCGGCACTCCGAGCACGTGGCGGCCCCACGGGACGCCGGGGAACGGCGGCAGCAACTGCACGATCCCCAGCCCGGCCACGACCAGGGCCAGCGCCGTGCGGCTCCACGCCAGGAACGTCCGCTCGTTGGCGAACGTGAACCGGGCATCGGGTTCCTTGCCGTCGTCGCCCGGCCGATCGGGGTGCGGCCCGCTGGACATGGCCTCATTGTGTCCTCAACGGCCGGTGCCGACTCAACCGCCTCGCCGTTCCGTCTTCCCCGGGAAAGGCGGCGTTCATGACGTGGCCGGCGCCGGGACCGGGGATCCGGCCGGCGGCGGGGGCGGAGCCGCGTCCGTTCAGTAAAACCAAAGGCGGTGCGGGCGGTACCGGAACCCTTCCAGCCGACGGCGACCGTGGCGGCCGGCCGGCCGTGTCCTGCGTGCGGGCGGACGGCGATGTGCTGCATACGGGCGGACGGCGATGTGCTGCATACGGGCGGCAATGTCCTGCGTGCGGGCGGCGTGGCCGCACATGCCGCCCGCACGCGGTCGGGTGCGCAGCGTTTCCAGCTCCTGCTGCACGGTGCGCTCATGCTCCTCCGCCCTGGCGATCTCGCACAAAAGTACGTAGTCGTACTTTAGAGCTTTGCCAGCTACTCTAGGCCCGTGGCCCACACCAGGCAAGAGGAAGGGCTCGTTCCGGCTCACGCGGGAACGCTCGCGCGCACGCACGAGGGCAAGCCGGGGCTGCCACGGGGTCGGAGCCGGCTGCCGCTTACGGCCGTTCGGGCGTCGCAGCGCGAACGGCTGCTGCGGTCCGTGATCGCCACGGTGTGCGAGACCGGCTACCCGGCCGTCACGGTCGCGGACATCGTGCGGCGGGCCCGGGTGTCACGGGCGGCGTTCTACGCGCATTTCGCGGACAAGGAGGAATGCTTCCTGGCCGCGACCGGCGAGGGCAGGCAGCTCATGATCAGCCGGGTCGTCGCCGCGACCCGCGCGCTGCCGCCGGACGTGCCCGACGAGCAGGCGCTGCGGGCGGCGTGCCGCGCGTTCCTGGCGTTCCTGGCCGCCGAGCCGGCGTTCGCCCGGGTCTTCTACATCGACATGCCCGCGGCCGGCCCGCGCGCGGTCGAGCGGCTCGAGGCCGGATGCCGCCGGTTCGCCGACCTGAACCAGAGGTGGCATGAGCGGGCGCGCTCCCGTCACCCGGAGTGGCCGGCCGTGCCCTACGACGCGTACCCGGCGCTCGCCGGGGCGACCGCCGAGCTGGTGCGGTCCATCGTCCGCACGGGCGAGACCGAAAGCCTGCCGAACCTCGAGGACACGCTCGTGTCGCTGCACCTCGCGGTGCTCGCCGGGCGTCCCTGGCCGGCGGGCGCGGGCGGCTAGATCCCCGGCGGGCGCGGGGCGGGCGCCTGGTCCCGGCGTACGGGCTGGGTCCGAAGTCGCGGGGCGCCCGGGTCACTCCCCGATGCCGCCGAGGCGGACGTGGCCCCTGAGCAGGTTGCGGGCGATCGTGCGGCGCTGGATCTCGTCGGTTCCCTCGTAGATCCGCAGCAGCCGCAGCTCGCGGTACCAGCGCTCGATGGGCAGTTCCCTGGTGTAACCCATCCCGCCGTGGATCTGCAGCACCCGGTCGACGACCTGGTTGGCCATGACGGCGCCGTTGAGCTTGGCGACCGACGAGGCGTGCCGGGCGTCCAGGCCCTGCTGGGCGCGCCAGGCGGCGTAGAGCGTCAGCCACCTCGCGGCCTCGATCTCCATGTGGGAGTCCGCGATCTGCCACTGGATCGCCTGGTATTCGGCGATCGGGTGGCCCATCGACTGACGGATCTTCGCGTAGTCGATCGCCATCTGCAGCAGGCGCTCGGCGGAGCCGATGGCCCGCGCGGGGATCATGTACCTGCCCTGCCGGATCCACGACATGGCCAGCTCGAAGCCCTTGCCCACCTCGCCGAGGACATTGGCCGCGGGCACCCGCACGTCGTCGAAGACCAGCGACGCCGGCCCCCACTCCCCCATGGTCGCGATCGGCTCGGACTTCCAGCCCATGTCCCTGTCCACGAGGAAGCACGTGACGCCCGCCCCGGGCACCACGGCGAACACGATGACGAAGTCGGCCTCGTTGCCCCGGGTGATGAAGGTCTTCTCCCCGTTGATGACGTAGTCGCCGCCGTCCCGGCGGGCCGTCGCGCGTATGCTGCGGGCGTCGGACCCGGCGCCGGGCTCGGTGATGGCGAAGCACGAGATGCGGTCGCCCTCGATCGTCGGCATCAGGTAGCGCTCGCGCTGTTCGTCGTTGGCCGCGTACAGGATGTTGTCGGCATAGCCGCCGAACGCGAACGGAACGAACGTGCGGCCCATCTCCATCGCGACGATCGCCGCCATCACCGCGCCGAGGTTCATTCCGCCGTACTTCTCCGGGGTGCTGATCCCCCAGAATCCGATCCCCCTGGCCTTCCGCTGGAGTTCGCGCAGCACCGCGGGCTCGATTCCCGGCCGCCCGGCGCGCTCGTTGCGCAGCACCTCCGGCTCCAGGGGCATGACCTCCTTCTCGATGAAGGCCCGCACCGTGTCCCGGATCTGCCGTTCGGTGTCGCTGAGGGAGAAGTCCACCATCGGCCGATGTCCTTTCTGTCACGCTTCTGTCACGCTCATCCCTGATTCTAGATTCATCTTCTAGAATTGTCCTCTAGGAAGCGGGAGGGCCACTGGAGGGTCAATGGCACGCAAGACGGCCGGCAGCGCATGGCGGTGGAGCCGCACCGCCGAGACCCGGCGCGTGCTGCTGCGGGCCGCCCGCGAGGTCTTCACCGAGCAGGGGTTCGCCAAAGCCAGCGTGGCGGAGGTCGTCGACCGGGCCGGATCCAGCGTGGGGAGCCTGTACCACCACTTCGGCGGCAAGACGGAGCTGTTCCTGGCGCTGTGGCGGGACCACCAGGACGCGCACGAGGAGCGAGCGAGCGGCGCGGTCGCGAAGGCCCGGGCGGGTGGCGAGCGGGAGCCGCTGGCGCTGTTCGTCGCCGGTGCGCGCGCCTACCTGGAAGGCTCATGGGAGCGCCGGGACCTGACCCGGCTGTTCATGGACGGCGACGGTCCGCCGGGCTTCGAGTTCATGCGGCGTACCCGGGGGCACGAGTGGGTGCGGCAGAACGCGGTGCTGCTCGGCGCCAGCGCCGACCCGGTCGACCGGCTGATGGTCGCGGTGCTGACCACGATCATCGCCGAGGCGGCGCGCGAGGTCGCCACCTGCCAGACCAGGGGCGAGGCAGAAACGATCGCCGCCGCCGCCGTCCGGTTCATCCGGCGGCTGGACCCGCTGCGCCCCGGCGACGGCCCCGGAGCCGTGCGCTCGGCAGGCCCCGGAGCCTGGCGGCCGCCGGGCGAAGCCCGGGAAGCCGCGGCCCACCGGGACAAATCGGGCGCAGACCATGATCGCGGAAACGCGGGCGTCGCGGGCGACCCTTAATTGCCGTGATCATGAAGCGGCGGCGCTGATGACGCTAGGCGAACTCGGCGCGCCATGAGTGGGCGGGCTCGAAACCGAGCGCGTGCCTGGCCCTGTCGATGGACAGCAGCGTGCTGTTGCCGGGAACATCCCTGGTGAGCGGCACGCCGGGGAAGACCTCCCGCATGAGATCGGCCGACGGGCGGGTCATCACGGTGTCGGAGGCGGCGATGATGAAGCTCTGGCTGCCGCCGATGTCCGCGTCCAGCGCCAGCCTGCACGCCGCCGCCGCGTCGCGCTCGTCGATGTAGCCCCACAGGTTCCACTTGCGCAGCTGCGGGTCCTCCCAGACCGCCGGGAACTTCCGGTAGTCGGCGGGGCCGAGGATGTTGGAGAAACGGAGCGCGACGAACGGGATGGCGGCCCACTGCGCGATCTGCCCCGCGACGGTCTCGCTCGCCACCTTCGAGAGGGCGTACGTGGACGTGGGCACCGGGTAGTGATCCTCGTCCACCGGCGCGTACCGGGGCGGCACGTCGAACGGCAGCCCCAGCGTGGTCTCGCTGGACGCCCAGACGACCCGGCTGAGCGGCCCCTTGCCGCCCGACTCCCGGGCCGCGGCCATGAACACGTTGAAGTTCATCGTCATGTTCTCGTTGAACGTCACGGCGGGAGTCCGCAGCCCCGGCGCCGGGATGTTGGCCAGGTGGACCACCGCCTCGGCGTCCCGCACCACCTCCACGGCCTGCCCGAAATCGGTCAGGTCCGCCCGGATGAACTCCCGCGCCCCGAGATCCGCCGGCGGCGGCACGAGGTCGGTGGCCACGACATGGTGCCCATGTGCCAGCAGGTCCGTCACCACGGCCCGTCCCGCTTTGCCGCTCGCTCCCGTCACGCAGATCCTCATAACACTGATCGTTCTATCAAATAGCTTGCGCATCTAGGGTTGGTTCATGGCATCGGGCCGTGCCCCGCAGCGCCGGCCGGCGGGCCGGCTGGAGCGGGGCTCCATCGACATCGCCGGGATCCGGCGCACCTACTGGCTGGCCCGGGCGCCGCAACCGCGCGCGCCGCTGCTCATCGTGCTGCACGGATCCGGGATGACCGGCAAGAACATGGCGCGGTTCACCGGGCTTGCCGTCCGCGGCCCGGCCGCGGGGATGACCACCGTGTTCCCCGACGGCTGGAAGGGCGTCTGGCACCCGGTGCGGGTACCGGCCCGCGAGCCGGCCCTGGACGACGCTCGCTTCCTCTCCCAGCTCACCCGGCGGCTCGAGGCGGAGGGGGCGGCCAGCTCCTGGCCCATCGTCCTCGCCGGGGTATCGAACGGCGCGTTGTTCGCCGAGCACCTGGCCAGGCACGGCCTGCTGCCGGTGACGGGACTGTTCCTGGTTTCCGGAACCGCGCTCGAGGTCAGCCGGCGGGCCGCGCCCGTGCCGCTGCTGCGCAGCACGATGGTGTGCCTGATGGGAACCGGCGACCGTTCTGTCCCCTACGAGGGCGGCTCCCTCACCCGGCGCGGCGCCAGCGGCTGGGTGCTGCGGCGGCGGGCGGCACGGCACGGCGAACTGCCCGGCGACGCGGTGGTCGCGGGGGCGGAGACAGTGGTCAGGGACTGGGCGACGGGCAACGGCATCACCGGCGGCCCGGCGTTCGAGGAACTGCCCGCCCAGGCCGGCGACCCGACGGTGACGAGGATGACCTGGTCCGCTCCGGGCTGCCGCCCGGCGGTGCTGTACCGGGTCGACGGCGGCGGGCACGGCTGGCCCTGTTGTCCGGGGGAAATCCCCCGGGACCCCCCGCCCGCTGCGGTGCTCGCCGTAACAGCACGCGGCCGGAAGGGCCGAAGGCCCCCCGCGGCCACGCAATCGCGAAGGGCTTCGCCCCGCGCCACCCCTCGCCACCTCGACGCGACCGGGCTGCTGCTGGAGATGGCTCTGCTAGCCCGGGGGGACGACCCCACGGAGCCCCCCGCCAGCCCGCTGCGGTTGCCCGCCGTACCATCGCGCGGCCGGGGGCCCGTAGGGCCCCGCGGACCACGCGACCCGGAGCCGGTGCAGGGCGGTGGCGACGAGGTTGACCGCGCCCCCGGCGCCTGACGTTCGGGCATCTGACGTTCCCGCGCCTGATGTTTCCGCGCCTGACATTCCCGCGCCCGACGGCCCGGAACGCTCGATCCTGCCGTGGATGACCACGGCGGGCGCGGCGGTGGCCACCTCGCGGTACCGCTTCCACACGTGCGGCTGGACGATCACGTTCACCATGCCGGTCTCGTCCTCGAGGCTGAGGAACACGACGCCCCGCGCGGTCGGCGGCCGCTGCCGGTGCGTGACCAGGCCCGCGACGATCACCGCGGAACCCGCCGCCGCCGTCCTGACCTCCGACGCCGGGATCACCCGCCGGGCGGCGAGCGCGGGCCGCACATGGGCGACCGGGTGCGTTCCGTACGCCGATGTGGCCCACAGGTCGGCGAGGGTCTCCTCCACCGGTGTCATCGGCGGCAGTCCAGGCGCGGCCATCCCGGTGGCGGTGCCGGGAAGCTGCCCGGGCCGCAGGGACGCCGCGGCGCCGGCCGCCCACAGCGCCGCCCTCCGGCTCAGCCCGAAACAGCCGAACGCCCCGGCCGTGGCGAGCGCCTCCAGCGCCGGAGCCGGCAGCCCGGTGCGGCGGGCGAAGTCCTCCAGGTCCCGGTAGGGCCGCCCGGCCGCGACGTCCCCGGCCGCCGCGGTGCCCAGGTTCCGCACGCTGGACAGGCCGAGGCGGATGGCGGGCCCCGGCGAGGGCGGCGAGCCCCGCGGCTCCGGCAAGGGCGGCGGCGTCGGTGGCGGCGGCGTCGGTGGCGGCGGCGCGCCCGGCGGCCCCGGCGGCGGCCCCGGCGGCC
>Ga0213875_10002744_pt1 | contig 10394 bp, 10 predicted proteins | sample BarmaccomBMRX_R8_FD_160105 | JGI IMG/M metagenome (GOLD analysis project Ga0213875, IMG submission 160105) | Root-associated microbial communities from Barbacenia macrantha in rupestrian grasslands, the National Park of Serra do Cipo, Brazil - RX_R8 | ecosystem: Host-associated > Plants > Roots... | reverse complement strand
TGAACAATGAGCAATAAGCTCGGCTCGCCATCTTCCGGCGGCCGAGATCGATTTCGTCGAGGCCGCCGGAAATCTCCTGCCACACATTGTTGTCGGCCTTCAGCGTGTCGCGCGACTGGTCAACGTAGCCGAGCTTAACGGTCTCGCCGATGCGGAAGGAGCCATCATCGGGCTTTTCCTGCCCGGTCATCATGCGGAACAGAGTGGTCTTGCCGGCGCCGTTCGGGCCGATGATCCCGACAATGCCGCCGGGCGGCAGTCGGAATTCGAGATCTTCGATCAGCATGCGGTTGCCAAACCCCTTCTTCACATGCTGCGCCTCGACCACGACATCGCCGAGCCGCGGCCCCGGCGGTAACACGATCTGCGCTGTCTCGGGCGCCTTTTCGCGGCTCTGCGCGACCAATGTTTCATAGGCGGTGAGACGCGCCTTACTCTTGGCCTGGCGAGCCCGCGGGCTCTGACGGACCCATTCCAGTTCGCGCTCCAGCGTGCGCTGCCGCGCCTCCTCCTGGCGGCCTTCCTGGACCAGCCGTGCCTGTTTCTGTTCGAGCCAGCCGGTGTAGTTGCCTTCGAATGGGATGCCTTTGCCGCGATCGAGCTCAAGGATCCAGCCGGCGACCTCGTCGAGAAAATAGCGGTCGTGGGTGACGGTCACGACGGTCCCGGGATAATCGCGCAGAAAACGCTGCAGCCAGGCAACCGACTCGGCGTCGAGGTGGTTTGTCGGCTCGTCGAGCAAGAGCAGGTCGGGCCGCTGTAACAGCAGGCGGCACAGCGCGACGCGACGCCGCTCGCCACCCGACAGATTGGTGACAGACGTATCGCCTGGAGGACAGCGCAATGCATCCATCGCAATCTCGACCGTACGGCCGATATCCCAGGCATCGGCGGCGTCGATCTTTTCCTGCAACTCGCCCTGCTCGGCGATCAGCGCGTCCATTTCCTCGGGCGACAACTCCTCGGCGAATTTGGCACTGACCTCCTCAAAGCGGTCGAGCAATGCCTTGGTCTCGGCAAGGCCCTCCATGACATTGCCCGCGACATCCTTATCGGGGTCGAGCACCGGCTCCTGGGACAGAAACCCGATTTTGGCGCCTTCGGCGGCCCAGGCCTCGCCGGAATAATCCTTGTCCTGCCCCGCCATGATGCGCAGCAGCGTCGATTTGCCGGCGCCGTTCAGCCCGAGCACACCGATTTTGGCACCGGGCAAAAACGACAGCCAGATGTCCTGCAACACCTGCCGCCCGCCGGGATAGGTCTTGCCGAGACCCTTCATGACATAGATGTACTGATACGCGGCCATGCGCTGCGGCTTTCTAAAACGGGGAGTTGAATCGCGAGGTAGAGACGACGCCGCGGGGCGTCAAGCCCGATATACGTGCCGAGGACCTGGCCGGCCCTGGGCGGGACGCTCTGGTGGCGAACGAAAGTCTTCCGAGCGTCCGGCTTTGCGCCCGCTCGCTGCCAAATGGCGCGACCCTGGCGCGCAGCAGTGTAAGCGCGAAAAATTCTTCGCCTGTGACGTTCGTCACAAGGGCCGGGCCGGGGGCTGCTTTATGGTTAATTCATGGGTTCGGCGTGCATCTGCGAGGTCCGAAGCCGTGAAACCATCGCACAGGGCTGCCATGACCACCCCTCTGTTTGCCGGCGCAGTCCTCGGATTGTCGATCGCGGCGCCGTTTGGACCGGTCTCTCTGCTTTGCGTCCAGCAAAGCCTGAATTTAGGGTACCGCCCTGGCTTTGCGATCGGCTGTGGCGCGTCGACTGCGCACGGCGCCTTTGCCTCGATCGCGATCGCCAGCGCCGGCGTCACCTCGGCAGTTCTGGCGCCCGACGCTACCGCCATTCGTCTGCTGTCCGCGCTGATACTGGTCTGCCTCGGCGTCCGAATGCTGCTGCGAGCGAGGTCCCTCGACTCGCTTTCCCAGCCAGTTGGCCCGCATGCGGCCTATGCATCCGGGCTTATGCTCTCCTTGTCCAATCCGCTGACCATCATCCCGTATCTCGCGTTGGCCACCGCGGCGGCGACCGAACGAAGCGCGGGCGCTTCGCTATCCCTTTGGTCAATCCCGGGCGTCGTATTGGGGGCCTTCACCTGGTACGCGACGCTGAGCTTCGCGACGTCTCTGCTGCGGCGTGGAGTGCCCAAAGGCATGACGCGATTCCTCAACCTGCTCGGTGGCTGCACCTTTATCGGCTTTGGCGCGAATATCGGCCGCGAGGTTTTCTGGGCGATCAGCGTTTGATCCAGCCACGGACGCTGGGCGACTGTTACCGTGCGGCCGGTTTGGTGGCCCAGAATAGAAAGGCCTCGATGAGGAGGAAAACCGCGATTGGCACGATGCCGCCGATCGGCCCAGCCACCTCATCGCCGAAGCGGAAGGCGACATAGAGAAGTATGAGCATGCTGACACCCATGCTCGGCGCGCCAATGCCCCGCATCGCTGCGCTGTGGTGATAACCAATCCAGAATGCGAACCGGGCCACGATCCACAGCACAGCCGTCGCCAGCACCGCGCGCATCGCCGCGCCGTCGGGGCAATAGGCTGCCAGCCCGAACAACGCCGCAGCGAACGCCACAATCTGCTCCAGCGTATTCTGCAGATAGCGCTGGTTCACTCGCAGTCGCCGCGTCTCAAACCCGGCCAGCGGGTCAAAAGCCGGTGACGACAGCCGCTCATGCGCCACCGCCTCAACCCCGGCCACGAGGCAGAACAGCACCGCCATGCACCAGCATTTCAGCGCGAACAGCATGCGAGCGCCGGGCTCGTCCATGCCAGCGAGCGGCGGCGCGAAAAAAGCGATGCCGCACCACAATGCAGCCGCCAGCACCATCGCGCTCGCGATGCCCGCGCTCGCGACACGGCGCTGCTGGCGCAAATCGGGGGGGCCATGTGCGCCCGAGGGCGGCTGATCTTGTGAAGAGGCAGCGGGCATAACACATTTCAAAGCTGGGAATTGAGAGCCTGCACTGAGGCTGGCCGATGAGGACGTGCGATGAGCGACAATGACAATCCGTTCGGGTTTGCCCCCGACGAAGACGTGCCGATCCCCTACATGGAGCGCATCCGCACCTATTATCAGACACTGGGCTTTGGAGCGCCTTATCGCTGGGCGCATTATGCCGACGTGCCGTTCGCGCCGCTGTCCAAACCGGTGTCCGAGGCGCGCATCGGTCTGATTACGACGGCGGCGCCCTATGATCCGGCAAAGGGCGACCAGGGACCCGGCGCTTCGTACAACGCGGCGGCCAAATTCTATACCGTGTATTCCGGCGCCACGGCCGAGGATCACGATCTGCGCATCTCGCATATCGGCTACGACCGGCTGCACACCAAGGCGACCGACAACAATTCGTGGTTCCCGCTGCCGGCGCTGCGCCGCGCCGCGGCGGCCGGACAGATCGGCGAGATGGCGGCGCGGTTTCATGGCGCGCCGACCAATCGCAGCCACCGGGTGACGCTCGACCAGGACTGTCCGGAATTGCTGGCGCGAGTGCGCGAAGACAAGGTTGACGCGGTCGTCATCGTCGCCGTTTGACCGGTGTGTCACCAGACCGTGAGTCTGGCCGCCCGTCATCTCGAAGCGAATGGTATTCCGACGGTCGTCATGGGCTGTGCCCGCGACATCGTCGAGTATGTCGGCGTGCCGCGTTTCCTGTTCAGCGACTTCCCGCTCGGCAACCCGACGGGCCGGCCGCACGATATTGAGTCGCAAGACTACACTCTGGCGCTGGCACTGGCCGTGCTGGAGCGCGCGCCGGCGCCCCGCACCACCATGCAAAACCCGTTGCGCTGGAGCGACAGCGCCGGCTGGAAGCTCGACTTCTCGAACGTCGCGCGCCTCTCGCCTGAGGAGATCGCGCGCCGCCGCGCCGAATTCGACCGCCAGAAGGACATCGCTCGCGGCATCCGCGAAAAACCGCAGGCCGCAGAGGGTTAATGGTCAATGCTGGAAGATGATTGTCTGGGCGATTGGACGCCCTAGGCGAGGGAGATGTGTCCGTTTTGGAGGCAAGCCTGAAGAACCCCGACAGCAAAATGATGACCGTGGAGAGCAGCGCCACTTACGCGCTCTGATCGAGGTTCGAACAGGCGGGATGGATGACTAGCGAACAGTCAGGCATAACTCTTCCGATCGGCGCCCTCTTTCCGGCGAAATCCTTTCGAATATTATCTGCAGGAGTTGGTCCTATTTCTCGGTTACTTCAGCTCTGCTAGAGCAGAGATTCAACCGGACGCTCGGAAACGACCCGGTATCTTACAGCCAGCTTTTCCGGGTCGGGCCTGACAAGCAGTAAGACGAGCCAGACCCAGGCATCCGTCCAGAGTTGTCCAACAGGATCGTCGCCCAATGACCAAACCCTTCGCCGGCATCCGTATTCTCGACTTCACGCGCTATGTGGCGGGGCCGTTCGGCACGTATCAGTTTGCGTTGCTCGGCGCCGACATCATCAAGATCGAGCCGAAAATCGGCGACGACATGCGGCACTCGCAATTGTCGAAGGAATGGGCGGCGAAGGGGCTGGGGCCCTCGTTCATGGGCATCAATTCGAACAAGCGCAGCCTGACGCTCGATCTGGCGAAGCCCAAGGCTATCGCTATCGTCAAACGGCTGGTCGAAAAGGCCGATATCGTCTGGGAGAATTTCCGCCCCGGTGTGATGGAGCGGTTCGGCATCGGCTATGAGGAGCTGCGCAAGATCAACCCGCGCCTGATTTATGTAGCGGTGTCCGGGTTTGGCCAGAACGGACCGGAGCGCGGCACCGCCGCGTTCGATGGGAAGTTGCAGGCGATGTCCGGGATCATGTCGTTAACTGGCCACGCCGATAAAGGCCCGACGCGCACTGGATTCGCCCTTTGCGACACGATTGCCGGCATGACGGCTGCGTTCGCCGTATCGAGCGCCCTCTACCAGCGCACCCAAATCGGGGAGGGCCAGTTGGTCGATGTGGCGATGCTCGACGCGGCGCTGAGCTTTCTGTCACCGCAAGTCGCGGAATATACGATCACCGGCCACAAGCACCGCCAATTCGGCAATCTATCGAGCACCGGCAAGGTCACCGGCAACCGCTTTAAGGCGGGGGAGGGCGATCTGATGCTGGCGGTAATGACCGAAAAGCAATTCGCCGGTCTGATGCGCGGGCTGGGCCGCGAAGATACGCTGGGCGATCCGCGCTTTGCCGATTGGCCGTCGCGCAGCCAGAACGAGCCGGCGCTGCGCGAGATCATCGAGGCCGCGCTGGCGAGCGACAGCGCGAAGAATTGGGAAAAGCGCCTGACCGCCGCCGATGTGCCCTGCGCCGGCATCTGGGCGGTCTCGGAAATCGTGCATCATCCGCAGCTCGAACATCGCGATGTCTTGCAGAAGATCGATTCGGCCGACGGCGAACTGACCTTGGTGGGTTCGGGATTTCGGCTGGCGCATGGCGGCGGCGGCATCGACCGGCCGCCGCCCCGCCTCGGAGAGCACACCGCCGAGATCCTGGGCGAGGCCGGCTATGACGCGGCGGAGATAGCGGCCCTGCGCGAAGAGGGCATCACCTGACGCACAGGCAGTCTATAAAGCCGCCGCCGCTAGCGGGGTTTGCCGCTGCATTACAGTTCAGGGATGGAAATACCGATGCTGTTCACCTGCCGTCCGCCCGGCCAGCCCAACCCTGGCTATTTCCCCGGTCCCGCGCATACCCGCGGCAAATGGTTTACCCTCGACATCCATTGCCATGTGCGCAGCGACAAGGCCGGTCAGATGGTCGAGGGCCACGAGGAAGTGTCGCGCTGGTATCTCGAAACCCAGGCCAACGAGCAGAGCCAGAAGATCAACGCCGCCAACGGTGTCCGCACTCGGCAGCAGAGTGTGTCGCCGGAGCAGCGCATCGCCGACATGGATCTGATGGGCATCGACATCCAGGCGCTGTCGGTGTCGCCGCGCCAAACCTATTACGGCGCCGACCCCGATCTCGGGCTCGAAGTCTCGCGCATCCAGAACGACGAAATTGCGGAGATGTGCGCCAAATACCCCGACCGCTTTATCGGGCTCGGCACGATTCCGTTCCAGGCCCCCGACCTTGCGATTGCCGAGCTCGAACGCGTCCACAAGACGCACGGCTTCCGCGGCATCGAGATCATGACGCATGTCGCCGGCGAGGAATTGTCGGAGGAGAAATTCCGCAAGATCTGGGCGCGCTGTGAGGAACTCGGCATCCTCGTCTTCATGCACCCCGACGGGTTTACCGAGGCGAGCCGTTTCAAGAACCATTACTTTGCGAACGTGATCGGCAACCCGCTCGACTCGACGGTGGCGGTGCATCACCTGATTTTTGGCGGGGTGCTCCACAACTACCCCAACCTCAAGATCGTCGTGGCGCATGGCGGCGGCTTGTTGCCGCCCTATTCCGGCCGCATCGACCACGCCGCCTCGGCGCGCCCCGATGCCTGTGAGTGCATCCGCCACATGCCGACGACCTATCTGAAGCGGCTGTATTTCGACGCGCTGGTCTACACCCATCATCAGCTGCAATATCTGGTCGAGCAATACGGCGCCGACCACATCCTGGTCGGCACCGATTACCCCGCCGACATGGGCGAGACCGACCCGATCGGCTTTATCGAGAGCGCGCCGGGCCTCGACGATATCGAGCGCGCCGCGATCCTCGGCCGCAACGCCGCCCGCCTCCTCAACATGGAAATGCCGCCGCGTAAGGTGTGACGCGGCGACTGATGTCAGACGCTGTCGACGAGCACCAATTCCGCCTCGTCGATAGCGTCGATGCGCAGCACCTCCTCGTCGCGGATCGCGGCGCCGTCGCGCGCCTCGATGCGCGTGCCATTGACCGTTACCGTGCCGCGCGCCGGCACGAGATAGGCGTGGCGTCCCGGACGCAGCCGGTATTCGACACTTTCCCCAGCGCCGAGCCGCGCACCGAGCACCCTCGCATCGCTGCGGATCGGCAGAGCTTCGCGATCGGCCGGGTCGCCGCTCGCCAGTGCCACAAACCGGCCGGCGCGATCACCCTTGGGAAAGGGCCGCGTGCCCCAGCCCGGTTCGCCGCCGCGTTCGGTCGGGATGATCCAGATCTGGAAGAGGTGCGTCGGCTCGCCTTCGCGGTTGTATTCGGCGTGGCGGATGCCGCTGCCGGCCGACATCACCTGCACATCGCCCGCTTCGGTGCGGCCCTTGTTGCCGAGGCTGTCTTCGTGGCTGATCGCGCCCTGCGTGACATAGGTGATGATTTCCATATCGGCGTGCGGGTGCGGCGGAAAACCGGTGCCCGGCGCGATCGCGTCGTCATTCCACACCCGGATCGCGCCCCAATGCATGCGGTTGGGGTCGCGATAATGCGCGAACGAAAAATGATGGTGCGTGTCGAGCCAGTCGAGCTTGTCGCCGCCCAACCCGGCAAATGGTCTGCGTTCAATCATGGGAAAGTGGCTCCCGTCGATGAGGTTGCCGCTCATATGGGAGCGCGCGGCTCGATGGGGGAGGGAACGCCGCGCCGCAGCCTGCGTGTGGCGGCGGCGCAAATCCTGCACGATATTGGCGTGCTTCCGGTAATTTGGTCGGGCGGCGGGAAGGGGCGGCGATGGCCGATTATCAGGTGTTCGAGGCCGGCAATGTCGTGCTGCAATCGGGGCTGACCTATCGCGGCGCCCGGCTGGCCTACAAGACCTTTGGCACGCTCAACGCGGCCAAATCAAACGTCATCGTGCACCCGACCTCCTACGGAGCGCAGCATCCCGATCTTGAATGGGCGATCGCGCCGGGCCGGGCGCTCGACCCGACCAAGTATTTCATCGTCGTCATCAACAAATTCGGTAACGGCCTTTCGTCCAGCCCGAGCAACACGCCGCCGCCCTATGATCGCGGCCGCTACCCACATTTCACGATGACCGACAATGTGCGGGTGCAGCAGCGCCTGTTGCAGGAGGTGTTCGGTATCGAGAAGGTCGCGCTGGTCTATGGCTTCTCGATGGGCGGCATCCAGGCGTTTCACTGGGGCGCGCTATTCCCCGACCGGGTCGAGCGCATCGTCCCGATCTGCGGCTCGGCCAGGACATCGCCGCACAATTTTGTGTTTCTCGAAGGCGTCAAGGCGGCGTTGACCGCCGATCCCGCGTGGCAGGACGGCTGGTTCGCGACGCAGCCGGTGCGCGGCTTTCAGGCAATGGGCCGGGTCTATGCCGGTTGGGGGCTGAGCCAGGATTTCTATCGCGAGGAGTTGTGGCGACAGCTCGGGTTTTCGTCGCTTGAGGATTTCCTGGTCGGCAGCTGGGAGATGAATTTCCGCCGCCGCGACGCCAACGACCTGCTGGCGATGCTGTGGACCTGGCAACACGCCGATATCAGCGCCAACGAACTTTATAACGGCCACATGAGCAAGGCGCTGGGTGCCATTACCGCGCGGGCGATCGTCATGCCGTGCGAGACCGATCTGTATTTCCGCGTCGAGGATAACCGGCGCGAGGTGGCGCAGATGCTGAACGCCGAATTGCGGCCAATCCCGTCGATCTGGGGGCACCGCGCCGGCAACCCCGTCGCCAACCCTGAAGACGCCGCGTTTATCGATAAGGCTGTGCGCGAATTGCTGGCCGCCTAGATGCCGCCATACCAGGCGTAGCCGCGATCTTCCCAATAGCCGCCCTTGCCGCCGGCGACTGAGGCGAAATTATCGACCAAATCGATGCGCATGATGTATTTCGCCATCTTGTAGCCAAGCTGGCGCTCGTTGCGTAGGCGCAGTGGTGCGCCGTAGGGGATCGGCAGGACCGTGTCGTTCATCTCGTAGGCCAGGATGGTCTGCGGGTGATACGCGTCGGCCAATCCCATGCTCTCGTAATATTTGACCTCGCCCTCGAGCGACTGCTCCATCACATCGGCGCAGTAAAAGACCAGGTATTTGGCCTCCGGCTTGGGCTTGACCTGATCGAGCAGGCTGCTGAGCCGCGCGCCTTTCCATTTGCCGATGCAGCTCCACCCCTCCACGCAATCGTGCCGGGTGATCTGCGTGCGCGAGGGCAGGGCGCGGAGGTCGGAGAGCGACAGGCTCGCAGGGTGTTCGACCAGCCCCGTTACCGCGAGCCGCCAATCGGCAAACCCATTCTGGGCCAGCTGTTGATAGGCCGGGTCCTGCGGGTTTTGCGTGCCGTTACTTTTGAACTGTGGCGACAAATCCGCCTCGGTGAATTCCGGGGCCATCGCCCAGCGGCCGGCGATGGTACCTTGCACTGCCTCGTCGACCGACTCGGCGCTGCCTAAGAGACGCGTAAACCACTCGGTCTGCGAAAGCCGGTCGCAGCCCGCCAATGGCAGAGCCGCGACGCCAGCCGCGAGCCGGGTCAGCAGACTGCGCCGCCGCATCTTTTCAGTGCGCATCATGGTCGGCCTCATCACGGATGACGTAGTAGCCGGTTATCATCGAGCGAAGATTGTTCCAGACCCCGGAGAGCAGCACCATCACGACATGCACCAGGGTAAACAGCACAAGCGCGAAGGCGCAGATGAAATGCACCGTCCGCGCCGATTGGCGCCCGCCGAATAAGGCCGGCAGCCATGGGAAGCCGGCATCGAGCCGCGGCGACATCGCCAGCCCCGCCAGGATCAGCACCGGCAAGATCACGAAGATCACGCCGAGATAGGCAAGCTTTTGCAGGACGTTGTAACGCTCGGCCTCCTTGCCGCGCGGAAAGTGCAGACGCAGATGCTCCCATAACGAGCGGCCGATGTGCCGCAAGTCGCGGCCGGAGGTCAACAGGTCGCGCCGCAGATGGCCAGCGAACGCGCCATACAGCAGATAAACGGCGCCGTTCAACACCAGCAGCCAGGCAAAGAAAAAGTGCCAGGTGCGGCCCATCGCCAGCCATTGCGGGCTGGGGAGCGTCGCCCAGGCTGGAAAACCGCGCGCCACTTGCTGACCCTGATCGGTCGATAATCCCAGCACCCCGGTGGTGTCGAAGATGTGGCCCATAAGCGAGACGACACCGTGGGGCTGGCCCGCCGCATCGGCCTGGGTGCCGATCTCCAGGATCGGGTTGGTGAATTGCGAGGCGCCACCCCAGTAAAGCGCGGGGTGAGCGTTAAAGATCTGCAGCCCGCTCATCAGCAGGATTGTCAGGCAGATAACGTTGATCCAGTGGCCGGCGCGCACCGGGAGGCTGTGCCGGTAAATCCAATGCCATGCCGCGGACTTCATCGCGCTGCCCTCACGTGCTTGTCATCGCCGATGCCGAACTCAGCCGGCCAGGGCGCCCTCCGGGATGATGTGCCGGCTGGGGTCGAGCCGCATCGTCGTCCGCTTCATCAGGCGGCGCGCATTGGCGTCGAACGGCTCGCGCCGGTGCATCGTAAAGCCGTTATCCCACAGCAGCAGGTCGCCGACCTGCCAGTGATGCGTA
>Ga0213875_10002743_pt1 | contig 10397 bp, 2 predicted proteins | sample BarmaccomBMRX_R8_FD_160105 | JGI IMG/M metagenome (GOLD analysis project Ga0213875, IMG submission 160105) | Root-associated microbial communities from Barbacenia macrantha in rupestrian grasslands, the National Park of Serra do Cipo, Brazil - RX_R8 | ecosystem: Host-associated > Plants > Roots... | reverse complement strand
CGCCGCCTCGCGATCGGACAATTCGTCACGCAGGCGCTCGACCGCCTCCTCGTGCTCGGCCCGCAAGCGCTCCGTCTCGGCGCGGTGCGCGGCAGCCGCGCGCCGAACCTCTTCGATTTCCGCGTCGCGCTCGGCTAGTTCACCGCGCAGATGCTCAACCGCCTCTGCCCGTTGTTCGAGCTGCCGCCCCGCCTCGGAGCGCTGCTCGAACGCATCGAGTCGTGCCGCGACGAGCACCGCCTCCCGATCGGACAATTGCTCACGCAGGCGCTCGACCGCCTGCCCGTGCGCGGCCCGCAAACGCTCCGTCTCGGCGCGGTGCCCGGCAGCCGCCCGCCGAGCCTCATCGATTTCCGAGTCGCGGTCGGCCAGTTCACCGCGCAGATGCTCAATCGCCGCTTCCCGCTGTTCGAGCTGCCGCCCCGCCTCTGAGCGCTGCTCGGAGGCCTCGGAGCGCGCCGCGACGAGCGCCGCCTCGCGATCGGACAATTCGTCACGCAGGCGCTCGACCGCCTCCCCGTGCTCGGCCCGCAAGCGCTCCGTCTCGGCGCGGTGCGCGGCAGCCGCCCGCCGAGCCTCGTCGATTTCCGAGTCGCGGCCGGCCAGTTCACCGCGCAGATGCTCAATCAGCGCTTCCCGCTGGTCGAGTTCCCGCGAGGCCTCCGCTGCCTCATTGTCGCGGACGACCAGCTCGTCCCGCAAGCGCTCGGCGGTTCCTACTTCGTCATCGAGCTGCCGGAACGCGCGCGCCAGGGTACGATCACGTTCGGTCAGCTCGGTTCGCGCCGCGATCAGCTCACGCTCAAGTTCATCGATTGGGATACCCTCCTCCGGCGGGTCGCCGAAGTCGGTTGACGAGCGTGCGCGCTCCGCGGGTGCCGGGCTCGCTCGTGCCGCGGCCCGGTGCGGCCTCTCGGCCGAGGCCCGCTGCTGGGAGGCGGCACGCTCGGCTTTGGCGAGCGCGGCGCCACGGCGGGCGAGCTTCTTCCGCATGCGCCTGACCGCACGAGCATGCTTCTCCGATTGCCGCGCCAGCGCTCTTCGCTCTGCGGCCAGCTCTACTTTGGTGTCGTCGAGCTCGGCGCGCAGCGCGTCGCAACCGGCGTCGGCGTCTGCCAGCCTCTCGAAGTCGCGCTCGATCTGTCGGCTGAGCTGCTGATGGACAAGGAATTCCTCGGAGATCCGGGCGACGGCGGCGACCGCCGTCGCGTCGGAGCCGAGGTCACGCACGGCGCGGTAGAACGAGCGGATCAGCGGCTGGCGCACCTCGGAGCGCGGCGTCGGCGGCCCCCGAAGCCAGGTCGCGGCGAGTTCGGAGATTGTCGCCTCGGTCGCCGCGCGCGCCCTTTCCTGGTCAGCACCGACAGCACGCGCCAGCTTGCGGATGTTGGTCGCAGGATCATCCCGCCAGTCCTGCTGGTCGATGACGTCGATCTCGTCCATCCGAAACCAGAGAAACGGCTCGATACTATAGTTAAACCAGCGAAATTCTCCGGAATCCCGATCAAGGCCCTCATGCTGCTGCAACCAGCCCGCGACCTCGCCGGGATCGTGCAAGCAGAACAGCAGACGGGGGACGATACTCAACTCGCGAAAGATCTGAGCCCAGAAGACGATGAGCCGCGTGGCCAAGTGATCCGCCAGCACGAACGGGGTCGGCCCGACCCGACCGCGTAGGACGGCTCCCGCCTCGGCCAGGGTGGCGCGCATGTTCGGCTCTGTCCACCAAGCTGTCGGCAATGCGAGATCGTGTAGCCTTGAACCGTACGCGCGATTTAGGGTTGTCAGGATACGGCTATTGAGGTTGGCTATCTCGTCCAGCGGATCGACGACCGCGCCCGCCGCACGGGCGCCCATCAAGCTTAACACTGTGGAGCATATGCGCATGCCGCTGTGCGGAGATCCCAGCAGCATCACCACGGGAGCCACCGCGATGTCATCCGCGGTTGTCGCGAAACGGCTCGGGCGGACCAATTCTCCAAGGCGCTCGGTGCTATGGGCCAGCATGTCCTCCAGTGCTGCTCGACCGATCGGCTTCGAGGCGCCCAGTAAATAGCGGGTTCTGCGAACCCCCACAATACCCAAGACCGGCAACATAACTCAGAGGTGTTTGTCCCCCTTTGTAGCGCGTTCTGCCTGGTTTTCGAACCTCGAACAGCGGACAGTTATCCGCGGCACCCGGTCTGTGATAAGGGCCTCCACTCATCCGCACGCGCCGCTACAACGGCGAGCAGACAATTAAGTGCGCTACGAATACGTTGACTCCTCGGCGACAGCCGCTCCACCTCTACTTGACCCGCCCCCGCGGCGCCGTCATCGCAACCCGCCGTTCAGTTACAATAGCCTAGGGCAATGCCGTCCGTTCTCACCATCAGAAAGCTCTTGCCGGTTGACCACATATTCCTCGCCAGCTGCTGCCGTCGTCATCCCAGAACCGCTAAATCTGCTAAAAAGATTTATCAGGTTCGACGCGCAATTCTATCTGAGCCAACCGTCGGGTGGCGGCGGGTCGGAAGGTGACCCATGGTCCCACTTTCTGCGGCACGGGCGTTTCATGGGCGCAAGGATACGGCAATTCTTGCCTGACGAGTTGTTGCGTGCCGTGCGGTTCGACGCCGAATACTATTGGGCGAGCAACCCCGATGTTTACGACGCATCGGCGGACGCCGGTCAGCATTTTGCGCGATACGGCCTGCGAGAAGGACGACGGCCTGCCGAGCCGCAGGGCAATGCGGACGAGGTCGCGTTTTGGCAAATGATTGCTGTGTCGGCGGGCTGCGACGCGGACGCCGCCAGGTTCGCGGAGTTGACGCTTCGCAATAAGATCGTCTCGGTCGCCACCTCGCCGCTCGCCGATTTGGCGGTGGCCGTTCTGGAATTCCTGGGCCGCCCAGACGCGCTATATTTCGGTGAGGATTTGTCACTGCTGATCGCGCAGGCGGCTCTCGAGCTGCGATGGGCATTTACGGCAGAGGTGTTCCTCAACCTGCACGATGAGGCGCTAGCATTCGCCTTGCCGCCCCCGTCCGTCCCGCCGCACGTGACGCATGTCTACGAGGTCGCAACGCCGCACGCGTACTGCGCCGACCGCGGTATACCATATCGCGCTCTGTTACCGGCGCGCGACAGCATTTCTGTAACCCCGAAGTTGACCGAGGCGGGTTCGCCGGCGCCGAAGCCGCTCGCTGCGACCGAGCTGCCGCCGGTGATCGCAGCCGAGCTGTCCAATGTCGCGGTGATCGGCGGCACGGGTGCCGTGCTCTCCGCCGATCACGTCCTGCTGAGCGCGGATCTGGCCGAGAGTTGCCGGGATCGGCAACTGCGCTTCAAGTCGCCTCTGTTTCGCCTTCGCGGGCCGCAGCACGTCGCGATGACGACTGCCCGTGACGGTGGGTGCAGTATCGTGAGGGCGGTTTCGCTGCTGCACGATAGCGACACGAACTACTTCCATTTTATTGTGGAAGCGGTGCCGAAAATGATGGCGGCCCTGAGCCTTTCGGGAGCGGATGACGGCTCGCTGCGGCTCCTCGTCCGATCCTCGCTGCCGCGTACCATGCACGAGATTGTCGGCAAGCTGCTCGCTGACCGCGAACACCGGGCGGAGTCGCTGCTACGGATCGGCGACTTTGCGAGGGTGGACATCGGACGTTTGTTGTTTATCTCGGATTTTCATCGGTTTCTGGTGCGCGACGATGCGGCGCCCCGCGATCGCGACCGGGCCTTCTGTGCCGACACAATAAGAGCGGTTCAAGCTCGGCTTGATGACGGGCCGGAAGCGGCTGTCGCATACGATGCCATCTTCGTGCCTCGGCCGAAGGGCGCGGGGCGCCCACTCTGTAACCGGGCCGAGGTCGAGTCGGCTTTGTCCGCTGCCGGCCTGGAGGGGTTCGAGCCCGGTGCGGTCGGCTTCTCCGAGCAGCGGTGGCGATTCAGGCGCAGCTTCCTCGTCGTCGGCGAATCCGGCGCCGCAATGACCAACCTGCTGTTCTGCAAGCCGGGGAGCCGATCGCTGATCCTGTCGAACGCCAATCGATACCAGGATTTCTATTCCTTTGCCGCGCTGGCGAGCGCGGTCGATGTCGAGCTGCATTATCATCTTGGGACCGAGGCGGTGCAGTCCGACGGCAAGCAAGAGCAAAATCCGTATGTCATTGATATGCCAAAGCTGGTCGGATCGGTTCTGCGCGTCGGCGGGATCGACGGGGATTCGGTTTTGCCGCCGCTGCTGGAGCGGCTTACGACCGGCAGCGTAGAGACCGCGGCCGTGCAGCTCGAAACCGGCGATTCGATGTCAGCAATCGACACCCTGACAACCGCCGCGGCAATCGCGGTCCATCGGACCGATAGGGCAGGCTTCCTCAGCGGTAGCAAAAAATTCGACGAGCTTGCGCTCGAGATCGGGGCAGGCACAGCAGAGCGGATGGGTGCTCGGCCCTGTCACGCGATGCCAAACCAAACCCGCACCGTCACGCTCGTCTCGGAGCTTTATCTGATCGGCGGTCATTCCCGGGTCGTCGAGGACATCATCAAGGCCATGCCCGAGCAGGACCATCACCTGATATTTACCCGAATGTCCGATCGCGACATTCCGTTCGACGAGTTTTTGCGGGTCGGCCCTGAATACCGGGTCACTCCGCATTTTCTGGCGGGGACCGTCGAGCAAAGACTGGCAATGGGCGCTGCCATTCTGCGGCGCTTGCGACCGGAAGCGCTTTTTCACCTCGCCCATCCCGACGATGTGGTGGCCATAGCGATGATGCAGCCGGACTCGGCTCGGTTTCGGATCATCCTCGATCATAATGACCACACTTTTGCACTCGGTCGCTATCTCCCCGGGGCAATCCATGTCGGCTTTTCCCGATCCTATTGCGAGGAGGCGCGCCGGCTGTGGGGTGCCAAGCGGAAATTCCTGCCGCTGTCGTGTGATGCGGAAGCGGGCATCCTGGAACCGCGGGCCGGTGCCCTGATCACTCTGACCTCTGGATCGTTCAACAAGTTTTTGCCTGCTCGGGGGCGCAGCTATTTCGAGCTGCTGCGGGTCCGCTTTGCCGCTCGCGAGGGCAATCACTTCCATGTCGGAGAGCTGCCCGCCGAGCAGCGTCGCGAGATCGACGCCTTGCTTCAACCGATGGGATGGATCGATCGGTTCATTTACGTGCCGGCAGTGCGCCGTTTGACCGCATTGCTGCACGCGGTCCGCCCGCATCTTTACCTGACCTCCTTCCCGACAGGGGGCGGTAAGGCGACCGTGGAGGCAATGGCTTGCGGGCTGCCGATTTGCGCTGGGATCACCGGCTCCCGGCTGGACGGCGCCGCGATCGGCTATGAAGGGAGCCTCAAATGGCGTAATCCGAAGGAGCTGCAAGACGTTCTGAGCAGCTTTACCGCCGATGCGCATAGGCGTCATCAGGCCTTGGCGCTGTCGCACTTCCAACAGCACCATTCCTGGTCGAAGTTTGAGCAAGCAATCCGGGAGCTGCGATACGGTCGGCAGCACCCGCGCCGGGATCGCCTCAAGGCCGTCGAGCGGCCTCGCCAGTCGGGTGATTGCGCGCTGCGAAGGCAACAGCTATGAACGCGTGCGGCGCAACTTGACCGGCCGCCAGGCGCCTATCGACGCCGAGATCGAAGCGTTTTGAGCAGCGGCCGGTGCTCGAGGACATCGGCAAGCGCTCGTCGAACCTCGTCCTGAGCTGAGAGGCTGTACGACGGCTTCCGGCTGCCCGCACGGAAGCTGTCCCGATAGCAATGTCGAGTACTTGACCTATGTTGCAGAAGCTCGATTACCGCTCCGATCCATCCTCGCCGTGCGAACGCGCGCCGAGCACGCGGCTGATCGCGGAGTCGGGGTTGTTCGACCCGGCGTGGTATTTGGCGACATATCCCGACGTCGCCGCCGCGCAGTGCGACCCGCTCGAACACTACCTGGAGTGGGGATGGAGCGAGGGTCGGTCGCCGGGCCCGAACTTCGATGCACGCGACTATGTGGCGCGCTACCCCGAGACGGTGCGGAGCAACCCGCTGCTACACTACCTGCTGGTCGGGGCGCCCGAGGGACGGGTCGCGCGGGCGGTAGGTTCCGGGGCGCAACCCGGCGCTCAGGAAGACGCAGGCTCCCCCGAGGCGCCGCCGACGGAGCCTGCTGAAACGCCCGAAACCCGGCACATGCGGCTGATCGCGGAGTCGGGGTTGTTCGACCCGGCATGGTATTTGGCGACATATTCCGACGTCGCCGCCGCGCAGAGCGACCCGCTCGAACACTACATGGAGTGGGGATGGAGCGAGGGTCGGGCGCCCGGCCCGAACTTCGATGCGCGCGACTACGTGGCGCGCTACCCCGATACCGCGGGAAGCAACCCGCTGCTGCACTACCTGCTCGTCGGGGCGTCGGAGGGACGGGTCGCCCGGTCAATCGAACGAGTCCAGAAGGTTCATCTTTTACTAGCTTCCGGCCTGTTCGATTTAGGCTGGTATCGTGCGACCTATCACGATCTCTTCGAAGCTGATGGAGATCTGGTGGATCACTACCTCAATCTGGGCGAGGCCGCGGGGCGTTCGCCGGGCCCGCTCTTCGACTCCGTCGAGTATAGAGCACGCTATAGTTCCGCGCTTGGCCAGATCGGTCCTCTTTTCCACTTCATCTCCGTCGGAAACCGCGACGGGTTCGAGGCTCAAAGTTTGAACCGCAATGCCGGCGACGATCGGTTCCATACGGAACCCATGCGCCTATCTCGGCTCTCACCGCCTTTCCCGGCAATCGGTGTAGCGGTCGTGATTTCCGAACCTAAGTCTATCGACGTGTTGAGTTCGAAATTGAGTAATATCACCATCCCTCATAACCTGTATGTCGGCGTTTCAACGGGTTGCGAAATTCGCGATGTCTGGCACAGACTGCGGTCGGGCGGGACCCAGGGGAGACTATTCGTATCAGAAATTGACGACAAGAATTCTGCCCTATCCTTTTTTTTGGCAAAATATCCTCAGATACTGAATAGCCATGAGTTCATCTTGTATCTGAATGAAGACCCATTCTGGATTTCCTCATCCCTCTTAGTTGCAGGGTCGATTCGATTCTTAACGGCTGATTGGAAGAAGGGTTTGCTGTTGCAGGACGCTGCGGCAGCGTCGAATATCGATACGGAAGACGGCGATCCAGATGGCATCTATGACGCGTTACTTGCGGCCGCTTCGGCCACGCAAGACTCCGAGAACGATACCCCTCCCGAATTGCCGGCGAACGGATTATGGATCCGGTGCGCCGCGCTACAATCATGGACTCGCCATGGATGCGAGACACAACCTGACCGCACTATGGTTTCCCGTTGCGTCGTCACCGCATTGCAACAGGGTTTCGAGGTTTGGGCACTGAATTATGCGGATGGCCGCCTGCGCCACATCGGGCAAGCGATCGAGGACAACCAGCATTCCACGAGAGAGAACCAGGAGGAAATTCGAGACTGGCAGGCGCTTTTCGATCCGGATGCACTGCTGCGGCACGACGACCGCATTGGCATGCTGCTGAGCAGCAACGGCTTGAGGCAGGCGATTGAAGAGGCAGGGCCCGGACAGCGCAGTGCTCTGGAGAACCTTGCGGAGACTCTTTGCGTATGGGCTGAAAATCGGCCCCACGACATCCCTTCCTATGCCGCACTTGGCCTCGTCCCGGCGTTACGCCGCCAGCTTGGCGGGTCCGTCGCCGCCAGCGGGGCGCGAAAGGCGCTGCTGCGTATACGCACACGCATTGCTGAGCGCATGAAACTATCGCGCTTGAATGTTAATGGGGTTGACTACGACTCTTGTTGGTTGGATGGTAAAGTCGATGGAATTCTGCAACTTCTCGTCGCCGGCCTGGTGGAGAACGAAGATCAGGCTATGGTTGAATTCGTAGAATTTTTGATTAAGGTAGACGGTCGATGTTCCCCAGTATTCCGGGCCGACGAGATCGGCGATAGACTCCGCCGCGGTCATTGGTATGAAGCGCTTTCCAAAGACGCACTTGAGAAAATTGGAGAAGTCCTCTCTCGTTTTTCGGCCGTCGTTGATCGGGACACAATAGATCAACTTATCTATGTCATTGGTTATCATAGTAGGGTGGATACCGCACATCGGCTGCGCCTCAACGGTAGTGTGATCATGCCATTGCTGCGAGCGTTGTACAACACGGGCCAGCTCGCCGCGGCAGATTATCTATCGCACTTGGCGTGGGGACTTTGTGGTACACGGCTCTACTCGGAAGACGAATTTGCCGCATTCGTCGCCGAATACGCACACGCGGCAGCAGATGCCGGACGCCGCGTCCGTTGCCTCTCGGGATTTGGCGAGAGACCGGTTGCAGCAAGCAATCACCCGGTACGCGTCGGTTTTCTAACGCGCGGTGGAAACTTCACCAATGCGGTGCTGCAGCACGTCCTGCCCATCATGTGTCATTTGGATCGGGCCACCGCCGGTCGGTTTCTTCCATTTCTCTATGCGCTCGAATACCACTCCGAGGTCGAGCAAATCTTCCATAAGCACGGGATATCTGCCTCGTTTGTTGGCGAGTATGGCAGTGCGCCAACGGATGTGGTGCGCCGCTATATCGAATTGTGTGAGCGGATGAAGGAAGATCGGGTCGATATCGCGGTATGGGTGCATGGCTTCGATGTTCCGTTTTTCATTTTCGGACTGCAGGTGGCGCCTTACCAGGTTCTTTTTTCGCAGTACCTGCACCCCGACATGGAGCATTTGGGCATCGATGCGTGCATAACCTATGGCTGTCCCGCGAGACGACAGGAAAAGTTTCGCGACCAGATTTGGCGCGTAGTGCCCTCGTGTTTGCGGCCGTCGGCGGGCGCGGTTGATGAAGCCAAGGTGCGGGAGCTGCGCAACCAACTCGGCGCGCCACAGCGAGTCATACTCGGCACCTTGGCGCGTGCCGAGAAGGTTGGGCAGCCCGAATATCTTCGATGCGTCGCGGCTTTGCTCAGAGAATACCCGGAATGCTTGTTTCTGTGGACGGGCACCGACGAGGACGACGAGATTGTCGCCTATTTCCGGACTGAAGGCATACTGCCGCAAACCAGATATGTCGGTTGGGTCGATGTTCGGCTGTACTGCCGCGTTTTCGACATATTGCTCGATACTTTTCCTTTAGCCAATGGCGTCACGTTTTTAGAGGCGATGCAGGCCGGGACGGCATGCGTTACAATGGATAATCGACTCCACACCTATCTCGGCCGGGACATCATGCCGATACTGCGGCGCGAGGACATCGACCTGACATTGCTGCCCGCAGACGCGGTGAAGTTCATTGACGGACTCGATCTGGCCGCGTTCCCGGCCGGAAGGGATGCGAAAACCTACATCGCTCACGCGCGCAATTTGATAGGCGACCCCGAGTTCCGCCGCCGCGCCGGGCTCGACCTTAAGCGCATATTCGAGTTGATCTATCAGCGCGAAGAACTTATGGGGCGTGCCTTTGTGGCGCATTTGGAGGATCTCATACGGCATGACTGCGGGACACGCCGCGCCACCGTCTGAGCGGGATCTCCATTCTAACAAGAAGCAGACACCTCCGTGCCGGGCACAGCAAGCAAACTAAGGCGTAGATGGCCGGGGCTCGGCCGAAGTTTATTTCGAGCCGCGCGCAGCACGGACCCGGAGAGCCGACCCGGCCGCGGGGAAGCATGGGTTTCGTCACCTATGGATCGGCGAAGCCGGTATAAGGCTAGAAGTGTCTAGTTTCCCAAGCCAACAGCTGTTTCTTGCCGACGATCTCGCTGAGGCGGCGGAGATGGAACAGTTATTGTCGAATGGCCGGCACGAAGAGCTTTGCAGGCTTATGACCGTCGTGTACGCGTATCACCGGTATCGTGGGCCATTCATCACCAACCCGGAGCATCGGCTTTCCCCTCTTAAATTCATTCGCATCAGTGAGCGGCTTCTTGCGGCCGGCGCTGGCGCCGATCTGCGACCGGGGTTCCCGAGCTACCTTGTCATGGTCGTAATGGACGCATTCAGATCGACCAGCTACTCCGAACGCTTTGTCACATCGCCCGTTCTTTTCGCGTGGTTGTACTATGCCGAAATGATGAAGTTTCAGGGCTTGTTCGAGGATGCGGAATACCTCTACCGTGAATTGTCGAAACACGACGCGGTCCGCGACCTCGCCTTGCTCGGGATGAGCGACCTTCTGCTCATTCAGGCACTGTGGGCGGACGAGTTCGGCAGTTACGAACAGGATGGAATTGTCGTAAACACCTTCAAGCATTTGCCCCGCATGAAAAAGGTTGCGACTTGGCATCAAATGCGATTCGAAGCCGCACTCACACTTCTGGAATCGGCGACACGAGAGGGCCCCACCAACCCCGACGCTTGGTGGCTGCTATCGTTCGGCGCCGCCCATGCCGGCGAGTGGA
>Ga0213875_10002742_pt1 | contig 10397 bp, 6 predicted proteins | sample BarmaccomBMRX_R8_FD_160105 | JGI IMG/M metagenome (GOLD analysis project Ga0213875, IMG submission 160105) | Root-associated microbial communities from Barbacenia macrantha in rupestrian grasslands, the National Park of Serra do Cipo, Brazil - RX_R8 | ecosystem: Host-associated > Plants > Roots... | reverse complement strand
GGGTCGGCCAGCCATTCCTCCAGGGTGGAGGTGCCATCCAGTTTGGCGGCCCGGGCCGGGGCGGCGATGTCGACGGTCGCGGTGAGCCGGATGTCGCGGGACGAGGCGCCGACCGCGAGCTCGAACCGGCCACCCTCCAGCACCCAGTCGCGGGCGGCTGGTGACCAGTACGACAGGTCGCGGGCGACCAGGGTGAACTCGACCGGTGCCGTATCGGCTGCGGCCAGATCAATTTTCTCGAAGGCCTTCAGCTCGCGGAGGGGGCGCGCGACCGTGGCCTCGGGATCGCGCACGTAGAGCTGGACCACCTCGTGGCCGCGGCGATCGCCGGTGTTGGTCACGGTGCAGGTGACGGTGACGGCCAGATCGCCGGAGCCCGCGCTGCCGCTGACGGTCGCGGTGAGGTTGTCGTAGCCGAAGCTGGTGTAGGACAGGCCGTACCCGAACGGGTAGCTGACCTCGCGGGCGAGCGCGTCGTAGCCGCGGTAGCCGACGAAGATCCCCTCGCCGTAGCGGACGTGGCCTTGCTCGCCGGGGAAGTTCAGGTAGGACGGGTTGTCCTCCAGCCGGACCGGCAGGGTCTCGGCCAGGCGGCCGCTCGGGTTGGCCGCGCCGAGCAGCAGGTCCGCGACCGCCCCGCCCGCCGCCTGACCGGACAGCCAGCACTCGAGCACCGCTTTGGCGTGCTGTTCCCAGTCCGACAGCCTTATCGCCGAGCCGTTGGCGAGCACGACGACCAGGTTGGCGTTGACCTCGGCCAGCCGGCCGAGCAGCGTGGTCTGGCGGGCGGGCAGGTCCAGGTGGGTACGGTCGAAACCCTCGGACTCATCGGCGGCCGGCAGCCCGAGGAAGGCGACCACGGTGGTGGCCCGGCCGGCCAGCGCGACCGCTTCGTCCGCGAGCTGGTCGTCCTGGTCGCCGGGGCCGATGCCGAACCCGGCCGCGAAGGCGACCTCGACCCCGTCCGGGACCGCGGCCCGGAGTTGGTCGAGGGGCACGTCCACCCGGGTCGGGTTGACCTGGGAGCTGCCCGCGCCCTGGAACCGGGGCGTGCGGGCGAATTCGCCGATCACCGCGACCGTGTCGCCGGCCGCCGGGCGGAGCGGCAGGATGCCGCCGTCGTTCTTGAGCAGCACCGCGCACTGGGCGGCCGCCGCCCGGGCCAGCGCGTGATGCTGATCGGCGTCCACCGGTGACGCCGGCTGAACGCTGGTGGCCCGCTCGACCAGCCGCAGCACCCGGGCCACGGCCGCGTCCAGCGCCGGCTCCGCCAGCTGGCCCGCCCGCACGGCGGCGACCAGGGCGGCGTCGCTGACCCCGAGATTGGGCGGCATCTCCAGGTCCAGCCCGGCCGCCAGCGCGGCGACGCGATCGTTCACCGCGCCCCAGTCGGACACCACCAGGCCCTCGAAGCCCCACTCACCGCGCAGCACCTCGGTCAGCAGCCACCGGTTCTCCGAGGAGTACACACCGTTGATCTTGTTGTAGGAGCACATGACCGTCCACGGCCGAGCGGCGGTGACGGCATGCTCGAAGCCGGCCAGGTAGATCTCCCGCAGCGTCCGCTCGTCGACGTCGGCGCTGACCCGCAGCCGGTCGGTCTCCTGATTGTTGGCCGCGAAGTGCTTCAGCGATGCGCCCACCCCCTGACTCTGGATACCGCCGATCAGCGCCGCGCCGAGCCACCCGGACAGCAGCGGATCCTCGGAGAAGTACTCGAAGTTCCGCCCGCACAACGGCGACCGCTTGATGTTGATCCCGGGCCCAAGCACCACCGCCACGCCCTGAGCGCGCGCCTCCCGGCCGAGCGCCTCCCCAACCCGGCCGACCAGGCCCGGATCCCATGATGACCCGAGCGCACACGCGGTCGGGAAGCACGTGGCCGGCGCGCTGCCGGAGATCCCGACGTGATCACCGTGGTCGGGCTGCCGGCGCAGCCCGTGCGGGCCGTCCGACATCATGATCTCCGGAACCCCCAGCCGCGCCACCGGCGCCGTGTGCCAGAAGTCCGAGCCCAGGCACAGTGACGCCTTTTCTTCCAAAGTCAGCTGACTCAGCACCGACGCGACATCCTCAGACATGGCTAGCCTCCTGTGCCCGCCGGTTGTGAACGTTTCATTCCGTCGTTCCCCATGATGCCCATCTGATCTGCATGGATGATGGTTACCTGAGCGTGTAACCGGATCGTCCTGGTCCGGGCTCGGGGCGAGACCTACGCTGACGCCACATTTTCACGCCCCCGCAAACCAGGAGGTTCGCGCGTGGAATGGACCAGGAAGTTCATAACACCGGTGGTGGCGCTGGCCGTGCCCGCCGCGGTCGCCGGGGCGATGGCGCTCGGCTCAGCGACGGCGCAGGCCGCCACCACCACCTTGTGCAATTCGCAGACCGCGACGGCGGCCGGTGGGGCCTACACCGTGCAGAACAACGAGTGGGGATCCAGCGCTTCGGAGTGCATCACCACCGACGGCAGCCCCGACTTCACCGTGGCCAATTCGTCGATCGACAACGCCACCAACGGCGCCCCCGGCGGTTACCCATCTTTGTACAAGGGCTGCCACTGGGGCGTTTGCACCACCGGCAGCGGCCTGCCGATCCCAGTGTCGTCGATGAGCACCGGCACGGTCACCACCAGCTGGAACACCACCCAGCCGGGCACCGGCGCCTACGACGTGGCCTACGACATCTGGTTCAACCAGACCCCGACCACCTCCGGGCAGCCCAACGGGGCCGAGCTGATGATCTGGCTCAACCACAGCGGCAGCGTGCAGCCGTTCGGCTCCCAGGTCGGCGCGGCCAGCATCGGCGGCCGCGGCTACAACGTGTGGGAAGGCAACCAGGGCTGGAACACCATCTCCTACACGATGACCACCGGCACCACCTCGGTCAGCAACCTGGACATCGACCAGATCGTGGCGGACGCGGTCAGCCGCGGTTACATCCAGCCGTCCTGGTACCTGATCGACGTGGAAGCCGGTTTCGAGCTGTGGCAGGGCGGGGCCGGCCTGGCCACCAACTCGTTCGCGGTCAACGTCAACGGGTCCAGCAACGGCGGCGGTGGTGGCACCGGCGGCAGCACTCCGCCCACGACCGGCTGCACGGCCGCGTACTCGGTGGTCAACTCCTGGTCGGGCGGCTTCCAGGCCCAGGTCACGGTGACCAACACCGGCAGCAGCTCACTCAGCGGCTGGCAGCTGGGCTGGACGCTCCCGGGTGACCAGAAGATCAACAGCCTCTGGAACGGCAGCTACACCCAGTCCGGCCAGCAGGTCGCCGTCACCCCCGCCAGCTACAACGGCACCATCGCCCCCGGATCGTCGGTCACCGTCGGCTTCACCGCCACCGACACCACCGGCGCGGCGCCGCCATCGGCGGTCAGCTGCAGCTGACCGCCGGCCCAGCCCACTGCCCCCGCCTGGAACAGCAGGCGGGGGCAGTTTCACGCTCGGGTCAGGGCAGCGCCGGGTAGGCGTTGGCTACGAGCTGCTGGAACTCGGTGGCGAACCACTGCCCGGCCGGCGGCGCGTCCGGCAGCGCGTCGGTCGCGTAGCTGTTGCCGCTGCCGTCGGTCTGGGTGCCGTTCGGGTCACAGTGCGGGTCGCCCTGGCCGGAGTAGGCCGGGTAGGTGCCGTCGGATTCGCCCGGCGGCTTGATCCACACGTAGGCCTGAATCCCGCTGGCCGGCTGGTCCTGCGGCCGGGCGCCGATTCCGGCCCCCGCCACGTTGCACCAGTCGCCGCGGAACGGGCGCTGGTCGATCTTGGACTGGTTGACGAAGGTGGTGGTGCTGGTCGAGGTGCTGGCACCGGCGGGCCGGTTGGGGCCGCCCCAGCCGTTGCGGGAGGTGTCGATCAGCATGCCGATGCCGCTGGAGAAGCCGGCGCTGATCGCCGCCGACCGCCAGGCCTGGTCGTAACTCAGCTCCTCGATCTGCGGGTCGTAGGAGTAGAACTGCACCGAGTCGACCGGGTTGCCGCCCACGTTCTCGGTGGCCGTCATGTAGGGCTCGACGGTCGGGATGTAGTTGGCCGTGTTGCTGATGAACCCGTCCACGCTGGCGAAGCCGGCCGTGGTGGCCTGGGCGACCTTGGCGTACTCGGAGATGGCCGGGCTGAAGTTGCTGGTCCAGCCCAGCCAGCCGGAGTGCCCGATGTCCAGGTAGTTGTAGGTCCAGTTGATCGCGTGCAGCTTGTTCAGCGCGTACTCGATGCCCTGCTCGTACAGCGGGGTGGCGGTCTGGCAGGCCGAGATCGACTGGTTGGTCACCGCGTTGGGCAGTGAGTCCGGCTCGATGATGTTGACGATACGCAGGTTGCTGTAGGTGCTGGTGCCCTCGATCGAGGCGATCGGGCCGATGAACTGCGACTCGTACTCGGTCAGCCCGGCCGACGTCGCCGGGATCTCACCGTTGGACGCCAGCGCCGCGCAGTCCCGGCCGGGCAGGTCGTAGACCACGACCTCGACCAGGACCGGCTTGCCGTCCGCGGTGGCCTGGCTCTCGGCCTTGTTCAGCTGAGCGGCCAGGCCGAGGCGGCCGTTGTCCCCGGCGATCGCGCCGATGTGGTCCATCCAGATGGCGGTCTGGTAGTTGGCCACCTCGGCTTCGGTGCTGGAGCCGTCCTTGCTCGCCTGGGCCTGGACCTCGGCGGTGTAGTCGGGGTTCAGGTAGGGCTCCGACCCGCTGTAGGGGTCGGCGACGCGGCCGCCGCTGCCCCCGCCCCCGACGGTGCTGGCCGTCTCGGTGGCGGTGATCGTGGCCGAGCTGTACCCGCTGCCCGCGGCGTTGAAGGTGGCCGCCCCGGTACTGCTGGTGTCGGCCGAGATCGTGACCGGCTGCGGGGTGGCGTAGTTGGACGGGGTGAAGGTCAGGGTGCCCGGCGCGGCCGACAGCCCGGAGTTGCCCGCGGTCCGCGTCACCGTCACCGTCACGTTGGCCGACGGTGCGGTGGACAGGCTCAGCGCGGTGGTCCCGGTCGAACCCTGGGTCACCGACAGGCTGGCCGGGCTGGCGGTGATGGTGGCCGCGGGCGGGGGAGTGCCGCCACCGCTGCCGCCGGTCGCGGTGCAGCTGACCGAGGCGGGGGCCGCGTTGCTGCCGCTGTAGCTGAAGTTGGCCCCGAGCTGGGTGGAGGCGCCCGGTGCGAGGCTGCCGTTGTAGCTGAGGTTGGCTACGGTGACCGTCTGGCCCGACTGGGCCCAGGCCCCCGACCAGCCCTGGGTCAGCTGCTGGTTGCCGGTGTAGGAGTACGACAGCGACCAGCCGCTGATGGCCGCCGTCCCGTGGTTGGTGACCGTGACCGACGCGGTGAAGCCGCTGCCCCAGTCGCTCTGCACGCTGTAGGCGGCGGCGCAGGATCCGGTGGTGGCCGCGGCCGGGACGGAGGCGGGGCTGCCCGGCGCGGCCGACGCCACCCCGGCGCCCGCGCCCAGGACCGCGGCGGCGGCCGCGGCCACCACCGCCAGGACCGTGCGCCATCGTCGTGCCCGCGGTGGCCAGTGCTGTCTCATGTGGGTCTCCTCCCGGGAGTCCGTGCCGGACGTGGCTGCCGCGACCATAGGCAGGCCCCGAAAGGGTGTACAGATCGTCTGCGGCTGGACGGCCATGGGCTGGTACGCGGCCCGCCCGGGCCGTGAAAGTTACAAGCCGGGCCGGTCAGGCCGAGTCGCGCAGCACCAGTTCGGTGTCCAGGATGACATGCACCGGCGCCCGTTCCGGAGCGGCGATGGCGGCCAGCAGCTCACGGGTCATCCGCGCCGCCATCGCTTCCAGCGGCTGGTGAACCGAGCTCAGCGCGGGCTCGGCGTGCTGCGCGAGCGGGGAGTTGTCGAAGCCGATGACGGCGATGTCATCGGGCACCCGCCGCCCGCTGCGGCGCAGCGCCCGCAGCGCGCCCACCGCCATCAGATCGGAGGCGGCGAAGATCGCGTCCAGGTGGCGGCGGTGGTCGAGGAGCCGGTAGGTGGCCTGCTCGCCGGCCCGGCCGGTGAAGTCGCCGAAGGCGATCATGCCCGGGTCGCTGATCCCGGCCGAGGTCATCGCCTTGCGGTAGCCGACCAGCCGGTCGATGCCCGGGGCCATGTCCGGTGGCCCGGCGATCGTGGCGACCGCCGTCCGGCCCAGGCCGAGCAGGTAGCGCACCGCTTGCCCGGCCCCGCCCACGTTGTCGGCGTCGACGTAAGCATGCTGTTCCCCGCCGTCGGCCGGGCGCCCGCACAGCACCAGCGGTATACCGAGACTGCTCAGGTCGAAGGGCAGCCGCCCGTGCATGCTGACGAACAGCGCACCGTCCACATGCCCGCTGCGCAGGTACCGCGCCACGGTCTGGCCCTCGCGCGGTGAGTGCAAGGTCAGCAGGATGAGCTGCAGGTCGGCGGCGGACAGTTCCTTGCTGACGCCCCACAGCAGGCGGCCGAAGAACGGATCGGTGAAGATCTTGACGTTCTCCTCGCACACCACGAACGCGACCGAACGGGTCTGCTGCGAGTCGGCTGATCGGGGTGCGCGCTGCCGCACGTAGCCGAGCTCGGCCATAGCCAGCTCGACCCGGTCGCGGGTGGCCGGCCGGACGTGGAGGGACCCGGTAAGCACCCGGGAGGCAGTCGCGGCCGACACCCCCGCTGCTCGGGCCACGTCAGCCAACGTCGCCGCCCGGTCCGCTGGTCCCATCTGAATCCCGCGATAACAACCGAAACAATGAAGAAGTGAACATAAACGAACTGACCTGAATCCTGCGGGACCGTGCCCGAGGTGTCAAGACTCGGCTGCCTGAGGCCCCTGGGCGGCGCGGCTACCTGAATTGAGCGCCCGATTATGAAAAACATAATGTTGACAATCTTGGTGCCAATCGCGGTACGCTGAGCCGCCCCGTTCGGCAGGATTCCTCGACGTAGAGGAGACGCATGATGGGTTGGCCGCGACCGCCGAGACGGTTCCTTCAGCGCAAGCGCGCCCCGGCCGTGGCCGGGCTGGCAGCGGTCATCGCGGCGGCGGTGGCCTTGGCGATTCCGGCCTCGGCGCAGGCCTCGGCGGGTACTGCCGCCGCTGCGGCCGTCTCGGCCCATGAAAAGGTCCTGACCCGCGGCGTGTCCGACGTGCCCACGCTGACCAGCCAGGACAGCTCGGACATGGCGAACCTGCCGGCCATTCCGGCCAAGCTGTCGTGTTCCCAGCTCGCCTCGACCACCAAGGTCAACGGCCAGGCCATCCACATCGTCAAGTACCAGACCGCCAGCGCGTCGGCCGGTTCGCCGCAGTACTGCGCGGTGACCGGGCAGATCAACACCTACATCGGGTTCGAGATCCTGCTGCCGACCAAGACCTGGCGGCAGCGGTATCTGCAGGTCGGATGCGGTGGCCTGTGTGGCAGCATCAGCATCAGCCCGGCCCGGACCACCGGGTACAAGCCGCTCGCCGACGGTGACTTCGTGCTGGCGGCCGAGGACGACGGGCACAGCGGCAACAGCATCAGCTGGTCGGCCAACGCCCAGCAGCGGGTCGACTTCGCGTACCTCTCGTACCACGACGTCGCGCTGGTCTCCAAGGGTCTGGCCCAGAAGTTCTACGGCGACGCGCCCCGGTACTCCTACTTCGACGGCTGCTCGCAAGGCGGCCACGAGGCCCTCGATGAGGTCCAGCGGTATCCGACGGACTTCAACGGCGTGCTGGCTGGGGCGCCGGCGTCGATCACGACCGAGCTCAACTCGGTCCTGCACGAGTACACCTACGAGACCAACTACACCCAGCCGCACTACGCGGGCAGCACGATCCTGGACCAGCCCGAGGCCACCATCGTCCTGGGCGCCGCGATCAAGGCGTGCGACCCGAAGACCGGGCTGATCCTGGACGACCGCGCCTGCGAGCAGAAGTTCAACCTCAGCTCGCTGGCCTGCTCCGCCACCAAGACCACTGGCTGCCTGACCGCGGCCCAGCTCGCGGTCGTGCGCAAGGTCCTGACCGGGCCGGTGGATCCCCAAGGCCAGCACACCTATCCGGGCGGCTACTCGCTCAGCAGCACCTACGACTGGAGCGATCCGACCAGCGTCAACCTGCCGTTGACCCCGGGCGGGACGGTCACCCCGGCCACGTTCATCACCAACTGGCTGCAGTACCTGACGTTCGAGACCGACATCGGGGCGACCGCGGTCACCGACGAGCCGTTCACCCAGAGCTATTTCGATCAGATTGAAAGGCTGGCCCCGTTCTGGGATGCGCTCGACCCCGACCTGCAGCCGTTCGAGCAGGCTGGCGGCAAGCTGATCTTGTGGCAGGGCGAGGCCGACTACTCGATCCCGTTCAGCACCTCCGACGCCTACTACCAGGCCGTGGTCCAGGCCAACGGCGGCCTGAACGCCACCAAGCGGTTCGCCCGCTACTACGCGCTGCCTGGTGTCGGCCACTGCGGCGGCAACGGTCCCGACAGCTACAACGGCCTCGGCGCGGTCGTCACCTGGACCGAAAAGCACCAAGCCCCGCAGGCCCTGGTCGCCACCCAGTACGCCCCGGCCACCACCAGTCCGCCCGCACCGGCGCCGTCGACCACCGACCTGACCGACGCAGTCCCCACCCTGGGCGCGCCGTCCGCCACCGCGACGGTCCGGCAGCTCAGCCTGTTCCCGTATCCGGAACTGCCCGCCTACAACGGCTACGGGAACGTCGACCAGGCCTCCAGCTACGTCGGCCGGATCAGCCCGGCGCTGCAGGAACCCATCCCGTGGCTCGGCAAGTTCACCACCGCGATGATCTGGTGCAACAACCAGGGCCTGCACTGCCGGAAAACGTAGCCGAGGTCCTCCAGCCTCTCCGCCCGCGACCTCGTCGAGGTCGGCGCCAGACCTTCCCGCTGCGCCGCGTCCGGCGGCCGGAGCTTCAGCACTAAAATTTTCGCGTGCATGTTGTGGTGGCGCTGGCGTTGCCGACCGTCGAGGCTTTCGACCTGGCCATCCCGGGGCAGGTGTTCGCCGATCCGGGCTTGCCCAAGCGGTACGAGTTCCTCGTCTGCGCGCCCTCGGCCGGGCCGGTGCTCACCACCGCGGGCTACTCGGTGCACGCGAAGCACGGGCTGGAGGCGCTCGCGGCCGCCGACACGGTGGTGGTGCCGGGTTACCTGCCGCTCGAGGATCCCGGTGAACAGGTCGGGCGGGCGTTGCGGCGGGCGGCCGACTCCGGGGCCCGCCTGGTGTCGGTCTGCACGGGCGCGTTCGCGCTGGCGGCGGCCGGCCTGCTCGATGGCCGGCGGGCCACCACGCACTGGGAGTACGCCGGCCTGCTGGCCGCCCGCTACCCGGCCGTGAAGGTCGACCCGGACGTGCTGTGGGTGGACGAGGGCCAGGTCCTGACCAGCGCCGGGCTGGCCGCCGGGATCGATCTGTGCGTGCAGCTGGTCCGCAACGACCACGGCAGCTCGGCGGCGATCAGCGTGGCCCGGCGGATGGTGGTGGCTCCGCACCGCGAGGGTGGCCAGGCCCAGTGGCTGGAACGTCCGGTGCCGCCGCCCGGCGAGGGCCTGGCCGCCACCTGCCAGTGGGCCCTGGAGCACCTGAACGAACCGCTCACGGTGGCCGATCTCGGCCGCCACGCCGGCTGGGCGCCGCGCACGATGAACCGCCGGTTCGCGGCCGAGGTCGGGATGGCCCCGCGGCGGTGGCTGGCCGCGGCCCGCATCCGTGAGGCCCGGCGGCTGCTGGAAGTCAGTGATCTGCCGGTCGAGGAGATCGCCACCCGGACCGGCCTCGGCAGCGCCGCCAACCTGCGCCTGTGCCTGGCCCGGGACGCCGGCACCACCCCGACCGCCTACCGGGCGGCCTACCAGGGTCGTCGTCCGTAGGGCATGAACCGGAGGCTCAGCCGGTTTTGCGGGCCACCGCGCACCACAGGGCCGACGTTCCGGTTTCGGCGGCGCCGTCGGGGTCCGGGTCGGGGCGCCACTGCTCGACCCGGACCAGGCCGGGTTCGATCAGGTCCATCCCGGTGAAGAAGCGCGCCAGCTCCTCCCGGCTGCGGCCGATGTACTGCTGCTGGGCCGACCGGTTGACCACGTTGTCGAAACCCTGCCGGGCCTCCCCGGCCAGCAGTTCCGCGCCCAGGTGAGAAAAGGCCAGGTAGCTGCCGGGGGGCATGGCGTCCATGACCCGGGCCACGGCCCCGTAGGGGTCGTCGGAGTCCGGGATGACGTGCAGGATCATCAGCATCGTGACCGCGACCGGCTCGGAGAAGTCCAGCAGCCGGGCTGCCTGGCTGAGGATGGTGCCGGTGTCGCGCAGGTCGGCGTCGATGTACTCGGTGGCGCCGGCCTGGTGGCTGGTCAGCAGCGCCCGCGCGTGCGCGAGCACGATCGGGTCGTAGTCCACGTACACGACCCGGGTCTCGGGCGCGGTCGCCTGGGCGACCTGGTGGGTAT
>Ga0213875_10002741_pt1 | contig 10397 bp, 8 predicted proteins | sample BarmaccomBMRX_R8_FD_160105 | JGI IMG/M metagenome (GOLD analysis project Ga0213875, IMG submission 160105) | Root-associated microbial communities from Barbacenia macrantha in rupestrian grasslands, the National Park of Serra do Cipo, Brazil - RX_R8 | ecosystem: Host-associated > Plants > Roots... | reverse complement strand
TGCCCTGGTGCCTGGCGAAGCGTTCGGAACCACTGAGCACGTTCGAATCTCCTACGCCACCTCAATGAAAGAACTGGAACGCGGGCTCGACCGGATTGAGCGCTTCATTTGTGAGTGATGGCGGACCAGTCCGCCTTCCCACCAGATTCCTCGAGAAAGTGTGGGGCACGACGGACCTTTTACCCTGGTTCCCAATTGCCGACAGGAATATCGGCGAGGTGTGGTTCGAAGCGAACCTCCCTTTGCTGATAAAGTTTGTGTTCACGTCGGAGCGTCTGTCGGTGCAGGTTCATCCGAACGATGAATTCGCAGGCGACCACGAAAATTCCGCTGGGAAAACCGAAATGTGGTATGTCATGCGCGCAAATCCCGGCGCGCGCCTGGCGATCGGTTTTCGCGAGTCCATCAGCCGTGAGCGCTTGCGCGAATCCGCGGTCAGCGGCGAGATCGAGCAACTGCTGAATTGGATAGACGTTCAGGCCGGCGACGCTTTCTTCATCCCCGCCGGCACGGTCCACGCTATCGGCGGCGGGCTCGCGTTGTGCGAAGTCCAGCAGTATTCCGACATCACCTATCGCCTCTACGATTACGGCCGGCCGCGCGAACTTCATTTGGATAAAGCGATCGAAGTTGCTTCTACGGAGCCCGCGAATGCAAAGTCAGTGATGCTCCCGATCGACTGCGAATATTTCCACACTGAACTTGCACGCACCACGTCGCCTTTGCTGTACAAGCCGGAGCCCGAACGTTTTCACATCATAATTTTTGTGAGCGGCACGGGGACCATCGCCGGCCAGCAACTTAGCGAAGGCCAAGCTTGGTTAGTGCCTGCCGGCGGCGAGCCGTTCGAAATTGAACCTGGCGATCCAGTAAAATTCCTGCGAACCTGGGTGCCGTGAGCTAACCGATCCCCAGCTCGTCCACACGTTCCAATGGCGCGCCGCAGGTCCGGCAAATGAGAGCCGAACAATCGCCGCACGAAAGCGGATCGCTTACGGCCATTTGGCAGCGCGGGCAATAAAATTCAATCTCAGGGCGGCGTAATTCAGTTACTTCATCAGGCATTATTGATACACTAGCAGCAGAAGCCTAGCGCCCGTGACATTGACTCGCGCTGTCCTGTGTTTTTGGTTAGCCCTCCTGGTTTCCTGTTCCGATAAGCCGCGGCCGGTCGCCTCACTCGCGGATGCTTTTGTCGGCCCCAGCACTTTGCCCTTGCGTAGCCAGCTCGCTGCAAAATCGCCAGTCTCCGCCACAGTGCAGCATGGTGAAAAGCTCGCCATCATCGAGTACAGACACCGGCTGGTGAAGGTCCGCACGTCCAAAGGCGCCGAAGGCTGGACCGATATGCGACAGCTTCTCACACCCGAGCAAATGGCCACGCTTCGCAATATGGCGCAGGATGCTTCGCGTTCCTTGTCGCAAGGCCAAGCTACGGTGTTTGAGTCGCTGAATATGCATACTCAGCCGAGCCGAACGTCTCCCAGCTTCGGACAAATTCCGGAGAGCGACAAAGTCGATGTGATTGGACACAAGCTAACGCCGCGGGTGCAGCCGGCTGAGAGTTTTGTGCCGCCGAAGAAGCCGGCTCCCACTCGCAAGAAGGCCAAACCGAAATCTTCGCGCGCCAGGATCGGACCTCCACCCCGGCCGCCCGCGCCAAAGCTCCCGAGTAACTGGATGGCGCTTTCGGTGACGAAGGCCGAACCGGTTGCGCCCGCGGAAAGTGCGCCGCCGGCTCCCGCTCCACCTCCTGCCGCGCCGCCTGCGCCAGTCCCGATGGACGACTGGAGCCTGGTCCGTACACACGACGGAAAAGTTGGATGGGTGCTGACACGCCCGTTAAGCATGGCTATTCCGGATGAAGTCGCGCAATATGCCGAAGGCCATCGTATTACGTCGTATTTTGCTTTGCGTCAAGTGCACGATGGCGACGTGGTGAAGAACGATTGGTTGTGGACCACCATCACCAAAGGTGGCCAACCCTATGAGTTCGACAGCTTCCGCGTGTTTGTCTGGAGCCTGAAGCATCATCGCTACGAGACTGCTTATATCGAAAGAAACATCGTGGGTCACTATCCCGTCCAGGTAATCAGTGCCGGTCCCATGCCGAGTTTTTCGTTAGTGGTTGAAGGCATAGATGGACGCCTGTATCGAAAAACTTACTCCTTTGATAGTTATCGAATTCGCCTGGTGAACCGAGAGCTTTACGATCCTGGGGCGAAGAAGGAAGCTCCACTCTTAGCGTCCAACAAGCCGCCCACGGCCCAAGCGGACGTTAAGGCTTCTTGGTACGCGAAGCTGAAGAATCGGGTTCACCGATTCTTACGATGAAGTGGCACCACTTGGATCTCGAAAAGCTTGGGCCAAAGCTTTCCAGTCACAAACAGCCGATTGCCCAAAACATCATAGGCTATTCCGTTTAAAACATCTACCTGTTCTGTGCGGTCGGCGCTGCTTAGGATGCCGGTGAGGTCGATCCATCCCAATACCCGGCCATCTGCCGGCGAGATACGCGCGATGCGATCGGTCTGCCAGATGTTTGCGTAGAGCTCGCCTCGCACCATCTCCAGTTCGTTGAGATTCATCACAGGCTGGCCGCCGTCGCGAACTGTAAAGCGGCGTTTTTCTTGTAGCGTTAACGGATCCCAAACGCGAATTTGAGCCGAGCCGTCGCTCATATAGATCTGCTGGCCGTCGTTGGCGAGTCCCCAGCCTTCACCGGGGTAATGGAAAATTCGCTCGTCGTGGAAGGTTGACTCGTTATACACAAAGCCGGTTTCCGACTGCCATGTAAGCTCGATAATCTGCTGGTTGAGTACAGTTATGCCTTCGCCGAAATACTGCGGATCCAGATCGATTTGCTGCAATACTTGCCCGGTCTCCAGTTTTTCCTTACGAAGGGACGAGCGGCCTTTGAGCCCCGTACCCTCGTATAGATACCCCGCGCGAAATTCCAGCCCCTGTGTGAACGCATTATGATCGTGCGGGTACACATGAACCACGCGATAGCCGTACTCCGGTGTCTGCGGGGCGGCCGCTAAAACGGTACAAAGCAAGCCCCACGCGAATCGAGATCTAATCATGCAGCAGCACCTTCAATACACCGGGCTGCGCGGCTGTTCGAAACGCCTTGGGTGCATTCTTCAATGGCAACACTTCCGATATCATCGCATTCACACGGACCTTGCGCCTCGCGAGCAGCCGTAGCGCCGGCTCAAAACGGCCACAGCGCGAACCAACCAGCGTGATCTCGTTCACGATCACTTGCGCCGAATCGATCGATACCAGCCCATGCACGGTCGATTTCATTATCACCGTCCCGCGTGGCTGCGTCATCTGGACCGCTTGGCGCAGCCCTTCGCTCGATCCCGTCGCCTCCACCACGAATTCGTACTTAGCTATTGGAAGCTTCTTTGCGATTTCAGTGCTGACGCCCACTTGCTGTGCGATACGTAGCTTCTCCTTGTGCCGGCCATACTGATGAACTTGCGCTCCGCTCGCCTGTAACACCTGGCTCGCCAACAGTCCGAGCTTTCCGTCGCCCAGCACTGCTACAGGGGCGTCTGTGGGGATGCGTACCTGATCCAATATTTCGCAGGCCGCGGCCAGTGGCTCGATGAACACGGCTTCTTCAGATGGGATCTCGCGTGGCACGCGCCGAAGATTGCGCTCGGGCAGCGTCAGGAATTCTCGAAATGCGCCGGGCTGCTTCACAATGCCGAGCACGGTCCGTTTGGGACAATGGCGGCCCAATCCTCGCGCGCACCATTGGCACTTCCCGCAATTTAAATTAATCTCGCCCACCACGCGCTCGCCCACCCAGCTCCGGTCGTCGGCGTCCACCACCTCGCCCACAAATTCGTGTCCCGGAGTTCCGCGAAAGCCGTAATATCCGCGCTGCAGTTCGATATCGGTGTTGCAGATTCCGCCGTAAAGCAAGCGGATTAAAGCGAAGCCCTCTGGGCGCCGCGGGCGTGCCTGCCGGCGCACCAATACCTTGCCCTTTTCAAGAAAAACCGAGACCATATTGTGGATACTTTAATCATGCTAGCTGAGTTGGCCTGTTTCGAGCAGCGGTGCCGCGCACGCTTCCCCATCGATGAAGCGATCTACAACTGCACCTATTGCGGCGGCCTGCTCGAAGTGGTGTTCTCCGGACCGCGCGCCGAAGCTCCGAGTTTGAAGAAGGCTTGGCGCACGCGGCGCACCTCGAATGAAATTGTCGAACAAAGCGGCGTGTGGCGCTACCGTGAACTGCTGCCGTTCGATGGGCATCATCATCAGGCTGTTTCGCTGCGCGAGGGCAACACTCCATTACTAAGCGCTCCGCGCGCCGCGCGCTATGGCGGCTTGGATCACCTCACCTTCAAGCACCAGGGCTTCAACCCCACGGGATCGTTCAAGGACAACGGCATGACGTGCGGCGTCACCCAAGCGGTTCGGCTTGACCGCCAGCGTGTGGCATGCGTGTCAACCGGCAATACTTCCGCGTCGATGGCCGCTTACGCGAGCGCCGCACAGCTCGATTCCATCGTCTTCATTCCGCACGGCAATATTTCCTATGGCAAACTGGCGCAGGCGCTGGAATACGGCGCGCGCACTTTTCAAGTGGAGGCCAACTTCGATCAGATCCTCGCGCTGGTTCGCGTGCTCGCCGATCGCCTCGGCATTTACCTGTTGAATTCGATCAATCCATTTCGTATCGAAGGCCAAAAGACCATCATTTTCGAAATGCTGGACCAGCGCGATTGGAATCCGCCGGATTGGATCGTGCTGCCCGGCGGTAATCTCGGCAACACGTCCGCGTTCGGAAAAGCGTTGCGCGAATTATGTCAGTTCGGCTTCATCCACAAACTCCCCAGATTGGCCGTAATCCAGGCGGAAGGCGCTGCTCCGTTTTACGAGCTCATGAAGACCAAGACCGACTTGCGAAGCGTTCCTGAGCCGCACACGTTGGCCACTGCTATTCGCATCGGTGATCCGGTGTCCTGGCGTAAGGCGCTACACGAAGTGACGGTGACCAATGGCGTGGTGGAGAAGGTGAGCGAGCAGGAAATCGCCGACGCCAAAGCGGTAATTGGACAATGCGGCATTGGCTGCGAACCTGCATCGGCAGCGACACTGGCGGGGATTCAAAAGCTTACCGAAGCTGGAACAATTCGCTCCGATGAGGACGTCGTTGCAGTGCTGACGGGGAACGTGCTGAAAGACTCGGACTACATTTATCGCTATCACACCGGCCAACTGAAAGATCCCGATGGCTGCCAAATCGAAGCGCGATTTGGAAATCGCCCAATAGTTGTGCCGAACGACGCAGGTGCGATCGCAAAAATGCTGGAAGAATAATTTCCGTTTTATCGGCCTGGACGGCCGCCCCGGCGCTCGCGCCCACCGCCGCCTCCCGGACCTCGTCCACCGCCGCCTTCGCGTGGAACCATCGGCCGGGCCTCATTCACCACCAGCGCGCGGCCCAATAGGTCGCGGCCATTGCAGGCTTCAATCGCGCGATTAGCGGCTGTGTCGTCGTTAATCTCAACGAACCCAAATCCGCGAGCCTCCCCAGTAAAACGATCGCGCATCACGTTCACGCTGTCCACAGCGACACCCGCTTGCGAAAAGAAATCGGTTAAGTCGGCTTCAGTAGCCGCATAGGGGAGATTCCCCACAAATAGTTTCATTGACTGAGCTCCTTGATTTCTTGAGAGGCATCTGAAAAGGCAGGTTCGCGACAGCGTACTCGGAATCACCAGCACGACCGACGCCGGGAGGAAGAGCTGACTCCCAAAACACCCTTTTAGTTTGCCAAAAGTCAAATGCCAGTGTCAAAACCCGATGGCGTATTGCGATGGCGTATTGCGCGCTATCGCGGTGTGATTAGGCCGCCTAGTTTGTCCTGTTCCGAACGCAAAGCTCGCCGAAAGCGAGTGGAAAATGTTTCAAGGTATTTCAATCCTGTTCCAGTGTTGTAAAGTACAACGCGCTCGGCCGGTTTCAGGAAACCACTCGATAAAAGTTTTTTCAATGCGGCAACGCACGCGCCTCCTTCGGGCGCCGGAAAAATGCCGGTGGCTGTGGCAAGTTCGATGCTCGCATCCAACAGTTCTTCATCACTAACGGCGACGGCCGTCCCGCCGCTCGCGCGAAGGGCCTCAAGCGAGAGCGCGTCGCCCAACGGCTTCGGTACGCGCAAACCCGCTGCTACGGTTTCCGCGTTTTCCCAGAACGTGCTCTTGGAATCTCCGCGCTCGAATGCTCGCACCACAGGCTGGCAACCGGCCGCCTGCACGGCAATCATCTTTGGCCGCCGTCCCGAAATCCATCCCAGCGCTTCCAGCTCATCGAATGCTTTCCACATTCCGATCAACCCAACGCCGCCGGTCGGATAAAAAATCGCGTCAGGCAATGTCCAGCCGAACTGCTCGGCGACTTCGTAACCCATGGTCTTCTTGCCTTCGATGCGGTAGGGCTCCTTCAGCGTGCTGATGTCGAACCAGCCGGCGGCATCTTTGCGCTCGGCGAGCAGACGGGCGCAGTCGCTGATCAATCCTTCGACCAATGTCACATGCGCTCCGTAAGCCCGGCACTCCGTATAATTCGATTGCGGAACATCGCGCGGCATAAAAATGTGCGCCTCAATTCCGGCTGCGGCGGCATAGGCTGACAGCGCGCTTCCGGCGTTGCCTGCGGACGCAATGGCGACTTTGCGTACTCCCAACTCCACGCACATTGAAATCGCGCACGAAAGACCGCGCGCTTTGAACGAGCCCGTGGGGTTGATGCCTTCGTCCTTCACCCACAGATCGTTTGCTCCCAGTTGGGCGCCCAGCCTTGACGCTCTCAGCATCGGTGTCAAGCCTTCGCCCAACGAGACGATATGGTTGGAATCCTGAATTGGAAGCAGCGATGCGTAGCGCCACATCGTAGGCGGCGCATTCGCGAGCGATTCGCGGTTCCAGCTTGATTTAATTTTGTCGAGATCGTAGCGCACCAGCAGCGGTCCGCCGCATTCGCAGAGGGCGTGAACTCGGCCAGGCTCGCGCCGTTGCCCGCAAACGCTGCACTCCAGATGAGTCACCGCCATAACGGAAGTTCGATGATAGCAGTAGACAATGTTCAATCCCGCGCGGCTGTCGCTCATCGCGGATAGACGCGCAGCAGTGGCGGACGTGCGTCCGGCTCCAGCAGCCACGCCGTGCGATCCGGATAATACCGCAACAGCTTTTTGTTTTCCTCTGCGCCAAGATCGCGTGCCCACACAACGCGTGCGCCGTCGATATCGGTCGCATTGTGAACCCACTCCTGAAACTGGTGTTGTGGCCAGTAGCGCACGAAGACCAATTGCCGGCCGGGCGCTGCTTCGAGTCGCCCGGTGATCGCGATGCGTCCCTCCGGATCTCCGTGATTGATCGCGTCCCACGTTTCAAACGGCGCAAGCGTGGCGTAGAGCTCGTCACTCTGAGCGACATTCCGAGCAAAATGCAGCCCGTACCAAAACAGAAAATGCGCCGCGCAAAGGAATAGCAGAATGCTTGCGGCTACCTGTCCTACCGGCTTCTCACGAATCTTCAATGAGCCAATCCGCTCTAAGCCAACTACACCGATCAAAACAAATAAACAAGTCAAAGCCGCAATGTAGTGAGTGTAGAAGTAAGGATAGAAATTTGTTCCAAGGCTGAATGCGAGAACTGTCAGGAGAATCCAAGCGAATCGATACTGCCCCAAGCTCGCAAGAAACGCGAGTAGCGCCAGGTATAGCGGCGCGAGAAAGAAGAAGCGATAAAACCGGATTCGGCTCGCCCAACGCTGCCAAAACTTAGTGAATGTGTCGGCGCCCGCTCCGTGAACTTCCGATTGCGCCTCATAATCGAGTTGCTGCTCGTGCGTGAGCGCCTGATGCGGCTTTGGAAGCGGTTGCACAGTAAACGTCGTGGGCACTCCATATTGATAGCGGCTGAGCATGTAGGGAAGCATGGTCCAACGATCCGTCGCCTGCTTGTTCTGAAGCAGCATGAGGCTGATGGCGGCAAGAACGACAAGCGTCGCAACCACGCTGGCCTTAGCTAATACGCGCCATGCCGCAAAAAAATACAAGAGAACGCTCAAACCCAGCAAGATCGCTTCAAAAGGCCGCGTGAGCAACTGCAGAGTGAGACCAAGTCCCAAGAGTGCTGCATCGCGTCGTCGACCCGAATGGCGCAAGCGCGGCAGCGCTCCAAATACGAGGCAGCCGGCGCAACCCGATACCGCACCGCCCCAATAGCTGTTCATCCATTGGTTCAGCGGGCCGAACTCGATCACCGCCAGCAAGCCGCCAAGCAGCGCCCATCCAGGCGTTATCCAGGCGCGCAACATCCAGTAACAGAGTGCGCATAGCGCGCCAATGCTCAGCGCCACTCCCGCCCAAGGATGGCCGAAGATCGTCCAGCCGATAGCCAGCACCAAACCTTGCCCGAGCGGAAAAATCGAGCCGTACGCCGGTTCCTGCAGCACGAAAAACGTTTCGAAGAACTGATGCAGCGGATGCGCTGCATTTGCTAAACGTAGGTGCTGCAGCGTGTCGGCGCTGAGCAGATAGCTAAAATCGTCGGAAACATTTGGCGCTGGAATTGGATATTGCGGCAGCAGCGCTAGCCGAAGTGCAATCGGCAGGACGATCAGAATTGCCATGCACCAACCCGTCCGTTGAGCCAAGCGCCGGCCGTACGGCTCAATCCAGCGCGGCGAGGCAAACGCCAGCACTGCCAACACAATCGCCGCGAAAAATTCGATGAGATCGCTCCCACTGAAGAGATACATGGTTCACCGAACCGGTTCGAAGCGCAGCGGAGGCTGAGGTTGTGCTTTCACCGGCGCAGGGACCGGCTTCGGCTGCTCCTCTGCGGACTGGTAACGGCTCAGCTTCGGAGGGGTTGCATCCGGCTCCAGCAGCCAGAGAGAGCGGTCGGGGTAATAACCGAGCAGCTTCCGATCCTCGGACGGCCCAAGGTCTCGCGCCCATACGACCCTGGCGCGATCGATATCCGCGGCGTTATAAACCCATTCGTCTTGGAATCTGTGCTGCGGCCAGTACCGCACGAACACAAGCTTTTTGCCTGGCGTGTCACCGAGTTGTCGATTGACCGCGACTCGTCCATCGGGCACGGGTCGATCGAAGAAGCTCCGCCCATACCAAAACAAAAAATGCGCGATGCATAAGAACAGGATTATGCGAGCTACGTTGTTCGGGAGCTGCTGGAGGCCGACGACACTGACAAGAACAAACAGGCATGTCAGCGCGCCCAAATAGTGGACTTCAAAAAAGGCATAGAAATTGATACCGAGCGCGAACAGCAGAAGCGTCAGCGCCACCCAAAAGAAACGAAACTCGCGCAGTCTCAGAAAGAAGAACGGCAGCGCCACGTACAACGGGGCCAGAAAGAAGAACCTATAGAAATGCACGCGATATGCCAGACGCTGCAAGTAGGTCTGGATGGTATCCCGGCCGCTCGGCCTGTACGACAATTGCATCTTGTACTGCAACTGCTGCTCACGCGTGAGTTCGCGATGTGGTTCGGCATTCGCTTGCCAGGTGAAGGACGCGGGCACGCCATACTGATAGCGGCTCAACGCGTAGGGAAGCGTGGTCCACTTTCCCGTGATGTGCTTGTTCTGTAGCAGCGACAATCCAACCGTGGGAAGTAGCGCGATCGCCGCCGCAAAGGCGGGCCTTACAAATCGCCGCAATTCCGCTGGGTACCGCATATCCGGCAAGAAGAACAAGAGCACCCCGAAACACAGAAATACCGTTTCATAGGGGCGCGTGAGCCAATGCATCGCGACGCCCAAGCCCAGCAACACTCCGTCGCGTATTCGGGCGGTAGCTCGCAATCGGGGCAGCGCTCCAAACACCAGACATCCCGCTACCGCCGCGAACGATCCGCCCCAATAACTGTTCATCCACGAACTGAGCGGGCCGAATTCGATTACCGCGAGCATTCCGCCCACGAGCGCCCACGCCCGAGTGGTCCACCCCAGTAGCATCCAATAACAAAGCGAGCACAGCGCCGCCGTTGACAGCAGAACGCCCGCCCATGGCAGGCCGAAAACTGCGCGGCCGATCCCCAGCATCAGCCCTTGCCCAATCGGATAGATCGAAGCATAGGCCGGCGTCTGCAGGACGAAAAAAGTCTCAAAGAATTGGGGCAGCGCGTGCGGCGGATTCGCCAGACGAAAGTGCAATAGAGTATCGGCCACGAGCAAGTGCCCGAATTCGTCGTACACATTCGGCGACGGCACGGGATGAGTTGGCAAAAGAGCGAGCCGAAGCGCCACCGGAAGTAGCGCCAACAGCAACATGCACCAGCCCATCTTCACCGCTAGTTTGCGGGCGAACGGCTCAGCCCACGGAAGCGAAA
>Ga0213875_10002740_pt1 | contig 10398 bp, 7 predicted proteins | sample BarmaccomBMRX_R8_FD_160105 | JGI IMG/M metagenome (GOLD analysis project Ga0213875, IMG submission 160105) | Root-associated microbial communities from Barbacenia macrantha in rupestrian grasslands, the National Park of Serra do Cipo, Brazil - RX_R8 | ecosystem: Host-associated > Plants > Roots... | reverse complement strand
GAAGCCGCAGCGGGCTACCGGCATGACGGGCCAGTCTTCGGGGCGCGGGACGTGGGTGGGGCCGAAGGTGTGCCACACCACGATGTCGGCGCCGTCGATGTCGCGGTCGCCCGCGGTGAAGGCGGGCAGGCCGGCGCCACCGGGGTGCTGGTTCACGTAGTCACCGGCCGGCCAGTTCTGGTCCGGGTCGTAGCGGGTGACCCACAGGTGGTTGACGGCGAACCCGGCGCGTTCGGCCAGCGGGGACTTCGGGTCGGCCAGCAGGGTCGGCGAGGGCTCCGGGTAGAGCGTGTAGCTGGTCGGGCGGCCGAACCGGTTCTGGTGGTCGGTGCTGATCACACGCCAGACCCGGCCGCGGGAGCCGTCGGCGCGGCGGCTGGCCTCCGACTCGGACTTCAGCCGGGTGACCTGCTGCAGGATGGCGTTGCCGTAAGGGTTGTCCGGACCGATCGGCAGGCCGGTCACGTCGACCTCCTCGACCGCGTTGGCCAGCCCGTCCACGGTCATGTCCAGCCGCGCGCTGAACAGGTGCTGGTGCAGCGGGGCGGCCAGCCCCGGCGCGACCTCGGTGGAGTAGGCGTGGTCCTGGCCTGGATAGGCCGAGGTGAACAGGATCCCGGTGGCCTTGATCTCGAGCTCGATCGTGCCGTCCAGGTAGAAGTACCAGTAGAAGCCGTAGTCGTAGTTGCCGACCGTGGTGAAGTAGGAGACCACCAGCCGCCGCTGGCGCCGGGACTGGGCCGAGCCGTTGAAGATGTCGGTGTGCTTCCACAAGATGCCGAAGTCCTCTTCGTGGATGCAGATGCCGTTCTTCACCGTCCGGGGCCGCCCGGTGTCGTCGGTCAGCGTGACGTCCAGGTAGGCGATCTCGCCCAGGCAGTCGCAGCCGAGCTCGAGTGAGTTGACGAACTTGCCCACCAGGTACTCGCCGGTGTCGAAGTAGGCCTGCCAGTGCCGGAACTTCGGGTCGCCGTAGGGCACGACCATCTCGGGGACCGAAGCCCGGTAGATGACCGGGCGCTCCCGGTCACCCTCATGCAGGCTGATCTGGTGCAGCGACAGCCCCTCGCGGGCGTCGAAACCTACCCGCATGGACCAGTCCTGCCAGCGCAGCTCGTTCCCCTCGAGGGTGAAGCTGGGCCCTTCTGGCTGGGTGATCTCGATCGGCCGCAGCGTGGTGCGGTGCGGCCCGCGCAGGACCTCGTCGTCGTAGTCGCCGGACTCCTGCGGCACCGGGAGCTCGAACTCGTCGGTGACCCGGAAGACCTTCTTCTCGATCAGGTCGACGTAGGCGGCCAGGCCGTCGACCGGGTGGGCCCAGGCCAGGGCGTGCGCGTCCGCCTGGATGAAGGCGAGCACCCGCACCATCCGGCGGCGGTCGTCCTCGGCCGGCCCGAACGCGCCCGCGGTGATCGGGCAGGTCCGGATCTGGCTGAGATCGTCGTAACCGCGCTTGGACATGGCCGCGCGCCACTGCGGGTCGGCCTTGACGATCTCGTCCACCAGCACGAAGTCGCTGTCCAGGATCGGCAGCTGGCCGTCGGTCTTCGGGTCGAGTGTGTAGGAGCTGACCACCTTGCCGCTGGTCAGCGACACGACCACGTCGGTGGACTCGCCGGTGCCCAGGTTGACCAGGAACGCCCGCAGCCGGCGGTCGGTGGCCGCGCCGGACAGCACCTCGTCCTTGGGCGGCTCGGCGAGCCCGTAGTACGCAAACCTGACCGGGTCGGCCAGCAGCCCGGCCGCCGCCATGACCTCCCGCCCGGCCAGGTACTCCTGGGCGGAGGCCGGGTCGAGGGGGTGTGCGGGCGGCTGGGCCGTGGCTTCGGCGCGGACGGCGGTGTCGGTCATACGGAGCTCTCCATGAGGCTGCGGGCGTTCCTGGGGGGTGTGCGAGGTGCGGCTACTCGTCGGCGACGATGGAGCCGACCCGCTCGGCCAGACCGGGGTCGCGCCGGACCAGGAAGGTGGCGTAGATGACCGCCACCACGATCACGCCGAGCGCGGCGTAGGGGAACCAGTTGTAGGGCTGGGACTGCCCCGGTTTGCACAGGTAGTAGACCGGGACCGCGATCGCGGCCATGCCGAGCACCGGCAGGATCAGGTGCTTGATCACGTTGAACTCCTGCGGCCGGTACTTGCGGTAGTAGAACGGCAGGGCCAGGTTGGCCAGGAAGTACACCACCAGCAGCAGGATCGTGCCCATCGTGCTGGACTCGAAGAAGAAGTTCAGCGCGTCCAGGCTGTTGGTGTGCCCGCCGATGACGTGGCCGAGGGCCCAGATCGCGGTGATGAGCCCGGCGACGGCAATGAACGTGATGATCGCGTTGTTCGGCGTCCGCCGGGTGGGGCTCACCTTGCCGATCCAGCGCGGCAGCAGGCCCTCCCGGCCGGCGTTGAATACCAGCCGGCACTGCGAGTTCACCGCGGCGATGAGCACGCCCAGGGTGGAGGTCATCCCGGCCAGGTAGGCGAAGAAGGCCAGCCAGGAGGCCGCGCCGTGGGCGACGCTGATGAACGGGATGGCGGAGGCGCCGAGCGCCTTGCCGTTGTTGTTGAACCCGGACACGGTGGAGTAGGCCAGCAGCAGGTAGGTGACCGCCATGATCAGGATGGACACGAAGACGGCCCGGGGCACGTTGCGCCGCGGGTTGTCGGTCTCCTCGGCGAGCGCGGCCGAGTTCTCCCAGCCGATGAACAGGTACACGGCGAGCGGGAAACCGGCTGCCAGGCCGCTGAAGCCGCCGGTGATGTTGTGCGGGTTGAACGGCGCGCCGGACAGGTGGGCGCCGTGCTGGATCAGCGTCACGACGGCCACAACCACCAGCACCAGCAGCTCGAAGCCGAAGAAGAACCCGGCCAGCCTGGTCGAGACGCCCACGCCGCGGAACATCATGATCATGGCGCCCGCGGTGAACACCAGCGTGAAGATGATCCATGGGATGCTGACGTTGAAGTAGTACTGGATCAGGATCTGGAAGAACCCGCCCGCGATCACCACCACCGACGAGATCGCGATGATGTAGCCGGCCCCGACCAGCAGCGCCGTGGTCACCGCGCTGGTGCCGCCGAACGTCTTGCCGACGTAGGTGATGAAGCCGCCGGTGCTCGGGTGGGCCCGGGCGAACTGCGACAGCGTGTTGCCGAGCAGCGCGATGGCGATGACGGCGGCCACGACCGTCAGCGGCGCGGCGATGCCCGCCGTGATGACTAGCAGGCCGAAGCCGAACATGAAGCTGTAGGCCGGGCCGATGTTGGCCATCGTCGAGGCCGCGATATCGACAAGCCCGAGCGCGCCGCGATGCAGCCGCTCGGGAGATTCGGGCGATTTGGTTTCGGTGAACGGAACCGGCGCCGCCGCTTCGCTCATATGCACACTCCCCTGTCGGGCCTGAGCGGGCTAGGTATGGACGGAATTAGTAGGGATAATGCGCGGGACCGGGGTTAACGGTCAACCAGCGACGCTCGGTAAATTCCTCAATGTTGGCATCACCGCCAGAGCGGCCGCCCAAACCGGACTGGCCGATACCGCCGAACGGAGCCAGTGCCTCGTCCTGGGGCGTGGCGTCGTTGACGTGCACCATCCCGGCCCGCAGCCGCCGCGCGAGCTGCAGGCCAGCCTGCGCATCGCCGGTCAGCACGGCGTCGACCAGCCCGTATTTCGTGTCGTTGGCCAGGGCGACCGCCTCGTCCGGGTCGTCGACCACGGTGATGGGGGCGATGGGCGCGAAGATCTCCTCGGTCCACAGCCGGGAATCCGTGGGCACGTCAATGACCACGGTGGGCCGGAAGAACGGGCCGTCCGTGGTGGGCAGCACCTCGCCGGTGGCGCGGGAGGCGAGCCCGGCCGCCTCGATCAGCTGGCTGGCCGCGGCGCCGATCTCGTAGTCGGCCTTGCCGCCGATGCAGCCGGTCTCCCGCATGATCAGCTCGCGGAAGTCACCGGCCTGCCGTTCCAGCGCCGCAGCGGCGGCACGCAGGATTGAGGCGCGCTCGGCGTAGGTGCGTTCCGCCCACAGCGGCTGCGCCTGGCGGGCGGCGGCCACGGCCGCGCCGACGTCGTCCGGGCCGGCCTGGCCGCAGGTGGCGAAGATCTCCCCGGAGGCCTTGTCGCGCACGGGCAGCGTGCCGCCCGCCGCGGGCCTGCCGAACTGGCCGTCGATGAAGACGGACTCCTGCCACTGCCGCGATTCCATGCCACCGTCCCGTGGTCCGGCTCGTCTGGGCTCACTGTCCCTGGGCTCACTGTCCCTGGGCTCACTGTCCCTAGGCTCACTGTCCCTGGGCCCACCTGGCAAGCGCTTTCCCAACTGCTGCGAAACGTACCTGATCCGGAAGGCCGGGCGCAAGGGCCGAAGGGCCGCCACGGGGGCGCCATCGGAGAAGCAGGAGCTGGACAGCGGCTTCTCGGCTCAGCCGGCAGGCGGCCGCGGGATGGTGCTTTCCCGCAGGATGACCTCGCCGGGCACGGGGATGACCCGCGGCGCGGCGGCGGCGCGGCCCGCGGCCGGGACGCCCTCGGACAGGACCAGGCCGGCGGCCATCTCCCCCATCTGCTTCAGCGGCAGCCGGACCGTGGTCAGCGGCGGGTACACGTCGCGCAGGGTGGCGATGTCGTCGAACCCGGCCAGCGCGATGTCCGCCGGGACCTGCAGGCCGCCGGCCCGGAGCCGGGCCAGCGCGCCCAGGGCCATCACGTCGGTGACCGCGAACACGCAGTCCGGCAGCTCGCCGCCCGCGGCCAGGATGGCGCTCATCGCCTCGTACCCGCCGTCCCGGCTGAACGGACCGTAGATGACCCTGGCCTCGGGCAGCGGTACCGACCAGGCGGCCAGCCCGGCCGCGAAGCCGGCCAGCCGATCGGTCGCAGTGAGCAGGCCACGCGGGCCCGCCAGCACCGCGAAGCGGCGGTGCCCGAGCGCCACCATGGCCCGGGCCAGGGCCTCGGCGCCCGCGGCGTTCTCCGGCCGGACCGTGTCCACGCCGAGCAGGTCCTGGCCGACGGCCACCGCGCGGCCACCGAAGCCGGTGAACGCGGCGATCTCGGCGTGCAGCGCCTGCCGGCCCGCGGTGTCGTCGGTCCGGCTGCCGATGAGGATCACCGCCCGGGCTCGCTGCGCCCGCATCAGCGCGACGTACTCGCGCTCGGCCGCTTCGGTGGCAGGCGTGCTGGACATGGCGACCAGCAGCTGGTGCGCCCCGGCCGCCTCGATCAGGCCGGAGGCGATCGAGGAGAAGTAGGGGTCCGCGATGTCGTGCACGACCACGCCGATCATCGTGCTCTGCCCGGTGGCGACGGCCCGGGCCTGCAGGTTCGCCGTGTAGCCGAGCTCGGCGACGGCCTGGTTGACCCGGTCGGCCAGCTGCGCCCCGACCCGGCGGGAGCCTTCATTCACCACCCGGGACGCCGTCGTCAGGGAGACCCCGGCCCGGTCGGCCACGTCCTGCAGCGTGACCCGCGCGCGCACCGCACCCTCCCTCCGCCCGGCCCGGACCGGCCACTTGACCCTGGCTTCCGGGCCGACCTAGTCTGGAAAGCACTTTCCCGAGGTGCTCAAGGTTAGCACCTGTCCCGTCACCGACCGAAGGCTTGAGGCCATGACGCGCAAGGTCATCCACGTCGCCCTGAACGGTGTCACCGGCCGGATGGGATACCGGCAGCACCTGGTGCGGTCGCTGCTCAGCATCCGCGAGCAGGGCGGCATCCAGCTCGAAGACGGCACCACCATCTTCCCCGAGCCGATCCTGGTCGGGCGGAACGAGGAGCGGCTGCGGGCCATCGCCGAGCGGCACGGGCTGGAACGGTGGACCACTCACCTGGACGAGGTGCTCGGCGATCCCGAGGTCGACGTGTACTTCGACACCCAGGTGACCAGCGCCCGGGAGACCGCGCTGCTGCAGGCGATCGAGGCGGGCAAGCACGTCTACACCGAGAAGCCGCTGGCCGGCTCGCTCGAGGGCGCGCTGCGGCTGGCCAAGGCGGCCAAGGCGGCCGGCATCACGCACGGGGTGGTGCACGACAAGCTGTTCCTGCCGGGCGTGCTCAAGCTGCAGCGGCTCCTCCACGAGGGCTTCTTCGGCCAGGTGCTGTCGGTCCGGCTGGAGTTCGGCTACTGGGTGTTCGAGGGGGACGAGATCCCGTCCCAGCGGCCGTCCTGGAACTACCGCGCCGATCAGGGCGGCGGCATCGTGCTGGACATGTTCCCGCACTGGCAGTACCTGCTCACCGACCTGTTCGGGCCGATCAGCGCGCTGTACGCGCGGAACACCACGCACATCCCGCGGCGCTGGGACGAGGCCGGGCAGCCGTACGAGGCGACCGCGGACGACGCCGCCTACGCCGTGCTGGAGTTCGCCAGCGGCGCGTTCGCCTCGGTGAACTCCTCGTGGGCGGTCCGGGTCAACCGCCGGGAGCTGCTCGAGCTGCAGGTGGACGGCACCGTGGCCAGCGCGGTGGCCGGGCTGCGGGACTGCGCCGTGCAGCACCGGGTGTCCACGCCGATGCCGGTGTGGAACCCGGACCTGCCGGACCCGATCGATTACCAGGCGCTGTGGTCCGACATCCCGGACAACATGACCTTCGACAACGGGTTCAAGGTGGAGTGGGAGCTGTTCCTGAAGTGCGCGTCGGAGGGGCGGCCGTTCGCCTGGGACTTCGCCGAGGGCGCCAAGGGCGTGCAGCTGGCCAACCTGGCGCTGCAGTCCTCGGCCGAGGGCCGGCGGCTCGACGTACCGGCCCTGGCCCTCTGAGGTGAGCGCGCGCATCCAGCTGCCCGGCCGGGACGAGCCGCTGGTCATCGCCGAGCCCGGCTGGGCCGCCAGCTACCCGCCGCCGGTCTCGCGCCGGGTGTTCGCGGCCGCGCACGTCGCCGCCGCTCCCGGTCCGGGTGCAGGCGGCCCGGGGGCGGGTGGCGGCGCTGACGGCGGCGTGGTCATCGACTGGGACTCGACGCTGGCGTTTCGCGAGCACCTGTGGGCGCACGGGTTCGGCGTGGCCGAGGCCATGGACACCTCGCAGCGGGGCATGGGCCTGTCCTGGGACCAGGCCCGCGAGCTGATCGCCCGGTCGGCTGAGCGGGCGGGCGAGCGCCGCCGGGCCGGGGAATTCGCCGGCCTGGCCTGCGGGGCCGGGACCGACCAGCTGGCCGGCGGGCAGGACTGGTCGCTGAGCGAGATCACCGCCGCTTACACCGGGCAGCTGGCCTTCGTCGAGTCGGCCGGCGCACAGGCCATCGTGATGGCGAGCCGGGCACTGGCCGCCAGCGCCCGCGGCCCCCGGGACTATCTGGCGGTGTACGGGGAGCTGCTCCGCCAGGCCAGCCGGCCTGTGATCCTGCACTGGCTCGGCGAGGCCTTCGACCCGGCGCTGGCAGGTTACTGGGGCGGCGCCGGCTTCGAGGCCGCCGCCGGCACCGTGCTTGAGCTGATCGACCGGGCCGGTGACCGGGTGGACGGGGTCAAGCTCTCGGTGCTGAACGCGCGGCAGGAAGAGTCGCTGCGGAGCCGGCTGCCCGCCGGTGTGCGGATGTACACCGGCGACGACTTCAGCTACGCGGACCTGATCCGCGGCGACGGGACCCCGGGTTCGCACAGCGACGCGCTGCTGGGCGTGTTCGCCGCGATCACCGCCCCGGCCGCGGCGGCGCTGCAGGCCCTGGACGCCGGCGACCTGGCCGCCTACGACGCGGCCATGGCACCGACGGTACCGCTGGGCCGGGTCATCTTCGAGGCGCCGACCTACTACTACAAGACGGGGGTGGCCTGCCTGGCCTGGCTGAACGGCCTGCAGCCGTACTTTGCCATGCTGGGCGGGCTGGAGCGGCAGCGCCCCGCCAGCCACCTGATCCGGGTGTTCGAGCTGGCCGCCGCGGCCGGGGCGCTGACCAGCCCGGAGCTGGCCGCCGCGCGGATGAGCGAGCTGCTGGGCCGGCTGGCCGCCGCGGAGCAGCGGTGACCGGCGGGCTGGGGGTGGTCGGGCTGGAGCGGCTGTCGCTGAACCAGGCCACGGTCAAGCACCTGAGCCTGCCGGAGGCGGTGGCGGTGTGCCAGCGGCACGGCATCCCGGCCATCGGGCTGTGGCGGGACCGGGTCGCGGAGACCGGCGTGGCGCAGGCGGCGGCGGCCGTCCGCCGGGCCGGGCTGCGGGTATCCAGCCTGTGCCGGGGCGGCTTCCTCACCGACGCCGATCCCGGCGCACGGCGGGCCGCGCTGGCCGACAACCGGGCCGCGCTGGCCGAGGCGGCCGGGATCGGCGCGCCCACGCTGGTCCTGGTGTGCGGCGGCCTGCCACCCGGCCACCGTGACCTCGGCCTGGCCCGGCGCATGGTCCGGGACGCGCTGGGCGAGCTGGTGCCCGATGCGCAGCGGCTCGGGATCCGGCTCGGGATCGAGGCGCTGCACCCGATGTTCTGCGCCGACCGGTGCGTGATCTCCAGCCTGGGCGAGGCGCTGGACCTGGCCGAGCAGTTCCCCGTGGACGCCGTGGGCGTGGTGGTGGACACCTATCACATCTGGTGGGACGCGCGCATGCTGGCCGAGATCGCCCGGGCCGGCCCCCGGATCGTCAGCTACCAGGTCAGCGACTGGGTCCTGCCGCTGCCACAGGACACGCTGCTCGGCCGCGGTCACCTGGGCGACGGCGCGATCGAATTCGGGCCCATCTCGGCCGCGGTGGCCGCGGCCGGTTACCTGGGCGACGTCGAGGTGGAGATCTTCAACGCCGGCATCTGGGCGGCGCCCGCCGACGAGACCGCCAGCACCGTGCGGGAACGCTTCGCCGCCGTGCTCGGCGGCGGCTGAAAACACGGGCACGGCAACGGAGAGGACCCCCGTGCCTCTCCGTTGCCGCGGTGGCCCCCCGGGACGCGCTGGCTGGGCCGGGTCCGTCGCAGTCCCGGCCCTGCCGCGCCCTCACATTGGGACGGAGGGGCGCAACACCGCCCCTGATACACATCCGGGCAGGTTTCTGGAGTTCAATCGTGAGATGGACAACGTGCCCCCACCGCTCCAGGACGCCGACGTCCCGGCGTTCTGCCAGGCGCTCGGCGTGCCCGGGCTGGCCGATATCCACACCCACTTCCTGCCGCCGCGGATGCTCCGGCGGGTGTGGGAGTACTTCGAGGCGGCCGGGCCGCTGCTGGGCCGGGGCTGGCCGATCCGGTACAAGGGGAGCGACGAGGAGCGGGTGGCGCACCTGAGGTCCATGGACGTGCGGGTGTTCAGCGCGCTGGCCTACGCGCACCGGCCGGGCATGGCCGCCGACCTCAACGAGTGGACGCTGGCGTTCGGCAAGGCCACCCCGGAGTGCCTGCCGTCGGCGACGTTCTATCCCGAGCCCGGCGTGGCGGACTACGTACGCGAGGCGCTGGACGCGGGTGCGCGCATCTTCAAGATCCACCTGCAGGTGGGCGACTTCCGGCCCGACGACCCGCGGCTCGACCCAGCGTGGGAGCTGGTGGCCGAGGCCGGCGTGCCCGTGGTGATGCACGCCGGGCACGCCCCGGTCGGCAACGGCAACACCGGCCCAGGGCCGTTCGGCGACCTGCTGGCGCGCCATCCGGGCGTGCCCGTCGTCGTGGCGCACATGGGAGCGCCGGACTACGAGACGTTCCTGCGGCTGGCCGCCGAGCACGAGCAGGTCTCGCTCGACACCACGATGATCTTCACCGAGTTCTTCGACGACCTGGCGCCGTTCCCGGCCGGAGCGCTGCCGCTGGTCCGCGAGACCGGACTGGCGGGCAAGATCCTGCTCGGCAGCGACTACCCCAACATCCCGCACTCCTACGCCCAGCAGATCGCCGGGCTGGCCCGGCTGGGCCTGGGCGACGACTGGCTGCGCGCGGTCTGCTGGGACAACCCGGTGGCCATGTTTGGCCTGCCCTAGCGCCGGGCCTGGGCGCTCAGCCCGGGCGGCCGGGCGCGTCCAGGCGGCCGGCGGCGCGCAGCAGCTGAATGACCTGCTCGCGCGGCAGCGCCGGGCTGCGGTGACCATCCCGGCCGGTCATGTCCTCGTTCGCGATCAGGGCGTTGACCACGGCCTCCTCGGTGGCCTGCACGACGGCCTCGAACAACGGGTCCATCTCCTCCCACGGCACGAAGTCCAGCTGACGCAGCGTCTGCGGGCCGGGCCGGAACGCGCCGGGGTTGGCGACCGAGAAGGCCAGGAACAGGTCACCGGAGAAGTGCGAGCCGCTGGTCCCGGTGCGGGCCAGCCCGGAGGTGACCCGCCGGGCCAGGGCCTGGCACTGGTGCGGGATCAGCGGCGCGTCGGTGGCGACCAGCGCGATGACCGACCCGGAGCCCGGCGGGGTCAGGCGGAACTCGGCTATCGGGTTGCCGGCCGCCAGCGCCTCGCCCATGGGCACGCCCGCCAGCACCAGTTCCCGGCGGGCGCCGAAA
>Ga0213875_10002739_pt1 | contig 10398 bp, 10 predicted proteins | sample BarmaccomBMRX_R8_FD_160105 | JGI IMG/M metagenome (GOLD analysis project Ga0213875, IMG submission 160105) | Root-associated microbial communities from Barbacenia macrantha in rupestrian grasslands, the National Park of Serra do Cipo, Brazil - RX_R8 | ecosystem: Host-associated > Plants > Roots... | reverse complement strand
AGCCGGGCAGGTCCCGCCCGGCCATCGCGGCCCGCACCCGCGGCACGGCCGTCGCCATGGCCACCACGCACACGATCGCCGAGGCGGTCCTCAGACCGGTGCGCAGACCGCGCCACAGCGCCGGCGGCCGCAGCCCGAGCGGGGGACGGGCCAGCGCGACAAGCCCCGCGGCCAACACCGCCTGCACCAGCGGATGCCGCCGCCCGGTGAAGCTCCACGCCACCAGGCCGGCACCGCCGACAACGGCAGCGACTGCCTCGCGGCGCATCAGTGCGCCACCCCGCCGTCGAGCGGCCCGTCCGCGCAACATGAGGCGCCTTTCACAAGGCCGAATTCACGGTGTCCGCAAATCCCAATTGACCATGGCAAAGCTCGTCTCCGCTAAGACTCCCTTAACCACCCACGCGTTGTCCGGACCCGAGCCCTCATCCGGGCATCAGGGGCAAGAAGCGTACCAGATAGGCCGGCGCGCCTCACCGCTTTCCAGCAATATATGTAGGGCACCACGACCCGACTCGGTTTCCCTCGGACTCAGGTTTGCCCCTGGCGAGTACGCAAATCCGCCTACATCCCGATCCAGCGTAGCTCTATGGCCCAAGATCGCGGCAGGCCACGCATTCAGACGTTATGACCCCGTGCCGAGGCCACCTTCCATCTGCCCGTTTCACTGTTAGCTGACGGCAGCTGCGGCGCGGGTTGCCGCCAAAGTGTCGGTATCGCTTGACACGGCGATTAGCAAAGCCATAGTGTCTCTTAGCGCAATTTAAGGTTCATCACATGTGCGCCTGGGGGAGGGACGTCGATGACTGGGGATAGCAGCGTCCGCTTGGTTGATGGATCCGGGCGCATGGTGAAAAGCGGCGCGAATATGCGTCACAGCAACCGATAAGTCTGCCTGCGCCAACGAATAACAGCGACGATCGATAGAGCCAAAGGAACTCAACAGATGGGTATGCACAGCCTGCCGCGTAGCCGGTCAGTGGTCACCCGCACCATCGCCGCGGGCGGCGCAGCTTTCTGTTTTGGCATGGTCTCCGACCTGACCGCCCCCAGCGCGAACGCGCTGTCGATCGTGATACCAGCCGGCGTGATCGGCAACGGCAACACGACTCAGATCAACATCCTGTCCGGCAACATCATCAACCCGCAGATCGGTGGCCAGAACCTCAGCAACAACTCCACGATCGGCAACGCCGCCAGCGGTAACGGCAACTACAGCACCACATCGGTCACCTCCACCGGGTCCGGTGGCGCCGGCGGCGGTACCACCGGCAACGGCAACACCACCCAAATCGACATCCTGTCGGGCAACATCATCAACCCGCAGATCAGCTTCGGGGGCTCCAACTCCAGCAACAACTCCACCATCGGCAACACCGCCAGCAACAACGGCAACCACAGCACCACATCGGTCACCTCCACCGGGTCCGGTGGCGCCGGCGGCGGTACCATCGGCAACGGCAACACCACCCAAATCGACATCCTGTCGGGCAACATCATCAACCCACAGATCAGCTTCGGGGGCTCCAACTCCAGCAACAACTCCACCATCGGCAACACCGCCAGCAACAACGGCGGCAACAGCACCACAACGGTCACGTCCACCGGCGGGTCGGGAACGGGCCAAGGTCCGGTCGGCACGATCGGCAACGGCAACACGACGCAGAAGTCCTTGCTGTCCGCTAACATCTTCAACCCGCAGCTCAGCTTCGGCGGGTCCAACTCCGGCAACAACTCCGCCACCGGCAACACCGCCAGCAACAACGGCGGCAACAGCACCACATCGGTCACGTCCACCGGCGGGTCAGGAACCGGCCAAGGTCCGCTCGGCACGATCGGCAACGGCAACACGACACAGCAGGGCTTCCTGTCCGCCAACATCGTCAACCCGCAGCAGATTTCTGGTTCAGGGTCTGGTCACAGCCCGGCTGTCGCCAGTCCCCAGCTGTTTTTCAGCCCCGGCGGTTCCGTGAACACCACTTCGGGCAACGCTGCCAGTAACAACGGCAGCTTCGGCAGTACTCTCGGGTCCTTGGCAGGCCTGGGCACCCGGCCCGCCAGCGGCCAAACCGCTGCTTCGCACCACTGAAAACCCGAGCTTGTTCCAGCGCGGTGCCGCGCTTCCCCGCTCAGCGGTTGCTGGCTAGGCTTCGGTCGTTATGCGGGGGAAACCAGCCTCATTGCTCCTGTCGCTGAGCGTCGCGGTGTTCGTCGGCGCTTGCAGTTCACAACCGCCCGCCCCCGCGAAGACGGTGACCCAGACCGTCACGATTGCCCCATCCGGTTCACCGCCGGCGGACACCACGAACGGGGCCGCCGCCGTCGGCATCGGTCAAGAAGCCCGAGACGGCGCTTTCGTTTTCACAGTCACCGAGGTTCGGCCCTTGTCGGGCGACATGGCAGGCAAGGGCGTGGCGGTGCTTTTCACCGTGAAGAACGTCGGTAATAGCTCGCAGACGTACTTCGCCACCGACCAGAAGCTGATGGATGATCAGGGGCGGCAGTTTTCTGTCGATACTGACGCGATGGTATCGGGTCCCATGACTGAGTCTTCCAGACAACTGACCGTGCTGTGGACCGCCATCAACCCGGGAATCCAGGTGGACCTCGCCACGATCTTCGCCATGCCAGAAGGCGCGAAGCCGGCGCTCATGGTGCTACACGAATCGGCGCGCTCATCGGGAGTAACCGTCAACGTGGCGTAGCGCCCAAACGCGCCGTCACCCGAAAAGACTCGGCAGCACGCCCTCGTAGGTCGCGCGTAGTTCTTGCAGCGCCACGGTGAACAGTCCTTGCACCTCCAGTGCGTCGGAGCCCTGGTCGACGACGCCGATCCGGGTGGCCGGCAGCCCCCGCGCCTCGCACATCGCGCGGAACCTGCTCTCCTCGGTGCGGGGGACCGCGACCATCACTCGACCTGCGGACTCGGAGAACAACGTCACGAACGGATCGGCGCCCGCTGGAATGACGACGCGGCACCCGCTTTCGCCGTGCAGCGCGGACTCGACGACGGCCTGGATCAGACCGCCCTCGCTCAGGTCGTGAGCCGCGGACACCAGCCCGTCGCGGGAGGCCGCGGTCAGCACCTGGGCCAGCAGCTGTTCTCGCTGCAGGTCGACGACGGGCGGTCGGCCACCCAGGTGGTCCGCGGTCACCTGTGCCCAGATGGAGCCGTCGAACTCGTCGCGCGTCTCGCCGAGCAGGATCAGCGTCTCGCCCGGCTCGGTGCCGAAGTCGGTCGGGATGCGACGTGCCACATCGTCGATCACGCCGAGCACCCCGACCACCGGGGTCGGCAGGATCGCGGTGGAGCCGGTCTGGTTGTAGAAGCTGACGTTGCCACCGGTGACCGGAATGCCCAGTGCGGCACAGCCATCGGCGAGCCCGTGCACCGCCTGCGCGAACTGCCACATGACACCGGGGTCTTCCGGAGAGCCGAAATTCAGACAGTTGGTCACCGCGATCGGCATCGCGCCGGTGACCGCGACGTTGCGGTACGCCTCAGCGAGCGCCAGCTGCGCACCGACGTACGGGTCTAGCTGGGTGTAGCGGCCCGACGCGTCGGTCGACACCGCGATCCCGCGGCCGGTCTGCTCGTCGATGCGCAGCACGCCACCGTCGGCGTGTTCGGCCAGCACAGTGTTGCCGCGCACGTAGCGGTCATACTGCTCGGTGATGAACGCGCGGCTGGACAGGTGCGGGCTGCCGAGAAGTGCCAGCAGGGTGGCACGCAGCTCGTCGCCGGTCGCCGGCCTCGGCAGCTTGGCCGAGGTGTCGGCGTTGAGCGCGTCCTGGCTGTCCGGCCGGGCGACCGGCCGCCGGTAGACCGGGCCCTCGTGTGCGACGGTGCGCGGCGGGACGTCGACGACGGTCTCGCCGTGCCAGCTGACCCGCAGCCGATCGCCCTCGGTCACCTCGCCGATCACGGCGGCCAGCACGTCCCACTTGCGGCAGACGGCCAGAAACGCGTCGACGTTTTCCGGCTTCACAACAGCGCACATGCGTTCCTGTGACTCGCTGGCCAGGATCTCTGCGGGCGTCATGTTCGCGGTCCGCAGCGGCACCTTTTCCAGCTCGATGGCCATGCCGCCATCGCCAGCCGACGCCAATTCGGATGTGGCGCAGGACAATCCGGCACCACCGAGATCCTGGATGCCGACCACCAAGTCGGCGGCATACAGGTCGAGGCAGCACTCGATGAGCACCTTCTCCATGAAAGGGTCGCCGACCTGCACCGACGGCAGCTTCTTTCTGCCCGCGCCGGATTCATCACCGCCGAAGGTCTCCGACGCCAGCACCGACACCCCGCCGATGCCGTCCAGCCCGGTCCGCGCTCCGAACAGGATGATCTTGTTGCCGGTGCCCGACGCGAACGCCAGATGCAGCTGCTCCTTGCGCAGTGCCCCGACGCACAGCGCGTTGACCAGCGGGTTGCCGGCGTAGGACGCATCGAAGACGGTTTCACCGCCAATGTTGGGAAGGCCGAGCGAGTTGCCGTATCCGCCGATGCCGCGCACCACCCCGTCGACCACGCGGCGGGTGTCCGGGGCGTCGGCGGCGCCGAACCGCAGTTGGTCCATCACCGCCACCGGGCGCGCGCCCATGGCCATGATGTCGCGGACGATTCCGCCGACCCCGGTGGCCGCGCCCTGGTACGGCTCGACGTAGGACGGGTGGTTATGGGACTCGACCTTGAAGGTGACCGCCCAACCGTCGCCGATGTCGACGACGCCGGCGTTCTCGCCGATGCCGGCCAACATCCTGGTTCGCATGTCCTCGGTGGTGGTTTCGCCGAAGTACCTCAGGTGCAGCTTGGAGGATTTGTAGGAACAGTGTTCGCTCCACATCACCGCGTACATCGCCAGCTCGGCGTCCGTGGGGCGGCGACCCAGGATCTCCCGGATCCGATCGTATTCGTCGTCCTTGAGGCCCAGCTCACGGTGTGGCTGGGGCAGGTCCGGCGTGGCCGCGGCCCGCTCCACGGTGTCCAGCGCGGGACCGGTCTGCTCGGTGAGCGGCGATACCACGTCCACAGTTTAGTTTGCCCGATTGCCGCACCCCGACGACGCACCGGCAGGGGACCAAAGTAGCTGATCTACAACACGGTTGGACTCACCTCCATGCCGTTTGGCAGCGCACCGGGGCGGGTAGGCGGCCACTGACCGCAATTAATCGAAAGGGAGGCGGCAGATGACCGCAAGCACCGAAACTGGCCAGGTGACCGGCACCAAAGACAAGAACTACAACTTGATTTGGTTCACCGAGCAGTGCCTGGAGAACGCGCTTCGCCTGGAGAGCTACGTCCAGGACGCCGACCGTGACGGCGACCGCGAAGTCGCCGAGTTGTTCCGCAAGGCGCAGGCCGACAGCCGCAAGGGGGCCGAGCTCGCCGAGCAGCTGCTCAAGAACCGGCTGTAGGCGACCTACTGTCCCAGCGCTTCAGCGCGGGGAGAAAAACGCCTGCAACGCCGCCGAGTACGACGCCACATCCCCGGCGCCCATGAGTTCGCGCGCCGAATGCATGGCGAGTTGGGCGGCACCCACGTCGACCGTGGGGATGCCGGTGCGGGCCGAGGTCATCGGCCCGATCGTTGACCCGCACGGCAAATCGGCGCGGTGTTCGTAGCGCTGCAGCGGCACACCGGCCTGATCGCAGGCCAGCGCGAACGCCGCCGCGGAGCGCCCGTCGGTGGCATACCGGAGGTTGGGCTGCACCTTGAGCACCGGCCCCGCGTTGACCTCGATCAGGTGGCCGGGCTCGTGGCGTTCCGGGTAGTTGGGATGCGTTGCGTGTGCCATGTCGCCGGAGGCGACGAGCGAGCCGGGCAGTCGGCGCAAATACTCTTCGCGGCTGCCACCGGCGGCCAGCACCACCCGCTCCAGGACGGTGGTCAGCAAGTTCGATTGCGCGCCGTGGTCGGATGTCGAGCCGACCTCCTCGTGGTCGAACAACGCCAGAACCGGCAAGTATCCGCGCGGTTCGGCGGAAAGCAACGCCTCCAGGCCCGCGTAGCAGGTCGCCTGGTTGTCCAGCCGTGGCGCGCTGACCAGATCACCGTCGGGGCCGATCAGCGAGGCGGGCGTCACGTCATGGGTCATGAGGTCGGCGCCGAGCACGTCGCCGTCCTGCACTCCGGCGCATGCGGACAGGTAGTCGAGAAAAGACCGGCAGTGGCCTGTTCCCCACACCGCATTGACGTGCCGCTGCGGGTCCAGGGTTACCGACGTGCGGTCTTCGGCGAGGTGGATGGCCAATTGGGGCACCCGCAGGATTGGCTCGTCACACTTCACCAGCTCGTGGCGCACCGCGTTTCCCTGGCGTACCGATAGCCGGCCACTGATGCCCAGATCCCGGTCGAGCCATGAGTTCAGCCACGCGCCGCCGTAGGGCTCCAGGGCCACCACCCGCCATCCCGCGACGAACCGGTCGGGATGCTGCTTGACCCGCAGGTTCGGGCTGTCGGTGTGGCCGCCGACGATCCGGAACGGCCGGACCGGGTCACCGGAGGCGTTCCACGCGACGATGGAGCCGGCCCGCACGGTGAAGAATCGCCCATCGTCCGGCCACGGGTCGGCTTCGGCGAGTTCGGCGTAGCCGGCGGCATGCAGCCGCTCAGCGACGGTGCGGCAAACGTGGAACGGTGACGGGGATGAATCGATGAACTCGCACAAGCCACGCGCGGTCGCTGACATGTTGCTCATCATTGCCCATCCGGCAGGCGTTAGGGTCAGGTGAGGCCTCCGGTTCTGCCGCAGCCACGACCCCCTGAGCGCCGCTCAGGCGGCCAGCATCGCGTCGAGGGCAGAGTAGAACACGCCCAGCCCGTCGTCGGACGGCCCGGTGAGCGGCTCCGTCGCGTGCTCAGGGTGTGGCATCAGGCCCATCACGCGGCGGTTGGCCGAGCAGATGCCGGCGATGTCTCGCATCGAGCCGTTCGGGTTGTCGCGGTAGCGGAACACCACGCGCCCTTCGCCCTCGAGCTTGTCGAGTACCGGTTCGGCCGCGACATAGCGACCTTCGCCCGACTTCAACGGGATAAGCAGATCGGCGCCCGGCTCGTAACGCGACGTCCACGCCGTCTCGCTGGATGCCACCTGTAGCCACACGTCGCGACACACGAAGTGCAGCCCGGCGTTTCGAGTCAACGCCCCGGGCAGCAGCCCTGCCTCGCACAGCACCTGAAACCCGTTGCAGATTCCCAACACCGGCATCCCGCGGCTCGCTGCCGCGATCACCTCACCCATCACCGGGGCGAACCGCGCGATTGCGCCGGCCCGCAGGTAGTCGCCGTAGGAAAAGCCGCCAGGCACCACCACGGCGTCGACTCTCTTCAGGTCGGCGTCCGCGTGCCATAGGCTCACCGCCTCCGCGCCGACGAGCCGAACCGCGCGCGCGGCGTCGACGTCGTCCAGGCTGCCCGGGAAGGTGATCACGCCCACGCTTCCTGCGGTCATGACGGCTCCCTGCTGATCGTCCAGTCCTCGATCACGGTGTTGGCCAACAGCGATTCCGCGATCTCGGCGATCGTCGAGTCCTCGACGGTATCGTCGACTTCAAGTTCAAAACGCTTGCCCTGCCGCACTTCTGAGACACCCGCATGCCCGAGGCGCCCAAGTGCGCCGACGATGGCCTGACCCTGCGGGTCGAGGATCTCGGCTTTGGGCATGACGTGCACTACCACCCGCGCCACGCCCAGTACCTTACTGGCAGGAGTCGATGTAGGCGACGCACAGCGGCGCGACCAGCGCGTCGAGCACCTGTCGGTCGGCCACCGTGGGCCAGGGCACGGCCGGCGGCGCCGTCGCCCACATCGTGAGCTCGACCAGGGTGCTGCTTTGTGCATGCGAGATCAGGTATTCGTGCACCACGGTTGACGTCGGCCCGGCAACGCTGATCACCGCGGTCAGCCGACCCGGCTCTTCGGTGGTCAGCGACGGTGAGGTTCCCGGCGCGGTGAGCTGGCAGAAGCGTAGCGCCGCGGTGGCCGACTGCAGCACCGCGTTGGCGTTCTGCCCGCCGCGCCACGTCTCGCCGCGCCAGTGCAGCACCTGCACCTGCAGCTGCCACTGGCCCGCTGGATTGGTCACCGCGGCTTTTGACGCGACCGCGTAGCCGCGCGGATCACCGGGCAGCGGCGGCGTCGCACACCACTCCTCGAACCGGAACCGTGGCGCTGCCGCGGTGACCGACACCGCGTCCAGGTTCGGCCACTTGTACGTGGCGTAGAGCGGGATCGCTGCCGGGTCGATCCACGCGGCCGCCGGGATGCGGTCGCAGTCCGGCGGGCAGGTGTCCGGGAGCGCGCGGGCCGGTGCCGGCGCCAGCACACCGACGGCGGCCAGCATCGCCGCCGCGCCCAGGCCCGCAAGCAGCCGTGTCACAGACCACCCCCGAGCAAGGATACCGAGCCGGCAACTTGCGGGAGCACAATCGGGGAATGCAGGTCACGCATTTCGGCCATTCGTGCCTACTCGTCGGTTTTTCCGCCCGCACCGGGTCCCAGACCACACTGCTGTTCGACCCGGGCGTGTTTTCGCATGGCTTCGAGGGTGTCACCGGGTTGTCGGCGATACTGATCACCCACCAGCACGCCGACCACGTCGACACCTCACGGCTTCCGGCGTTGGTCGATGCCAACCCGGACGCGGCGTTGTACGCCGACCCGCAGACCGCCGCGCAGCTCGGTGATCCGTGGCGGCCGGTGCAGCCCGGCGATCAGCTGTTGATCAACGGGCTCAACATCCGCGGTACCGGCGGCGTCCACGCGGTAATCCACCCCGAAATCCCGCTCATCAACAACATTTCGTATCTGGTCGGTGACGGCGATCACCCGGCCCGGCTGATGCACCCCGGCGACGCACTGTTCATTCCCGGCGAGCCCGTCGATGTGCTTGCCCTGCCCGCAGCCGCGCCGTGGCTCAAGGTATCCGAAGCGGTCGAATACCTGCGTGCGGTGAACCCATTGCGAGCCATACCGATTCATCAGGGCATTGTGAATCCGGTCGCGGTCGGGCTGTATTACCAACGCTATGAGGAGATGGGCCGCACCGACTTTCGGGTGCTGCAACAAGAACAGGCGGCCGAGTTCTGAACCGGCGCCCCACACAGCGCGCCCCAGCGCGGTCAAGCAGCGTCGATCAGCACCGGATGGTCGGGCTGCCAGCGGTACACGGTCGGCGTCGTCCGGTGCATCAGCGCCAGGTCGATCGCGTCGAGCATGGCCTGCCTAGGGCCGGACCGCTGCAGCTGGCGGGCCGCAATCGCGACCCTTAGGATGCCGCCGCGGCGAGCGATGCGCTCAGCCGACAACACCAGCGTCCGGCACCACCACGGTTCGGCCAGGAAACCGCCGCCGATACCGATCACCCGTGCCCGCACCTTGGTCTCACGCACCAGGTCGGTGATGCCCTCCACGCCGGCCAGCAGGCGAAAGCCGTTGCGTGGCAGCACCGCGACGGTGCCCGCCGAGGCGGTCCAACCAGGCGCCGCGAACATCCGCGTGCGCAGCCCCGCCTGCTCGAGCACGCGGTCGGCGGCCATGACGCGCAGATTCGCCTCGTGCGCGGGCAGGACCGCGAACTCGGGCCTGCGCCGCTTGGTCGCAGCCTCGTCATACCCATGCAGGACGATCGCGTCGCCACGGTCGCGCCGGCCCCGCAGCCACTCGGTGGTCGAATCGTCGTCCAGCAACCGGTAGCCGCCGCCGAGCCTCGGCGCCACCAACAGCGACACCGGCACCCGGCGCGCGTCGAGTTCGCCGCAGAACGCACCGACGTCGGCCAGGGTGCGGTCCCGCACACCGGAGACGGACACGATCAGTTGTCCTGCCATGAGCCCAGTGTGGCAACGTCAGGTGTCGGGAGCGTGACCTACACGCCGACGGCAGCTGTCGGGCTGATGCCGGTCAGAACCCGCCAGCGAATAGATTGGCCGTCTACCTAATCGCTGGCTAATCTGGTGCGGTGGTACATCGCGCGGTGAATCCTCGGGCCCGGAGGTCGGTAACGGCTCCTGCGGGGCACAACGGCGCCGCCACCGACCATGGGCTGGCAACGGACCTGCACGCACGTGAATACCCGGACAACCTCGACGCTGGGCTGCTGAAGATCGCAGGCGTGTGCGTGCTGGCCGCGGTGATGGCCATCCTCGACACCACGGTCGTCAGCGTCGCGCAGCGAACGTTCATCAGGGATTTCCAGAGCACCCAGGCCATCGTGGCGTGGACGATGACCGGCTACACCCTCGCGTTGGCCACGGTGATTCCGCTGACCGGCTGGGCTGCCGACCGGTTCGGCACCAAGCGGCTGTTCATGGGTTCGGTGCTGTTTTTCACGCTCGGTTCACTGCTGTGCGCGATGGCGCCCAACATCACCATGCTGATCGCGTTCCGGGTGGTA
>Ga0213875_10002738_pt1 | contig 10400 bp, 7 predicted proteins | sample BarmaccomBMRX_R8_FD_160105 | JGI IMG/M metagenome (GOLD analysis project Ga0213875, IMG submission 160105) | Root-associated microbial communities from Barbacenia macrantha in rupestrian grasslands, the National Park of Serra do Cipo, Brazil - RX_R8 | ecosystem: Host-associated > Plants > Roots... | reverse complement strand
CGACGGCGACAGCGTGTGCGGAAAGCTCGGCGAGGACCTCGATGTGAAGGACGGACGTAGGGCGGCACGACTGGCCGCGTTGAACGCGCTGGCGACACTGCGGGCCGAACTCGGGTCGCTGGACCGGGTCGCCCGGATCGTGTCCGTGCGCGGTTTCGTCAATGCCGCACCGACGTTCACCGAGCACACGCGGGTCGTCGACAGCGCTTCGGACCTGTTCGTCGCCGTATTCGGCGACCGGGGGCGGCACGCGAGGATCGCCTTCGGGGTCAGCTCACTGCCCGCCAACCTGGCACTGGAGATCGAACTGCTCGCCGAGGTGGCCGAGTAGAGATGAGCACCCCCACAGCGGCGTGACCGACCACTCGAAGGCCTGTGGCGGTCCCCGGGCCGAGTGCAGAAAGTCAGCATGGGCAGCTGTCGAATTGTCGCCGTGATGCTGTGCGGCCTCGTTCTAGTCACCGCGTGCACGAACTCGGTGACCGGGCCGCAGTCCACGCATGGGCCGGGTCTTACGGCGGCGGCCGCGCTCGGCGAACTGCGCACCGTCGACTTCTGCAGCCTGCTCGACGCATCGGGAGCGGCGGGAAGCGGAACCGTGACCAAGCCCTCGCTGTTCATGCTCGGGGCCTGCCGTGCCGAGGTGACCGACGGTGCATCCCGGTTTTCCGTGGTGGCGGGTCCGTTGTCGGCGGGCTCGGACTCGGGCCTGAGCCCGTACGACTATCACGGCGCCGCACTGCCGCTCGGCATCAGCGTGCAGCGGTCCACTGTCGACGCCAAACAGGGATGCACGAGAGAACTGGCCTTCAACGACGGGATCAGGCTGGCGCTGGCCGCCTCGGACCTCAGCGGCGGCGTGTCGAGTTCACCCGATGCCCGGTGCGCCAAGGCGGACCGGTTGGTGGCAGGGGCGCTCGCCGCCATCACCGGACAGCGGGTGGGGCACATCGCCTTCGATGAGCGCTCCTTCGGCCGATTGGACGCGTGCGCCCTGCTCACCGACCCCGACGTCGACCGCGTTCTCGGATCGGGTGTGAACCGCAACCCCGACATCGGCGGGCACGGCTGCATGACGGGCAGCGTGAGCCTGACCTTCATGATCGGCGTGTCCCCGGCCCAGCCGTCCACGGACGTCCTCGGCGGCGTACCCGCTGCTGTGGACAAGGTGGGAGCCTTCTGCCAGATCGTCGGATCGCTGCCCGCTCCCGGTTCGACGGCGCAGGCGCAGACAGCGACCGTTTCCGTGGTGAATCTCAGTGGCGTCGCGACGGATTCCGACTGTGCCACCGCACGCGCCGTGGCAGGCCCGGTGTTCGCCAAGTTACCCAAGCCCTGATTTTCCTTGGCACCTGGCCGAATGGCGCCGTCGCGGAACCGTCATCGGCCGACCGGAGCCGGAAGCGGAACCGGTGCGGCTGGACCGACATAGCGCGCGGACGGACGGATGATCTTGGGATCCGAGGTCTGCTCCAGGATGTTGGCGCACCAGCCGATCATCCGGCTGACGGCGAAGGTGGGCGTGAACATGGTGCGCGGAATGCCGCACAGCTCCATCACGACACCGGCGTAGAACTCCACGTTGGCGTACAGTTCGCGGCCCGGCTTGAGTTCGGCCAGGATTTCGACCACCCGCCGCTCCACGGTCGTGGCGAAGTCCACCAGGTCACCGCCGAGCTCACGGGCCACCTCGCGCAGCAGGACCGCACGCGGGTCCTCGGTGCGGTAGACGGGATGCCCGAAGCCCATGATCCGATCGCCGGCGATCACCTTCTCGCGAACCCAGTCGTCGATGCGGTCGGGCGTGCCGATCTCGTCGATGCTGGCCAGTGCCCGATCGGGAGCGCCGCCGTGCAGCGGGCCGGAGAACGCGCCGATCGCCGCGGCCACCGCGGACACCACGTCGGCGCCCGTGGAGGCCACGACCCGCGCGGTGAAGGTGGAGGCGTTGAACCCGTGGTCGATCGTGGCGACCAGGTACTTCTCGATCGCGCGGACCCGCGCTGGCGCCGGGTCCCGGCCGGTCACCAGGTACAGCCAGTTCGCCGCGGCGCCGAGGTCATCGCGTGGCGCGAGGGGCTTCTCGCCGGCCCGGATCCGGTACAGCGCCGACAGGATCGTCGGTGTCACCGCGCAGACCAGCAACGCGTCGGCCTCGGCCCGCGCCGAGTCGGCGTCCCAGAGTGGGGGAAGACCACGAGCCGTCGCCAGCAGCGACAGGGCCGTGCGCAGGCCAGCGAGCGGACTGAACTCCGCGCCGGCGTGCGCGATGGCGGGCAACGCCGCGCTCACCTCATCCGGCAGTGTCCGCAGTGCGGCGACCTTGCCGCGGAACTCGGCCAGCTCGGACGCCGCGGGCAGCTGGCCCGTCGTGAACAGCAACCACACCTCCTCGAAGCTCCGCGACTCCGCGAGCTCGATCGCTGAGTAACCGCGGTAGTGATAGAAGCCTTCCTGTCCGCGGACGTCTCCCAACGTCGTCGTGGTCACGACGACGCCACGCAGGCCCGCGGGCACCTCGGTGGCCCCGTTTCGATTGGCTGGCATGGATCCTCCTCCGTCGACGTTCACTGTCGATGCATCGATCGACTATCGTCAACATCGATTGGATCGACGTTCCGTCGGAGGTGCAGGTCATGCCGGAGGACAGTGAGCAGCGTTACCTCACCACCGCCGAGGTCGCCCACCGGCTTGGCGTCAAACCAGAGACCGTCTACACCTACGTGAGCCGCGGGCTGCTCCGCCGCGTTCCGGCGAAGGGACGCCGGCGAAGCCTGTTCGCCCTGACCGAGGTGGATCGACTGGCCGCACGGGGCAGCGAGAGCCACGCGCCGTCCGGCGCGGTGGAACGCATTCGCAGCACCCTGACCCTGATCGACGAGGACGAGCTGTACTACCGGGGACACCGGGTGAGCGAGCTGGTGCCCGAGCACACCGTGGAATCCGTCGCGCACCTGCTGTGGACGGGCAAGCTCACCGAACAGCCGCGGTTCCCGGCACCCGAGAAGCTCGTCGAGCTGGTGCGGTCGGCGGCCACGGTCCTGCCGTCGACCGCACGGCTGAGCGACCGGCTCAGGGTCGCCGTCGCGGTGCTCGGTGCCGCCGATCCGTTGCGGTTCGACCTGACACCGGACGCCGTCGTACACGCAGCACGGTCCTTGATCGGTGTGCTCGTCGACGCCCTGCCAGGGCCATCGGTGGACGGCACCCTCGGCGCGCGGCTGTGGCCCAAGCTGTCAACCCTGCCCGCCCGGCCCGACCTGCTCGACACTGCACTCGTTCTGCTCGCCGATCACGGGCTCGCGGTGTCCACAGTGGCCGCACGGGTGGCCGCGAGTGCCCGCGCCTGCGTGTACTCGGTGGTGTCGGCCGGGTTGGGCGCCGCGGACGGGCACTACCACGGCGCCGCGAGCACACTCGCGTACCGGTTTCTCGGTGCTGCGCTACACGATCCGCTTGCCGCCCTTTCCGAGCACCTGCGCGGCGGGAACGTTCCCGGCTACGGGCACCGGGTCTACCGGCACCGGGATCCGCGGGCCGAGCACCTGCTGCGCATGCTGCCGCGAACACCGGTGGTCGCGGCCGTCGACGCGGTGTGCACCGAGCTGGACCGCCGCCGCGGCGAGGCGTTCCCGAACGTGGACCTCGCCCTCGCCGCGCTCGCGCACACCTGCGGGATGGGGCCGGACACGGGAGAGGCGATCTTCTCCATCGCCCGCGTCGTCGGATGGACCGCACACGCACTCGAGGAGTACGCCGAGCCGGCCCTGCGTTTCCGCCCGGTCGGCGTGTACGCCGGGCGGGCGGGCCGGGACCGGCTGGACAGCTGACGCGGGATTGCGGCTCGCGCCGCGTCCTGCTGGCGTGCCCGCGCCGGGACTACCATGTGGGCCATGGTGCGTAGTCCCCTGACGCCGCTGGAGCGGCAGCGTGGTGAACGACTGGGCGCCGCCGTGCGGCAGTTGCGCGGCGACAAGAGCATGGTGCGGCTCGCCGCCGAGGCCGGACTGTCACCGGAGACACTCCGCAAGATCGAAGCCGGGCGGGCACCCACCCCGTCGTTCTTCACCATCGCGGCCCTCGCCGCCGCGTTGGGGGTCTCCCTCGACCAGCTGGCGGCGGCCTGCTCGGCAGGACCTGACCAGGCGCCGGCGCTGTCCGCCTCCGGGTGAGCCGGCCCGTCTCACAGTTCGGTGAGGATCACCGGTCCGTCCCCGGTGATGGCGATGGTGTGCTCGACATGCGCCGCCCGGGTGCCGCCGACGGTACGCAGGGTCCAGCCGTCCTCGTCGCGCCAGTACTGGTCGCGGCCGCCCATGATGAACATCGGCTCCAGCGCCAACACCAGGCCCTCACGAAGCCGCAGTCCCTTGCCCGCCTTGCCTTCGTTGGGTACGTACGGTTCCTCGTGCATGGCCCGCCCCACCCCGTGCCCGCCGTGGTCGGCCATGAGCCCGTATCCCGCCTCGCGTCCGACCACGCCGATCGCGTATGAGACATCCCCCAGCTTCGCCCCGGCCCGGGCGGCGTCGATGCCGGCGTAGAGGGCGCGTTCGGTGCACGCGATGAGGTCGAGATCAGTGGGGTCGGCCGAGCCGACGACGAAGCTGATGGCGGCGTCCCCGTGCAGGCCGTCGACGTAGGCACCGCAGTCGATGCTGACCAGGTCGCCGTCGGCGATCCGGTAGTCGCTGGGCACGCCGTGCACGACCGCATCGTTGACCGACGTGCAGATAACGCCAGGGTACGGGCTCGGCGCCCACGACGGGTGGTAGTGCAGGAACGATGGTTTCGCGCCCGCGTCGCTGATGACGGCCGCCGCGATCTGGTCGAGTTCCCGCAGCGAGGTGCCCACCTTGGCTCCCTCGCGTGTCGCGGCGAGTGCCTTGGCGACGACCCGCCCCGACTCCCGCATGGTGGCCACCTCGTCGGCGGTCTTCAGCTCGATCATCCTGCCCGCTCGCATCCTTGTTTCTCGTATCGGTACATCACCGTAACCGGTATAACAATACCGGCCGCCGACAGCCGTGTCGAACGTCCCCAGCTAACCACTGAGCCTGGCCGCCGGTGGAATCCGCCCACCCGAACACCACCGTCCGCGCCACGCTGCCCGGATCACCGGTGATGGGCAACCATGTCGTGGGCTGCCTGAGCGGTGGCCGCCGGCTCGGTGTGCACCGTCACCTCGACCAGGCGCGGCACGGCGTGCACCAGGCGGTGCTCGACGTCGTGGGCAATGCGGTGCGCCTGGTCCACGGTCAGGTCGCCGGCGACGGCGACGGCGAGTTCGGCCCGCAGGTTGTGGCCGACCCACCGCATCCGCAGGTCGCTCACTGACGCGACGCCGGGCACCGCCGCGGCCGCACGGTCGGCGAGGTCCACGAGCACCGGGTCCACCGCGTCCATCAGCCGCCGCAGCACTTCCCGCGCCGTGTCGCGCAGGACGAACAGGATCGCCACCGTGATGCCGAGCCCGATGATCGGGTCGGCGAGGGGAAAACCGACCGCGACGCAGACAGCGCCGACGACTACCGCCAACGAGGTGAACCCGTCGGCGCGGGCGTGCTGGCCGTCGGCGACAAGCGCGGCGGACCCGATCCGCCGGCCGACCCGGATGCGACACCTCGCCACGATCTCGTTGCCGGCGAAGCCAATGAGGCCCGCGATGGCCACAACTCCGGCGTGGTGCACCGGTTGTGGGTGCGCCAGCCGTGTCACGGCCTCATATCCCGCCACGGCGGCCGACGCGGCGATGACCAGCACCACCGCCACCGCGGCGAGGTCCTCGGCCCGGCCGAGGCCGTAGGTGTGCCGGCGAGTCGCCGCCCTGCGGCCGAGCAGGAACGCGACACCGATGGGCACGGCGGTGAGGGCGTCGGCGAGATTGTGGATCGTGTCACCCAGGACGGCGACGGAACCGCTGAACATCGCGACGCCGAACTGCGCACACGCGGTGAGCGACAACACGACCAAGGACCAGAGCAGGGTCCTCATTCCGCGCCTGCTGGCGGCCAGTGCGGTGTCGACGTGGTCCGCGCTGTCGTGACTGTGTGGAACAAGCATGTGCCGCAGCCGGCTCCACCCGAGCCGGCCACCTGACCCCACTCGGTGTCCATGGCCGTGCCCGTGGCCCGGCCGCTCAGACACGCCGGCCATCGGCGACCTCTGCCTCACCCGCAGTCATGGACCCAGCATGCGCTGCTCAAGACACAGGAGCAACCGTGCGCGCACACGGGTCGGCGGACTCGTGGTGGTCACGCGTCCGGCTCATCGCGGCTCGTAGCCGAGGTTGGGCCGCAGCCAGCGCTCCGCCTCGGCCACATCGATATCCTTGCGCGCGGCGTAGTCCTCCACCTGGTCCCTTCCGATCCGGCCCACCGCGAAGTAGCGGGCGTCGGCGTGGCCGAACAGCAGCCCGCTGACACTGGCGGCCGGTGTCATGGCGAAGGACTCGGTGAGTCCCATGCCAAGCCGTCGCGCCTCGAGGATCTCGAAGAGCTTGCCCTTCTCGGAATGATCGGGACAGGCGGGATAGCCGAACGCGGGCCGGATGCCGCGAAACCGCTCGGCGTGCAGCTCGTCGAGGGTGGGTGCGGCATCCGGTTCGTACCAGGCCCGCCGCGCCTGCAGGTGGGTGTACTCCGCGCACGCCTCGGCGAGGCGGTCGGCGAGGGCCTTCACCATGATGGCGCGGTAGTCGTCGTACTCGGCCTCGTACCGCCTGGCCAGCTCCTCGCCGCCCTGCACGCAGACCGCGAAAGCACCGAGGTGGTCGTCAGCGGGGGCGACGTAGTCGGCGAGGCAGCGGTTGGGTCGAGCGCCCTGCCACTGTGCCTGTTGCCGCAGCATGGGAAACCGTGTCACTCCCGGCAGCACGAGGTCGTCGCCCTCGGAGCGCGCGGGCCAGAAGCCATAAACCCCTCGCACCGCGAGCAGGTCGCCGGCCATGATCTCGTCAAGCATCCCGCGCGCCTCGTCGTAGAGCTCGCGCGCTTGTGGCTGCTCGAGTATCGCCGGGAACTTGCCTTTCAGCTCCCACGCGCTGAAGAAGAACTGCCAGTCGATCAGTGCCGTGACGGCGTGGAGCTCAGGCGCGATCAGCCGGGTTCCCGTGAAGGCCGGCGCCGGCTGGTCGTCGAAGGCGACCCGCTGGCGGTTGGCCCGCGCCGCCGACAGTGAGAGAAGCCGCCGCTGCTCCTTCTCCGCGTGCTGCACACGCAGCCGTTCCTGATCCTCGCGGTTGTTCCGGTCCAGCTCCTCGACGCGGACCGGGTCGAACAGGTCGGAGACCACGCCGACCACTCGCGAGGCGTCGAGCACATGCACGGTCGAGCCGCCGTAGGCCGGGGCGATCCGCACCGCCGTGTGCTGTTTGGAGGTGGTGGCCCCACCGATCAGCAGGGGCAGGTCGAGTCCGCGGCGGTCCATCTCCTTGGCGACGTTGACCATCTCGTCTAGCGACGGCGTGATCAGTCCGGAGAGTCCGACCGCGCTCGCCCCCTCCTCGACGGCGGTGTCCAGAATCTTGGCCGCTGGAACCATGACGCCGAGGTCGATCACTTCGTAGTTGTTGCAGCCGAGGACAACGCCGACGATGTTCTTGCCGATGTCATGCACATCGCCCTTGACGGTGGCGATCACGATCTTTCCCTTGGCGCTGACACCGCTGTCGCGGCTGGTCTGGTTCGCCCGCTGCTTGTCGGCCTCCATGAACGGCTCGAGGTAGGCCACGGACCGTTTCATCACCCGCGCGCTCTTCACCACCTGCGGCAGGAACATCTTGCCGGCGCCGAACAGGTCGCCGACGATCTTCATGCCGTCCATGAGCGGGCCTTCGATCACGTCCAGCGGCCGCGCGGCGGTCCGCCGCGCCTCCTCGGTGTCCTCCTCGACGAAGTCGACGATCCCGTGCACCAGCGCGTGTGCCAAGCGTTTGTCGACAGGGGCCTCGCGCCACGATAGGTCGAGCTCGCGCTGCTTTCCCTTGCCCTTGATGGTTTCCGCGAAACCGACGAGACGGTCGGTCGCGTCGGGGCGCCGGTCGAAGATCACGTCCTCGACGAGCTCGAGCAGGTCGGCCGGGATGTCCTCGTAGACACCGAGCTGGCCGGCGTTGACGATCCCCATGTCCAGTCCGGCCCGTATCGCGTGGTACAGAAAAACCGTGTGCATCGCCTCGCGCACGATGTCGTTGCCGCGAAAGGAGAAGGAGAGGTTGGAGATGCCGCCACTCGTGTGCACGCCCGGGCATCGCCGCTTGATTAGCGGCAGTGCCTCGATGAACGCCTTGGCGTACCCGTTGTGCTCCTCGATACCGGTGGCGACCGCCAGCACGTTGGGGTCGAAGACGATGTCCTGCGGGGCGAAGCCGGCCCGGTGGACGAGCAGATCGTAGGCACGTGCGCAGATCGACACCTTCCTGTCGACGGTGTCAGCCTGTCCCTGCTCATCGAAGGCCATCACCACGACACCGGCACCGTAGTCCCGTACGCGCCGCGCGTGGTCGAGGAAGGTCTCCTCCCCTTCCTTGAGGCTGATGGAGTTGGCGAACCCTTTGCCCTGCACACACTTCAGCCCCGCTTCGAGGACGCTCCAGCGCGAACTGTCAATCATGATCGGGATGCGGGCGACCTCGGGTTCGGTGGCGATCAGATTGAGGAACGTGGTCATCGCCTGTTCGCCGTCGAGCAGGTCCGCGTCCATGTTCACGTCAAGGACATTGGCTCCGCCCCGGACCTGTTGGAGCGCGACGTCGGCTGCCGCCTGGTAGTCGCCGGCCTCCACAAGCCGGCGGAACCGGGCCGAGCCGGTCACGTTGGTGCGCTCGCCGATCATCGCGAATCCGGTGTCCTGGCCGAACTCAAACGGTTCCAGGCCGCTGAACCGGGACCGCGGCGCCAAGCCGGTCAGCGGTCGCGGGGCCATGGCGGCGACCGCCTCGGCGATGCGGGCGGTGTGCTCGGGGGTGGTGCCGCAGCAGCCGCCGACGATGTTGACCAGGCCCGCTTCGGCGAACCGGCCCAGCGCGGCGGCCGTCTGGTGGGGCTGCTCGTCGTAGCCGCCGAACGCGTTGGGTAGGCCGGCGTTGGGATGGCAGCTGGTGTAGGTGTCCGCGAGCCGGGAGAGCTCCTCGACGTACGGGGCGAGCTCGTCGGCCCCCAACGCGCAGTTCAGCCCCACCACCAGCGGACGGGCCCGCTCCACAGAGGCCCAGAAGGCCTCGAGTGTCTGTCCGGACAGGGTTCGGCCGCTGCGGTCCACGATGGTGACCGAGATCCACAGCGGCAGCTCGGGCGCGACGGCGCGGGCCGCGGCGATAGCCGCCTTCGCGTTCAACGTGTCGAAGATCGTCTCGATGAGCAGCAGATCGACCCCACCCTCGGCGAGGGCGGAGATCTGCTCGGCGTAGCAGGAACGGACCTGGTCGAACGACACCGAGCGGAACGCCGGGTCGTCCACCCGAGGCGACAGCGAGAGGGTGACGTTGAGCGGCCCGACCGAACCGGCCACGAACCGGCTGCCCGCCTCGTCGGCGGCCTGCCGCGCCAGCCGGGCGCCAGCGAGGCTCATCTCGCCGGCGACCTCCTCCAGTCCGTAGTCGGCCTGACCGATGCTGGTCGCGGTGAACGTGTTGGTCGTGGTGATGTCGGCGCCGGCGGCGAGGTACCGTCGGTGGATGTCCAGGATCAGGTCCGGGCGGGTGAGGTTCAGCAGGTCCGGGTCCCCGGTGAGGTCGCGTCCATGGTCGCGGAACCTGGCGCCGTGATAGTCCAATGTGGTCAGCCCGGCGCCCTGCAGCATCGTCCCCCATGCTCCGTCGAGGACGGCGATACGCCTGTCGAGCAGCTCCTTCAGGGCGTCAACTCGTTCCGCCACCGTTCTCCTCACATAGCCGACCAGTTTCAGGGTAGCCGTCCTGTGCTTGAGCTACCCTTGAGTCCACGTGCTGGACAGCCGACCGATGCTCCGACGGTCGGAGGTGTTCCCACGTCAGCGCGGCCATGCGGTTCGTCCCGTTTCGCCGAGGAACTCGGAAAGAGACCCGCACGGGCCCGAGTTCACTCATGCGGTTGATCACCCTGGTGTGGTTGACTCGAGCACGACGTTCGATCGGAGACAAACCTCGAGAGAGCCGGGGAGACGTACCCGCGGATCCTCGGTCTCGGGCGCCGAGCTCTCAGGCGCCGAGGTCTCGGCGAGGCGACATCGCGTCGGCCGGAACGGGCGCTCCGACGGTCGCGGAGTAGGGGTGGTCGGCCATCAACGCTGGAGAGCTCGTCGCCGGGCAGTACCGTCTGGTCAAGACCGTTGGCGTCGGCGCGATGGGGGTCGTGTGGCAGGCCCGGGACGAGCGGCTGGGGCGCATGGTCGCGGTCAAGCAGCTTGTGCTCCCGCCGGGG
>Ga0213875_10002737_pt1 | contig 10402 bp, 9 predicted proteins | sample BarmaccomBMRX_R8_FD_160105 | JGI IMG/M metagenome (GOLD analysis project Ga0213875, IMG submission 160105) | Root-associated microbial communities from Barbacenia macrantha in rupestrian grasslands, the National Park of Serra do Cipo, Brazil - RX_R8 | ecosystem: Host-associated > Plants > Roots... | reverse complement strand
TGAGCGTCTTCCACACCGCGCCGCCCCAGCCGGCGGCGAACGCGCGCATCACCTGGTAGCCGGAGTTCGTCGGCGGCGCCGACGCGAGCCAGAACGGGTTCGGGCTGCGAATGCCGGCGAGATCGGTCGACAGGTCGGCCATCAGCGCACCTCCGTGCGCAAGAACGCGTCCACGCTGCACGCGGCGACCTTTCCGCGCTGCGCGGCCTCGACGACCATCGCGTCCGTCCCGCCGGGCTTGAACGTGCAATCGCCGGCGGCGAAGACGTTCGGACGGTTCGTACGCATGCCGTCGTCGACGACCGCGATGCCGTGCACGTCGTGCATCACGCCGAACGCGTCGAGCAGCGCGGTGTGGCGGCTTTGTCCGATCGCAACGATGACCGTGTCGGCGGGCACGACGCGCTCCGAGCCCGGTATCGGCCGCGCGCTGCCGTCCGCATCGGTCGAGACGATCTCGAGCGCCGCGACGCGTCCGTTCGCGACGATCACGCGCTTCGGCAGCGTGTACGTGCGGAACTCGACGCCTTCGATCTGCGCGAACTCGATCTCGAACCCGTATGCCGTCATGCGCTCGGCGCCGCGGCGATAGTACATCGTCACCGACGGGGCGCCGAGCCGGCGCGAGCACGTGGCGGCATCGATCGCGGTGTTGCCGCCGCCGATGACCGCGACGGCGTCGCCGAGCGCGCCGACATCGCCGCCGGTCTTCGCCGTGCGGATGAAGTCGAGCGCGTCCCACACGCCCGGTGCGTCCTCGCCCTCGATGCCGAGGCGCGGCACCGCGCCCATGCCGACGGCGATGACGACCGCATCGAACTCGCCGAGGATCGCGTCGGCGCTGACCCTCTCGCCGACGGCGGCGCCGGTGCGGATCTCGACGCCGAGCGCGCGCACCTGCTCCGCCTCCCACAGTGCGATCTCCGCCGGCAGCCGGAACGGCACGATGCCGTAGGTGTCGAGGCCTCCGGCATCCGGATCGCGCTCGAAGACGGTGACCGCGTGCCCGAGCCGCGCGAGGTCGCGTGCCGCCGCGAGGCCGGCCGGGCCGCCGCCGACGACGGCGACGCGCTTGCCGCTCGGCGGTGCCGGGCGGAACAGCACCGCATCCGTCGCGATGGCCCAGTCGGTCGCGTACCGCTGCAGGTCGCCGATGCGGATCGGGTTCGCGTCGGCGTTGTACACGCACGCGCCCTCGCACAGCTGCTCGGTCGGGCACACGCGCGCGCAGCTCGCACCGACGGCGTTCGCGTCCATGATCGTCCGCGCGCTCCCGAGCAGATCGCCCGTCGCGATCCGCCCGATGAACCGCGGCACGTCGATCCCGGTCGGGCACGCGCGCGTGCACGGCGCGTCGTAGCAGTTCAGGCACCGGTTCGCCTCGATGGCGACATCCATCGGCGAAAGGCGCTTCGCGATCGGCGGTCCGAGGTTCGCTGACGAAAAAGCCAAGCTGCCTCCAGAGGCGAAGCCGTGGTTGCCGCTCATTCACGCTGCGCGGTAGGCGCTCCCGGTGCGGGCCGCGTACCCCAGGCCCGATGCGAGCCGTCCGACTGCACGAGATCGACCGCGAGAACGGTCCCCGGAACTTCCGCGTCGACGTCGTCGACGATCCGTCGCCGGGCCCCGGCGAGACGCTCGTCAAGGTGACGCGCGCGGCGTTCAACCGCCGCGACGTGTTCATCAGCCAGGGTCTGTATCCGGGCATTCAACTGCCGTGCATCCCGGGCTCGGACGGCGTCGGCACGGTGGTCGCGCACGGCGACGGCGCGAGCGGCCCCGCGCCGGGCACGCGTGTCGTGGTCGATCCGACGCTCGGATGGGGCAACGACGAGCGTGTGTGGCAGCGCTCGGCGCAGGTGCTCGGCATGCCGCACCAGGGGACGTTCGCCGAATACATCGCGGTACCGTCGGGCAACGTCGTCCCGGCTCCCGCGTCGCTCAGCGACGATCAGGCGGCCGCGGTCCCGCTCGCGGGCGTCACCGCGTACCGCGCGCTCGTGTCGCGCGGACGGTGCACGGAGGACGACGTCGTGCTGATCCCCGGCGTCGGCAGCGGTGTGCAAACGTTCGTGCTGCTGTTCGCGAAGAAGATCGGCGCGAAAGTGATCGTCACGTCGTCGAGCGATGACAAGCTCGAGCGCGCGAAAGCGATGGGCGCCGATGTCGCGATCAACTACAAGACGACCGAGAGATGGGAGAAGGACGTCGCAGCCGTCGACGGCGGCCCGAGCCTCGTCGTCGACTCCGCGGGCGGGGACACGCTGTCGAAGGCGATCAACGTGACGCGGTACGGCGGGCGCGTCGTGATCTACGGCGGCACGACGGGCGATGCGAAAGTTCGTCCGTACTCCGTGTTCTGGCGGCAGCTCGACATCATGGGATCGTCGATGGGATCGCCGTCCGACTTTCGCGCGATGCTCGCGATGTTCGATGGCTCGATCGAGCCCGCCGTCGATCGCGTGTACGCGATGGACGAGGTCGTCGAAGCGGCGACGTCCGTCGACCAGGGCGCACAGTTCGGCAAGGTGTTGGTGGCCGTCGCGTGATCGTCGAGAACGCATTCGATGTGGCGGCCCCGCTCGACGCGGTGTGGCCGGTGCTCAAGGACGTCCCGCGGGTCGCCGCCTGCATCCCCGGTGCGAAGCTCACGGACGTCGTCGACGACCGAACGTACCGTGCGGACGTCGTCGTCAAAGCGGGGCCCGTGAACGTGCAGTATCGCGCGACGATCGTGGTCGACGCGATCGACGAGGCGGCGCATCAGGCCGTCCTGCGCGTCGATGCGCGAGAGAAGTCCGGCCGCGGCGGCGTGAAGGCCACGGTGACGTCCACGGCATCGGCGCACGACGGCGGGACGCACGTGGCGCTGCGCACCGACGCGCAGATCAGCGGGATCGTCGCGACGGTCGGCGGTCGCTTGATCGAAGGGATCGCGAGCCGGACGGTCGCGGCGTTCGCCGAGAACCTCAGCCGCGACGTGCTCGGTACGTCCTAGCCGCGCTACGACGCGCCGAAGATGTCCTTCTGGCGCCGTTCGTACAGCGCCATCAGCCGTTCGACGCCGCGCTCTTCGGGCGGCGGCTCGGTCGGCGTGCCGTCGACGTCGTACGGCCGGCCGTAGCGCTGCCGGATGAGCGGCAGAAACTCCTCGTACAGCTCGCGGATGCGGCGCGCGTAGCGGTCGTCGAGCTGCGCGTAGTGTCGCAGGATGCGCATCCCGAAGCCGACGTGGCGGCCTTCGTCGATCTGGATGTTGCGGAAACCCTCGGTGAGCCCCGGCATCAGCCCTTTGCGCGCGAACACGTCGAGGAAGATGTGGTAGCCGGTGTTCGCCTGCACGCCTTCGATGACGCCCTGGTAGTGCACCACCGACTCGACGAACCGCATGGTGCGTTCGTCCTCGGAAGCGTCGAGCGACGCCGTCAGCGTGCGCGCGCGCTCGTCGAGCGAATCGTGCACCGGGTTCGCGAGCGCCGCGGAGCGGTCGAGCTCGCCGATCACCTCGCCGAAGTAGCGCTCGAAGAAGTCCGCGTGCTTGAACTCCTCGACCAGCTGCGTGCTCAGGTACGCCTGCTGCTTGAGGGACGGCGCCGCCATCACCCACGGGCCGAAGAGCTTGGCGACGTTCTCCTCGGCGTTGAAGAACGCCGCGCAGAAGCGCGTGAGGTAGACTTGCAGCGGCCGGTCGAGCTCGGCGAACTGCGCTTTGTCTTCCGCGAGGTCGATCGAGGCCGGGTCCCACGTGCCGAATCGCACCGCTTTGCGCCACAGCTTCTCCGCCGCCTCGTCGAGGCTGTCGTTTCGTGCGCCGAGATCGGCGTCGTCGGCCGCGGCGATCGTGCGGGGGGTCGGTGTGCGCGCCATCGCGCTGTCGTCGCCGTCCGCCCGGCGCGTCTCCTGCTCGCTCCGGTCCGCCGTTTCGCCCAGCGGAATCCTTATGCGTTTCGCCTAGCGAAACACAGTTCCGCTGGGGAGGGCGGCGCCCGCAGCCGCTGGGAACCTCGTGCGCCGAAAGGAGGCGATCCCGATGACGACGCTCGCACCAAGCTCGACGAAACGCGCGACGCGCACGTTTCGCACGTGGCTGGACGCGCTGCAAGCCGACGGCCGGCTCGACGTCGTCGAGCGGACGGTCGACCTCCGCTTCGAGCTCGCGGCGATCGCGAAACGTCTCGACGGGCGCGCGGTACTGTTCACGTCGGTCGCCGGACACACGATGCCGGTCGTCTGCGGGATCGTGTCGACGCGCGCGATGATCGCCGACGCGTGCGGGTGCGCGGAACGCGACCTCGCGCACCGGTTCGCCGCCGCGGTCGCGGAGCCGGTAGCGGTGACGCCCGTCGCGCGCGCGGACGCGCCGTGCAAAGAGCGCGTCGTCCTCGACGGCATCGACCTGACCGCGATGCTGCCGCTGCCGGTCCATCACGAGCACGACGCGGGTCAGTACGTCACGGCGGGGCTCTTCATCGTGCGCGACCCGGTCACGCGCAAGCAGAACGTGTGCATCCATCGCCTGCAGGCGATCGGACCGAACCGCTTCGGCGCGCTGATCCTGCCGCGTCACACGCACCATCTGCAGGCGGCGGCCGAGCGCCGCGGCGAGGCGCTCGAATGCGCGATCGTCATCGGCGCCGATCCCGCGACGCTGCTGGCGTCGCAGGCGTCGACGCCGTTCGGCGTCGACGAGCTCGAGGTGGCGGGCGCCCTGCGCGGCGCACCGCTGCCGGTCGTGCGCTGCGAAACCGTCGACATCGACGTTCCCGCCGACGCCGAGATCGTGATCGAGGGCCGCATCCTGCCGGGCGTACGCGCGCCGGAAGGCCCGTTCGGCGAGTTCCCCAAGTACTACGGCCCGCGCAGCGACAAAGAGGTCGTCGAAGTCAGCGCGATCACGCACCGCGCCGACCCGATCTTCTACGACATCGTGCCGGCGGCGATGGAGCACCTGCTGCTCGGCGCGATCCCGCGCGAGGCGAGCCTGCTCGAAAGCGTGCGGCAGACGGTTCCGACCGTGCGCGACGTGCGCATGTCGGTGGGCGGAACGTGCCGCTACCACGCCGTCGTGCAGATCGAGAAACGTGTCGAGGGCCAGGGGAAGAACGCGATCCTCGCGGCGTTCGCCAACAGCTTCGACATCAAGCACGTGACGGTCGTCGATCCGGACGTCGACATCTCCGATCCGAGCGAAGTCGAATGGGCGCTCGCAACGCGCTTCCAAGGTGACCGTGACCTCGTGCTCGTCACCGGCGCGCAAGGCTCGAAGCTCGATCCGTCGACCGACGACGGGCTCGGCGCGAAGCTGGGCTTCGACTGCACGGTCCCGCTCGACGCCGACGCGTTCCGCTATCTGCGCGTGCGCATCCCGGGCGAGGATGAGGTCGACCCGACGACGGTCGCGCGGCCGCGAACCGGTCCGCCGTTCGCCGCACCCGGGGAGGGCGCTCGATGAACGCCGCTTCGAACACCGGTTTCGACGCGCTGCAGTCGGTCGAGCGCGTGCTCGACGTGCTCGAAGCGTTCGCCGGCGCCGAGCAGGCTGACCTCGGCGTGAGCGAGTGCGCGCTCGCGGCCGGCGTCAACAAGAGCACCGTCTACCGCATCATCGCCACCTTGGAACAGCGCGGATACGCGCTGCAGAACGCCGAGAGCGGACGCTACGCGCTCACGTCGAGCTGGTGGCGGATCGCGCGCAAGACCGCGCGTGCCGGCGGCGTGATCGAGCTGGCCGCGCCCTCGATGCGCGCGATGCGCGACAAGACGCGCGAGACCGCGCAGCTCGCGGTCTACAGCGGAAAGGGGGTGGCGACGTACGTCAACGTCGTCGAAGGGACGCACGCGGTGCGCAGCGCGTCGCCGATCGGGATGCGCTTTCCCGCGACGTCGACCTCCACCGGCAAAGCGCTGCTCGCGATGCAGAGCGACGATGAGCGCGAGCGCGTCGCGCGCAAGCTGACGCGCTATACGCCCGCGACGATCGTCGACCGCCGTGCGTTCGCGCGCCATCTCGACGCGATCCGCCGGCAAGGGTACGCGGTCAACCGCGGCGAGTACCGGCCGGACGTCGGCGGCGTCGCGATGCCGATCCGCGATGCGGACGGCGCGACGGTCGCGGCGCTGGGCTTCTGCGTCCCGCTGTTCCGCTTCGAGACGCTCGCGCTCGACGGGCTGCTCGCGATCCTGCGCCGTGCGCGCGCGGAGATCGAGCGCGGTCTGGGCGCGGGGGAGCCGGCATGATCCCCACGCCCGTTCGCGCGCCCGACGCGCCGGCGCGTCCGAGTCTGATCGGGCAGGCGATCCCGCGCAAGGAAGATCCGGCGCTGCTCACCGGTCACGGCCGCTTCATCGACGACCTCTCGCCGTTCCCGAACACCCACCACGCGGCGGTGCTGCGCAGCCCGTACCCGCACGCGCGCATCGTGTCGATCGACGCGAGCGAAGCGCTCGCCGTCGACGGCGTCGTCGCGGTCATCACCGGCCGCGACGTCGAGCGGATGACCAAGCCGTTCAGCGTCGGCGTCGAGACGAAGATCCCGTTCTACTGCTGCGCCGTCGACAAGGTGCACTACGTCGGCGAACCGGTCGCCGTCGTCGTCGCGCGCGACCGCTACGTCGCCGAGGACGCGCTCGAGGCGATCGTCGTCGAGTACGACGAGCTGCCGCCCGTCGTCCGCATCGAGGACGCGCTTCGTCCGGAGTCCGCGCCGCTGCACGAGACCGTCGGCTCGAACGTGGTGCACCGCCGGTCGTTCGTGTACGGCGACGTCGACGCGGCGTTCGCCGCGGCCGACGAGGTCGTCGAGCTCGAAGCCGCGTTCCCGAAGTACGGGTCGACGCCGATCGAAACGTACGGCGTCGTGGCCGATTTCGACGGCGGCGCGAACACGTACGTCGTGCACGCGAACTTTCACGGGCCGTTCGTGCTGCACGCCGTGATGGCCGGCGCGCTCAAGGTTGCGGGCAACCACCTGCGCATCCACGTTCCGCCCGACATCGGCGGCAGCTTCGGCATCAAGGCGCACGTCTATCCGTACATCGTGCTGATTGCCGTCGCGGCGCGCGCGGCCGGCGTTCCGGTGCGCTGGATCGAAGACCGGCTCGAGCACCTGCAAGCGTCGTCGTCGTCGACCGACCGGCTGACGTGGGCCAAGGCCGCGGTGCGGCGCGACGGCACGATCCTCGCGCTCGCGCTCGACCAAGTCGACAACGTCGGTGCGTACGTGCGCGCGCCCGAGCCTGCGTGCCTGTATCGCATGCACGGCAGCGTCACCGGCGCGTACCGCATCCCCGCGGTGAAGATCCAGAACCGCCTCGTGACGACCAACAAGCTTCCGACCGGACTCAACCGCGGCTACGGTGGCCAGGAGCAGTACTTCACGCTCGAGCGGCTCGTCGCGCGGATCGCGAAGCGCCTCGGACTCGACGTCCTCGACGTGATCCGCCGCAACCTGATCCGCGCCGACGAGTTCCCCTACCACGCCGCGCCGGGTTCGATCTACGACGCCGGCGACTACGCGCGCGCGCTCGACGCGTCGCTGCGGCTCGCGGGCTACGACGAGCTGGTCGCGCGCCGCGACGCCGAGCGCGCGCGCGGCAAGATCGTCGGCATCGGCATCGGCTGCATCGTCGAGCCGTCGGGCTCGAACATGGGGTACGTCTCGATCGCGTTGCCGCGCGAGACGCGCGACGCGGGACTGCCGAAATCCGGCTGCACCGAAGCGGCGACCGTTGCGATGGACCCGCTCGGCGGCGTCACCGTCCGCCTCGGCACGACGCCGCAAGGCCAAGGCCATCAAACGGTCGCGGCGCAGATCGTCGCGCAGGAGCTGGGCGTCGAGTTCGACGCGATCGAGGTGATCGCGGAGATGGACACGCAGACCAGCCCGTGGTCGATCGCGTCCGGCTCGTACTCGAGCCGGTTCGCGCCGGTCGCGTCCGCGGCGATCCAGCAAGCGGCGCGCAAAGTCGCCGCCAAGCTGCGCGCGATCGCGGCGCACGAGCTCGGCATCGCGCGTGAAGACGTCGTCCTCGCGCACGGCAAGGCGACGTCGCTCGGCGATCCGTCGCGCAGCGTTCCGATCAAGCGCCTTGCGGGCCTCGCGCATTGGCATCCGACCGCGTTGCCGCGCGGCATCGAACCGGGCGTCTTCGAGACGGCGTACTTCACGCTCGACATCCTGCAGGCGCCGGACGAGAACGACAAGGTCGACTCGTCGGCGGTGTACGGGTTCATCGCCGACGTCTGCTACGTCGAGATCGACCCCGACACGGGGCAGGTGCGGGTCGACCGCTACGTCACCGTGCACGACTGCGGAACGATCCTCAACCCGCTGCTGGTCGACGGGCAGATTCACGGCGGCTTCGCGCACGGCATCGGCGGCGCGCTGTTCGAGGAGATGGCGTACGGCGACGACGGCACCGTGCTCGCGGGAACGCTCGCGGACTACCTGATCCCGACCGCGACCGAGATGCCGCCGCTCACGATCGGCCACGAGAACATGCCCTCACCGTTCACGCCGCTGGGTGCGAAAGGCGTCGGCGAAGGCAACTCGATGAGCGTCCCCGTCGTCATCGCCAACGCCGTCGCCGACGCGCTCGGCGCCGACGACGTCACGCTGCCGCTCACGCCCGCGCGCGTGTGGACGATGCTGCACGCGGATGCGGAGGCGCGCGCGTGAAACCGGGCGCGTTCGCGTACCACCGGCCGGCGAACCGCGACGAGGCGCTGCACGCGCTGGGCGAGTTCGGTGAAGACGCAAAGGTGCTCGCCGGCGGGCAGTCGCTCGTCGCCGCGATGAACATGCGCCTCGCGCGCCCCGCGCGGATCGTCGACATCAACCGGATCGGCGAAGAGCAGTTCGCGGTCGACGGCGACGCCTTTGCCGTCGCTGCGCTCGCGCGGCAAGCCGATCTCGAACGCAGCCCGGCGGTGCGCGACGCGGTCCCGCTGCTCGCCGCGGCGCTGCCGTTCGTGGGCCACGCGCAGACGCGCAGCCGCGGCACGCTCTGCGGTTCGCTCGCGCACGCCGATCCGAGCGCCGAGCTCCCCGTCGTCGCGACCGCGCTCGGCGCGCGCGTCGAATGCAGCTCGCTGCGCGGAACGCGAGTGGTCGACGCGGCCGATTTCTTCGTCGCCGGTTTCACCACGGCGCTCGCCGCCGACGAGCTGCTCACGCGCGCGCTGTTTCCGCTGCGCGCGGCCCGCACGGGCTATGCGTTCGAGGAGTTCGCGGAACGCCACGGCGACTACGCGATCGTGTCGGCGGCCGCGGTCGTCGCGCTGCGCGACGACGCGATCGCCGACGACGTGCGGCTCGTGCTCGGCGGCGTCGCCGACGCGCCGTTCGTCGTCGACACCGCGGTCGCCGCCGGCGCTGCGCTCGACGACGACGCCGTCGAAGCGCTCGCCCAGCGCGCCGGCCGCGATATCGCGCCGCATGCCGACCTGCGCGGCAGCGCGGCGTACCGCCGCGCCCTCGCGACGGTGCTGGCCCGCCGCGTCCTGCGCGCCGCAGCGCTCGACGCACGAAAGGAACGTTCATGACGTCGTGCGAGTCGGCCGAGACGTGCACCGTCGAGGTGACCGTCGACGGACGCCGCATCCGGCGCGCCGTCACGCCGCGGCTGCTGCTGAGCGATTTCCTGCGGACCGAGTGCGGTGCGACCGGTGTCCACGTGGGCTGCGAGCACGGCGTGTGCGGCGCGTGCACCGTGCGCCTCGACGGCCGCGTCGCGCGCGCGTGCTTGGCATTCGCGGTTCAGGCCGACGGCGCCGAGATCGAAACCGTCGCGTCGCACGGCGAGCGCGACGGGCTCTCGCCGCTGCAAGCGGCGTTTCGCAAGCGCCACGCGCTGCAATGCGGCTTCTGCACGCCGGGCATCCTCGTCTCGGCGCAGGCGTTTCTCGACGCCGACGGGCCGAAGGACGAGACCGCCGTGCGCGAGATGCTGTCGGGACACCTGTGCCGCTGCACCGGCTACGCGCCGATCGTCGAGGCGATCCTCGACGTCGCCGCGGAAGGCGAGCGATAGCGTGGACCTCGCGACGACGTTCCGCGACGCGGCCGAGCGCGATCCCCGCGCGATCGCGCTGGTCGACGGGCGGCTGCGTCTTTCGTACGCGGCATGGTTGACGCGCGTGACGAGCGTCGCCGCGGCGCTGCGCAAGCTGGGCGTCCGGTCCGGCGACCGCGTGCTCACCGTGCTCAGGAACGGCGAGCCGATGTGCACGGCGTACTGGGCGTGCGCGATGCTCGGCGCTGCGGTGACGCCCGTCAACTGGCGCCTCGGACGCGACGACCTCGCGTACATCGTGTCGGACGCCGAGCCGCGCTGCGCGATCCTGGAGGACCTCGGGCCGCAGTGCGCCGACGTCGCGAAGCGCGTGCCGGCGATCGGCGTC
>Ga0213875_10002736_pt1 | contig 10407 bp, 12 predicted proteins | sample BarmaccomBMRX_R8_FD_160105 | JGI IMG/M metagenome (GOLD analysis project Ga0213875, IMG submission 160105) | Root-associated microbial communities from Barbacenia macrantha in rupestrian grasslands, the National Park of Serra do Cipo, Brazil - RX_R8 | ecosystem: Host-associated > Plants > Roots... | reverse complement strand
AAGGAACTCTGCACCCGGCATTGCACGATGCTTCGGAAAGACACTTCGGGAGAACTTTGGCTTTGAATGCAGCCCAACTCACCATCAACCAGCGCCCGACCGAGAAAGGCACTTTGATTCAGGCGGTGGGCGAGGTGGACCTGACTACCGCGCCCCAACTGCGCATCCCGCTGATGGACACCGTCAACAGTGGCGGCAGGGACGCGGTGATCGTGGACCTGAGCCAGGTGGACTTCATCGACAGCGCCGGCCTGGCGCTGCTTGTGGAGGCCCGCAAGCGCCTCGCCCCTGAGGCGCGCCCCCTGCACATCCTGCTGACGGCGGGCCGCCAGCCGGAGCGCGTCCTCAAGCTGGGCCGCTTTGACACCATCATGAATCTCGCCTACAGCCTCGATGAGATCTCGGTCAAGGAGACAGTCTGATGCCCCACGAGACCGGCACCCGCGCCGGCACCGGCGGCACCGCCGCCCAGGACAGCAACGCCCTGCCGAACGACGACAGCGTGATCGGCCACGTCGAGCCGATCATCGGCCGCGTCGCCCAGCGTGACGTGCAGGCCTACTTCGGCTTCCCCCTGATCCGAAAGGGCGAGACCGTCACCCGCGAGACAGCCGAGCGCGCCCAGAACCTCGGCCGCCTCTTCGAGCTGATCGCCGCCACGGAAGAGCCGTAAGAGGCAAGAGCCATGAGCCAATGGAATGACCAGGACGACACGGGCCCCGGCCCCGGCGGAGTCCTCCTCCTGATGAGCCTCGCCCTCGGCGCGGCCGCCGCCGTGCTGCTGGCCACGAAGGAGGGCCGACAGGTGCGTGAGCAGATCGCCCACCGTGCCGGCGACTGGAAGGCCCAGGCCGCCGATGCGCTCGCGCAGGGCCGCGAGAAGCTGATCGCCTCGGTCGAGGAGCAGACCGCCCCGCCCCCCGAATCCGGCCCCCCCGTCCGCGAGAAGACGCGGTAGCATGGGGTAGAGGCGGCCCTCTGTGGCCGCCCTGTCCTCGGTCGGCCATCACATTAGGGCAACCACTCAGGGCCGCCCCTCCCTCCGCCCGAACACCGACTTCAGCGCCGCCAGGGGCGACTGGACGTGCAGCGACAGCGGCACCGTCAGTGCTGGGCCTGCCGCCGGGCGCACGGTCAGCGTGGTCTCGTGAACCCCGGCCGGCAGGCCCGCTGTCGGCGCCTGCACTTCAATCGTCGCCTCCTGCCCCGGTTCCACGCGCCCCCCGGACGGCGTCGCTGTGATCGCCCCCACCGTGTCGACCGTGAATTCCACCGACGTGTCTCCGTCATTGCGCAGGTGGAACACGCCGGTCGCCTCCTGCCCACGCCGCCCGGCTAGGGCGATGGGCGGCGAGTTCGGTGCGGGCCGCTCGGCCACGACCAGCACACCGGGCCGGGGCGTCACCATCACGCTGCACTCCACGAACCAACGGTCGCCCTGGCTGACGATCCGGCCCTCCTCGTCATGGATGTCCGGCGTGTTGATCTCCAACCGCCCGGACACCACCTGCCCGCGCTCGGCGATCCTGGAGGTGTCCACCCCCACGCCGACCTCCTGCCGGTTGTGGTGGAACGCCACCGGCGTCACCATCACCCACGCCGTCCGCGGCTTGATCTCCCCCCGGATCTGCCCCCCGCCTGCATTATACAGAGACAGGTGCTGCGGCGTGACGGACTGCCCCCGCGTCACCTCGCCGAAGCGCAGGTGCTTCTTGGTCACCAGCAGCACCGGCGGCGCGATCTGGCGCATCTCCAGCAGGAAGTCGTTGGCGCTCGCATAGCGGTACTCGGTGTTGTAGGACAGCGCCTTGTTGATCAGCCGGATCATCCCCAGGTCCGCGTTCGGCTGCTGCATCAGCGAATTCGTGACGTACATCGAGCGCTGGTTGATGCTCTCCTGGTCCGGTGCTGTCCCGGCGATCATCTCGTACAGGATACACCCGACGGCGAAGATGTCCGTGCGCGCGTCCGCCACCCACTGCCCGTCGCCATCCAGCTCCGGCGGCAGGTACCCCTCTGTGCCGTACAGGTCAATGGGCTTCTCGTGCTCGTGCCCCTTGCCGAAGTACTGCGCCGCGCCGAAGTCCAGCAGCGCCAGGTGCCCCTGGGGCGTAATGCGGATGTTGGCCGGCTTGAGGTCGTGGTGGACCACGCCGCGCGAGTGCAGGAACGCCAGCGCGTCGCACAGCGAGACCGCCCATTTCAGCGTCCACGCGCGCGGCAGCGGGTGTCGCTTGAGGATGATCAGGTCCAGCGTGGCGCCCTCAATGAACTCCTGGGCGATGTAGTGGTGCCCGTCGGCCTCGAACGCCTCGTAGAAGGTCGGCATCAGCGGGTGCGGGCTGGCCAGATCGCCGACCGTCCGCTCCCGCTCGAAGAGCGCGTCCAGGCTGCCCCGCTCGCGCGGGTGGCGCGGCGCGAAGAACTCCTTCAGCGCGACGTGCCGGCCCGGCAGGGCAGGGTCGCGCGCCGAGTAGACCGCGCCGAACGACCCCATGCCCGCCACCCGGTCCACCACATACGTCCCCTGCCGCCCCGGCACCCGCTCGCCGGGCGCGAGCAGCATATGATCCTCGTAGCGCTTGCGTTTCGCCAAGCCGGCGTCCCCCGGAGAAAATGTGAGTTCATAGTAGCAAAAATTGCCGCGCGTGTCAAGATGAACATAGTTCCAGGGGGACGAGCAACGCCCCTCGACCCAGGTATTGACATTCCCCGCCGCCTGGGGTATCATACACCGTCGCGCCCGAAGCGCGCACCGCACTGTGGCCCCGTAGTTCAGCGGTCAGGACGTCGCCCTCTCACGGCGAAAGCACGAGTTCGATTCTCGTCGGGGCTAGGCTTACTCTCTTTTAGTAATTGACCTTACCCATCTCAGAAGAAGCGCCACGCAACCTGCGTCCGGCGATTTTCTTTTTTACCGCTCCTGCCGAGTCAGCACCCGATGGACAGACTGTACGCGCCCTGGCGCATGGCGTATATTGACCAGCCGGATAAGGACCACCCCGCCGACGGCTCCGGTTGCATCTTCTGCGATAAGGCCGCGCAGGACGCCGACGACCGGAATCTCATTGTCCATCGCGGTGCGCGCGCCTTCGTGCTTCTGAACCTTTTCCCTTACAACAACGGCCACCTCATGATCGCCCCATACCGGCACACTGCCCGGCTGGATGATCTGGAAGACGCGGTCACGCTGGAGATCATGGCCCTCGCCCAGCAGGCTCAGGCGGCGCTGGAACGCGCCTTCCACCCGCAGGGGTATAATCTGGGCATGAACCTGGGGGCCGTCGCCGGCGCGGGCATCGCCGACCATCTGCACCTGCACATCGTCCCGCGCTGGAACGGCGACACCAACTTCATGCCGGTCCTGGCCGACGTCAAGGTGCTGCCCGATGCGCTGGAAAACAGCGCCCGCAAGCTGCGCGAGGCCTGGGGGGAGAGGGAGAACGGAAGTGGCGGAAGAAGCGTTGAGTGAGAAGGCGCGCCGGATTCAGGAACTGGCCGTGCAGGCGGCCCCGTGCCCCGCCTGCGACCTGGCCCAGTCGCGCACCAAGGTCGTCTTCGGCGACGGCAACGCCGACAGCCCGCTGATGCTGATCGGGGAAGGCCCCGGCGCGAACGAGGACGCCACCGGCCTGCCCTTCGTCGGGCGCGCCGGCAAGCTGCTCGACGAGTGCCTGCGCGAAGCGGGGATGCTCCGCAAGCACGTCTACATCACCAACGTCGTCAAGTGCCGCCCCACCCTGGAGGAGATGGGCAAGATCAAGAACCGCCCGCCCCGCGCCGACGAGATCGGCGTCTGCGTCCCCCTCTGGCTGGAGAAGCAGATCGCCGTCATCCAGCCCTCGGTGATCCTGTGCCTGGGCGCGCCCGCCGCCAACACCATCATCCACAGGAACTTCAAGATGACCCAGGAGCGGGGCCAGTGGTTTGAGAGCAAGTACGCCCGCTACGCGATGGCCGCCCTGCACCCCGCCTACATTCTCCGCCAGGAGGGCGACGCCTACGCCCAGAGCCGCCAACTGCTTATTGACGACCTCATCGCCGCCCGCGACAAGGCCAAGCAGGCCAAGAGCGAGCCGAAAATGACTCTGTTTTAGCCCAGCCACTGCGGGTTATGGGCCGTGCCGTCAAACTGGGTCGTGGTCTTGAACCGCTCGTAGGCCCCCTCCAACGCCGCCACGCGCGTCCGCGCCAGCAGCGCCGCGACCTGCTCCTGAGTCAGCGGCTTGAACGTCCGCGCCGCCTCCAGCGCCTGGTCCAGAATCTCCATCCGGTCCATGCCGGTGATGACCACCGATGTCGGCAGGGTCATCGAGTAGTGCAGCATCTCAATCGGCGTCGCCAGGTTGTTCTTCAGGGCGTGATCCAGGATGGCGTGATCGCCGAACGTCTTCATCCCCAGCACCCCGATCCCCTCCCGCGCCAGCACCGGCAGGACGCCCTCCCGGAACGAGCGGAAGTGGGCGTCCATCACGTTCAGCGGCATCTGCACCGTGTCAAAGCGGAAGCCGTGCCTATCGGCCACTTCCAGCATCCGCAGGTGGACCAGCGGGTCCTTGTGCCCCGTGAACCCGATGAAGCGCACCTTGCCGGCCTGCCGCGCCGACACCATCGCTTCCAGCGCGCCGCCCGGCGCGAAAATCCGGTCCGGGTCCTCCATCCGCAGAATCTCGTGGAACTGGATCAGGTCCACATGGTCCGTCTGCAAGCGGCCCAGGGACTCGTCCAATTGGCGCGCCGCCGACTCCCGCGTCCGGCCGTCAATCTTGGTCATCAGGAAGACTTTTTGGCGGTAGCCATCTTGCAAGGCCTTGCCCATGCGGGCCTCGCTGGCCCCGCCGTTGTAGTCCCAGCAGTTGTCCAGGAAGGTGATGCCCCGGTCCACGGCGCTGCGGATCAGCCGGATACTCTCCTGCTCCTCCCGCTGGTAGCCGATGTGCGCCCCGCCGAGGCCGATCAGGGAGACCTGCTCGCCGGTGCGCCCCAACGTCCGGTACACCATGTCGCCCTTGCGGACAGTGGGCGGCGTGGTGAGCGGCGTGAGAGTCGTCGGCGCGTCCGTCGGCAGCCGCGCCTGCGCCGTGTCCTTGGCCAATGCGCCGCCCCCCGCCATCGCCAGCCCTGCCGCCGTGAGGCCGCCCCGCACAAAAGCTCGTCGTGTCGTCTTCATGCCCCGGTTATACCAACGCCCCCGTGATGCCGAAACGCCAAGCCGCCTGCCTGGCATATCGCACCTGCCTTCACGGACGCCCAGGTCATCACCGTCGCGCTCCCGCAAGGCTGCTTCGGCTGCACCACGCTCAAGAGGGCGCACGGTCGCCGCCAACTGGCGGGCCGCCTTCCGCATCCTCGGTCGCTGTTTGCCGCGACTTCAAGACTGTGCAAGCGGAGAAACCGCGAGAGAACGTCGTGAAAGTGGTAAAATCAATAGACCACTCGCCTGAGCATGATCCCTGCCGGCCTCGGGCATGTAGGTGGGACCGCCTTTAGCCGTACAGGAGGTTGACGGAACAAATGATACTGGTCATTGACAATTACGACTCGTTCACCTACAACTTGGTGCAGTACCTCGGCGAGATGGGCGCGGAGTTGGAAGTGTACCGCAACGACACCCTGACGCTCGCCGATATCGCCCGCATGGCCCCGGAGTGCATTGTCCTGTCCCCCGGCCCCGGCACGCCCGATGACGCCGGCATCACGCTGGACGTGATCCGCGAGTTCGGCCCGAAGACGCCCATCTTCGGGGTCTGCCTGGGCCTGCAGGCGATGGGGCAGGCGCTCGGCGGGCGGGTCGTCCGCGCACCGAAGCTGATGCACGGCAAGACCTCGCCCGTGCTGCACCGGGGCGAGGGCGTCTTCCACGGCCTGCCCTCGCCGCTGGAGGCGACCCGCTACCACTCGCTGATGGTCGAGCGCGAGACCCTGCCCGACGCACTTCGCATCACCGCCGAGACCGAGGACGGCGAGATCATGGGCCTCAAGCACACAAGCTGGCCTCTGGAGGGCGTCCAGTTCCATCCCGAATCCGTGTTGACCGAACACGGCAAGCAGATGCTCCGAAATTTTTTGGGCAGCGAGTGAGAATTTTCTGGACACGGAATGAGCCACACGAGGCCAGCGATTGAAATCGCCGCTGAGGACCTGCGGCCGAGTCTCCGCCTGCGCGGAGACAGGACAGGCCCATATTATGTCCGCGAAGGCGGACACTCGGCGCGAAGCGCCACTGAGCGGCGAATTGATTCGCTGGTCTCAACCCCGACGGATGAATGATGGCCCCATGAACCTCTATGAAAAACGCCTCGGCCACCTGCGGACGGCCATGCAGGAAAACGGCCTGGACGCGCTGATCCTCACCCCCGGCGCGCCCATGCGCTACCTCACCGGCTTCTCCGAGGCCGGATTCGAGCGCCTGCTGGCCCTGATCGTCCCGCCGGGCGACCGGCCCTGGCTGTTCCTCGCGCCCGCCCTCAACGCCGACCAGGTGCGCCGGAACCCGGCGGGTGTTTCCGAGGTGCGCGTCTGGGACGACGGCGCGGGCTGGGAGAGGCTGCTGGGCGAGGTCGGCAAGGATCTGAGGCTCGACACAGGCACCATCGGCCTCGACGACGACATGCCCGCGCGTTTCTCCCTGAAGATCGCCGAGCTGATGCCGACGGCGCGGCTGAAACTGGCCGGCCCCGCCCTATCTGCCCTGCGGCTCTGCAAGGACTCCGCCGAACTGGATGCGATGCAGCGCGCCGCCGACGCCACCGACGCCCTCATCCCCGCCCTCCTCGCCGCCTGCCGCCCCGGCGCGACGGAGTTGGAGGTCGCCCTGACCGTCCGGTCCGGCCTGGCGCAGGCGGGGCACGAGGCGTCGTTCGATCCCATCATCGGCGCGGGGGCCAACGGCGCGCTGCCGCACCACCACACCGATAGGTCACGATTGCATCGGGGCGATGTTGCCATCCTGGACTTCGGGGCGAAGGTGGACGGCTACTGCGGCGACATCACGCGCACCGTCGCCCTCGGCGAAGCCTCCGACGAAGCATGCCGGGTCTATGAGATCGTCTACCGCGCCTATCGGGCAGGCGTGGACGCCGTCCGGCCCGGCGCATCAGGGCATGACGTGGACGCCGCCGCCCGCCGGGTCATCGCCGACGCCGGCTACGGCGAGTTCTTCGTCCATCGTACCGGCCACGGCATCGGCCTGGACGACCACGAGCCGCCCTACATGGTCGCCGGCAACCACGTTCCCCTGCAACCCGGCCAATGCTTCTCGGTCGAGCCTGGTATTTATTTGCCCGGCAAGTTCGGCGTCCGCCTGGAAAACATCGTCACCGTGCGGGAGGACGGCACGGCGCGGGTGCTCAATCAAGAGATACCGGCGGAGTTGCCGGTGGTGTAGGCCCCATGAAACTGATCGCCGACGCTCTGATTGAACTGCCCTTCAAGATTGACCTCTGCGCGCGCGGCCCGGATGTGGACCCGCTGACCTGCATCCTGAACGACATGCAGGCCACGCTCTACTTCCCGCCCTCACTGGGCGAGGGTACCGACGGCCAGGGCATCTTCGGCGAGTGGGCCTGGTGGACGGGCCGCTCGCTGCGGCTGACAATGGAGCGCGAGCTGGAGCAAATCGGCGACTATGAGGCCCTGCGCGCGCAGGCGCTGGCGTCCGGCAACGAGATACTGCGCCGCTTCCTGAACGCCTACCGCTGGCGTCTGCGTCGGCCCGCCGTGCATCCCATCCGTATTGACCCGCGCGCTCTAACATTGGAGATTATCCATGATGACGGCCGCAAGGAGGCCCTGACGGAGCCGGTCGCGTCCTTCTTCTACCAGACCATGCCAGCCAAGCCGCCGCTGGAAACGTCGGTCAACGCCGCCACCCTCCCCACCCTGCAAGCCGACGTGCAGGCGGGAAACGAGCCGCCCCTGCCCGACCAACTGCGCCTGGACGCCGAGGCATTGGAGACGCAGGGCGAGCCGGAGCGCGCTGAACTGGTCCGAGGACTGGTTACGCCATGAGCGGCAGAGATGACTACTATCTGTGGCATGATGAGAGCGGCCTTCACATCTGGGCATCCGACGGTTACGATGGCTGGGACGAAGCCGGCTGGCACAGAGATGACGAGGGCAACATTCATGAGTGGCACTTGCAGAACGGCGAGAACAAAGCCAGCGGCGTCAGCATTCATCAAGAGGTCATAGATGAATACGTGGTGATGCGCCTCGCGCAGATGATTGAGGAAGGCGTAGTTGAGGAAACGATCAAGCGCGCCGTCCGAAACGGCAGCACTCGCGGTAGCAACTGGCTGCGCGAGGTTCTGCAGAAGAAGGCCGCCAAGTTGCAGGCGGCTCTCGCACAAGTCAAGCCTGACGAAGCGCAATGAGAGGGCAACCAGCCCAGGGAACTATCCCGTGTATCCTTGCCGTTTAGGGCAGGGACAAGGACAGCCACATGGTAGTCAAGCCGCGCCGAGTCATGTATCCGACTGAGGATGGGAAGCCGTTCTCCGAAAGTGACTGGCATTACGAGGCGATGACGGGTACACTCACGGCCCTGGAAATCCATTTCGCCGACCGCTCCGACGTTTACGCCTCCGCGAACAACTTTGTCTATTGGGAGCAGGGCAACCCGAAGGCGCGCATCGCGCCGGATGTATATGTCGTCTTCGGCGTCCCCGGCTACCTGCGCGACTGCTACATGGCCTGGAACGAAGGCGGTCATCTGCCGAGTTTCATCCTTGAGGCCACCTCACGCAAGACCCGGCACCACGATATGAAGAAGAAACTGCCGCTGTACGAGCAGGTCTTCAAGACGCAAGAATGCTTCTTTTTCGACCCCAAAGGGGATTACCTGCGCCCGCGCTTGCAAGGCTATCGTCTCACGGATGGCCATTACGAGCGGCTGGAGCCAGTCAACGGCCGCCTGTACAGCGAACAGTTGGGGCTAGATTTTGTGCAGGAGGGCGAATACCTGCGCCTGTTCGATCCGCAGAAAGACTGCTTCCTGCCGTCGCCGCGTGTTGACCTTCGGCGCACTCGGAAGGCGACCGTCGCCCTTCGTGCCGCCGAGGCTGAGATCACCCGCCTGCGGGCTGAACTGGAAGCATTCAGGAACAGGAACACGTGAAGCAAGCCATCCAGCATCTCATTGAAGGCCGCGATCTGACCGAGGCGGAGGCGGCGGAGGCCATGCGGCAGATCATGGAGGGGACGGCGACGCCCGCGCAGATCGCCGCCCTCGCCGTGGCCCTGCGCGCGAAGGGGGAGACGGTGGACGAGATCACTGGCTTCGCCCGCGTCATGCGCGAGTACGCCGTCTTCGTGCCCGTGCAGACGGACAAAGTGATCGTGGACACCTGCGGCACGGGGGGCGACTCGCTCAAGACGTTCAACGTCTCCACGGCGGCGGCGCTCGTGGTCGCCGCCGACGGGCGGCTGGCGGTCGCCAAGCACGGCAACCGGGCGGCGACCAGCAAGTGCGGCAGCGCGGACGTGCTGGAGGCCCTGGGCGTCCGGCTGGACCTGCCGCCGCACCGGGTCGGCGCATGCGTCGAGGAGGTCGGCATCGGCTTCCTGTTCGCCCCCGCCATGCACCCGTCGTTCAAGTACGCCGCCGGGCCGCGCAAGGAGATCGGCATCCGCACGATCTTTAATTTACTCGGCCCGCTCACCAACCCGGCGGGCGCGCCCGTGCAGCTGATCGGCGTCTACGACGGCGCGGTGTGCGGGACGCTGGCGCGCGTGCTGGGCAACCTCGGCAGCCACCGCGCCCTGCTGGTGCATGGGCTGGACGGCCTGGACGAACTGTCCACGCTCGGCCCCACGGCGGTCAGCGAGTTGCGGGACGGACAAGTCACATCCTACACCCTGGACGCGCAGCGTGACCTGGGCCTGCCACCCGCGACCATCGGCGACCTGGCCGGGTGCGAGACTCCCGGCGAGAACGCCGACATCCTGCGGGCGATCCTGCGCGGCGAGGACCGGGGGCTGCGCCGCGACATCGTCTGCCTCAACGCGGCGGGAGTCCTGCTGGTCGGCGGCATCGTGGCGGACTGGCAGGCCGGCCTCGCCCGCGCCGCCGAGCTGATTGACAGCGGGGCGGCACTGGGAACATTGGAGAAATTGCGGGAGTTCACGCAGGGGTAAGGAACCCCTCCGTCCCGGCGAGCCGGTTCACCTCCCCCGAAACGGGAGAGGAGGGGCGAAAAATGGCTGTTGCCTCTTCTGTCGCCTTACCTGCACCCATGCGACGGGAAAATCATGTGAAGCAATCCGGGCTTCGGCAAACTTTCCTCTCCCGTTTCGGGGGAGGTGGACCGGCTCGCCGGGACGGAGGGGGTTCCTTCATCTTATGAGCACGATTCTAGACACGATCCTCGCCGAGAAGTTCTACGAGGTCGCCGAGCGGCAGGCCCA
>Ga0213875_10002735_pt1 | contig 10408 bp, 10 predicted proteins | sample BarmaccomBMRX_R8_FD_160105 | JGI IMG/M metagenome (GOLD analysis project Ga0213875, IMG submission 160105) | Root-associated microbial communities from Barbacenia macrantha in rupestrian grasslands, the National Park of Serra do Cipo, Brazil - RX_R8 | ecosystem: Host-associated > Plants > Roots... | reverse complement strand
GCGCTCGGGCGCTTCCCCGAGCTTGGGCCGGCGCGGCCGGACGTTGCCGCCGACGCGCGCGCCCTGGTCGATCCGCCCTACCTCGTGCTTTACCGCATCCTGCCCGAGAGCGTGCAAATCGTCCGCGTGCTGCACGCCGCACGGCGCATTGACGCTATGCTGCTTGCCGAGGGGCTTGAATGACCGGCGCTACTAGCGGGCCGGCCCGGCCTCCAGCAACGCCAGGTTCTGCTGTGCAAGATCGCTGGTCGCGGTGTCCGGCGCGGCGGCGATGGCGTGCTCCCAGTCCTGCCGGGCCCCGTTCCGATCGCCCTGGCGCTCGCGCAGGATGCCGCGTTCGAGCAGCGCGTCGGCGTTTTCCGGGTCGATCGCCAGCGCTCGGTCGATGTCGTCCTGCGCCAGCGCGAGCTGCCCGACGTGCCGCCAGGCAGAGCCGCGATACACCAGCGCGTCGGTGCGGCGCGGATCGAGGTCGAGCGCGCGGTCAAGATCGTCGATGGCGTCCTGATACTTCTCCAGCGTCGCCGCGGCGATCGAATGATCGACCAGCAAGTCCGGGTCGTCGGGCGACAGCGTGAGGGCGAGGCTGGCGGCGGCGTATGCCCGGTTGGCGTCGCCGGCCATCAGCCAGGCCTGCCCGGCCTGGCCATACACCGCGGCGCGCGCGGCGTCCGGCGCGTGGCTGGTGTTCGCCAGCTTCTCCAGCATGTCGGCACCGGTCGCGACCTCGCCGAGCGCGATCTGCGCCAGCGCCTGGCAGTGCACCGCGCCGTCGCCGCCGCCGGTCGCCTGCCAGGCGTCGGCGAAGGCGTTGGCGCCCGAGGGGTCCGAGGCGAGCATGGACAGGCAGCGCTCGTAGTCCGGGCCGTCGGCGATGCGCGGCGGCACGGGTGGAATCGGCAGCGGCGCCGCATTCGCGTCCGGCGCGGCCGCTCCCGGTGGAGCGGCCGGCAGCGCCGCCACGGCCACCACGCGAGGCGCGGAACGCCACTCCCACCACGCACCGGCGGCGGACAGGGCCGCCAGCATCGCCGCGCCGCCGAAGACCGCATGCCGTGCGTTCATGGGGCGCCCAGTCTAGACCCAAGTCGCCCTGACTGTCGCCAGGCCGGCTTGGGTCTTCGTCTATCTGGACCGGCGATTCACGGCCTCGCTGATTCCAGCGAGGACGATCGCGGTCTAGCCGCCGGTGGCGGTCAGCGGCAAACCGAGCCCCTCCAGCGTGCGGCCGAGCAGCGCCAGATCCTCCGGCCGCGACAGCCGGTGATCGCCGTCCTTGACCAGCGTGACCTGCACGTCGTCGGCCTCGAGTCGCGCGGCCAGATGCAGCGCCGTCTCCCAGGGCACGTCGGCGTCGCGCTGGCCGTGCAGCAGGCGGACCGGACAGGCGAGGGGAATGGCGCGGTCGAGCAGCAGGTGCCGCCGACCCTCCTCGATCAGCGCGCGGGTGACCGGGTAGGGCTCGCCGTACTGGCTCGGCACGTGCAGCACGCCCTCGCGCAGCAGGCGGGCACGCTCGGGCTCGGCCATCGTCTGCCACATCAGCCGCTCCGTGAAGTCGGGTGCGGCGGCGACGCCGACCAGTGCCGCGACACGGGCCGGCCGCGCGAGCCCGGCGAGCAGCGCGATCCAGCCGCCCATCGAGGAGCCGACCAGCACCAGCCGCCCGGCGCCGAGCCGGTCGATCAGCAGCAGCGCGTCCTGCGTCCAGGCGCCGATCGTGCCGTCCTCGAACCGGCCGTCGCTCGCGCCGTGGCCGGAATAGTCGAAGCGCAGCAACGCCTGGCCACTTGCGGTGCAGAACTCGGCCAAGGCGAGCGCCTTGGACCCGCCCATGTCGCTGTTGTAGCCCGGCAGGAACACCAGCATCGGCTCGCGCCCGGACAGGCGCGACCAGGCCAGCTCGATGCCGTCGGGTCGCGCCAGTCGTCCTGTCTGCTCGGCCTCGGTCATGCGGGCGCACCTGCGTGGGGGGTTGCAATGCGGGCTTTTCTGGGTGGCGTGGCCGCCGTGTTATAGCGCGCGCCATGAACCGGGAGAGCAGCCGGCCGGTCGTGCTCCAGGTGCTGCCGGCGATGGCGACCGGCGGCGCCGAGCGCGGTGCGGTGGAGATGGCCGAGGCGATCGTGCAGGCCGGCGGCGAGGCGCTGGTGGCGAGCGAAGGCGGCCCGATGGTCGCCGCCGTGCAGCGCGCCGGCGCCCGGCACGTGCCCCTGCCGCTCGCCCGCAAGAGCCCGCTGACGATCTGGCGCAACGCCGGGCGGCTCGCCCGGCTCGTGCGCCGCTTCGGTGTCGACATCGTGCACGCGCGCTCGCGTGCGCCGGCCTGGTCGGCCTGGCTCGCCTGCCGGCGCACCGGCGCGCACTTCGTCACGACCTATCACGGCGTCTACAACGAGGATTCCCCCGGCAAGCGCCGCTACAACGCGGTAATGGCGCGCGGCGAGCGGGTGATCGCGATCAGCCACTACATCGCCCAGCATCTCGTCGAGCGTCACGCGATCGACCCCGCCCGCGTGCGGGTGATCCCGCGCGGCGTCGATGCGGCGCGCTTCGATCCGCAATCCGTCGGCCAGGCGCGGATCATGCGCCTGGCGCATGCCTGGCGGCTGCCGGACGGCTGCCGGACCGTCATGCTGCCCGGCCGGCTGACCCGCTGGAAGGGCCAGGAGGTGCTGATCGCCGCCCTCGCCCGGCTGGCGACGACCTGGCCCGACCTCTGCTGCGTGCTGGTGGGATCGGACCAGGGCCGGCACCAGTACGCGACCTCGCTGGTGCGCGAGGCCGAGCGGCTCGGCGTCGCCGGCCGGCTGCATTTCGGCGGCGAGTGCACGGACATGCCGGCGGCGATGATGCTGGCCGACGTCGTGGTCAACGCCTCGACCGACCCGGAGGGATTCGGCCGCACCATCATCGAGGCGCAGGCGATGGAGCGGCTGACGATCGCGACCGATCATGGCGGCGCCGTCGAGACGGTGGAGCACGGCGTCACCGGCTGGCGCGTGCCGCCGGGTGATGCCGAGGCGCTGGCCGGCGCGATCGACTACGCGCTGTCGCTGGCGCCGGCGGAGCGCCGGGCGATCGGCGCCCAGGCGCGCGAGTGGGTGCGCCAGTGCTACACCGCCGAGGCGATGCAGCGGGCGACGCTCGAGGTCTATAACGAGCTGCTGGCGTGACGTCGGGCCCCGCTGGGCGGGTGCTGGTGATCAAGCTTGGCGCGTTCGGCGACTTCGTGCTGGCCTTTCCCGCCTTCGCCGCGATCCGGGCGCATCACCGGCACGCCGCGGTCACGCTGCTCACCACCGCACCCTTCGCTGAGCTGGCGTCGCGCGCGCCGTGGTTCGACGCGGTCCTGGTCGATGCGCGGCCGTCCTGGTGGGATTTGCCCGGCCTGCGCCGGCTGGCGGCCCGGTTGCGCGGCTTCGACATCGTCTATGACCTGCAGACCTCCGCCCGTTCGTCGCGCTACTTCCGCCTCGCCGGCCGGCCGGCCTGGTCGGGCATCGCCCGGGGCTGCCGGTTTCCGCACGCCAACACCCGGCGCGACCGGATGCACACGCGCGAACGCCAGCGCGAGCAGCTCGAGAGCGCGGGGATCGCCTGCTTCCCGGCGCCCGAGCTCGGCTGGCTCACCGGGCCGCCGGCGACACCGCTGCCGGCGCACTACGCCCTGCTGGTACCGGGGGCCGCGCCGCACCGCCCGGCGAAGCGCTGGCCGGCCGCGCGATTCGGCGCGCTCGCGCAACGCCTCGCCGGCGACGGACTGACGCCCGTCATCGTCGGCGGCGCGGCGGAGGCCGCCTCCGCCCGCACCATCCGGGAGGCCTGCCCGGGCGCGATCGATCTCACCGGCCGCACCAGCCTGGTCGAACTCGCCGCGATCGCCGGGCGCGCGGTGCTGGCGGTCGGCAACGACACCGGGCCGATGCACCTGGCGGCCGCGGTCGGCTGTCGCTGCGTCGTGCTGTTCTCGGCGGAGAGCGACCCGGCGCTGACCGCGCCGCGAGGACCTGCGGGCGCCTGGCCCACCGTGCTGCGCGTGCCCGACCTCGCCGATCTGCCGACCGGGCCGGTGACGGAAGCCCTCGCCGGAGCGATGGTCGGCTAGAAGAAGAGGTGCACGCTGTAGACCCGGGCGACCATCACGTCGATCAGGATGCCGACCGCGACCAGGGTCATGCCCCAGCGCAGCCGCAGATGGTGGGCGAGCGGCATGCCGTAGTGGCCGGCCGCGGTCTCCAGGCCGAGCAGGGCGATGAAATCGAGAATCAGCAGCATCATCCCCGCCGAGAGCGAGGAGAGCAGTGCGGCGACGCTGACCACCGCGGGCGCCATGCCGAGCAGCAGGCGCTTGCGCTCGGCGATCGCGATGCCGTCCGGCGAGAGGTGCCGGCCGCTCTCGGTGCGCGGCTCGTCCACCCAGAGCGCCCAGAGCGCGCCGAGGAAGGCCACCATGAACGAGGCGTAGGCGAGCATCAGCCGCTCGACCAGCGTCTCGGTTTCCACCACCACGCTGGCCGCGCCGACCGCGCTGACGAACAGCGGGATCATCGCGGCGAGCGCGATCGCGATGCGCGGCGAGGGCAGGCGGACCAGGTCGACCAGCCCCCGCTCGCCGATCTCGGCGATGATGCGCCCGGCGCGCCCGCCCAGCCGCCTCGCCGGCGGGGGCCAGTCGAGCCCGCGCATACGAGTGAACAGGGATTGCGATTGCCGGAGGGACAGGCCGACGAGGACGGGAATTTTACGCATGCTTAACCGGCGCGGATAGTCGCAGGAACAAACCCCGGCGGCAAGCCCGATCGTGAGATTTTCCGCAATTTCCGGGGGATGATGCGCCAGCCGCCGGACCGCCGCGCTCAGTCGGCGGCGCCGGGGGCCAGCAGCGCGGCCGGCCGCGGGCCCGCCTTGGCCGCCAGCAGCCGGACCGCGCCGCGCGACGGCCGCGCCGCCACCACCGAGACGAACACCGAAGCGGCGTAGGGCAGGGACTGGGTGAGCAGCACGACGCACCACAGCTTCGCCTCCGTCGTCGCGAGGTCGCGGCCGATCGCCACGCCGAGCAGCGCCGCCCAGGTCAGCAGCAGCAGCAGCAGCTCCTCGCCGGCCATGACGAGCCCCTGCACGAGTGCCGGGGCGTGTTTCATCTTCGGCGTGCGCAGGAACGGCGCGCGGCGCACCAGCAGCCCCTTCCACACCGCCTTGCCGATCGTGTGGCTCAACGCGAGCCCCGCCACCGCCGCCCCCAGCCGGTCCGGCCATCCGCATGGCACCCGACGGCCGTACAGGGCAAAGATCTGCACGAGCTTGAAGGCGAACAGGCCGATCGAGGGCAGCATAAACAGAACGATCGGGAATTCCACACGCAGCGGGGCGGCGATCAGCGCCACCGACCAGGCGAGGCCGACCAGCAGGAACAGCAGGCCGAGCGCGTCGCCGACCCAGGGCAGCCACCCCGTCACGAAGTGCCAGCGCTGGCCCGGCGTCAGCGTGCGGTCGAACGGGGACAGCAGGGCGCGCCAGTGGCCCCGGCAGATCTGTATGGCGCCGTAGGCCCAGCGGAAGCGCTGCTTGCGGAACGCGGCAAAATCGTCGGGCATCACGCCGCGCCCGAAACTCTGGTCGGCATAGACCGCCTCCCATCCCTGGCGGAACAGGCGAAGGCCGAGTTCGGCATCCTCCGTTATCGTCCACTCGCTCCAGCCGCCCGCGCATTCGAGCGCGCCGCGGCGGACCAGGGTCATCGTGCCGTGCTGGATGATGGCGTTGCGCTCGTTGCGGTTCACCATGCCGAGATGGAAGAATCCCGCGTACTCCCAGAACATCAGGCGCTTGAAGAAGCCCCCGTCGTTATCCCGGTAGTCCTGCGGCGACTGCACGAAGCCGACGCGCGGGTCGGCAAAATGCGGCGCCATGCAGCGCAGCCAGTCCGGGCTCACGATGTAGTCGCTGTCGAGCACGCCGATCACCTCGGCGCCCGCCGCGGTCTGGCGCAGCGCGAAGTTGAGCGCGCCCGCCTTGAACCCCCGCCAGCGGCCGAGATGGAAGAAGCGGAAGCGCGGCCCGAGACGCGCGCAGTGCTCGGCTACCGGCTCCCACAGCGCGGGATCGACGGTGTTGTTGTCGATCACCAGGACCTCGAAATCCGGGTAGTCGAGGGCGGCGAGCGCGTCGAGCGTCTGGCGCACCATGTGCGGCGGCTCGTTGCAGATCGGCACGTGCAGCGAGACTTTCGGCAGCAACACCCCGTGCGGCGCCGGCAGCACGGTCGGGCGCCGCTTCCACAGCCGGCCCCAGAGCGTCTCCGCCATTTCGAAGCTGTCGGCCACCAGCAGCAGCAGCAGCACCGCCTGGCTCACCGCGAGCAGCACCCAGACCGCGGCGGTGGCGCCCGACAGATACGTGCCGCCCATGCTCATCAGCAGGATCGCGAGGCTCGCCGCGAAGCCCTGCAGCAGGCCGGCGAGCACGAGCTTGCCGGTGAGCCGGATGTCCGGCCGGCGGGACAGCAGCAGCCCGGCGATCAGCGCCGCGACGGCGACGCTGCCGCCGGCCCAGGCGGGCCAGGCCGGATGCTCCTCGACCGGGCCGGTCATCGCCCACTTGGCGTGCCGGTCGAGATCGAGCATGCCCCAGTAGCCGGCGGCGCGGCCCTCGAAGGCGGTCTTCCAGGGCTGGTCGAACGCCTCCATCACGAAGTAGTCGAGATGGCGCTGCTCGGCCGCGTCGAAGAAGCGGCGCAGGAAGCTCGCCTGGTTCACCCGGCTGGCGACCGCCCCGCCGACATCGACGCCGTTCGACGGCCAGCCGACCTCGCCGATCACGATGGGCTTGCCGGGATAGGCGGCCTGCACGGCGTCCAGCTTCTGCATCACGAAGCGCAGCGAATCGTCGACCGGCAGCCCTTCCCAGTACGACAGCAGGTGGATGGTGATGTAGTCGACCGCGCGCGCCAGCTCGGGATGCGCGAGCCAGACGTGCCAGGGCTCCGCGGTCGATACCGGCACGTGCACCTGCGCCTTCACCGACCGGATCATCGCGATGAGCTGCGGCGGCGTGAGGTCCTCGCGCAGCAGGGTCTCGTTGCCGACCAGCACGCGCTCGACGTTGGCGTGCGCGTCGGCGATGCCGACCAGGCGCTCGAGTTCGGCGGCATTGTACGCGGCGTCGCGGTCGAGCCAGGCGCCGAGCGTGATGCGCAGCGGCAGGTCAGCGGCGAGCTCCGGGATGTCGCCGAGCGTGCCGTCGGCGCCGTAGGTGCGGATGCGCCCGGTCAGGTCGGCGGCGACCTCGAGGTCGGAGCGGAGTTGCGCGTCGGTCGGGTACTGGGCGCTCTCGCCGCTCTGGCCCCGCTGATAGGGCGAGAAGGCCAGCCCCGCGACCTCGCCGTAGTAGTCGGCGACCGCGACGGGCCGGTTGGCGGCCGCCCAGAATGCCAGGCTCGCGAGCGCGCAGAGCAGCAGGGCGAACAGCGTCGTCGGGTGCAGGAAGCGCTGCATGCGCCGCGCGGCATGTGCTGTCGCGGCTGAAGAGCCGCCCGTGCTGCGGGCGAGCAGGGCGGCGGAGGCGCTCGGCGATGTCATGGTCGGGTTCCGGCCTGGTGCGGGCGGCATGCCCGCGTGCATCCGGTTAAAGCGACCCAGTTTGGCGTGGCCCCGGCTTCTATGCGGCGGAAGCAAGGCATGGCGGACGCCGTTATGACCGCCGACCAGCTGACGCCGGGCTATGATGGTTTACGAAACCGGAAAGTTCGGGACGCGCAGATGGACATCGGCTTCGAAATCGCGGTCATTCTGCTGCTGATCGGCCTCAACGGCGTGTTCGCGCTGGGCGAGCTGGCGCTGGTCTCGGCACGCCGCGCGCGGCTCGCCGTGCTGGAGCGCAAGGGAGTTCCCGGCGCGGCCACCGCGCGCCGGCTCGCCGAAAACCCGCAGCTCTTCCTGCCGACGGTGCAGGTCGGCATCACGCTGATCGGCATCCTCGCCGGCGTGTTCGGCGGTGCCCGCATCGCCTCGCGGCTGGCGCTGTGGTTCGCCCGCATGCCGCTGCTGCGCCCGCTGGCCGACGAATTGTCGTTGGCGCTGGTGGTCATCTTCATCACGTACCTGACGCTCGTGCTCGGCGAGCTGGTGCCCAAGCAGCTGGCGCTGCGCCGGCCGGAGAGCATGGCCGCGCGCCTCGCCCCGCCGATCGCCGGCCTCTCGCGCATCGCCGGCCCCGCGGTGTGGCTGCTCGGCCGCTCCTCGGACCTCGTCCTGCGCCTGGTCGGCGCCGGCCGGATGCGGCCGGAGACGGTGACCGAGGAGGAGCTGAAGGCGCTGCTCGCCGAGGGCGCCAAGGCCGGCGTGCTGGAACTGGAGGAGCGCGACATGATCGAGCGCGTGCTGCGGCTCGCAGACAAGCCGGTGCGCGCCATCATGACGCCGCGCACCGAGATCGCCTGGATCGACCGGACCGATCCGCGTCGCGACATCGCCGCGACGCTCAAGGGCGCGCCGCATTCGCGCTTCGTCGTCTGCGACGGCGCGGTGGACAACGTGGTCGGCGTGGTGCAGGCCAAGGACATCCTCGACCGCATCCTGGACGGCGGCGACCTGTCGGTCGGCGAGGCGCTGCGCCAGCCCCTCGTCGTGCCCGACACCGTCTCCGCGCTGGACGCGCTGGAGCGGCTGAAGGCCGATCCGCTCGGGCTGGCGCTGATAATGGACGAGTACGGCAGCTTCGAGGGCGTGGTGACGGCGGCGGACTTGCTGGAGGCGATCGTCGGCGACCCCGCCGACGCCGCACCCGCGCCGCAGAACCCGGCCAGCGTGCAGGGCGACCTGCTGCTCGACGGGATGATGCCGGTCGATGAGCTGAAGGCTCGCCTGGCGCTGCCGGACCTGCCGGCCGAGGGCAGCTATCACACGCTCGCCGGTCTGCTGCTGGCGCTGCTGCGGCGGGTGCCGCGGGCCGGCGACCGGATCGTGTTCGGCGGCTGGCGGTTCGAGGTGCTGGCGATGGACGGAAGGCGCGTCGACCGCGTGCACGCCAGCGCCGAACCGGCCGCCGAGGGCTGACGCCGCCGGGACCGGCATCCCCGTCCGACACGCTTCAGCTTGCAGCGCGATTGCCGCCAGGGAACGCACCCTGGTCGAGGAGAGCTGGTGCCGGTGGACCGGGGCTGATATGATGTTGCCGGCGATGTGATATGCTTGTGATGTGCGAGCCGTCCTGGACACGAACGTTGTCGTTGCCGCGCTGCGAAGCCCCACTGGCGCATCTGCGTTCCTGCTCCGGGCAGCGCGTCGCGGGGACGTCACCTTGATCGGCAACGTTGCGCTGGCACTGGAGTACGAGGCGATTTGCAGGGCGGCCGAGCATGGTTTGGTCGCCGGGCTGACCCCTCGCGAGGTGGGCATCTTCGTGGACGCAGTGATCGCCATGCTCGAGCCGGTCGAGTCACACTTCATCTGGCGGCCGCAGCTGCGCGATCCGGGCGACGAGTTCGTTCTGGAGGCCGCCGTGAACGGTCGGGCTGACGCGATCGTCACCTTCAACCGGCGCGACTTCGGCGGCGCGCCGGGGCGGTTCGGCATCGCCCTGCTGACCCCAGCCGAGAGCAGCCGGAGGATCCGGATATGAGAAAGCCACAGAGCACCTACCCTCTGCGGCTGCCCCGCTCCATCAAGCAGGAGGTCGAGCGGCGCGCCCGGGAGGACGGCATCAGCGTCAATCAGTTCGTCGCAACCGCGGTCGCCGAGAAGCTGGCCGCCATGAACACCGCGGCCTTCTTTGCCGAGCGCCGCGGGCGGGCCGACTTCAAGGCGTTTGACCGCCTGATGCGGCGGAAACGCGGCGCGCCGCCCGCCGCCGATGATGTGCTGGAGTAGGCCGCGGCGCGGCCGGAACGCTATTTCGGCACCACCACGGTATTGCCGTTGGCGGGCGGCGGCCTGACCACCGGCGTCGGGAAATTCACCGCGGGCGGCGGTGTCTTCGCCATGCCTGGATCGACGTTGGCGGGCGGGCGCAGCACCCCGGTCTGGGCCCCGCCGGGCGCCGGCGCGGCCCCCTGGTTGGAGCCATCCGGCGTCACCGCCGGTGCGCCTCCCGGCGCGGCGGGTGCGCCGGTGCCCGGCGTTTGCGTCTGGCCATGCGCCTCAGCGGCTACGCCGAGGCAGGCAGCCAGCGCGAAGGCGGCGAGCCAGGAACGCTGAGGATCCGCGCGGCCGGCGACTGCAATGCGAGACCGGACGGTGCCGCGAGCCATGTCACATCTCTCCGGCCGCCAGCAGGTGCAGGGAGAACAGCGCCGCATCATCCACCCAGACCTGCAGGGGATGCCAGCCCGCGCTCGCTGCGAGCGAACAAAACTGCTCGACCGTGTGCTTGTAGCTGTTCTCGGTGGGCGCCCTATCACTAAAAG
>Ga0213875_10002734_pt1 | contig 10408 bp, 10 predicted proteins | sample BarmaccomBMRX_R8_FD_160105 | JGI IMG/M metagenome (GOLD analysis project Ga0213875, IMG submission 160105) | Root-associated microbial communities from Barbacenia macrantha in rupestrian grasslands, the National Park of Serra do Cipo, Brazil - RX_R8 | ecosystem: Host-associated > Plants > Roots... | reverse complement strand
TCCACCGCGGCGTCTACGAGCTCGCGGCGCGGGCCACCGAGCATTTCGAGAACGCGCGCGCGAAGGTCGCGCGCTTCGTGAACGCCGCGCATCCGGAAGAGATCGTCTGGACGCGCAACACGACGGAGTCGATCAACCTCGTCTCGTTCTCGTGGGGGCTCGAGAACCTGCGGCCGGGTGACGCGATCCTCACGACACAGCTCGAGCACCACTCGAACTTGGTGCCGTGGCAGCTGCTCGCCGCGAAAACCGGCGCGACGCTCCGGTTCATCCCGGCCGACGCGAACGGCGAGATCGTGCTCGACGGACTCGACGACCTGCTCGACGGCGTGAAGCTCGTCGCGATGACGCACGTGTCGAACACGATCGGCTCGATCGCGCCGCTCGAGCGCATCGTGCCGCGCGCGCACGCCGCGGGCGCGGTCGTGCTCGTCGACGCCGCGCAGGCCGTGCCGCACATGCCGGTCGACGTGCGGGAGCTCGACGTCGACTTCCTCGCCGCGAGCGGCCACAAGATGTGCGGCCCGACGGGCATCGGCTTCCTCTACGGCAAGCGCGCGCTGCTCGACGCGATGCCGCCGTTCCTGACCGGCGGCGACATGATCAAGCGCGTCTCGTACGAGCAGACGTCGTTCAACGAGCTGCCGTGGAAGTTCGAGGCGGGCACGTCGAACATCGCGGACGCGATCGGTCTGGGCGCGGCCGTCGATTACTTGCACGACGTCGGCATGGAGTGGATCCGCGCGCACGAGCTGCGCGTGACGACGTACGCGCTTCAGCGGCTGCGCGAGCTCGCGCCGCGCGGGCTCGAGGTCTACGGCCCGCCCGATCCGTCGCGCCGCGGCGGCGTGATCTCGTTCAACCTCGGCGACATCCATGCGCACGACCTGGCGTCGATCCTCGACACGGAGGGCGTCTGCGTGCGCGCCGGACACCACTGCACGATGCCGCTGATGGAAAAGATGGGCTGGGCCGCGACGGCGCGCGCCTCGTTCTACCTGTACAACACGGAAGACGACGTCGACGCCCTGATCGAAGCGCTGCAAAAAGCCGCCGCGGTGTTCAAGCTCTGATGAACAGCGCCGAGATGTGCCGCCGCGTTGCGGCGAGACCGCATGTCATGCTGAGCCTGTCGAAGCATCGGAGCGGGACACGCACGACGGGCAGAGTTCTCTCTCACCCTTCGACGAGCTCAGGGTGACATAGGCGCATGGACGATTTCTACAAAGAGTACATCCTCGACCACTACCGCAATCCGCGGAACTTCGGACATCTCGAGCGCGCGGACGCGACGGCCGAGGACCTGAACCCGCTCTGCGGCGACACGATTCGCATGGAGCTCGCGCTCGACGATCACGGCCGCGTCGAGGACGTCAAGTTCAGCGGCAAAGGGTGCGCGATCTCGCAGGCGTCCGCGTCGATGCTCACGGAGTCGATCAAGGGCATGAAGCTCGAGGACGTCGCGAAGCTGCCGCAGGAAGCCGTGCTCGAGAACGTCGGCATCGGCATCAGCCCGACGCGCATGAAATGCGCGATGCTCGGGCTCAAGGTTCTCAAGAGCGCCGCCCTCGGCGAGATCGCATCCTGGCCGGACGACGCGTCCTGACCCGCGCCGCGTGACCGCCGAGATCGCGTTGCGCTTCGCGATCGCGATCCTGCTCGATGCGCTGGCGTTCATCGTCTGGGACGTCGGCACGCGGCCGCCCACGCAGCTCGTGCGCGACGTCGTCGCCGCGCTTCGGCGTCCGGATGCGCTCGCCCGCGGCGTGGCGCGGCTCGTCACCGGCTTCGCCCTCGTCGCGCTCGCGTTCCTCATCGCGCGTCCGGGCTTCGCGACGCCGCGGTCGTTCGTGTTCCTGCAGACGGGGATGCTGCTCGCGGCGCTCGTCGTCGAGAACCTGATCGGCCCCGACATGCGCCGCCGCGCGCCGCGCTAGCTAGACCTGCCGCTGCCCTTCGATGCAGACGTTCTGCACGTCGTAGGCGCGCTCGAGCACCGTGACGTCGCCGTGCGGCGTTGCGAACGTGAGCCAGACCGGACGGTACGGGCCGAGACGCGCGCTCTCCGCGGGATGCACGTCGTTCGTGATCACCGCGCGTTTCAGGACCGGCTCGCCGGTCACGCCGATCGCCTTCGCCGTGTTCGGCGCGACCAGCGTCTGATCGGTCCAATACGCGAACACGCCGCCGCCGGTCTTCACGACCGCGCGCAGCGGCGCGTCGCCGGGATACCTTCCGGGACGCACCGTGTCGTCGGTCGACGCGACGATCGAGTCGATCGCGGTCTGCTTCACGGACTTGCTCTCGCAGTTCGCCTCCGTGCGCGTCGGCAGCTGCAGTCGCGGCGCCGAGCGTGCGCACGCGGCGAGCGCGAGTGCCGCCGCGCACGCCGCGCCGAGCCGCATCACGCCAGCTTGCCGGACGTCTTCTCCAGCAATCCCCACGCCTGCGCCCCGAACTTGTCGCGCCACTTCGTGTAGAAGCCCGACGCGTTCAGCTTGGCGCGGAATCCGTTGGTCTCGGCGTGTGCGATCGTCATGCCCCGCCGCGCGAGCTTCTCGGACAGCGCCTGGTTGAGCAGCGCGGTGTCGCGGCGCTGCAGCAGGGCGTACGTCGTCAGGTTTCGTTCGACGACGGCTTGCACGTCGCGCGGCAGCGCGCTCCACGCCTCCTGGTTGCCGAGGAAGTGGTACGCCGACCACATGTGGTTCGTGATGCTGACGTACTTCTGCACTTCGTACAGGCGGCCGACGTCGATGATCGCGTACGGGTTCTCCTGCCCGTCGAAGACGTGCGTCTGCAGCGCGGTGTAGAGCTCGCTGAAGTTGAGCGGCGCGGGCGCGGCGCCGAGCGAGCGGAACAGGTCGACCCACAGCTCGCCGGCCGGCGTGCGAATCTTGAATCCGGCGAGGTCGCCGACGGTTCGGATCGGCTTCGCGGACGACGTGATCTGCCGCATGCCGTTCTCCCACATCTTCGGATGTACGTACAGCCCCGCGGCGCGGATCGCGCCGCGCACGGCGTCGCCGAGCGCGCCGTCCATCGCGCGGAAGGCCTCCGACGAGTCCTTGAACGCGAAGCCGACGCCTTGAATCGCGGCGACCGGCACCACGGACTGCAGAATGCCGCCGTCGAGCGTGAAGAACTGCAGCGCGCCCGAACGCAACTGCTGCAGCGCCTGCGTATCGCCGCCGAGCTGGTTGTTCGGGAAGATCTGCACGTCGAGGCGGCCGCCCGTCTCCTTCGCAACGGCGCTCCAGCACTCGCGCATGCGCACGTTGAGCGGATGGTCGATCGAGACGTTGCTCGCGTACTTGTACGTCCACTGCGCGGCGCTCGCGCGCGAGCGCACGACCGCGATCGACGCCAGCGCGGCGACGCCGCCGGCGGCGAAGCGCCGGCGCGAGATCGCGCGTGCGCGCTCGCGCTGAGCGCCGGTACCAATCGTCATCGCGACATCCTCCATTTGCGTGCGGCGTTCGTCGTCAATCGAGCAGCAGCCCGCCGTCGACCGTGAGCGTCTCGCCCGCGACGTACGATGCGCGCGGCGACAGCAACCACACGATGGCCTCGGCGATCTCGTTCGCGTCGGCCGAACGCTCGAGCAGCGTCATCGCTTCGACGCGTTCGCGCTGGCCGGGATGTGCGAACGGCTCGTCCAGCATCGGCGTCAGCGTCGGACCCGGCGCGACGCAGTTCACCGTGATGCCCTGCGGCGCCAGCGCGCGCGCCGCGCTCCGCGAGAGCGCGAGCACCGCACCTTTGCTCGCGGCATACGCCGCGGTGCCCGAGAGCCCGCCGCCGCGTTTCCCGGCGACGCTCGCGACGGTGCAGATGCGGCCGCCGCGCTGCATGCGCTTCGCCGCCTCGCGCATGCAGAGAAACGTCCCGATGACGTTCACGTCGTGCACGCGCCGAAAGACGTCGACGGAGATGTCCATGAAGGGCGTGGTGTCGGCGATGCCCGCCGGCGTCGCGAGCGCGTCGAGCGTTCCGCCGAGCGCCGCCACGGCCGCGTCGAACATCGCGACGACGGACGCTTCGTCGGCGACGTCGACGCCGAACGCCACGCCGTCGATGTGATGCGCGACGTCGTCGGCACGCGCTTTGTCGCGATCGGCGACGGCGACGCGATAGCCGTCGCGCGTCAGCAGCTCGCAGACGGCGCGCCCGATCCCCGACGCCCCGCCGGTCACGATCGCCGTCGGCTGATGCTCGCCGAACCATTCCATCTAACGGCGCTCCGCTCTCGCTCCGCGCCCCCCACGCGAAGCGTGGGGCCCCCCGGTCCGACCTCGCAACGACCTGGTCGCGTGGGCGCGATGCTGCTGCGCTCGGTCCATCACCGCGGTGGTGTGTGTCGGCGTGAGCTCTCCGGGGTTTGTCGGCGTGACCTCTCCGGGGTTTGTCAGCTTGAGCTCGTCGACGGGTGCGCGGCGATCTTCCACGTTAGGCGATCTTCCACGTTGGCCGATTTTCCACGTTACAGGAACACTCCCGGATGCTCGAACGCGCGTACCACGTCGGCGAGGAACCGCGCTGCGGGGGCTCCGTCGACGAAGCGGTGGTCGAACGACAGCACGCACGTGAGCATGTGCGCGGGGCGCAACGTGCCGTGCACGACCGCGGGGCGCAGCGTCGCGGCGCCGATGCCAAGGATCGCGGTTTGCGGCGGATCGGGCAACGGCGCGACGCGCTCGATTCCTTGCGGCCCGACGTTCGAGATCGAGAAGCACGCCGCACGGACGTCCGCTTGCGTCAGCGCGCCGTCGCGCGCGAGCTTCGCGAGCCGCACGATCTCGCGCTGCGTTCCCGCCAGCGAGAGCGCATGCGCGTTGCGGACGACCGGGACGATGAGCCCGTGCGCCGTGTCGGCGGCGACGCCGACGTCGAAGCGGTCGAACGGCGCCCCGGTCGTGGCGTCCGTGCGAATCGCGGGATGGTCGCGCAGGATGCGCGCGACGGCGTACACGGCGAACGCCGTCCAGCCGAAGTCACCGCGACGTTCGATCAGGTCGTGCACGGCGTCGACGTTCACGACGTGCTCGACCTGCGGGATCGGCAGCACGCCGACCTCGGTCATCTTCCGATAGATCGCGCGCCGTTCCGGCGCAAGGCGTGATGGGAGCGCACCCTTCGACGAGCTCAGGGTGACATCGAACGCGCCCGCGCCGCGATCGTGCGCTGCGACGTCCGCGGGTACGTCCGCCATCGTGATGCGGCCGCGCGGGCCCGTACCGCGGATGCCGTCGAGGTGCACGCCGCGTTCGCGCGCGAGGCGCCGTGCTGCGGGCGACGCGACGACGCGTGCCCCGTGCGGACCGGCGCCCGACGGCGCTCCGCCCGCACCGTGCACCGGCGAGCTCGCCGGCGTCGGTGCGACGCCGTTACCGGCTGCCGAGATGCGCGGCGCTTCGACGACGTGCGCCGGCGTGCCGGCGACGTCAGGCGCCACGCTGACGTGCGCTCCGTGCGCGCGCGCCGGCGCAGCGTCATCGTTCGCGCGCGCCGGCGCGGCGGACGCGGCGTCGTCTGCGAGCGCGATCGTCCCGATCACCGCGCCGCATTCGAACTCTTCGCCCTCGCCGCCGAGCGCGTCGGCGAGCGTGCCGCTCGCCGGCGACTCGACCTCGTAGCTGATCTTATCGGTCGAGACCTCGAGCAGCGGCTCGCCCTCGCGCACGGCCTCGCCCGTCCGCTTGATCCATCGCGCGATCGTGCCGCTCGCCATCGTGAGGCCGAGCTTCGGCATCGTGATCTGAACGGGCACGCTCCTACACGACCCGGCGAACGAGGCGGCGCGCCGCGTCGGCGATCATCGGCGCCTTGGGGTACATCGCTTCCTGGAGCACCGGCGCGAACGGCACCGGCACGTGCGCCGCGCCGAGCCGCAGCACCGGCGCGTCGAGGTCGTCGAAGCAGTGCTCGCCGATCCACGCCGCGATCTCGGCGCCGGCGCCGCCGACGCGCACCGCTTCGTGCGCGACGACGACACGGTGCGTGCGCGCGACGGCGTCCGCGACCGCGTCGTAGTCGAGCGGCCAGATCGTGCGCAGGTTCACGACGGTCGCGTCGATGCCGTCGGCGTCGAGCGCCGCGGCCGCTTCCATCGCACGTCCGACGGTGATGCCGTACGTCACGATCGCGACGTCGCGTCCCTCGCGCATCGTCTTCGCTTTGCCGATCGGGACGACGAAGTCGTCGTCATCCGGCACCGCGCCCTTCTGCGGGAACAGCGCCTTGTGCTCGAAGTACAGCGTCGGATTGTCGCTGCGGATCGCCGCCTTGAGCAGGCCCTTCGCATCCTCCGCGTCGGCGGGCACGACGATCTCCAGGCCCGGCGTGTGCAGAAACCAGCTTTCGAGCGCCTGCGAGTGCTGCGATCCCGCCGACTTCGTGATGCCGTCCGGCGCGCGCAACGTCATCGGGACGACGCATTGCTCGCCGAACATGTAGCGCAGCTTTGCCGCTTGGTTCACGAGCTCGTCCATCGAGCACGTGATGAAGTCGGCGAAGTGCATGTCGACGACGGGCCGGCATCCCGTGAGGGCGGCGCCGACGCCCGCGCCGACGAGCGCGGCCTCGGAGATCGGCGTGTCGCGAACGCGATCGTATCCGAACTCGTCCGGCAACCCTTTGAACTGCCCGAAGATGCCGCCTTGCTTGGCGATGTCTTCGCCCATCAGAAACACGGTGTCGTCGCGGCGCATCTCCTCGCGCATCGCTTCGAGCGTCGCGTCGGAGAACGAAACGGTGCGCATGCTAGTGCGCTCCGCCCTGCGAGCCCGGGCCGACGTCGGGCGCGAACGGCGCGAACGCGTCGCGCTCGCGCGTTTCGATGCCGTGCACGGGGTCGCGCGCGTCGCGGTCGCCCACGTACGCGCCGAAGAACGCCTCGTCGCGTTCGGGCGACGGCGAGCTGCGCGCGAACGCGACGGCGTCGGCGAGCTCCTCGCGCGCCGTGCTCCACATCGCGTCGAACTCGGCCGCGGACAACGCGTCGCCGAGCACGCCTTGCATGCGAACGATCGGATCGGACGCGTCCATGACGCCCTGCACCTCGGACTTCTGCCGGTAACGCTCGGGGTCGCCGATGTAGTGGCCGCGTGCGCGGTACGTCTTGCACTCGACGAACGTCGGGCCGCCGCCGGAACGCGCCCGCGCCACGGCGTGCGCGATCGCATCGTGCACCGCGAACGCGTCGAAGCCGTCCACGATCGTCGACGGCATGCCGTACCCGTCCGCGCGCGTCGCGACGTCGGCGATCTTCATCGTCTCCGCCGTCGACGTCGTCGACGCGTAGCGGTTGTTCTCGAGGACGAAGATCGCCGGCAGGTTCCACACCGCGCACAGGTTGAGATTCTCGTGGAACGGCCCGCGGTTCGTGGCGCCGTCGCCGAAGAAGCAGACCGCGACCTGGTCGGTCTTCCGCTGCACGGCGCTCAGCGCCGCGCCCGCGACGAGACCGAAGCCGCCCGCGACGACGCCGTTCGCGCCGAGCATGCCGACCGAGAAATCGGCGATGTGCATCGACCCGCCCTTGCCTTTGCAGACGCCGGTCGAGCGCGCGAACAGCTCCGCCACCATGCCGCGCATCGAGGTCCCCTTGGCGAGCGTGTGACCGTGGCCGCGGTGCGTCGAGGCGATGGCGTCGTCCGGGCGAAGGTTCGCGCACGTGCCGGCGGCGACGGCTTCCTGTCCGATCGACAGGTGCGCGAAGCCGGGGATCTCGCCGGCGAGGAAGTGCTTTTCGATCCCCTCCTCGAGGACGCGGATGCGGATCATCGTGCGGAGCAAGGCGGCACCGAGGTCGCGGCGCGCGCCCGCCGGAGCAGAGAGAGCCTGGGCCAACAACGATCTCCCGGGGGCGGTGGACCCGGACGTCTTCGCGGCGCTCGCCGCGCTCCCGCCCGAGCGCCGCGTGCGATCCGCCCGGGCGAGCGGGCGGACGAAGGAAAGTTTCCTAAGAATACGCTAAGTCGGCTCGCGAACACATCTCACGCCGCTTCTCAGGGAGTCAGCTCGTGAAGCATTCGCTTTCGCGTGGTCGTTTCGTCGCCGCGACCGCAGGCGCAGCCGCGGTCACGGTGGGAGGCGGCCCGTACGTCATCGCAGCGCCGACCAAAGAGATCACGCTCGGCCTGAACGTTCCGCAGTCGGGCGACTATTCCGACCAAGGCCAGGATCAGCTCCGCGCGTACAATCTCGCGATCGACGAGATCAACGCCAAGGGCGGCATCATGGGGATGCACGTCAAGACGTCCGTCGGCGACGATCAGACGAAAGCCCCGGTCGCGCGCGACAACGCGCAGCGCATGATCGAGCGCGACGGCGCCGTCATGATCACCGGCGGGTCGTCGACGGGCACGGCCCTCGCCGTCTCCGCGCTGTGCCAGCAGAAGGGCGTCATCTTCATGGCGACCCTCACGCACGGCGACGAGACGACGAACCAACAGTGCCACAAGCACACGTTCCGCCGCTACAACGACGCCTACATGAGCGCGCAGTCGCTCGCGCGCACGCTCGTCACGAAGTACGGCACCGGCAAGTGGTTCCACATCACCGCCGACTACGCGTGGGGCCACTCCGTGTACGACAACATCACGGCCGTCGTCGAGCCGAAGGGCGCGAAGACGATCAAGAACGCGCTCACGCCGTTCCCGGGGACGAAAGACTTCGCGCCGTTCCTCCAGCAGGCGCAGGCGGCGAAGCCGGACGTGCTCGTGATCACCGAGTTCGGTGCCGACATGGTCAACTGCGTCAATCAGGCGGCGCAGTTCGGCCTGACGAAGTCGTGCAAGATTCTGGTGCCGCTCGTCGACGAGTACATGGCGAAAGGCGCGAAGGACAACTTCGACAACGTCGTGTCGACCGCGCCGTGGTATTGGGAGTACCACGCGTCGAAGTATCCGGGCGCGAAGCGCTTCGTCGACGCGTTCGCCGCGAAGTATCCGGGCCTGCGGCCGTCCAACGGCGCCGAGTGCGCGTACGCCGACATCTACGTCTACAAGATGGCGGTCGAGAAAGCCGGCACGATCGACGCCGCGAAGGTCATCTCGGCGCTCGAAGGCGCGAAGTTCCAGTTCACCAAGGAACAGGAGTGGTACCGCCCGCAGGACCACCAGGGCGTGAACTCGTGCCTCGTGCTGGAAGGCGTTCCCGAGTCGCAGCGCGGCCCCGGCGGCTTCGCGTTCGCGCGCGTGCTCGAGGTGCACCCGGGCGAGAGCGTCGTGCAGCCCCTCGCCGGCCTGTCGTGCAAGATGGAACCGGCATAAGACCGACCTCCGACGAATCGTACGGGCCGGCGCCCTCGGACGCCGGCCCGTTCCATATCTTCTTCCGACCAGGAGTCACGTGGCAGCGCTCTTCCAAGCCTTGCTCGGCGGCCTCGTTCTCGGCCTGATCTACGTGGCGATCGCCGTCGGCCTGACGATCATCTTCGGAACCCTTCGCCTCGTCAATTTCGCGCACGGCGCGTTCTACGCGATCGGTGCGTACGTCGGTCTGGTCGTCGCCGAACGCGTCGACCTCGTCGCCGGCCTGATCGCTGCGCCGATCGCGGTCGCCCTCTTCGCGTTCGCGCTCGACCGGCTCGTGCTGCGCCGCTTCTACGACAAGGACGCGACGGCGCAGCTGCTGCTCACGTTCGGCATCGCGCTGGTGGTCGAGGAGTCGTTGCGGCTGATCTTCGGCGCGACGACGCTGCAGTATCCGGTACCGGACGCGCTCAAGGGCTCCGCGTTCATCGGACCGATCGAGTATCCGGCGTACCGGCTGCTGTTCGCGGCGGGGGTCATCGTGCTGCTGATCCTCGTCTGGCTGTTCATCGAGCGCACGAACTACGGGCTGATCGTTCGCGCCGGCATCCGCGACCGCATCATGGTGCAGCTGCTCGGCGGAAACATCCGGCGCGCGTCGTCCGTCGTGTTCGCGCTCGGCGGAGCGATCGCGGGCCTCGTCGGCGCGGCGGCGTCGCCGATCTACAGCGTCGACCCGTCGACCGGCTTCGCGTTCCTCGTGCCCTCGTTCGTCGTGGTCGTCGTCGGCGGCCTCGGCAGCTTCTGGGGCGCCGTTCTCGGCGGGCTCCTCATCGGCGAGTTGCAGAGCATCACCGGACTCGTGTTCCCGCCCGCGTCGAACGTCGTGATCTACCTCTGCATGGCGCTGATCTTGCTCTTTCGGCCACAAGGGTTGCTCGGCGAGAGCGAGGTCATACGCCAGTCATGAGCATGCTCGGCCGCGACCTGCGCTTCGCGCTGCTCACGGCGCTCGGCATCGCGCTGTTCCCGCTGCTGCTGCACCCGATCGGCGGCTACGGCGGGCTCGCGACGCAAATCCTCATCGTCAGCGTCGCGACGATCGGCTTCGACATCCTGCTCGGCTACGCCGGAATGCTTTCGTACGGCCA
>Ga0213875_10002733_pt1 | contig 10408 bp, 7 predicted proteins | sample BarmaccomBMRX_R8_FD_160105 | JGI IMG/M metagenome (GOLD analysis project Ga0213875, IMG submission 160105) | Root-associated microbial communities from Barbacenia macrantha in rupestrian grasslands, the National Park of Serra do Cipo, Brazil - RX_R8 | ecosystem: Host-associated > Plants > Roots... | reverse complement strand
AAACCGCTCGTCGCAGTCGCAAAACCGGCAATCGCGAATACTTTCAATGGGGAGAATTATCGCCTCTTCTCAATCGTTTGAGAATACTTCACGACCGACGCAGGAGGGGCGCCGTCCACACATGAATCACCTCGGCACGCTCAGCGCCATCGGTTTTTCGAGGCGTCCGAATGGCTAACTAGGCGTCCAGGAGTGACTACTGTGTTAGTACTAGACTTATTCACAAAAGTGCTCGTTGTCGCCGTCGGTCATCTTCCCGAGCGGATTGACATCGTCGGAAATGCGGGATCGCTGTCCCACCAACCGCCTCCGATTGCCTGATAGAGAAGGACGCTGTCAGTTAACCGGGACGCTTGGGCCTGAATGAGGCTCGCCTCCGCCTGAAGCGATGCGGCCTCAAGCGCAAGCGTCGATCCGCCGCTAATCTGACCCAGACGGGCCTGCTCACGCGCAACACGCAACGCTTGCGCCGCAGCCGCCTGCGCCGCGGCAGCGCTCCGCAGACCATCCGCATCGGCCGTAACCGCCTGCAGTGTGTCGGCTACGTTTTGCATAGCTGCCAAGACTGTCGAACGATATTGCGCCTTGGCTTGATCAAGTGCGGCCTGGGCGGCGCGCTGTTTCTCTAGTAGGGTTCCACCATCAAAGATTGGCTGCAAGACATTGCCGGCTACCGACCAGAATATGTTGCCGTTACTGAAAACTGTGCCCAGCACAGTGGAGGTGCCCCCAGCAGCTCCGTTTATGGAGAAATTCGGCAGCCGCGCGGCGATTGCTACGCCCACCTGCGCATAGGCGTAGTGAAGATTGGCCTCGGCCATACGGATATCAGGGCGCTGCCCAACCAATTGGGAAGGAAGCGATATCGGCAACGCGGCGGGCAGTTGCAGCGAAGCCAGAGCTGGCGCGGCAAATTGCTCGGCGGGATACCGACCGACCAAGACCGCGAGAAAATCGATGGCTTGCGCACGCTGCTTATTCAAAGTCGGCAGGGTCGCCTCGGCTTGCGAATAGGCAAGCTGTGCTGCCGCGACGTCGGCACCGCTGGCAGACCCGAGCTGCTGCTGCTGCCGCACGATCGTCAGAAATTTTCGAGCGGCGTCTACGACTCGTTCGGTGACCGCAATCTGTTGGCCCAAACTTGCGAGCGTAATCGCCGTGCTGGCCACATTGGTAGTGACCGTCAAATAGACGGCCTCCGTTTGGAAGCGCTGGGCTTCAGCCTGCGCCCGAGCTCCTTCGACGCCGCGCCGAACCCCGCCGAATATGTCGAGCGTATAATCGAGCGTCGCACTGGCGGTAAAAAGGTTGAAGGTCGTGGCATTATCGTTGAGCGGCGGGGCTAGAACATCCGAGCTTTTCTGGCGCTGGGCCTGAAAATTGGCCGTAACCGTTGGAAACAGAGAACCCCGCTGGGCGAGATAGGTCGCACGAGCGGCGCGCAAAGCAGCCGACGCGCTTTCGACGTCGGGATTGTGACGCAGCGCCTCGTCTTCGAGCGCATCGAGTTCCGGAGATCCGAAAGAGGTCCACCAATGCTTCGAAACCGTGGCGCCGAGCTCGAGTTTTTGGCTGACGCCGATGGCGACGGGGCTGCTCGACGTGGCGTCGGGTAAAGGTTGTGGAGTATAGCTCGCGATCTGCGGCGGTTCGGGTTTATGGAAATTGGGTCCGAGAGCACAGCCTGATAGTGTGAGGCATAGCATCGAGATTGGAGCCCGTCGCATCAAGCCGGCTCCCCGCTAGGCGCCGGGTCTTGCCGAATTCCGTCTTTCCCGGCCGGGGAGAAGCGTTGGATCAAAACCGGCAACACCAGGAGGATCAGGGCCGGCGCCAGGAGGATCCCGCCAACCACAACGAGCGCGAGCGGTCGCTGCACCTGCGCTCCGATCGCAGTCGACATCGCAGCGGGAAGCAATCCTAGGCACGCCGCGAGGCAGGTCATCAAGACTGGCCTCAGTCGAATCTCGGCCGCCTTCACGAGCGCCTCGGCGCGAGGGATGCCGTGAGATACCAGCTCATGAAAATAGGAAAGGACGATCACGCCTTCCATTGCGGCAATACCGAACAGAGCGATGAAGCCGATCGCGGCCGAGACGCTGAACGGAGTGCCAGTGATCGCCAGCGCAAATACGCCGCCGATCATCGTCATCGGCAACACGCTGGCAACCAGCAGCGTCTCGGTAATCGAAGAGAAATGGAGGAAAAGAAGGAGCCCGATCAAGGCCAGCGTGACGGGGACAATCACCTTCAAGCGATCAAGCGCGTCCTTCAGATCACCGAACTCGCCCACCCATTCCAAATGTTGCCCGCTCGCTAACTTAACCTTTTGGGCGACGGCGCGCTGTGCGTCGGCAACGGCGCCACCAAGGTCGCGCCCGCGAACGCTGAACTTGATGGGGATATAGCGGCTTTGCTGCTCGCGGTAGATGAACGACGCCCCGGTGACGAGACGCACATTGGCGAGATCGGAGAGCGGAACTTGCGTCGTACCGCCGGCGGGGTTTTGGACACCCACCGGTATGGACCGAATATCCTCGAGCGTAGAACGTTGGCCTGCGAGCAGGCGAACCATGATTGGGAAGTTGCGATCGCTGCCAACCTCATAGAGATTCCCCGCGGGTTGGCCGCCGATGGCGGCTTGCACGACATTATTCACGTCGCCTGGAGCCAAACCATAACGGGCGGCTTTTTCGCGATCGACGTCGATGCGAACAGTCGGCTGACCGAGCGAGTTGAAGATCGACAGATCCGCGATGCCGGGGACTGTCGCCATCGCATGTTTGATCGCCTCAGCGCTTTTCTGCAGCGAGACGAGATCATCGCCGTAAAGCTTGACCGAGTTCTCCCCCTTTACGCCAGACGCGGCCTCCTCGACATTATCCTCGATATATTGCGAGAAATTGAAGTCCGTTCCCGCGAAATTGTCGGTGAGGCGCCGGTTCATGTCATCGGTGAGTTGCTCCTTCGTCACGCCGCTTGGCCATTGGCCGCGCGGCTTCAAGGGCACGAAAAACTCGGTGTTGAAGAAGCCAGTCGCGTCGGTGCCGTCATCGGGGCGGCCGTGCTGCGAAATGACGGTGGCGACCTCGGGATAGCTTGCCAGGATACGCCGAATTTTGTTGACGTAGGCGTCGCCGGCTTCGAGCGACACGGCCTGTGGCATCGTCGCGCGAATCCACAAATTGCCTTCCTCGAGATGGGGGAGGAACTCAAGACCAAGCCCGCGCGCGACGAGAGCGGAAATCAGAAATAGAATGATCGCCAGACCAAGTGTGACATTGCGAAAGCGAAGCGCGCGCTCGAGCATCGGCGAGTAGATGCTCCGGATCCAGCGTACGATGGCAGTTTCGCGCTCTTCAATGTCCAGCCCGAGGAGGATCGCCGAGAGGGCGGGGGAGACCGTGAACGTCGCAATGAGGCCTCCGGTGATTGCGTATGCGTAGGTTCTCGCCATGGGCCCGAAGATATGGCCTTCGATTCCCGTCAATGTGAAAAGTGGTAGAAACGACAGGATGATGATCGCTGCCGAGAAGAAGATCGCCTGATTAACCTCCGCGCTTGCCTCGGAAATAATCGCAATCTTGCGCGCAACCAGCTTTTCACCGCCCAGCTGCGAGCGCGGCGATTCTGACATGTGTCTGAAGATGTTTTCGACCATGATAACGGTCGCATCAACGATTAAGCCGAAATCGATCGCTCCGACCGATAGCAGGTTCGCGGACTCTCCGCGGGCGACCAGAATTATGACGGCGGTGAATAAGGCGAATGGAATCGTCGCCGAGACGATGATCGCACTTCTCAGATTACCCAGAAAAACCCACTGGATGAGGAATATCAGTGCGACGCCGAAAAGGAGATTGTGAAGCACGGTGTGGGTCGTGATCGAGATCAGCTCGCTGCGGTCATAGATGCGCTCAATGCTTACGCCGGGCGGAAGCAGTCCGGAGCCGTTGATCCTTTGAACCTCCGCCTCGACCGCGGCGATCGTTGGGGAGCTTTTTTCGCCGCGGTGCATGAGAACGATGCCCTCGACGACATCATCATCGCCATCCTGGCCGGCGATGCCCAGCCGCGGCATGTGGCCGACCTCAACCGTTGCAACGTCTCTGATGAACACCGGAGACCCGTTCACCGTTTTGAGGAACGTGTCGCGGATTTGGTCTGGTGATTGGATCAGGCCGACGCCGCGTACGATGGCAGCCTTGGGACCAAGATCAACGGTCTGGCCACCGACATTGATGTTCGCGTTGCCCAGTGCCTGTAGAACCTGGGCCAATGTGAGGCCGTTCGCGATCAACGCTTGCTTGTCGACCGCTACGTCGTAGGTCTTGGTTTTGCCACCCCATCCTGAGACATCGATAACGCCCGGCACCGCCTTGAAGCGGCGCTCCAGCATCCAGTCTTCTATTGTCTTGAGGTCAGTGACCGAATATCCAGGGGGGCCAATAATACGATAGCGATAGATCTCGCCTATTGGGCTTTCAGGCGACAATTGCGGCTGTGCACCGCCCGGAAGCGGTGATAGCTGACTTAGGCGATTTATAACCCGCTGCTCGGCCTCGTCGTAGCTGAAATCATAGGTAAACTGCACCTTGACATCTGAAAGCCCAAATAGAGATATCGTTCGGACGGCCTTAACGTGCGGGATGCCGGCTAGCTGAATCTCGATCGGGATCGTTATATTCCGCTCTATTTCCTCTGCCGACTGTCCGGGATACTGGGTTATGACATCGACCAGCGGAGGGACGGGATCTGGGTATGCCTCGATGTTAAGACGCAGGAAGGCAGCGATACCCGTAATGAACACGAGCGCAAGCAACAGCACGATGATCCAGCGCCGCAAGAGCGCAAATCGGACGATCGCTCCCATCGTTAGCTCGCGTCATTGGCACGGTCGATAAAGACCGAACCGGACGTCACCACCGTCTCGCCAGCCGATAAACCCTGCGTCACGATTGCCGAGCCGCGCTGGCTATTGCTCACGCGGATTGGCCGCAACGACAGGCTGCGACGCTCGGGGTGCGCGATCCAAACATGGGCGTCGTCGCCTTCGAACAACACCGCTTGCGTAGGGACCTCGATCACCTCGAGCAGCTCTCCGTTCGATAGCTGCGCCGAGGCGAACATATTGGGGCGTAACGCGCCATCTCGATTGGCAATCCGCGCGCGTACTGCGATGCGGCGGGTGTTGGGATCGACCGATGGGGAGACAAAGAACACACGGCCGTCGAAGCTCCGGTCCGGATAAGCCGGCACCTCAATCCTGAGCATAACACCCCTTTTGAGCGCTCCGGCGTCGGCCTCCCGCACATTTGCCACCAGCCAAACATGCGAGAGATCACTGATCGTAAAAAGCGGGCTGTTCGCGCCTGAGGCTGCGCTCTCGACATATTGACCGACCCCGGCTTGCCGGGCTGTAACGGTGCCATCGATTGGGCTTCGGACGATGGCCTCGTTGCGGCGGCCGGCGGCGACTTTGCCCGCGTCGAGACCGAGGAGGGCAACCCGGCCCTGCGCCGCCGTGACCTGTGCCTCGGCGCCGGTTGCGTTGGAGCGAGCAGCCGCGAGATCTGATTGCGCCTGCTCGACATCGCGGGCCGCCGAACCCTGGATGGCGAAGAGCTTCTGCTGACGATCGGCGTTTGCTTGTGCAACGGCCAAAGCCTTGCGGGCACTGGCGAGATTGGCTTCGGCGCTATCGATGTCACTCCGCCCTTGCACGACTTCGGATGCGGCGACAGCGTAGATAGGCTGTCCTTTACGCACCACATCGCCTGGGCTTACAAAAATCCTGGAAATGCGCCCGGTAAAGGGCGAGAAAAGCTGCGTCGTATGATCATCGTCAGTCGCTATTTGACCGTCGGTGATGATGGCCGGACCAAAAGGCGCCTGCCGCGCTTTCGTGAACTGTAGATTAGTCCATTGTTCGGCCGCGGGCTGAAATTCACCCGGCGGCAGCGCCACCTTGGCTGGCGGAGGCGGGCTATGGCCGAACGAGCAACCGCCAAGGGCGACCGCGAGAGTGATGGTGATCGGCATGACGCCGGTTCGCCAGGGCGACATATTACAACACGCCCTATTTCGCGAGCAAACGCGCAAGGCGCCGCTTGCCCACGACTTCGACGACACCTTTGCGGTGTCGCAAGGCGTCTATGAGATCCGGCTCGAGGAGGCCGGCGCGATCAGCGAGCTGGGGCAGCAAGAAATCGGGCGTTTCGTTCATCTCTACGATCACGGCGCCTTGCGCGCTGATACCGATATCCCACCCGATAAGCGGAACGTGGCGCATCACCTCAGCACCAGCGACACCGAGGTTCACGATATCCGTCCATAGGGGGATGCGAACGCCCGGAATGGGAACCCCCGTATCGGGATGATATTCGGTTGTCTGCAGATCGAAGCCCAAACCGGTGGTTGCAGCAACGAGCGCGCCGCTTGCCATATCGATTTGCGCCAGAAGATTGCCGGGGCACCAATAATTGTCCGCCGCGTTCTCCGCGGCGTTAAGCTTCATGCAGGCCCGCAAAACGCGCGCGCCGTCACCCATATTAAGCGTAAGCAATCGTACGGTCGCAAGGTGTCCCGCCGAAAGCGGCGCGATATCGGGGTGCGGAGAGAGTCTTGGCTGGAAGATAAACTCTTCGAATTCTTTTGCTATCTGATTTGCGAGGGTCTCGACGGAAATTCGGCCGCCGGTCGAGATGGCGATGCTTTGCTTGTCTCCGGAGAGCTTTTCGAGCGCCACGGCGCCCAGGCTTTGCAGCCCATCGATCGGTTTTCCGAACAGCGGATAACGGGCTTCATTGCGAAGAAAGGAAACGAGGTCTGCCTCATCGGCTAAAACGTGGCCTGAAAGCCGGGCAGCGGCGCCGCGTTGCCAGAGCGCGATCGTCGGCACGACAGGCAGGCCGTAGGCTCCTAGGTAAGCTGCAGCAGCCACTTTGTTACGGAGGACGGCCACCCACTCGCGATCATCGTTCAAAAGATCTGCGATGAGGCGGTTTTGCTTTTCGCCGACGACCTCGTTTCGATCCTTTTCCTGCCACAAATCTCGGTCAAAGAGCCGCAGTCTGATGTAGTCGGTAAGCTGGATGCGGCCAGGACCTCGAGCGAGTCTGATGAGATCCAGCATCACCTCCAACGGTGATGCGCTGGTCTCGCTCTGTATCCGGCGAACGGCGCCCGCCTTGTCGAGCACGGGTCCCGCAGGGCGCTCGGCCACAATGAAAGGATCGCTAGGAGTCACGGACACGGTTTCTCGCGATGGCTAATTGGCGACAATAAAAAAGATGATCATGTATACTGCTCTTAAGCAGATACTGTCGATCCTCTCAAAGCTTAAAGTTTAGCCAGTAACCAACTCCTAGCTTGTTCATAACGAGACCTGGTGCTTTTGGTCTGCGCTCCAGCTTAAGGCGAAGGTGGTGGACAGACGTGTGCAGATATCTGACATTTGGTTTATTCTGCAGCGGCCATACCCGACCCATGATTGTGTAATGCGTAACCACGCGGCCGCGGGCGGATGCCAATAAAGAGAGTATTTCGAACTCTTTGCGTGTTAATGATATGAGCCGACCGTGCCGCCGAACGTGGCGCCTTGCCAGGTCAATATCTACGTCTCCGACTTTGATGGTCGTATCTTTGCTGGTCTCGGCATGGCGATGACGCAACGCCGCCCTGACGCGTGCGAGAACCTCGGTCACGTCGAACGGCTTGACGATATAGTCGCTTGCGCCAAGATCCAGCGCCGCAATTTTCATGTCGCTGGCGTTTCGCGCTGATAGTATGAGGATCGAACCCCGGGTCCGTTGCCTTATGAGCTGAACAAGCTCCAGACCATCCCGATCGGGAAGCCCAAGGTCCGTAGCAGCCCATCGTTCTGAAGCGCCGTCCGCTGTTCACGTCGAGCTCAGCGCCATTTTTGTGTCGTTGGAATTGAGCCGCTCGAAGTGGCTTGTGACCACACTATCTCCGGGACGCGGCGAGAGGCTGTCGAAGTTCACGATCCCCGGTGGCGACGTCGCGGCTTTGCTTGCGCGTTTCGCCGAGCTTAAGCGCAAGGCGGAGGCACGCACCGGTCGGCAGTTCCCGCTAGTGGTCATCCAGGAGGCGGGGCTCGACAGCTTTTGGATCCACCGTGCGCTTGATAACGAGGGCATTGAAAGCCTTGTCGTCGACCCCGCTTCAATCGCGGTCTCGCGTCGCCGGCGCCGAGTCAAGACAGATCGGGTCGATGGAGAGATGTTGGTCCGGACCTTGCTTGCCTATAAGCGTGGCGAACCACGAGTCTGCGCGATGGTGCGCGCGCCGACGTGGCAGGAAGAAGACCGTCGTCGCATTGCGCGCGAGCGCAGAGCGTTGACGACCGAGCGGACACGGCACAACAATAGGATCAAAGGACTGCTCTTCGGACAAGGCATCACTGACTATGAACCTTGCCGACGCGATCGGCGCGACCGGCTGGGATCGCTGAGGACCGGAGACGGGCGGCCGCTGCCGGCCCAGCTGAAGGCGGAGATCAACCGAGAGCTTGATCGCCTCGAACTGGTGATGGTGCAGATCAAGGCCTGCGAGGAGACGCGGGATGCCGCGCTGGCATCAGCGCCATCCGCCGCTTCGGCCTCAGCACACCAAGCGCCACCATCGGTTCCGGCCATGCTGCTCGGGCTGAAAGGCATTGGCGCGGAAACCGCCTCAGTGCTCTGGCTCGAGGGATTATCCCGCCCCTTTGCCAATCGCCGGCAAGTCGCAGCCTATGCCGGCCTCGCGCCTTCGCATTGGCAAAGCGGCAAGATCGACCACGACCAGGGCGTGTCAAAAGCTGGCAATCCACGACTGCGCACCGCGCTTATTCAGCTGGCGTGGCTGTGGGCGCGGCACCAGCCGGACTCGGCGTTAACCCTTTGGTTCAAGACCCGGGTTGCGCAGAACAACGGGCGGCTCAAGAAGACGACCATTGTCGCGCTTGCCCGCAAGCTGCTGGTAGCGCTGTCGTCTAATCGGTCAAGCCGTTTGCCAGGATGCTCATACTCGATCTGCTTTGCGCATCGTTGTCGTCTTCGAGGTCGGCACGAGCGTGCAGCCTCAGCATGGCGCCAGATCGCCGGCCTCTCGATGTGATTCCCGTGTTCCAGATGGTCACGAAGCGGGTCACGAGATGACCGTGGCCGCACCCTGGCGGGGCGGCAGCTCTTGAAGACAGGGTGTCAGGCCATGGTGTTCGCCTCCCGCTCGAAGCTGCGCCCATCGAGCCACATCCGGTGCAGGATGACCGCCAGTTTGCGGGCGAGAGCAACGCGCGCCTTCCAGAAGCCCGATCTCCGGCCGACCGCCGCACCCCAGTCCTTCAGCGCTAGCGGCTGCGAGGTCCGCGACAGCATGACGTTGGCCGCTTCGAACAAGAGCTTGCGGGTGAGGCGATCCCCGCATTTCGAGATCCGGCCGTTGATGTCGACCTCGCCCGACTGGTAGCGGCGCGGGGTCAAGCCGAGATAGGCGCCGACATCCTGCGAGCGTCGGAAGCGATGAGGATCCTCGATGGTGGTCATGAAGCTGACGGCGGTCAGCGGACCGACCCCGGGCATCGTCATCAGCAAACGGCAGACGCCGCTTTGCCGCGCGACCCGGCCAAGTTGCCTGGCGATGTCACGCTGGCGTTCGCGCAGCGTCCCCAGCATCGTCAGCAGGCTCTCGAACAGGGCGGCGACGACTGGATCGTCCGGCAGCGTCGAGCGGACCCGGCGCTCGAACGTGCCGCCCTTGCCGGGGCCGACCAGGATGCCGAAGGTCTTCGCCAACCCGCGTATCTTGTTGATGAGCGCGGTGCTCATGCCGACGAGCTGGTCACGCGTGATCAGCAGGGCGCGCAGCCGATGCGTCGCCATGGAACGCACCGCCACCGGGCGGTACCAGCCCGAACGGACCAGCCGCGCCAGACCGAAGGCATCGTTGCGGTCGGTTTTGTTCATCTGCAGCTTCAAGGCGGCGGCGGCATGCCTGGCGTGAAGGCATACGACCGGCAGCCCATGCCCCGCCAGCGCATGCCACAGCCACACCGTCATCGGCCCCGTCTCGATGCCGACCTTCACGGCGCCAGCTGCCTTCCGCGCCAGCACGTCGGCGATGACGTCCGGGTCCGTTCGCGACTTGCCTTCCCAGACGCGGGCCCCTGCCTCGTCCACGACGCAGATCGCGGTCTCCTTCGTCGATACATCCAGCCCAACATAGCAGGTCATCTTCGTCCTCCTCTCAAGGGGACGACAGGCTATCCCGGAAGTACCGCTCCCGATTACGCCATGTGGTTCACCGACCAGCCCGCCGCGTGCAGCAACGCCGTCACACGACGATAGCCATATCGCCCATATTGCTTGGCCAAGGCGATGATGTCCTCGGTCAGCGCCTCTTA
>Ga0213875_10002732_pt1 | contig 10409 bp, 8 predicted proteins | sample BarmaccomBMRX_R8_FD_160105 | JGI IMG/M metagenome (GOLD analysis project Ga0213875, IMG submission 160105) | Root-associated microbial communities from Barbacenia macrantha in rupestrian grasslands, the National Park of Serra do Cipo, Brazil - RX_R8 | ecosystem: Host-associated > Plants > Roots... | reverse complement strand
CGAGAAAGTCTGACATGATCAACGCCGACGAGATCGCCGGAATCATCAAACAGCGCATCGCCACGTACGCCACGGGGACGAACGAAGCCGAAGTCGGCACCGTCATCGAGGTGGGCGACAACATCGCGCGCATCTACGGCCTCGACAACGCGCAGGCATCGGAGCTCGTCGAGTTCCCGAACGGCCTCAACGGCATCGTGCTCAACCTCGAAGAGGACAGCGTCGGCGTCGCGATCATGGGCCCCGACACCGACATCAAGGAAGGCGACAAGGTCCGGCGCACGGGCCGCATCGCGTCGGTGCCGGTCGGCGAGGCGATGCTCGGGCGCGTCGTCAACCCGCTGGGGCAGCCGGTGGACGGCAAGGGCGAGATCACGGCCGTCGAGTACCGCACGATCGAGAACACCGCGCCGACCGTCATCGAACGGCAGTCGGTGAAGCAGCCGCTGCAAACGGGCATCCGCGCGATCGACGCGCTCGTGCCGATCGGGCGCGGTCAGCGCGAGCTGATCATCGGCGACCGCGGCACCGGCAAGACGGCGATCGCGATCGACACGATCATCAATCAAAAGGGCCAGAACGTCATCTGCATCTACGTCGCGATCGGGCAGAAGAACTCGACCGTCGCGTCGCTGCAGCAGACGCTCGAGCGCCACGGCGCGATGGAGTACACGAGCATCGTCACGGTGTCGGCCGCCGAGCCGGCCTCGCTGAAGTGGATCGCGCCGTTCGCCGGATGCGCGATGGCCGAGTACTTCATGTACCAGGGCAAGGACGTGCTGGTGATCTACGACGACCTCACGCGCCACGCGCAGGCGTACCGCGAGGTCTCGCTGCTGCTGCGCCGTCCGCCGGGACGCGAAGCCTATCCGGGCGACATCTTCTTTCTGCACTCGCGCCTGTTGGAGCGCGCCGCGAAGCTGTCCGACGAGAAGGGCGGCGGTTCGATCACCGCGCTGCCGATCATCGAGACGCAGGCGGGCGACGTGTCGGCATACATTCCGACGAACGTCATCTCGATCACTGACGGCCAGATCTACCTGCAGAACGGCCTGTTCTTCCAGGGCATCCGGCCGGCCGTCGACGTCGGCATCTCGGTGTCGCGCGTCGGTTCGGCCGCGCAGACGAAGGCGATGAAGTCGGTCGCGGGCCGTCTCAAGCTCGATCTCGCGCAGTACCGCGAGCTCGCCGCGTTCGCGAAGCTCGCATCCGACCTCGACAAGGCGACGCAGCAGCAATTGAATCGCGGCGACAAGATGACGCAAGTCCTCGTGCAGCCGCAGCTCGCGCCGCAGCCGATGGAAGACCAGGTCGTCGTGATCTTCGCGGCGACGCGCGGCTACCTCGACAACGTTCCGACGGACCGCGCCGGCGAATGGGTGCGGCGCTTCGTCGACTTCCTGCACGAGAAGCACCCGCAGGTCACCGACACGATCCGCACGACCAGCGCGCTCTCCGGCGACGTGGAGCCGCAGCTGATCGCGGCGATCGAGGACTTCAACAAGGGCTTCTAGGGAGCACCATGCCCAGCGTACGCGATCTTCGCGACCGCATCCGGTCGCTGAAGAACACCCAGCAGATCACGAAGGCGATGAAGCAGGTCGCCGCGGCGAAGATTCGTCGCGCGGAGGCATTGCAGAAGCAGTCGCGGCCGTACGCGGACGCGATCGGCGCGATGCTGCGCGACCTCATCGCGAACGTCGGCGCGGTCGACCATCCCTTCATGAAGCCCGGCGCCGCGAACGCGCCCGGCGGCGTGATCCTGATGACGGCCGACAAAGGCCTCGCCGGATCGTTCAACGCGAACCTGATCCGCTCGGCCGAGTCGCACGCGCGCGAGAATTCGAACCTCGCGTGGTACGCGGTGGGGATCAAGTCGCGCAACGCGCTGCGGCGCCAGCGCGGCGAGACGCTGCAGTTCTGGCCGCTCGCGCAGGGCGACATGTACGCGAACGCCGTCGAGCTCGCGAACCGCGTGAGCGACGATTTCATCGCCGGGCGCATCGGCTCGCTCACGCTGGTCTCGCCGAAGCTCGTCAACATGATGACGCAGCGGCCCGAGGTTCGGCAACTGCTGCCGATCGCACCGGAGCGCGACGCCGAGAAGGCGGCCGGCGCCGTCGAGTTCGAGCCGTCGCCCGAGTTCGTGCTCGGCCGGCTGCTGCCGAAGTACCTCGAGTTCACGCTCTATTCGGCGATGCTCGAGACGAACGCATCGTTCTACGCGGCCCAGCTCGTCGCGATGAACAACGCCACCGACAACGCCAAGAAGCTGATCGACCAGAATACGGTCGAGATGAACAAAGCACGCCAGGCGGCGATCACCAAGGAAATCTTGGAGATCGTCGGCGGCGCCGAAGCCCTCGTGAGTTGAGCTGCGGCTCAACTCTTCGCGTTCGGTCCTTCGGACCGAGCCGCACCGGACAAACGCAACCAGAAGGACAAATACCGTGACCGCCACCGCCAACCAGACCACCCTCGCGACCGGCAAGGTCGTCCAAGTCCTCGGCAACGTCGTCGACGTCGAGTTTCCGGCGGAGTCGCTGCCGAAGATCAACGACGCGCTGACGGTGCACATCGGCGGCGGCGGCAGCGTCGGGTCGAACGGCGCGGGCGCGCACGTCGGCGACGGCGTGAAGCTGTCCGGCACGGCGATGGCCGAGCGCGACCTCGTCCTCGAAGTGCAGGGCGAGCTCGGCAACAATCAGGTGCGCTGCCTCGGCATGGGGTCGACCGACGGCCTCGTACGCGGCGCGGTCGTGTCGAACACGGGCGACTCGATCAAAGTGCCCGTCGGCGAAGCGACGCTCGGACGCATCTTCAACGTGCTCGGCAAGGCGATCGACTCGCCGGATCCCGTCGACGCCGCGGCGCTGTGGCCGATCCACCGCGAAGCGCCGACGTTCGCGCAGCAAGATCCGACGCCGAAGATCTTCGAGACCGGGATCAAGGTCGTCGACCTGATGGCGCCCTACACGCGCGGCGGCAAGGTGGGACTCTTCGGCGGCGCCGGCGTCGGCAAGACGGTGCTCATCCAGGAGCTGATCCGCAACATCGCGTCGGTGCACAAGGGCTTCTCGGTGTTCACCGGCGTCGGCGAGCGCACGCGCGAGGGCAACGACCTCTGGGTCGAGATGAAAGATTCCGGCGTCATCGCGCAGACGACGCTCGTCTTCGGCCAGATGGACGAGCCGCCGGGCGTGCGATTCCGCATCGCGCAGACCGGCGTGACGATGGCCGAGTACTTCCGCGACGAGAAGAACGCGGACGTGCTGCTGTTCATGGACAACATCTTACGCTTCATGCAGGCCGGCTCGGAAGTGTCGGCGCTGCTCGGGCGCATGCCGTCCGCCGTCGGCTACCAGCCGTCGCTCGCGACGGAGATGGGGCAAATCGAAGAGCGCATCACGACGACGAAGAACGGTTCGATCACGTCCGTGCAAGCCGTCTACGTGCCCGCCGACGACTACACGGACCCGGCCGTCGCCACGACGTTCGCGCACCTCGACGCGACGACCGCGCTGTCGCGCCCGATCTCCGAGCTCGGCATCTATCCGGCAGTCGATCCGCTCGCGTCGTCGTCGCGCATCCTCGATCCCGCGATCGTCGGCGAGGAGCACTACACGGTCGCGCGCGGCGTGCAGGAGACGCTGCAGCGCTACCGCGACCTGCAGGACATCATCGCGATCCTCGGCGTCGAAGAGCTCTCCGACGAAGACAAGGTCACCGTCGGTCGCGCGCGCCGCATGCAGCGTCTGTTCTCGCAGCCGTTCTTCGTCGCCGAGCAGTTCACGGGACGCAGCGGCAAGTACGTGAAGATCGAAGAGACCGTCGCGTCGTTCAAGGAGATCCTCGACGGCAAGGTCGACGACATCCCCGAGCAGGCGTTCCTGTACGTCGGCGGCATCGACGAGGTGAAGGAAGCCGCGCGCGCGATGGGCTGGAATGGCTAACGCCGTTCCGTTTCAGTTGATCACGCCGCTCGCCGTGAAGTTCGACGGCGAGGCGGAGCTCGTCATCGCCGTCGGCACGGAAGGCGAAGTCGGCATCCTGCCGTCGCACGCGCCGTATCTCACGGCGCTGCGCCCGGGCGTGCTGCGCGCAAACGTGCGCGACGAGTCCGGCGCGACGCGGCGCCTCGAGCTCGCGTGCAGCGAAGGCTTCATGCAGGCGCTGCCCGGGAAGGTCACGGTGCTCGCCGACGCCGCGCTTGAACGCGACGAAGTCGACATCGGCCAAGCGCGTGAGGATCTCGCCGCGGCGCAGGAAGAGCAACGCGCGGCGGGCGGCGATACCGCCGCGGTGCGTCGCGCGATGACGAAGATCGACTTCGCGAACGCGCGTCTCCACGTCGCGGGCGTCGACTGACCCTTCTCGTCCGCCCGCGGGCGTGGTGGTTCAACAAGGTGCCGCTCACGGTCACCTTCGGGCTGCTGCTCGTGGACGGACGCGCGCTGTCGTGGAGCGTCGTCGCGGCGCTCGCGCTGCTGGTGCTCTCGGTGTGCGCGGCGGCGAACTACGGGTACGCGATCAACGAGCTGTTCGACGTCGACGAGGACGCGCGTGCCGGACGCGTGAACGCGGCGGCGGCGATCGGCGTCGCCCGCGTGCGCGGAAGCGCGTTCGTCTCAGCCGTCGTCGCGCTGCTCGCGGCGACGGCCGCCGGCGGCCTGGCGGCACTCGCGCTCACCGTGCTCGAGCTGTGCCAGCCGCTCGTGTATTCGGTACCTCCGCTGCGGCTGAAGGAACGTGGGTGGCTCGCGGTCGCGTCCGATGCGCTCGCCGCGCACGTCTACCCCGCCGCGCTGGCGTTGCTCGCCGTCGCGCATTGGCATGTCCGCCCCGTTCCGCTATCGCTCGCCGTCTCCGCCGTCGTGTGGTCGGCCGCGGCCGGGACGCGGGGCATCCTGTCGCACCTTCTGTCGACGGCCGAGCGCGACCGCATCGCGGGATTGCAGACTATCGTTCACGTGCGCGGCTCGCCTGGACTCGAGCGCGCACTGCGGCTCGGCCTCGTACCGCTGGAACTCGCCGCGTTCGTCGTCATGCTGCTGTCGTGCGACGGCGCCTTCGCTCTGTGGATCCTCGTTGCGCTGTGGGCGGTGTACGAGATGGCGCGCGGCGTCCGTGGATTCACGAGCGTGGTGCTGCGCGCGGAGGGCCGACGCTACCTACCGTTCTCGGAAGAACGGTTCTACAAGGCGTGGGGACCGCTCGCGCTCGCGATCGACGCGGCGCGTGTCGATCCGTTCTACCTCGCCCTCGTGCCGGTGTACGCCGTCCTCTTCCGGCCGTTGCTCGTCGATGAGCTGTGGCGCGTGCGGGCGCTCATCGAATCGGTGCGTGCGCGGTGAGCCACGGCAGCGGATGCGCATTCCAGTGCAGAATCCGGACGTCCGGAAGCGCTGCACGTGCGCGTTCCAGCAACCCGTCGTCCCAGCGCATCAGCTCGTGCGATACGTGTGCGTTGCTCACGCAGAAGTTCCAAACCGGTGAGGAAAGTACGCGGTGCTCCAGTCCCGTCGACTGAATGGCCCAGATCAGCGCGCCCTGATCGTGCCAAGCGATTGCCGACATCACGTCGGGATCGTGCGCGGCCGCCGCGACCGGGCGAACGTACGCGTCGAGGACTGCGTCGTCGCGCCCATGCCGCCATCCTGAGACGCCGCCGTTCACGGCGGGAACGTTCCGATCGAACGCCCGCGCGATCGGCAGGAGCTCATAGAGACGTGGCAGGTTCGCCGCCGCGTGGGGCGCGTGGTTTTCGGGCGTGAACACCGGACCGTCGTCGAGCATCGCGAACATCTCGTCGAGTCCGCGCAGGACGAGCACATCGCAGTCGAGCCAGAACACGTCGCGCGCCGGAGCGGCGCGGATCAGCAGCGGACAGATCCACAACGGCCAGATGCGCTTTCGGGGCTTCAGCATCGGCGTCGCCGATCGCGTCGCGGCCATCGTCTCGACGATGAGCGAATCGTCCGGGAGTGGCAGGACGTCGAGCCCCGCCCGCGTTCGCGCGTCGGCGCGCTGGTCGGCGCTGAGACCGGCGTCGTACGCGATGACGCGGCACGGATCGCTGCTGCCTATGGAGGCGTGCAACTGCACCAGCCCGGGATAGTAGTTGGCGTCGCACAGCGTCACGACGGCACGGTCCATCGCGCGACCGTCCTCGCGTCTCACGCGAACGCGGCGCGCATGTGGTCGAACCGCTCCACCGCGCGGCGGTAGAGGTCGAGATCGGCTGCCCGGTGCCGCTCGACCGCCCGCCGAACCTCGGGGGAGATGACGTAGCCGGAGCTGGGTCGCTGCGGGTTGGCGTTCTCGCGCATCGCGCGCTGCGGAATCGGCACCCCGAAAAGCGTTTCGAACAGCGCGAGGCTTTCATCATAGCGCTCGAAGATACCGATCATCGCGAAGTCCTCGAGCGGCACGTCATCGACGTATGCGGACTGGTGGTTCGGATACATCTCGACGAGCTCGGGGACGGACAGGTTGCGCGCTTTCAGCGCCTCGTGCCCCGGGTGTGGCAACGATGCGGACCGCATGCCGAACTCCCACGACGACACCGCGTGCTGGAAGGGGTCGCGGACGAACGTGACGAGCCGCGCGTTCGGAAACAGCGGCAGATACTTTCCTGCCGCGAAGTGTCCGTGGATCGCGTCATAATTCCGTCGGAACGCGACGGGGTCGCCGATCAAGTCGGCGCGATGACGCGCCCGGCGTGCGTCGGCTTCCATTCCGCTCACCTCGACCCAATCACTGTTGTGCCACAAGAGTCGCGGTCCGTAGATCGCTGCGAGGTTCCGGTAGAACGACGTTCCGCCCGCCTTCGGCATGTGCACGGACAGCAAGATGCTCGTCGGCGCAACGGCGTTCATCGCGAGCGCGCGAGCGCTTCCAGGCAGGTCGCGGTCGTCAGCTCCTCGGACCCGAACACGCGGTCGTAATACGCGAACGCGTTCCAGCCGCCGTCGGCGCGCTGTGCAGAGACGATTGCTCCGAGCAGATCGCGCAGATGCTTCGACTGTCTATCGAAGGTGAGGAGCGCGCAGGCGGCCCATGCCGCTTGGAGCGGATTCAGCGCGCCGTCGCGCTTGCTCCGTCGGAGAACGCGCGCGACGACGGCTTCACGCGCGGTCGCAAGTTGCGCTGAGGAACGCGCAGCGCGCGCGACCGCGTGGTACAGTGCGAGCGGGTCCGGGTAGTTGACGAACGGGGGATCGTCGTCGCTCACGACGCGGATCAGCATCTCGGTCGCCGCACGCGTTTCCGCCCGCTCGCCGAGATAGAGGACGACGTTCGCGTTCACGACCGGATCGACTTCGTGCAGGTTGATGTGCGATTCGCGAAACCGCGGGTCTTCGTCCGCGGGAACCGGAACGCCCCGCACGCGACGACGTGCCTGTCGTTCGCCTGCGGCGCGCAAGACCGCGAACGACGGATAGCGCCAGCGGAACCGCGGCGGCTGCAGCCACGTGTAGAAGCATCCCGATGGATCTCGGCTGCCGCGAAAGGCCCACAGATTGTCGGGAATCCGGACGCCCGCTGCGGTGAGCACGTGGCTCACGCATGCCGTGTCGTCCAGATCGGGCGGGTTCAGCGCGTGCCGGTGCTGCCGCGTCGACCAATATCGCCATACGCCGCCGAACTCCATCTCCGCGAGGAGATATGCAATCGCTTTGTCCGTCATGTCCGCGACGGCGGCGCTGCGCTCGAGATATCCGAACGCCGCAAGAACCAATGCTGTACCGAACACGCCGCTGTCTTCGGCCGTCGTCGTGAGCTGCGGATCGGAGCCGATCGCCACGGCGAACTCGCCATGGGGACGCTGCCGCTCGCGAAGGAATCCGACCGCACGATCGATGGAATGCTGGACGGCGCACGCGCCCATCGAACCGATCACGTCGGACAGCTGGACCTGACGGCCGGTGGGATACTTCGCGGCGCTGTCTGCATTGCACGGCGTGTTCGCTCGCTGGGGACGCCTCACCCGGCGGGGTACCGGTGTTGGCACGCGTGCCGAGCGTTTCCGGGCGACGTGCAGTCGCTCGACCGCGCGGCGATGAGGCGGCTCTGCGCGCGCTGGGCCGAACGGAGGCGTCATGCACGCGATCATCGTTGAGCGCACCGGCGACGCGTCGGTGCTCGAGTGGATCGAGCGGCCCGATCCGGCGCCCGGTCCGGGACAGCTCACCATCGACGTGACGCTGAGCGGCGTGAACTTCGCCGACATCATGCGGCGTCGCGGCGGCTATCGCGGTGGACCGCCGCCGTTCACGCCGGGCCTCGACTGCGTCGGGACGGTGCGCGCCGTCGGCGACGGCGTCGCGGAGTTTCGTCCCGGTCAGCGCGTCGCCGCGTTCCCCGACGACGGCGGGTACGCGGAGGTCGCGCTCGCGCGGCCGGTGCTGACGTACGCGCTGCCCGACGCGGTTCCGGACGAGGCGGGCGCGTCGCTGACGATGCTCGTCACCGCGTACAACCTGATGACGATGTGCGCGCGCCTGACCCCCGGCGAGAGCGTGCTGATCCACTCCGCGGCCGGCGGCGTCGGGACGCTCGCGGTGCAAATTGCGAAGGCGCTCGGCGCCGGCACGGTGATCGCGGTCGCCGGTGGAGCGGAGAAGACGCAGACGGCGCGCGATCTCGGGGCGGACGTTGCCGTCGATCACACGCGCGACGATCTCGCCGAGCGCGTGCGCGCGGCGACGGGCGAACGCGGCGTCGACGTCGTGCTGGACGCCGTGGGCGGCGCGACGTTCGATGCGACGCTGCCGCTGCTCGCGGAGTTCGGCCGCTACTGCATCTACGGCCAGGCGTCCGGCGAGCCCGGTATCGCGAAGACGAACGTGCTGCACGCCGGCAACCGCGCCGTCATCGGATACTCGACCGGCGGCTACCGCGCGGCGCGGCCCGAGGCGTTGCGCGCCGGCGTCGAGGGCGCGTTCGCGCTCGTCGCTTCCGGCAACGTGCGCGTCGTCGAAGGCGCGCGCTTCGCGATGCGGGACGCGGCCGAAGCGCACCGGCACGTCGAGTCGCGCGCGAGCCGCGGCAAGGTGTTCCTTACGGTGTGAACGCGCGCAGCAGCGCGGGAACCTCATCGCTCGGGCGCGGGCGGCTGAAGAAGAAGCCTTGTGCCTCCGTGCAGCCTTCGACGTCGAGATGGCGCAGCTGGTCGCGCGTCTCGACACCTTCGGCGACCGTCGCGATGCCGAGCGTCTTTCCGAGCCCGATGACGGCGCGCACGATCGCGCCGGACTCCGTGCTTTCCGACATCTCGGCGACGAACGATCGGTCGATCTTGATGCGGTCGAACGGGAACGAGCGGATGTAGCCGAGCGACGAGTAGCCCGTGCCGAAGTCGTCGAGCGAGATGCCCACGCCGAGCTCGCGCAGCGCGTGCAACGCCGCGCGCGTGCGGTCGTTTTCCTGAAGCAGCACCGACTCGGTGATCTCGAGGTCGAGACGATGCGGTGCCAGCCCGGATGCGGCGAGCGCCTCCGCGACGGTCTCGACGAGCGTGCCGCTCTTGAACTGCACCGGTGAGAGGTTCACGGAGATGCGCACGTCTTTGGGCCACGACGCCGCCTCGCGGCACGCGGAGTGCAGCACCCACGCGCCGAGCTCGACGATCACGCCCGTCTCCTCCGCGGCGGGAATGAATTCGGCGGGGCCGACGAGACCGCGCGTCGCATGCTGCCAGCGCACGAGCGCCTCGAACGCGACGACGCTGTTGTCCTCGACGCGCACGATCGGCTGGTACAGCAGCATGAAGGCGCGGTCGATCAGCGCCTGGCGCAGTTCGACCTCGAGCCCGCGCTTCGCGCGCAGCCGCAAATCCATCTCGGGAACGAAGAGCCGGTACGTGTTGCGGCCTTCCGACTTCGCCCGGTAGAGTGCGACGTCTGCGTTGTTGAGCAGCGCGTCGGCCTTCGTTCCGTCGGCGGGCGTGATCGTGATGCCGACGCTCGCCGTCACCACGAGCCGTTGCCCGTCGATGTCGACAGGTTCCGCGAGCGCTTCGACGATGCGGCGCCCGCACGCCATCGCATCCTCGGCGTTGCGCACGCCGACGTTGAGCACGGCGAACTCGTCGCCGCCGAGCCGCGCGACCGTGTCGCTGGCTCGCACGCACGACAGCAGTCGCGCGGCGACGCTGCGCAGCAGCGCGTCGCCCGCCGCGTGACCGAGCGTGTCGTTGATGCCCTTGAAGTTATCGACGTCCACCGACAGCAGCGCGGCGCAGCCGCCGCGCTGCGCGTCGGCGAGCGCCGTGTCGAGGAGCTGGTGGAACAGCGTGCGGTTCGGCAGGCCCGTGAGCGCGTCGTGCGACGCCATCGCGGCGATCTGCGCTTCCGCCGCCTTGCGGTCGGAGATGTCGCGCACGATCGATACGACGGCGATGTCAT
>Ga0213875_10002731_pt1 | contig 10410 bp, 6 predicted proteins | sample BarmaccomBMRX_R8_FD_160105 | JGI IMG/M metagenome (GOLD analysis project Ga0213875, IMG submission 160105) | Root-associated microbial communities from Barbacenia macrantha in rupestrian grasslands, the National Park of Serra do Cipo, Brazil - RX_R8 | ecosystem: Host-associated > Plants > Roots... | reverse complement strand
GGTCGTTGGTTATGACGCAGTCGCCGGGTTTCCAGGACTCCTTGGGAAAGCGATGCAGAAAATGCTTCAGCGTCCGCGGCAGGATGCCGACGAAGGAGGGAATGCCGGCGGTATTCTCGGCAAGGGAGTCGCCGTTCGCATCCATCAGGCCGGTCGCGAAGTCGTTCGACTCGCGCACGATGGTCGAGAAGGAGGTGCGCAGGAGCGCGGCTGCCGACTCGTCCGCGATCGAGATCAAGCGGCTCCAGAGGATCTCGAGCGAGATCGGGTCGAATTCAGCCGCGCCCGAAGGTTCACGGGACATGGGGGTGCGCGTTTCCTTCCTGCTCGGCAGCGGCGGTTACTAGTATACCATTATCGCTGGTTAGCGCGTCGTCAAGTGGTTATGGCGCGCGCCCGTACCGGGCGAGGTGATACTGCGCTTCTCCAGCCGACTCGGCACGGAACCGCTCGCCTGTCGACCGCGTGGCAGGCAGGACGACGGCTCTTCCCGAAGCGGCATGCTTGACGCAAATTTGCAACCAGTATACTAGAAACCTGCTGAGCAGGAGGCTGCCTTGTTGCGAAATGCGAAACTTTCCTGCCTCGCCTTGCTCATGACGGCAGCCTTCGCTGGAACGGCGCTCGCGGACGGTCCCAGATGCGAGCCTGACAAGGCTGCCACGAAATATCCCGGTTATGCGAACAGGGTGGTGAAGATCGCCGTATCACCGACCCAGGAGCCGTACGCCTACACCGATCCGAAGAACCCGGATCACCTGGCCGGGCTGGAGGTCGAGATGATCGAAGCCGCCATGACGTGTGCGGGCCTGAAATATGAGTTCGTGCGGGGCGCCTGGGCGGGCCTGCTGCAGTCCATGTTCAATGGGGCGTCCGACGTCATGATCGGCAGCGTGACCTACCGAAAGGACCGGGGAGAGAGGGTCGATTTCGTCCTCTATGTCCACTCCGGCCAGACGGCGGTTGTGCAGAAAGGCAATCCCAAGAAGATCATGGACCTGGCCACGCTCTGTGGGACGACCGGGTCGGCCACGGTGGGAGGATCCTCCGCCCTGCTGATCGATGGCGAGAGCAAGACGTGCGTCAGTGAAGGCAAGCCGGCGATCAATTTCCAGCCCGCGACCGATGCGGATTCGGCCTACCGGCAGGTCGTCAATGGCCGGAACGATTTTGCGATGGATGACGCGGGCTCGGCGGCGGCGAGAGTTGCGGCGGACCCCAATCTGCAATGGGCCTTCACGCACAAATCCGAGCTGGAAAGCGGCTTCGTCGTGCCGAAGGGCAATTCCGAGATGCTTCACGCGGTGTCGGAAGGACTGGAGGTCCAGGAGAAGACGGGGGCGCTCGCGGCCTTGATGAAGAAATACGGTCTTGACGAAGCACTTCTGATTCCGATCAAGACCGTCAAGTAAGGTCTACGCCAGCCTCATGGCGGCGTCGGCACGTTATGTCGGATAGCATGCAGGTTGCAGCATGGAGGTGCGTCGCGCCGACGCATCTGGACAGATTCTTCGCTCCCAGAAGCCTCGCCATCGTCGGCGCATCCGATGAAGCGTATTGGTCGCGCAACGCCTACGCCAACCTTCCGGCGATCGGTTTTTCCGGTCGGGTCGTGCCGGTCAATCCCAAGCGCGCGCGGGTCTTCGGCCTCGATTGCATCCCGACGCTGCGGCAGCTCGATTCGCCGGTCGATCTCGCCTACATCGCCGCCCCGCCCGGCGCCATCTCCGCCGTGCTCGAGGATGCCGGCGCGGCTGGTGTCCGCAATGCGGTCATCATCGCCGCCGGCTTCAGCGAGTCGGGCGACGCCGGCCGTCAGCTGCAACGCAGTCTCGTCGATCAGGCGCGGCGTCACGGCATAACGGTGCTGGGCCCGAATTGCCCCGGCTTCCTGAACGTGACCGACAGCGTCGCGGCCTACGGCCAGCAAATTCCGCTCGGCATTCCCCGCGGCGGCGTGGGCGTCGTCCTGCAGAGCGGCGCCCTGACCACGGTCATGCTGAAATTCTCGATCGCCCACGCCATCGGCCTGTCCAAGGTCATCTGCCTGGGCAATGAGGCGATGATCCAGGCCGCGGACGTGCTGGAGTATCTCATCGCCGATCCCGCGACGCGGGTGATCGCCATGTTCCTCGAGCAGATCCGGGAGGGCGGTCGCTTCCTCGCGCTCGCAGACCGCGCGCTGCTGTGCGGCAAGGCCATCGTCGTGCTGAAGGCGGGCCGTACGCCGGCGGGGCAGAAAGCCGCCCTGGCCCATACCGGCGCGGTTGCCGGTGACGAAGCCGTCGTCGATGCCGCCCTGCGGCAGGCCGGGATCGTGCGCGTTCGCAGCCTCGAGGAGCTGCTGATCACCGCCGGTCTCCTGGCGCAAGGCTACTCGCTCGGGGGCGGACGCATGGCGGTGGTCAGCGCCTCGGGCGGTGCCTGCGACATCATCGCCGATCGCGCCTCGGACGAGGGACTGGCCTTGCCCGCCTTCTCGGTCGAGACGAGGGCGGAATTGCAGGCCTATCTTCCGAAATTCGCCACGGTGCAGAACCCGCTCGATACCGCGGCCATCGACACGGTGCGCGAGACCGGAACGGCGGCGGTCCCGATGGATGTCGTGGCCGAGATGGTCAGCCGCGACCCAGGCTTCGATTTCGTCCTCTACATGGGTTTCAACGTCGTGCCGCAAATCGAGCCCGAACCCGGCGAACGGGACAGAAACATCGCGCGGATGGAGCTGGTACGGGACATGCGCTGCCGTGCCCCGCTGCCGGTCGTGCCCATCGGATTGACCTGCCTCGAAGCCGGCCCCTTCGCGAAACGGATCTATGCCGACAATGGCATCTGGATGCTTCCGGGCATCGAATTCGGCCTGACGGCGCTGGGACATGCCGTGCACTGGAATGCGGCACGGCAGGACGCCGAACCCCGGGCGCGCGCAGTCCATTCGCGGCCGAAGCCGTTCGCCGGTGCCGGCAAGCAGGGCACGTGGTCGGAGGCCGAAGGGCGGCGCCTGCTGGAATCGGCCGGCGTACCGCTGGTGCCGGCGACACTGGCCACCAGCGCCAAGGAAGCCGTCGCCGCGGCCGAGCGGTTCGGCTACCCCGTCGTGCTCAAGGTCTGCGCGGCCGAGATCGCGCACAAATCGGATATCGGCGGCGTCAAGCTCAATCTGGGCAGCGCTGCCGAGGTCGGTGAGGCGTACGCCGCTGTTCGGGCGGCGGGGCTGAAGGCGGCCAGGAACGGCATCGAAGGTGTGCTCGTCGTCCCGATGCGGCCGCCCGGCGTGGAGCTTCTGGCCGGCGTCACCGTCGATAGTACCTTCGGGCCGACCCTCGCGGTCGGGCTCGGTGGCATCTGGGTGGAGACCCTCAGGGATGTCAGCCTGGCGGTGCTGCCGGTCAGCCCGCCGATCATCGAGAGGATGTTGGAATCGTTGCGTGCCAAGCCGATCCTGGAGGGCGCTCGCGGCGGTCCCAGGATCGATCTGGCCAGGGCGGCGGATGCGATCTGGCGGTGCAGCCAGGCCGCCTTGTCCCTCGGGGACGATCTGCAGGCGCTCGAAGTAAACCCGCTCTGGTGCCGGAATGATCGGGTCGAGGCGCTCGACGCACTGGTGATCACCGGCCGGTAAGGGGCCGCCGGAATCACGCCGGTTGCCCGGCCCGCCGCCAATACCGGCGTCCAGTGTCGATCGGCTGCCAATCGGCCGGGTCGATCCGGTCCACCTCGCGGCCGAAGGGCAATTCGGGCCGGGGCGGAACGTCCTTCGCCATGAAGGACTCGAAGGCGGCGGCAAGCTGCTCCGGTGTCCAGGCGCTGGTCGAATCCAGGCGAGCGAGAATGCGCGGCTGGTCGACCAGCGTGTAGCCGAATCCATGGGAGTGGAAGACTTGACCGTTCACGCCGCCGGCCCGGTCCGAAGCGAGGAACGACACGAGTGGCGCCACATTGTCCGGATCCTTCGGCGTGCCCTTCGCCGCCTCGCTCGGCCACTTCCCCGTCTTCTCGAAAATCACCCGCGATTCCGGCTTGGAATCGATCATGCGCGTCGTGCCGGTCGGCAGCACGACGTTGCAGGTCACCCCATACTTGGCCATCGCATTGGCGGTGGAATAGCTGAGCCCGATGATGCCCGCTTTCGCTGCCGCATAGTTGGGCTGGCCGGGATCGCCATAGGCTGACCCCGAGGCCAGGGCGATGATGCGACCCGACTTCTGCTGGCGCATGAGCGCGGTCGCCGGTCGGAGCACGTTGAAGAGGCCTTTCAGGTGGACGGCGATGACCGCATCCCACTCCTCCTCCGTCATGTTGAAGATCATGCGGTCGCGCAGCACGCCGGCGGCGTGGACCACGATATCCAGGCGGCCGAACGTGGCGACGGCCTGCTCCACCATGGCGTTGGCCGACGCGTAGTCCGCGACCGAGCCGCCGTTGATGGCGCCATCCGCGCCGAGCGCCTGGACTTCGGCCAGCACCTGTTCGGCCGGGCCCCTGTCCCGCCCCTCGCCGCTGAGGCTCGCGCCGAGATCGTTGATGACGACGCTCGCCCCGCATGCCGCGAGCGACAGGACGATTCCCCTGCCGATGCCGCGGCCGCCGCCGGTGACCAGAGCGGTCTTTCCCTCAAGCAGAGCCATGTCGTGCCTCTTCAGCTGCCCTTTGCCGGTCCCTCAGAGAGCCAGGAAATAGGTATACTGGTCAACCCAAACCTTGCGGCCAGCCGGGCCATAGCCGCGCAGTCCACGAGCGCTTGACTGCCGGGCGATATAGATAAATGGTATCCTATATCGGGCCTGGGGAAGAGGATGGCAGCCAACGCCGGACACCTGGCTCCATCGGCCGATCGGGGCGCCCGATGAGCGGCATCCTCCGCTACGCCCTCAGCTCATTCCTGCTCGAAGGCGCCTGGATCGCCATCCAGATCACCGTCCTCGCCATGATCGCCGGCCTCTTTCTCGGCCTTCTGCTCGCGCTGATGCGGCTGTCGCGCTACAAGCCGGTCAGCAGTGCCGCCTGGGCCTATATCTGGCTGATGCGGGGCACGCCGCTGCTGCTGCAACTCGTGTTCATCTACGATGCCTTGCCGCGGCTCGGCATCCGGTTCGGTTCCATAACCACGGCGGTCATCGGCTTCGCCCTGAACGAGGCGGCTTTTGCGGCGGAGTTCATCCGCGGCGGCATCCTCGCCGTCAACCGCAACCAATCGGTGGCCGCCGCTTCGCTCGGGATGGGGCCGGTTCTGACGCTGCGGCGGATCATCCTGCCGCAGGCGATGCGTGCCATCCTGCCGCAGATCGCCAATGCGACGATCTCGATGCTGAAAGGCACATCGCTCGCCTCCATCATCTTCGTCAACGAGCTGACGTTCCGTGCACAGCAGATCATTGCCACGAACTTCGCGTTCTTCACCGTCTTCATCGCCGCTGCGCTGCTGTATGTGACGATGACGACGGTGGTCGCGCTGCTGCAGCTCCTGCTCGAACGGCGCCTGGATCCGGAGCTGCGGACAATCGGAGGTCGTCGTTCGATGCTGCAGATGTTTCTCGGGATCGACCGGCCCTCGACGGCCCCGGCGGTCGCGATGGCTGCCGGCGTGACGCCGGCGCCGGACCCCCGGGACAGCGAGCCGGTGCCGGCCGCTCCATGGCTCAACCTGGTCCCGGACCCTGAACCCGAAAAGCCGGCCCGCGACGGCCAGCCCTTCGTGGTTTTCACGGATGTGCACAAGACGTACACGTTGCGTGGCGGGCACAGACGGGAGATCCTGCGCGGCGTCGACCTGCAGGTGAAACGCGGCGAGGTCGTCACGATCATGGGGCCGAGCGGCTCCGGCAAGTCGACCTTGCTGCGCCTGGTCAACCATCTCGAACTGCTGGACAGGGGCGAGATCATGGTGGCCGGCGAACTGGTGGGCTACCGGCGGGACAACGGCGTTCTGAAGCCGGTGCGAGATCTCGCCGCCGCCCGGGCCAAGGCGCGGATCGGCATGGTGTTCCAGCACTTCAACCTGTTTGATCACCTCACGGTGCTGGAGAACGTGATGGAGGCGCCGGTGCGGGTCTACGGCGTCGATGCCGCCGTAGCGCGCCAAAGAGGCATGGCCCTGCTCGCCAAGGTCGGCCTGGCGGGCCACGCGGATCACCTGCCCATGCGCCTGTCGGGCGGCCAGCAACAGCGCGTCGCGATTGCCCGGTCCCTGGCAATCGATCCGAGGCTGATGCTGTTCGACGAGCCGACCTCGGCGCTGGACCCGGAACTGGTGGGAGAGGTGCTAGCGGTCATCCGCAAGCTGGCCGAGGGCGGCATGACCATGCTCGTCGTCACCCATGAGGTCCGGTTCGCCCGCGAGGTCGCCGACCGGATCGTCTTCATGGATGAGGGCGTCATCGTGGAGGAGGGTCCGCCCGAAGCCGTACTGGACCAGCCGCGCGAGAGGCGTACGCAACAATTCCTGCGCGTCGTTCAACATCATTAGAGCTCTGCCGCCGCAAGGACTGCCGCCGCATCGCTGCGGTTACCGCTTCAGGGTTTGGCCATGAGGGCGCGGTATTCCATCTGATCACCGTGCATGCGCTGGAACACGGCGTATTTCGCGGCGTGGTAGGCCTGGACCCCCTGCGCCGGCTCGATCACCTCTCCGGCGCGGCTCATCGCCGCCATTGCCTCAGCAATCCCTGGGAAGCAGCCGCCAGCCACTCCGCCCAGGATGGCGGCGCCGAGCAGCACCGCCTCCGGCTCCCGCGGCAGCACCACTCGGCAGCCGGTGGCATCGGCGTGCTCGCGCAGGAAGACCCGGTCCTTCGTGCCGCCGCCGCATGCCATGATGCTGTCGATCATGTAGCCGGCCTGGTTCATGGTCTCGATGATGTGCCGCGTGCCGTAGGCGACGGCCTGCACGGCCGCCAGATAGAGCAGCGCGAGGTCGTCGGCGGTCGCCGAAAGCTTGAGGCCGCTGATCATGCCGCGCAGGGTCGCGTCGGCGCGGGGCGAACGGTTGCCGTGGAAATCCGGCATGACGTGCAGCCCCGCCGTCAGCCGGGCCGGGGCACTATCGGCCGCCAGGGCGTCCAGCCGGTCGGCCAGCAGGGCGAAGACATGGCGGCCGGTCCGGCTGGCCTGCTCTGCGACGGTTGCGTAGGCAGCGTGGGTCTGCACGAGATGGTCGATCAGCGCGCCGGTCGCGGATTGGCCCCCCTCGTTCAGCCACTGGCCCGGCACCATGGCGGAGAAATAGGGCCCCCATACGCCGGGCACGAAGCGCGGCTCGGGCGAGACCGCCATGTGGCAGCTGGACGTGCCGCCCACCAGCGCTATGCGCCGCCGCAGGTCCACCGGGCCGTCCAGCACGGCGCCGATGACGCCGAGGCCCCCGGCATGTGCGTCGATTGCGGAACTGCTGACCGGCGTGCCAGGTGGCAGGCCCAGCTCCACCGCCGCTGCCGACGATAATCCCGCGCCGACGGGCTCCCCCATCGCCAGCACGGTCTGGCCGATCCGCGCGAAGCCTTCATCCGCCAACGCCCCCAGGCCGGCCACCCGGAAAAAGCTTTCGTCCCAGCGTGATTCGTGGCCCAGGTAGGTCCATTTGCACACCGTGGAACACAAGGACCGCGAGAGCGATCCGGTGGCACGCCAGGTCAGGAAATCCGGCAGGTCGAAGAAATGCGCGGCCTGTGCCCAGGCGGCGGGATGCTGCTCCTTCAACCAGAGCAGCTTGGGCGTTTCCATTTCCAGCGAGATGCGGCCGCCGACGTAGCGCAGCACGGGATGGCCCGTGGCGTTGATGCGGTCCGCCTGCTCGCCGGCCCGGTGGTCCAGCCAGACGATCACGTCCTGCTCCGGCGCCCCGGCAGGGACGCCCTGCTCCGGCGCCCCGGCGGGGTCGACGGAAACCGGCCGCCCGGCCACGTCCAGCACCACGAGCGAGCACGTGGCATTGATGCCGATCCCCTTGGTGGCATGTGGGCCGGCGGCCGCCGTCGCCTCGCGCACCGCGGCGCAGACGGCGGCCCAGATCTCGGCGGAGGATTGCTGCGCCAGATCCGGCGACGGGCGCCACAGCCGGATCGGCCGGCTCGCCTGCGCCAGCATGGTGCCGTCCAGGCCGAACACGCCGGCACGGGCGCTGCCGGTGCCGACGTCGATGCCGAGCAGGGCGTCGATCATCCCGCCGGGTTCGCCGCTTCCGCGCCGCAGATTGCGACCTCCAGCCCGAGCGCCGCGGCCAGCGCCGCCTTGGCCGCCATGGCGAGGTCGGCCTCCGCCGCCGAGTTGGCATAGGCGACCTGCACGTGATTGGCCTTGTGACGCGCCATCATCTGGTCGCGCGACACACCGTGCAGCACGGCGTGCATGATCGGCCATTGCGGCGTGGTCGCGGCCCAGCGGCGCTCCGTCTCTGCCTTCGGCAGGTCGGCGACGTGGCCGCGGCCGATGTCCATCTTCAACCGCCTGTCTTCCACGTAGATGCGCGACCAGACGATCTCGCCAGGTTTCGCCACGCCGCGCACTGTCCCACCGCCCAGGCGGAAATACATCGGCGGCTGGCGGAGGCTGTCGGTGCCGCGCCAGCCGCCGCTATGATGCGCCGGCGGCGCCGCCCCGGAGATCTCGAATACCCAGACATAATCCGCGGTGCTGCCACTGTGATCCGCGTCGCCCCAGCGCAGGTCGTGCAACGTGGTCTCCACCGGCTGGCCCAGGGCGCGGTGCAGCCGGTTGGTGAACAGCGCGTCGAGCCCGGCGCACTCGTCCACCTCGTTGAAATGCGGGATCGCGCGCCCGGGGCGGATCACGCCGTCAGGGCCGCTCACCGGGGGACGGTCGTCGTTGTTCAGCAGTCCCTCGGCGAGATCGGAGGCGGGCAGCAGGTCTTTCAGCCCCTGCTGGTACTGGATGCCGATCGTCTCGCAGCCGAACTCTTCAGCCAGGCGGACCGCGGCGATGTAGGTGCGGCACTGGTCGAGCACCTGCGCCTCCGTCAGCTCCGTCGCCGGGTCGCTGCCGAAATGGAAGCGCATGCCGGCCTGCGTCAGCCAGGTGTAGACGCCCCGGGCTTCCGCCTCCGGCACCGCGCGGGCGGCGGCGTACAGGGTCGATTGCGACAGGCGTTCCTTGAACACACCCAACGGCATCAGCAGCTCGTCCGGGATGATGGCATTGAACATGCCCATGCAGCCCTCGTCGAACACGCCCATGATGGATTTGTGGCGACGCAGATCCGCGGCGACCGAATGCGCCAGCTCCCGTGCGCGGGGCGGCGCCGTCGCCGGGTCGAACGGATGGACGTGCGAGAGGTCGTGGGTCACCCGCCCTTCCGCCAGCCATTGCGTCAGCTTGTCGCGGAACGGCGTGTCGGTGAACGTCTCGCTCCAGACCGTGCTGTAGCGCACGCCGGCCTTGGTGAGGGAGCCGTTGAGGTTCAGCATCCCCACGAGCCCAGGCCATTGGCCCGACCAGTTGGCCACGGTGAGGATCGGGCCGCGATGGCTTGTCAGCCCGGCGAGGACATGGTGGGTGTACTGCCAGACCGCCTCGGCCACGATGATCGGCTGCTCCGGATCGAGGGCGGCGAACACCGCCATTCCCTGCTTCTGGCTGGCGATGAAGCCGTGGCCGAGCGCCGGGTCGTAGGGGTGGGCGCGCTGGATTTCGCCGCCGCACGCCCGCAGCGCCGCCGCCAGTTGCTCTTCCATCGCGGCCTGCGCGGGCCAGCACATCGCATTGGCGCTCTGGCGGAGGTCGCCGCTTGCCGCCAGCAGCACCTTTCTCGGCGATGTCACGTCGATTTCCTCTCGGCCGGTTTGCTCGACGGAAGCCTAGGCGGACTAGCAGGGTTCAGCAACGTCGATTGACACACTGACATGTCAGCGATCACTGTCGAACGATGACGCTGCGCGCGCAGGCATACGACGCGTTCACCCGCCACGTGCTGGAGCGGCGCATCGTGGCCGGGCAGTTCGTGACGCAGCGCGATCTGGCGACGCTGGTCGGCTTCCCGCTCGGCGCCATCCGCGAGATGATCCCGCGTCTGGAAGCGGAGGGGCTGGTCAGAGCACTGGCGCAGCGAGGCCTGCAAATCATCGGCGCCGAGCCGCGGCTGATCCACGACGCTTTCAGCCTGCGCGACCTCATCGAGCGGGAAGCCCTGCAGCACTACGTGCAAACCGCGTCGGATGCGGCCATCGCGCAGCAGGTGGCCGCGCTGGAAGAGGTGGAGACGGCCGTGCGCACGAGCGCCGACGCCCCGGCCAAACTAGCACGGGCACAGGCGGTCGACTGGGGCTTCCACGACGCGCTGATCGACAGCATGGGCAACGCGCTGATCAGCAATCTTCATCGGGTCAATGCCATCCGCATCCGGATCATCATGTATGACCGGGTGACGCTGACGCCGGAATCGGTGGCGCTCGCATTACG
>Ga0213875_10002730_pt1 | contig 10414 bp, 10 predicted proteins | sample BarmaccomBMRX_R8_FD_160105 | JGI IMG/M metagenome (GOLD analysis project Ga0213875, IMG submission 160105) | Root-associated microbial communities from Barbacenia macrantha in rupestrian grasslands, the National Park of Serra do Cipo, Brazil - RX_R8 | ecosystem: Host-associated > Plants > Roots... | reverse complement strand
TCGAACCGTTCGTGCGCTACGTCGTCGAACCAGGCGGCGAGTTCTATCGCCTGCTGTTGCGTTACGCGAACCTCTTCAGCGGGATGGTGTCCCAAACCGCGGCGTGCAACGCGAGTCACAGCGTCGACCAGCGGCTGGCGCGCTGGCTGCTGCTGGTGCACGACCGCGTGCACCGCGACGCGTTCCCGCTCACGCACGAGTTCATGGCGCTGATGCTCGGCGTGCGGCGCGCGAGCGTGACGCAGGCGGCAAGCGCCCTCCGAGTCGCCGGAGCGATCGAGTATCGCATCGGGCACGTGCACGTCGTCGACCGGGACGTCCTCGAACAGACGGCGTGCGGCTGCTATGCCGTCATGCGTGATCTCGGGGAACGCATCTTCATCCGCAGCGCCTAGGGGGTCCGGCGCGGTAGGCCGAACTTCACGGATCCCCGTGAGAGAGCGCAACCGCGTGCCGTCTACGCTGAAAACGGCCGAGTTCGAGCGGATGCAGCACAACGTGCAAGATCTGCACGATCGCATCTGCGAGCTGCGCCTGCGCGTCACGGCGACGCACGCCCGCGACGATCGCACCGACGCCGCCGGCGCGGCGGCCGCTGCCGCCGCGGCCGTCGCTCTGACGGAGCGCGAGATCGCGATCCTGCGCATGGTTGCCGACGGCAGCGACAACGCCGAGATCGCTGCGGCGCTCCATTTCGGACTCGGCACGATCAAGCTGCACGTCCGCGAGATCTTGGAGAAGTTCGGCACGTCGACACGCACGGAAGCGGCCGTCCGCGGCGTCCGACAAGGCTTGATCTAACCGCCGGGCGCGCCGCCGTCCGGCCGGACCTCGAGGATGAACCCGCTCACCGACGCTTCGCCGTCGGCGCGGTACGGCCGCGCGCGAACGAGCACCGGAACGTCCTTGCCGTCGCCGTACGCGAGCCGGTACCGGTCGACGAACGCCTCGCCCCGACGGGCGCGGCGGATCGGATCGCGCGGGGTCTCACCGTCGACGGCATCCGCTTCGAACGCGGGGTCGCCGGACGCGAAGTACGTCCGGTAACGCGCGTTCTGATACGCCAGCACGCCGTCCTCGCCGAAGACCGCGATGCCGGCATCCATCGCGTCGAGTGCCTGCTGCAGTCGCGTGCATTCGCGCCACGCCTGCTCGCGCTGCACTTCGCGAACGGTCGCGAGCTCCTGGTACTCGCTGCTGCGCGACTCGAGCTCGTCGTTCGTCGTGTTCAGCTCCTCGACGGTCGCCTGCAGCTCCTCGTTCAGCGTCTCCAGCTCTTCGTTGGTCGCCTGCATCTCCTCGTTGAGCGTCTCGATCTCTTCCGCCGCCGACGTCGCCTCTTCGGCTGCGATGAGCAGATGTTCGTTCGTCGTGCGCAGCTCGACGTTCATCGTGGTCAGCTCGTCGTTCGCGTTCAGCAGGGCGCGCTGGCGTGAGGTGAGATGATCCAGCTTCGCGCTCATCTCGTCGATCTGCATGCGCATCTCGTCGCTGCGGCGCTCGGCGGCGCGGCGGCGCGCGGCTTGCTGCGTGACATCGACGATGATGATCGCGACGCTGTTCACGGTTTCGGTGCCCGCCTGTTGCGCCTGGCACGTGACGAGCACCGATCGCGTCGCGTCGCTCACCGCGTCGACGATCTCGATCTCTTGCGGGCCGTTGCGCGGCTCTCCGCCGAACGCGGAGTCGATCGCGAGGCGCAGCTGCACGCTATCGATGCCGCTCGCGGAGTGCAGCAGGTCCTCGCCGATGCCGATGCCGTGAATGTTGAGCAGCGCGCGCGCGGCTTGGTTGATCGCCGCGATGTCGTATCGGCGGTCGACCACGACGACACCGACCGTCGCGTCGGACAGCGCGCCGGCGAGCGGATCGGACGGCCCGCCGCGCTCGGATGCCGGCCGCGTTCCGTACGGCGGCGTCAGGCGGCCGGTGATCGGGAACGTGCTGAGACTCGACGGCAGCGCGCGTGCGATCGCGCCGCTCGTCTCGCGCGCGATGCCGGCGCGGATGCCGTGCGCCGGCGCGACCGTCTCGCGAATCGACGTCGGTGGAATGAGCACGCGCGGACCGTGCCGCTGGTAGACTTTGAACACCCGGTGCGTCGGGCGGAAGTATTCCGGTAGCGGGCTCGTCGTCTCGGCTTTGCCGAGGACGAGAAAGCCGTCGTTCCGCAGCGAGAACGCGAAGATCTGCAGCGTCCGCTGCTGCAGCTCTTTCGTGAAGTAGATGAGCACGTTCCGGCAGAGGATGACATCGATGCGCGGAAACGGCGCCCGCTGCGCGAGGTCGTGCTGCCCGAACACGGTGAGGTTGCGGACGTGCTTCTTCACCTCGAAGCCTTCGGGACGCTCCGTGAAGTAGCGCTCGACGTACTCGCGCGGGACGCCGTCGAATGCCGCCACCGGGTACACGCCGTGCCGCGCGAACGTCACGGCGTCGTCGTCGAGGTCGGTCGCGAAGATACGCACGTGAAAGTCGCCGATGCGGTCGCCGAGCGCCTCCATCACGAGGATCGCGAGCGAGTACGCCTCTTCGCCGGTCGCGCATCCCGCCGACCACAGGCGCAGCTCGTTCCCGTTGCGGCTCGCGTGCTCGATCACGTTCGGCAGCACGTCGTCGCGGAGGTATTCGAAGAGTGGCGGATCGCGGAAAAATTCGGTCACGTTGATCAGCAGCGTCCTGACGAGCCGCGCGTAGCCTTCCGGGTGCCGGCGAAGGTGTCCGAGGTATTCCGCAAGGCTCCCGAAGCCCCCGCTGGCCATGATGCGCGCGACGCGACGCAAGATGGTCGGCATCTTGTACTCGCGGAAATCGATCCCGGAGCGCTGCCGCAGCTCCCCGAGCAGGACCTGAAGCATCCGGTTCTGCGCGACGCCCGGATCGTCTTCGAACGACAGCAGCTCGTCGAGCGTCGACGGGAGCTCGTCGGTCGGCACGCCGATGTCGCTGGGGTGCGGGGGAACGTTCCACCCGTACACCGCGCGCTGTTCGTGAACGACCATTCCGCCCGAGTCACGGACGGCTGCGACGTCGCGTTCGCTTATCGGCGGATGTTCCTCCGCCAGCACGACCAGGGTCGTGTAACCGTCGAAGGAGCGGAGCGCGCCGCGCACGGTGGCGGAGTCGCACGCGAGCTCGGGCGGCACCGTCGGTGCCGCACCGGCGAAGGCGATCTCGACCCCGAGCTCGGTGACGTAGGCATGACCGCGCAACGCCTCGCACGTGCCGTCGCTCGCGATCGTCACCGGCAGCGCGCCCGACATGCGCAGCTGCGCTGCGACGTCGTCCGGCGCGACGCCGGAACAGGCGACGACCACGCATGCGGGGAACGACTTCTTCAGCGCAGACAGGACGAAGTCGAGGCTCTGGAGCGACTCCGCGGTCACGGCAAAGAGGACGAGCGACGAGGCCTGGTCCGGATGCCGATTCGTCATCGTATTTGCGTGGTACACCTTTGCGAGCGGCGCGCGCGCTCACGCGTGTGGAAAGGGCCCGATGCCGGCAAGGAACGTGGTGGTGATCGGGGCCTCGGCCGGCGGGCTCGAGGGCCTGATGCGGATCGTGCGCGATCTCGACGCGGACCTGCCCGCGGCCGTCTTCGTTGCGATGCACGTTTCGCCGAGCGCGAAAAGCCGTCTGCCGGAGATTTTGCGTCGCATCGCGCCGTATCCTACGCGCGCGGTCGTCGGCAACGACCCGATCGAGGAAGGGTGCTTGTACGTCGCGACGCCCGACCGGCATCTCGTCATCGAGGACGGACGTGTGTTCGCGTCGACGGCGCCGCGCGAAAACCACCATCGGCCGTCGGTGGACGCGCTGTTCCGCAGCGCGGCGATCTCGTACGGCCCGCACACCGTCGGCGTCATCCTTTCCGGAACGCTCGACGACGGCACCGCGGGCTTACGCTGGATCAAGCGCAGCGGCGGTACCGCGCTCGTGCAGGATCCCGCGGAAGCGCTGTTTCGCGGCATGCCCGCGAGCGCGATTGCAAACGTCGACGTCGATCGTGTGCTGCGCGCGGAAGAGATCGCGTCCGGAATCGCCGACGCCGTGACTCGCGGCGGGGAGGGCTCGGTGTCGCAGAACGGTCCCGTGGACGACCAGGGCGCGCCGCGCGACGACGGCGAGCACCATAGCGCATCCGACTTCGTATGTCCCGACTGCGGCGGCACGTTGTTCGAGATCGGCGAAGGCGAGGTGCTGCGCTTCCGTTGCCGCGTGGGTCACGCGTATTCACCCGAAGCGCTGCACGGCGAGCAAGACCGCGCGCTCGAGGAGTCGTTGTGGACCGCGGTGCGATCGCTGGAGGAGCACGCCGATCTTTCGCTGCGGCTCGCCGAATGGGCGCGAGACAGCCAGCTCCGAATCGCCGAAGCGAATTTCCGCAACCGAGCCGAGGACGCGCTGGAGAAGTCCCGGGTCGTGAGGCGAGCGCTGAACGAGCAGTCCGACGTTCCGGCTGAGCCGCAAGACGAATCCGCATAGCGTTCGTGAACGATGATCTGAACGCGCTCGAAGCGCATGCCATCGCGGTGATCCGCGATGCGCATCGGCTGTTTGCCCCCGTCTGCGCTCTCTGGTCGATGGGCAAGGACAGCACCGCGATGCTGTGGCTGATGCGCAAAGCGTTCGTCGGCGAGATCCCGGTACCGGTCGTGCAGCTCGACACCGGCATGGAGCTTCCGGAGGTGTACGCGTTTCGCGACCGGCTCGCGCGCGCGTGGTCGCTGGACCTGCGCGTCGAGGCGTGTCCGCCGGAAGACGCCGCCGATCCGACGCTGCCGCCGCAGTCGCGCGCCGCCGCGCGCAAGACCGAAGGACTGCGCGCGCTGCTCGCGCGCGACGGCTATCGCGCAGCGTTGGTCGGCATCCGTCGCGACGAGCAGGCGACGCGCGCGAAGGAACGCGTCGTAAGCCCGCGTGCGATGGACGGCGCGTGGAGCGTGCGCGAGCAGCCGCCGGAGTTCTGGGGCTACTCGCTGACCGACGTGCCGCACGGCGGCCACGTTCGCGTTCACCCGCTGCTCGCGTGGACGGAGCTGGACGTGTGGCGGTACACGCGGCGCGAGAGCATTCCGATCGTGCCGCTGTACCTCGCGCGCGACGGCCTACGGTATCGCTCGCTCGGCGAGAAGAACATCACGGTTCCGATCGCGAGCGACGCCGCGTCGATCGACGCCGTCATCGCCGAGCTGGAGTCGACGCGCGAGCCCGAGCGCGCCGGCCGCACGATGGACCACGAGAGCGAAGCGTCGTTCGAGCGTCTGCGCAGCGGTGGCTACATGTGAGCGACGCGCGCATCGTCGTCCTGGGCCACGTCGATCACGGCAAGTCGACGCTGATCGGGCGCCTGTTGTACGACACCGGATCGCTGCCGGATGCGCGCGTCGACGACGTCGTCGCGAGCAGCCGCCGCCGCGGCCGCGCGACGGAGTGGTCGTTCGCGCTGGACGCGCTGCAGGACGAACGCGATCAAGCCGTCACGATCGACACCACGCGCGTGTGGTTCCGCATCGGCGATCGCCGCTTCGTCGTGATCGACGCGCCGGGCCACGAGGAGTTTCTCGCGAACGCGATGACCGGCGCGAGCGACGCCGATGCCGCCGTGCTCGTGGTCGATGCGACGCGCGGCGTCGAGGACCAGACGCGGCGGCACGTCGCGCTGCTCAGCCTGCTCGACATCGCGCATACGATCCTCGTCGTCAACAAGATCGACGCCGTCGCCGCGCGGGCGCAGTTCGACGCGACCGTCGATGCGGCGCGTGCCGCGCTCGAAGCCGTCGGCATCGCGGCCGTCGTCGCGGTGCCGGTGTCGGCGCGCGACGGCGACAACATCACCGCGCGCTCGGCGCGCACGCCGTGGTATGCGGGCCCGACGCTGGTCGATGCGCTCTCCGCCGTTCCCGAGCGCACCGAGACGTTGCGCGAACGCCCGCTGCGCATCGCGGTGCAGGACGTGTACCGGCGCGGCGACGAGCGCATCGCCGTCGGCGTCGTGCGCGCCGGCAGCGTCGCCGTCGGCGACGCGGTGCGGGTCCTGCCGTCCGGCAAGGCGGCGCGCGTCGCGGCGTTGCGCGCGTGGCCGCACGACCGCGTGCGCGCGTCCGCCGGCGACGCCGTCGGCGTCGTGTTCGACGCGGCGCTGTACGTCGATCGCGGCGACGTGATCGCCGCTCCGCATGACCCGCCGGTCACCGTGCGGGCGCTGCAGGTGCGCGCGTGCTGGTTCGATCGCGAGCCGCCGCACCTCCAGGAAACCGTGCGTTTACGCGCGGGCACCGCGGACGTCGCCGCGCGCATCGCCGCCGTCCTCGCCGCGGTCGATCCGAGGACGCTGCAGCCGATCGCGCATCTCGCCGCGTCGCGCGGCACGTTCTACACGCTGGCCCTTCGTACCGCGGTGCCGATCGCGCTCGAGGAGGGCGACCGCTGCGCGATCGCGCGCGACGGCGTTCCCATCGCCGCGGCGCACGCGATCAAGCTTGAGCCGGCCGGAGCGAACGTGTTCACGTCCGCGCACCTGGTCGACGCGGCGGCGCGCGCGCAGCGCAACGGCCATCGCGGGATCGTCCTGTGGCTGACGGGTCTTCCGGCCGCGGGAAAGACGACGATCGCGATGCGCGTCGAGCGCGAGCTGTTCCAGCGCGGCTACCAGGTCTATGCGCTGGACGGCGACGCCGTGCGAACGGGCCTCACGAGCGACCTCGACTTCTCGGAAGAAGGGCGCAGCGAGAACATCCGTCGCGTCGCGGAAGTCGGCAAGCTGCTCGCGGACGCGGGGACGATCGTGCTGATCTCGCTGGTGTCGCCGTCGGCACCCGACCGCGCGCGAGCGCGCGCCATCGTCGGCGACGCGTTTCGCGAGGCGTACGTCGCGGCCTCGCTCGCGACGTGCGAGCGCCGCGATCCGAAGAAGCTCTACCGCCGGGCGCGAGCCGGCGAGATCGTGGGATTCACCGGCGTCGACGCGCCGTACGATGTGCCCGAAGCGCCCGATCTGCGCCTCGACACCGAGAGAAACGACATCGACCGCACCGTTGCCGATGCGGTCGAGTACGTGACCAGCGCGGCGCGCGTCGTCGCGCAGCCGCTATGGATCGGCAGCCGGTCTAGCCGCCGCTGACCGAGTCGAACTCCCAGACGTCCGGGCCCGGGATTTGCGCCGTCGCGTGGAGCGCTCCGTTGCGCAGCGTTCCGATCACGTGGAAGCGGTCCGCGCCGCGCCCGAGGTCGAACCAGATCTGCGAGCCGGTCATGCCGCCCGCGACGTTCTGCGGCGTCCCGTCGAACGGCGTGTAGAGACCCTGCACGACGCCGTTCGGATAGACGTTGAGCGAGAGCGTCCCTTCGTACGCGCCGGCGTGGTAACGGTCGGAGAGCTGCGTGCGGAACGCGAAATGCTGCGGCTGGCCGGTCGACTCGGTCGCGGCCAAAACCGCGGCCGGTGCGGCCGCGAGGAGCAGCGCCGCGGACGCCGCCGCGGCTCGGAGAACGTTCTTCATACGTACGCTAGAACGAAAGCCGCGTTCGCATCGTGCGGCTCCTCAGCGCTTCTGATTCGGCAAGGGCCCGCCGCGATGCGCTTCCGCCGGCGACTCGACGATCGGCGCCGCCGGCGCGTCGGGCGAGGTGTCGTGCTCGGTCGTCGCGTGGTGCGGCGCGCGTTCCAGCCGTTCGAGCCCTTCGCGGTGCGCGTCGATCGGGTTCTTCGGGTGCTCGTCCTGCATGCACACGGGTTACCCGCGGCGTGCGCTCGCGCGTGCAACGGTTCGAGCGAGCGCAAACACGGGTATCCCGGAAGCAAAGGAGGTTTCGCCTATGGCAACCCGTTCCGGCCCGCGCAAGAAGAGCACCGGTCGCAAGAAGAGTACCGGTCGCAAGAAAACCACCGGTCGCAAGAAGAGCACCGGTCGGAAGAAGAGCACGTCGTCCCGCAAGAGCGCTTCGAGCCGGAAGAAGAGCAGCGGCGGCCGCAAGACGTCGTCCGGCCGCAAGAAGTCGTCGTCGCGCACGACGTCGTCCGGACGGAAGAAGAGCACCGGCGGACGGAAGAAGAGCGGCGGACGCAAGAAGTCGGGCGCGCGCAAGACGAGCGGCGGGCGGAAGTACAGCCGCGGCGCGGGCAACGACGTCGAACAAGAGATGCGCGAGTACAAGGGCGGCAAAGCGCGCAGCGGCCGCAAGGGCGGCAAGGTGAAGAGCCGCAAACAGGCGATCGCGATCGGGCTCTCCAAAGCGCGGCGCTCCGGCAAGAAGGTTCCGCCGAACCCGAATCGCTAGCCGATCAGATGTCGTAGTCTATCGTGACGGGCGCATGATCGGAGAAGCGCTCGTCACGATAGATGGACGCCGCGCGCACGCGCGGCGCGAGGTCCGGTGTCACGAGCTGGTAGTCGATGCGCCACCCGAGGTTGTTCTCCCACGCGCCCTTCCAGCCGGACCACCACGTGTACCGCTTCGGGTTCGGATCGACGACGCGGAACGCATCGACCCATCCGACGCGCTCGAGCACGTCGTCCATCCACGCGCGCTCCTGCGGCAAGAAGCCCGTGATGCCGCTGCAGTACTTCGGGTTGTACACGTCGATGTCGTGGTGCGCGATGTTGTAGTCGCCGCACACGATGAACGGATGCCCTTCGGCCTTCATCTGCGCGAGGTTCGCGATGAAGCGGTCGAGGAAGCGTTCCTTCACGGCTTGCCGCGCCGGACCGGTGGTTCCCGACGGCACGTACAGCGACGCGATCGACAGGCCGCCCTCGAAGTCCATGCGGACGAAGCGGCCTTCGGGATCGATGTCCTCCATGCCGACGCCGCGCGCGGTGCGGAGCGGCTCGCGCTTCGCGTAGATCGCGACGCCGCTGTAGCCTTTCTTCTGCGCGTCGACGAACGCGGAGTGGAAGTGCGTGACGTCGAGCGCTTCGGGCGGCAGCTGGTGCTCCTGCGCTTTCGTCTCTTGCAGGCACACGACGTCCGGCTGCTGCGCGTCCATCCAGCGGAAGAAACCCTTGCGTGCCGCCGCGCGTACGCCGTTCAGGTTGCACGTGATGACCCGGAACACGGCGCTGCCTTCGCCGCCGCGGCGCGCGGTGCATCCGCCGCGGCGGGACGGTGAGGCGCCGAGCGAGGGAGAAGGGAACGCTCGACGAGAGCATGGCGGAACGCAAGAGCAGCACGATCGAACCCGGCGCGTTCGCGATCCCGCGCGAGCGCGAAGCGGTCGTCGTCCGCCCCGACGGTAAGGATGTCGCGCTCACGAACCTGCGCAAGCCGTTCTGGCCGGACCTCGGCATCACCAAGGGCGATCTGCTGCAGTACTACGCGGACGTCGCGCCGTTCTTGGTGCCCTACATGCACGGCCGCGCGCAGGTGATGAAGCGCTATCCGAACGGCGCGGGCGGCGACTTCTTCTACATGAAGCGCACGCCGTCGAACGCGCCGCCGTGGCTGCGAACGTGCTCGATCGAGCACGGCTCCGGGAGCGTGATCGCGTTCCCGATGATCGACGATCTCGCATCGCTGCTGTGGCTGATCAACCTCGGCTGCATCGACCTCAACGAGTGGTACTCGCGCTGCGACGACACCGACCGGCCCGACTACCTGCACTTCGACCTCGACCCGGTCAAGGGCGGCGGCACCACGTTCGCGACAGTACGCAAGACGGCGCTGCTGGTGCACGAGGCGCTCGCGGAGGTCGGCATCCCGGCGTACGCGAAGACGTCGGGTTCGTCGGGGATCCACGTCTACGTGCCGATCGAGCGCGGTCCGCTGCAGAAGGACGTGTGGACCTTCGCGAAGGCGTTCGCGCAGACGATGGAGCGCATGTATCCCGACGTGATCACCGCCGAGTACCGCATCGCGAAGCGCCCCGTGGGCCGCGTGCTCGTCGACTACAACCAGAACGCGTGGGGGAAGACGCTCGCATCCGTGTACTCCGTGCGCGCACGTCCGCGCGCGACGGTGTCGACGCCGGTCACGTGGGACGAGATCGCCGCCGGATGCGAGATCGAGGACTTCCGGCTCGACAACGTGCGCGACCGTCTGCAGCGCGTCGGCGACGTGTGGTCGCCGATGAAGGCGAAGGCGGGGCGACTGAAGCTGGAGCGCTTCATCCCCGAGCCCGCGAAGCGCCGCCGCGCGTCGAAACCCGGATAGGGCCGCCGCGTGATCCCGTTCGGCTACCCGCCCATGGAGATGCGCAGCGTCGCGGACGTGCCCGACGGACCGCACTGGCAGTACGAGCCGAAGTGGGACGGCTTCCGGTGCTTGGCGTTCCGCGACGGCGACGACGTGACGCTGCAGTCGAAGGCCGGTCAGCCGTTGGCGCGCTACTTTCCCGAGATCGTGGACGCGCTCGGGCGCCTGCGCGCGAAACGCTTCGTGCTCGACGGCGAGCTCGTCGTGCCGATCGCCGGCG
>Ga0213875_10002729_pt1 | contig 10415 bp, 9 predicted proteins | sample BarmaccomBMRX_R8_FD_160105 | JGI IMG/M metagenome (GOLD analysis project Ga0213875, IMG submission 160105) | Root-associated microbial communities from Barbacenia macrantha in rupestrian grasslands, the National Park of Serra do Cipo, Brazil - RX_R8 | ecosystem: Host-associated > Plants > Roots... | reverse complement strand
TGTACCGCTGGCCGTCGTAGTGCGCGTGATCGCCGCCGAGCACGCCGTCTTGATAGAAGATGTTGACGTGGCCGTCGATGTCGCCGGGCTGCCCCGGCTGGTTGAATCCGGTCACGTGGTCGCCGAGGATCGCGTACGCGTTCGGGTCGAGCAGCTCGCCCTGCGGCACCGGTGACGCCGAGGCGGCCGCGGCCGGGGCGATCGGCCCCGAGCTGACGGACGGCGCCGGAATCGGCGTGCTCGAGGGCGGCTCGGTCTGCGGCGCGATGATGATCGGCCCGGGGGAGCCGCCCGGCGTCGGCGTGGCCGTCGGCACCGGCGGCGGCGTCACCGTGCCGGGCGACGGTGACGGGACCGGCGGGATCAGGATCTGCGGCCCGTTGGGCGCGGCGGGCGGCCCGATGAACGGCGTGGGCGTCGGCGAGCCGGAGGTCTGCGGCGCGGGCGATCCGGCCGGCTCCGGCGAGTTCGTCACCTGCGCGACCGGCACCGGCGCCGCGCCGCAGCTCGAGCTCATCAGCGCGAGCGCGCGCGCGGCGTTCGCCGCGCCGCCGTCGACGTCGCTCGTCGCCGCGGCGGTCACGTCGGCGACGGCGCCGGGCGGCAGCGCGAGCGCGAGAAAGGAGAGCGCGACGATCGTCACGCCCGCGCGCCGCACGAGTCCGGTCACCGGTTCTCTTGCCAGACCAGCACTGCGCCCGCGGTCGCAGTGAGGATGTTGGGCAACCATGCCGCCAGGTACGGGTTCAAGGCGCCGTTCTTGCCGAAGGCGGCCGCGAGCGCCACCATCGCGTAGTAGCCGAACAGTCCGACGATCGAGAGCACGATCCCGAGCGTGCGTCCGCGGTTGCCGAACTTCACGGCGAGCGGCACCGCCAAGATCACCGCGATGAACGCCGCGAACGGGTAGGCGTACTTCGTCCCGAGCGTCAGCTCGCGTACCGCGAGGTCGCTCCCGCCCTGGCCGGTCTCCTTGCGGAACTTGATGTCCTGCGCGAGCCGCTGCGTGTTCATCGTGAACGTGTCGTTGCTCGACGTCGACAAGAAGTTCTGTCCGTTGTCGCCCATCGGCAGCGAGATGCGCAGCTCCTTCGCGATCACGTCGACGGCGCTGATCTGTCCGCCGCTGTCGATGCGCGTCTGGATCGCGTGATCGAGCACGATCTCCGTGCCTTCGATGCGCGCGGTCCTCGCCGTGAGCACCTGGATGAACGGCGTCGTGCGCGCGGGCTCCCAGATCATCACGTTCTGCATCGTCTTGCCGTCAGCGGAGACGGACTGGATGTAGTACGTGTAGCCCGTCGCCGGATCGGAGCGGAAGATGTTCGGCTCGACGGGCAGCGTCTGCGAGCGGTACAGGATCTGGTAGAAGCTGCGCGTCGAGAGGTCGGTCGTGACCGGCGCGACGTGCTCGTTGATCAGGAACGAGCTGATCGCGACCGCCATGCCGGCGATCAGCGGCAGACGGATGATGCGCAGGAACGACACGCCGGACGTGCGCATCGCGTTGATCTCGTTGTCCGCGGCGAGGCGTCCGAAGCCGAGCAGCGTGCCGAACAGGCACGCGAAGGGAAACGCGAACGGCGTCGCCTGCGGTACGCGGAACACGAGGAAACGCAGCACGAGGAACACCGGCGCGCCCTTGTTCACGAGGTAGTCCGCGGCGAGGACGAAGATGTTGGCGAACCAGAACAGGAAGAACGCGCCGAGCGCGAACGCGAACGGCGCCGAGACCTCGCTCAGGACGTACTGGTCGAGGATCGGCAGCACGCGCAGTCGCGGCGCCGGCGTCCGAGCGTAGGCCGGCGTCCCGACGCCCGGGAAGGCCGCCATCGCGTTACTTCAGGCCGGAGACGACGCGTTCGACGTACGCGCGCGTCTCCGCGAACGCCGGCACCCCGTGCGCCGCGTCGACGGCGCCGGGCCCGGCGTTGTACGCCGCGATCGCCAGCCGCACGTTTCCCCTGTAGCGGTGCAGCAGGTCGTGAAGGTAATGCGTGCCGCCGTCGACGTTCTCATACGGGTCGAACGGGTTCACGACACGGTACATCGATGAGGTTCCCGGCATGAGCTGCATCAGTCCCTGGGCGCCGACGCGCGACACGGCGCTCGGATCGCCGTGCGACTCCGCGTCGATGACCGATGCAACGAGCTTCGGGTCGACGTCGTTCGCCCGCGCATACAGTTGCACGATATTCGTGAGCTGTGCTTGGGACATGCTGTGCGGACCATTGGGCATGAATCCGCCGCCGCTGCAGCCTGAAAGGCCGGCGAATGCGAACGCGACGGAGATCACAAGCGAACGCGACGACACGTCAGACCGCCGATTCGCCCGTCGCGGGCATGCGGCCTTGCCGAACCCGCGCCCGGACGGTAAAGGTCATACCTCCGTTATCGGCCGTCGTGGCCGCCGTGACAGCCGTGCTCCATCGGATGCCGGGCGTCGAGGGCCCAAAGGTACACGGCAAGCGCTCCGAAGGTCAGGTTCAGCCAGAACGTCGCGTCGAACGCGAACCGCTCGAGCGCGTACCGCGCGCCGGGGTTCGGCGCCGGGACGGCGTGCAGCGCCGAGAACGCGGCGTCCATGACGAGCGCGGCGAGGACCATCGTCGCGAAGAACACCGCGACGATGTACGCCGTCATGCGCGCGCCGTAGTAGGTGCGGTAGATGTCGATCAGCGGCAGCACGATGAGGTCGGCGTACAGGAACGCGAGGACGCCGCCGAACGAGATGCCGCTGCCCCACAGCACCGCGGCGAGCGGGACGTTGCCGATCGAGCAGACGAACGCGATCACGGCGATCAGCGGTCCGATCGCCGCGTCGCCGATCGACCGCGCAGCCGGCGGGGCGCCGTGGAGGAACAGCGCGCTCCACGCGCCGTTCGGAACGAACGCCGCGAGCACGCCCGCGATGAGCAACCCGAGCGCGACGTCCTTCCACAGCATCGAGACGTCCATCGCGAAGTTCTGCGCGACGGCGACGCGCGTGCCCGGATCGCGCAGTCGGGCGAGCAGCGTCGCACCGTCGCCTTCCATCGACCCGTGATCGTGACCGGTCGCCAGGTCGACGTGACGCCGCGCCTCTTCGACGAGACGCCGCGGATACGTGAGCTTCACGAGCACCGACATGACCGCGATCAGCACGAGGCCGCCGATCCACTCCGCGACGGTGAACTGCCATCCCATCACCAGCCACAGGATGATGCCGAGCTCGATCACGAGATTCGTCGACGCGAACAGGAACGCGAGGCTCGGGATCAGCGCGGCGCCCTTCTTGAAGAGCGTCTTGCTCATCGCGGCGGCGGCGTAGGAACACGACGAGCTCGCGGCGCCGAACGCGGTCGCGAGCGCGATCTCGCGCGCGCCGTCGCGTCCGAGCAGCACCTGCATGCGCTGCTTCGACACCAGCGCCTGCACGGCGGCCGACAGCGCGAAGCCGAGCACCAGCGTCCAGAACACGTGCCACGCCATGCCGAGCGCCATCACGAGCGCGTCCGCGATTCGGGTCAGCAGCATCGTTGCGCACAAGGTGCGGGCAGGTTGCGCGCGATGCCTCTGCGCGCGCGCCGTCCGAAACGCGTTCGCTCGAACGACGGCACGCCGCTCCGTGAGCGTCATGCCGCGCCGGCAGCGCCCGCGCCGAACCGACGCGTTCCGACGGCAACTCGTCCTCGTTCGGCAGTAGCACCGCCGAAGACGTGACGGCGACGGGCCGCCGGCACTGACTCGGGGCCTCGTCTTTCACAGACGACGGCGTCGAGACGATGGCCGCCCGAGCACTGCTGCGATCTTGCCTCGAACATGTGTTCGCATCTGCTCGCTACCCCGATGCCGCGATGCGGCGCTCTTCGGACGGGGTCGTGCGCTCGCAACCGCGAGAAATTGCGAGGCGGCCGTTGCCCGCGCGCGTCGCGTGGGCTATAGTGGGTGTGCGTGGCTGTGTGTGGGACTTAGTGGGAATCCGTGTCGGATCGCCCGCTGTTCACCGGTTCGTTCGAGCATGCTCTTGACGAGAAGGGCCGTCTTGTCGTTCCCCTGCGCTTCCGCGAGCGGCTCGGCGGCGGCTTCTTCCTCACCATCGGCCATCCGGATTCGTGCCTCGCGCTCTATCCCGCGGAGTACTTCAACGAGATCGTCGCGCGCATGAACGACGCGACGCAGAAGGACGCGCGGTACCGGAGCTACGTGCGCTACCTCTTCGCGCACACCGAGGAGACGAACGTCGACGCGAACGGCCGGCTGATGATCCCGCCGCACCTGCGCGCGTGGGCCGGCCTCGAGAAGGATGCGGTGCTGATCGGCTCGATGCGCCGTGTCGAGGTGTGGGCGAAGGACCGGTACGCGCAGCACGTGCACGAGGCCGGCGACCTGCCGGACCTCACGTCGGACTTGGGACTGTTTTGATTGCCGTCGCATGTCCCGGTGCTCGCGGAACCGTCCGTGGTAGCGCTGGCGATCCGACCGTCGGGAACGTACGTCGACGCAACGTTCGGTGCCGGTGGGCACGCGGCGCTGATCCTGGCGGCGCTCGGACCGTCGGGACGGCTGATCGCGTTCGATGCGGACCCGTCGGCGGAGGCGCGCGCGCTCGCCGACGCGCGGTTCACGCTGGTGCACGCGAACTTCCGCGAGCTCGCGGCGCGGCTGGACGCGCTCGGAATCACGCGCATCGACGGCGTGCTCTTCGACTTGGGGGTCAGCTCGATGCAGCTCGATGACGCGCAGCGCGGCTTCTCGTTCCGCGCGGCCGCGCCGCTCGACATGCGGATGGACCCGACGCGCGGCGAGAGCGCGGCGGAGTTCCTCGCGACGCGCGGCGAGCGCGAGATCGCCGATGCGATCTACGCGTACGGCGAGGAGAAGCGCTCGCGCCGCATCGCGCGCGCGATCGTCGCGCTGCGCGACGCCGGCACGCCCGTGCGCGACACGGCCGACCTTGCGAACGTCGTCGCACGCGCCGTTCGCGCGCCCGCGCACGCGCGCATCCATCCCGCGACGCGCACCTTCCAGGCGCTTCGCATCGCCGTCAACGACGAGCTCGGCGCGCTGCGCGACGGCCTCGACGGCGCGGTCGCGCGCACGGCGACGGGCGGACGGATCGCCGCGATCAGCTTCCACTCGCTCGAGGACCGCATCGTGAAGCAGACGTTCCGCGACGACGCGCGGGTCCGCGCGCTCACGCGCAAACCGATCGTCGCCGACGACGCGGAGACGGCGGCGAACCCCCGCGCGCGCAGCGCGAAGCTTCGCGTCGCGGAACGCATCGAGGCCCCGCGATGATCGCGCCCGAGCTGATCGTTCCGCAACGCGCGGACGAGCCGCCGCGCCGCGTCGACCGCATCCGCCACGCCACGCGCCGCCGCGCGCGGCACAAGCGCCTGCGCCTGCAGCGTCCGGTGTTCGTCGTGCTGTCGCTGGCCGCGATCGCGATGGTGCTGATGCTCGCCTACGTTCAGCTGACGGCCGCCGTGACGTCGAAGACGTACCGCCTCGCGCAGGCGCACCGCGAGCGCGCGGCGCTGCTCGCGGAGTCGCTCCAGGACGACGAGACGATCGCGCAGCTGCAGTCGCCGGAGCGCCTCGCGGGCATCGCCGCCACGCTTCGCATGCACGATCCGCACGTGTACGCGGTCGTGCGGCTTCCCGAGCCCAACGTACAGCCGAAGCCGAGCGGGCTCGCGTTCTTCGGCACCTGGTTCACCACGACGGAGCGCTGACGCGTGGCCGCCCGCGCGTTCGCTCGCGTCGCCCCGGTGCGCGCGAAGGTCTCGCTCGTCATCGTGCTGCTGCTTGCGGCGCTGCTCACGTTCCGCCTCGGAACCGTGCAGATTCGCGACGGCCCGAAGCTGGCGCGCGAAGCGCTGGAACAGCACGACGAGACGGTGGAGTCGCTCGCGAAGCGCGGCGCGATCCTCGATCGCAACGGCGGCGTGCTCGTGCGATCGCTGCCGTCCGAGTCGATCTTCGCGGTTCCGCAGGAGGTCGTCGACCCGCACGCGACCGCCGTGAAGCTGGCGCCGATCCTCGGCAAGCCCGTCGACCGCCTCGAGCCCGCGCTGCGCGACCGCGCGCAGTTTCGCTGGCTCGCGCGCAAGGTCTCGCACGGCGTCGCCGAGCGCGTCGAGCGGCTCGCGCTGCCCGGGATTCAAACGAAGGCGGAAGACACGGGCCGCCGGTTCATCGCGTCGGGGCGCCTCGCCTCGACGCTGCTGGGTTTCACCGACACGGACGAGCACGGCATCGACGGCCTCGAGTACGCGCTCGACCGCACGCTGCGCGGCACCCCGGGGCGCATGCGGATCGAGGCGGACCAGTTCGGGCGCGCGATCCCGCTCGGCGAGACGCAGGTCGTGCAGCGCGCGACCGCCGGAGACGACGTCGTCACGACGATCGACCCGTACCTGCAGTTCGAGGCGGAGCGGCTGCTGCGCGGCGCGATGGCGAAGTGGTCGGCGCGCAGCGCGAGCGCGATCGTCATGGACCCGTGGACCGGCGAGCTGCTCGCCATCGCGAACATGCCGGACTACGACCCCGCGCACTTCGCCGCGTTCAAGCCGTCGTCGTGGCGCGACGGCGCCGTGACCGACGCGTACGAGCCGGGCTCGACGTTCAAGCTCATCACGGCCGCCGCCGCGATCGAGAGCGGGCGCGTCGCGCCGGACGCGCGCTTCCCGGCGCGCGACGCGCTCGAAGTCGGCGGACGCGTGATCCACAACGCCGAGGACGGCATGATGGCCGGCGATCTCGGCGGCAGCGAGTCGATCGAGCAGATCGTCGCGTACTCGCACAACGTCGGCGCTGCCGAGATCGGGCTCGCGACGGGACCGACCGCGATGTACCGCATGATCCGTCGCTTCGGCTTCGGCGGGCTCACCGGCGTGGAGCTTCCCGGCGAGAGCACCGGCATCGTGAACCCGCCGTCCGAGTGGAGCGGCTCGACCCTGCCGACGATCTCGTTCGGCCACTCGATCTCCGTGACGCCGATCGCGCTGATCCGCGCGTACGCGGCGATCGCGAACGGCGGCGTGCTCGTCCGTCCGCGCATCGTGTCGGCGGTCGAGGACCCGAACGGCAAGGTGATCCACCGCTACGGGCCGGCGACGCAGGGGCGCGTCATGTCCGTGCGCACCGCAGCGATCCTGCGCCGGTTTCTGCGCACCGTCGTCGTCAAGGGTACCGGCAACCCGACCGCGCGCGTCCCGGGTTACACGACGGCCGGAAAGACGGGGACCGCGCAAGTCGTCGGCGCGGGCGGATACCTCGCCGGCGCCTACGTCGCGTCGTTCATCGGGATGATCCCGGCCGAGCGCCCGCGCTACGTCATCCTGGTGAAGGTCGAGCGCCCGCGCGGCTCGATCTACGGCTCGCAAGTCGCCGCGCCGATCTTCGCGACGCTCGCGCGCGAAGCGATGCTGCACGCGGAGATCATGCCCGCCGCCCCGCGCGCGGCGCGCTTGGTCCCCCGCCGCGCGGCGCCGAAACGGTCGCGCTGATGCGTGACACCGCCCGGCTCGTCGCCGGCCTTTCGGGCGCGCGCGTCACCGGCACCCTTCCCGAGTCGGTCGACGCGATCGCCGACGACTCGCGCGCCGTGCGGCCCGGCACGCTGTTCGTCGCGCTGCGCGGCGAGCGTGCCGACGGACACCGCTACATCGCCGACGCCGTCGCGCGCGGTGCGTCCGCGGTCGTGCACGAGTCGGCGGTGCCCGTCGACGCGGCGGTCGCGACGGTCGCGGTGCCCGACACGCGGGTCGCCGTGTCCGCGCTGGCCGACGCATTCTACGACCACCCGTCGCGCGCGCTCACCGTCGTCGGCGTCACCGGGACGAACGGGAAGACGACGGCGACGCACCTGCTGCGCGCGATCTTCGAAGCCGCCGGCATGCCGTGCGGGATCATCGGAACGCTCGGCGGAGAGCTTCGCGACCACCGGTGGAAGCTGACGAACACGACGCCGCTCGCGCGCGAGCTGCACGCGGTGCTGGCGGCGCAGCGCGACGCGGGCGCGCGCGTCGTCGCGATGGAAGTCTCGTCGCACGCGCTCGCGCTGCACCGGGTGGACCACGTGGCGTTCGACGTCGCCGCGCTGACGAACATCACGCGCGACCACCTCGACTTCCACGGAACGATCGGACGCTACGCCGACGCGAAGCGGCGGCTCTTCGATCTCGCACCGGAGAGCGCGATCAATGCGGACGACGCGTGGGGCGCGCGCTTCCTACAAGAAGCGTCGCTGCGCGGACGCGCCGTGCCGTACGCGATCGACGCCGAGGCTCCCGGCGGCTTTCGCGCGGTCGACGTGCACGTCGCCGGCGACGGCTCGTCGTTCCGCGTCGGGGACGAGACGTTCGCGGTGCAGCTTCCCGGCCGCTTCAACGTGCGCAACGCGCTCGCTGCGCTGAGCTGCGCCTCGCTGCTCGGCGTGCCCCGCGATGCGATCCGCCGCGGGCTCGCGTCCGCGCGCGCCGTGCCCGGACGCATGGAGCGGTTCGGCGCGTTCGGCGTCGAAGCGATCGTCGACTACGCGCACACGCCGGACGCGCTGGAGAACGTGCTGCGCGCCGCGCGCGAGACGACGAAGCGCGACCTGATCGTCGTGTTCGGCTGCGGTGGCGACCGCGATCCCGGCAAGCGCAGCGAGATGGGAGAGATCGCCGCGCGCCTCGCCGACCGCGTCATCATCACGTCGGACAACCCGCGCGGCGAGGACCCGCTCGCGATCGCGCGCGCGATCGCGAACGGCGGGTTCGGGACGACCGACATCGAGATCGACCGTCGCAGCGCGATCCGGCGCGCGATCGCGGACGCGCAGGCCGGCGACACCGTCGTCGTCGCCGGCAAGGGCCACGAGACGTACCAGATCGTCGGCGAGCAGACGTTCGCGTTCGACGACCGCGACGAGGTCCGCATCGCGTTCGCGAAGCGCGCGGAGGCCGAGCGCGTATGACGTTCGACGCGCCGGCGGCGGTCGCGGCGACGCGCGCGACGGTCGTCAACGGCGATGCGCTTCCCGCGGCGGTGCTCGTGCACACCGACACGCGCTCGATCCCGCGCGGCGCGACGTTCCTCGCTCTGCGCGGCGAGCGGTTCGACGGGCACGAGTACGTCGACGAAGCGTTCGCTCGCGGCGCCGCGTGCGCCGTCGTCGAGGACGCATCGCGCGTGCCGGCCGGCCGCGCCGCGCTCGTCGTCCCCGATACGAAGCAGGCATACCTCGACCTCGGCGCGCTCGCGCGGTCGCGCGTGCGCGGGCCCGTCGTCGCCGTCACCGGCAGCACCGGCAAGACGACGACGAAGCAATTTCTCGGCGCGCTGCTGCGGGGTGCCGGCGTGGCCGCGACCGCGACGCCGGAGAACGAGAACAACGAGGTGGGCGTCGCGAAGTTTCTGTGCGGCCTCGCGGACGGGGACGAGCGCGTCGCGATCGTCGAGATGGGCGCGCGCAAGTACCGCGACCTCGACGTGCTGGTCGCCGCCGCGCGTCCCGATGTCGGCCTGCTGACGAACGCCGGCGAGGCGCACCTCGAGATCATGGGCTCGCGCGAACGCATCGCGGAGACGAAATGGGCGGTGCCGTCCGGCGCGCGACGCGCGGTGCTGAACCTCGCGGACGACGCGTCGCGCGCGCGCGCGGCGTCGCTCTCCGTCGCGCCGGTGTGGTACGGCATCGACGACGAACGGCCGCCGCACGGCGCGCACGCCGTGGTCGTGGAGCGCGACGCCGTCTGGGCCGTCGGCGAGGACGGCTCGACCGAGACGCACCGCATCGCGATCGGTTTTCCGGGCGATCACAACCGCCGCAACCTCGCCGGCGCGTTCGCCGCCGCGACGCTGTGCGGCGCGAGCGTCGCGGCGCTCGCCGGCGCCGTCGCGAGCGTCACGCTGCCGCACGGACGCTACGAGATCGTCGAGCTGCCGGGCGACGTGCGGTTGATCTTCGATGCGTACAACGCGTCGCTCTCGGGCATGCTCGCCACGCTCGCGGCGTTCGGCCGCGAAGAAGCGGAGCGCCGCATCGCGGTTCTCGGCAGCATGGCGGAGCTCGGCGACGACGCTCCCGCGATGCACCGGAAGATCGGCGAGGTCGCCGCGTCGCGCGCGCACGTCGTGCTCGCGGGCGGGTCGTTCGCGTCCGACACCGCGCACGGCGTCGAGGGCAAAGGCGGCAGCGTCGTGCGCTATGCGTCGAACGGCGAAGCCGTCGCGTGGCTGCGCGCGAACTTGCGCCGCGGCGACGCCGTGCTGCTGAAGGGCTCGCGCGTGTACCGCATGGAGCAGATCGCGGAAGCGCTCGGCGCGGACGTCTTCGCGTGATCCCGGTCGCCGTCCGCGAGAGCGGCATACCGGAGGGGCTCACGGCGATTCCGGTGCGCACGCGCTTGATCGCGCCGGGCGACGACCTCGCGGCGCTCGTG
>Ga0213875_10002728_pt1 | contig 10420 bp, 5 predicted proteins | sample BarmaccomBMRX_R8_FD_160105 | JGI IMG/M metagenome (GOLD analysis project Ga0213875, IMG submission 160105) | Root-associated microbial communities from Barbacenia macrantha in rupestrian grasslands, the National Park of Serra do Cipo, Brazil - RX_R8 | ecosystem: Host-associated > Plants > Roots... | reverse complement strand
TGATAACGCTCAACGCGGTGATAAGTGATGAGCCGCTCCAGATGGCGGCGCCGGTAGTGTTCGCCCTGCGGCAGGTGCTCGAAGAAGCGACGAGTTTTGTATCCGCCTTGCAAATCCTACGGACGATACCCTTGGCGTCTGATTCACTGTTGTTGCTTACCGGAATCCGCAAAGGGGAAATGGCCGTGATAGAACGGACACCGACTCGCGCCGAAGTTCGCTTCGCGGAGAACGGATACATCTTCGTGACGAATGATTACAGAAAGATGCACACCGGGTTCCGCAGCTTAGAATCGGAGCTGCAGGCAACAGCTTGTGTGCGATATGACCGAATCTCAGAACCGGTTGCATCAGGAGTCCCGAAGCATGCGACTGAGTGTCTCAGCTATCTCAGCGATCCTGCTGTGCGCATGGGCATAACCGTTCAACAAATGGTGTTCCGTGCAGCCACCGGGCTGTGCCTGGTGCCCCTAAGTGATGGCCGACCCGCACTCGAATAATCCTCACGAACCCTTCACTTCCGCGATGGCTTCAACGGTCGCACCTCAGTGCCGGAAGTCAGCGAATCCGAGGGATTTTCGATGATGGCGTCCTGCGCTGTTATGCCGGAAAGCACTTGCACCTCCGTTCCATAATCGCGACCGATGGTGATCCCGACTAGTTCCGCTTTGTTGTCTCGAACCACGGCCACTTCCATGCCGCTGGAGCGGAAAATCAAGGTGTTTACAGGGATCACTACGCCGCCGGTCTCGGATCTCAGTCTGAGGTGCACCGATAGAAAGGCGCCGGGCAGCAACTCGCCAGTCGTATTGTCGACATCTACTTCGGTTAGCAGCGTTCGCGAAACCGGGTCAATCGCATCCGAAGTACGCACGATTCTTCCAGGGAAGCGCCTGTCGGGAAATTCCGCCTGAGTGAGGTAGGCTCCGCCGCCCGGCTTCACATCGCGCGAATACTGTTGGGGCACGTTGATGTAAACACGTAACCGGTTGGTCGCGGCGATGTCGAACAGTTCTTTGCCCGGAGCGTTTCCGCCGGCGTCGATCAACGCGCCAATATCAATGTTTCGCGCTGTGATTACGCCATCAAAGGGCGCATACACGTTCTGAAAGCGCTGCGTCTCTTCCAGTCGCCGCACATTGAAGGCAGCCGAATCCTGCATTGCCTTCTTAGCCTGCATGTCACTGATTCTGTCGTCCAGATCCTGTTTTGCGACTGAATCGGTTTTGAATAAGGTCTCATAACGCGCTGCCGTCGTGCGAGCGAGGTCATAATTGGCCTGAGCTGTGGCCAAATCGGCGCGAGCCTGATCGAGTTGGCGGTCGATTTCCGGAGTTTCAATGACCGCCAGGAGTTGGCCGGCTTTCACATGCGCGCCAATATCGAAATTCCAGCTCTTCAGGTAGCCGTTCGTGCGGGCATAGATCGGGGTCGCTACGTAAGCTTGGGCATTGCCGGGAAGCACCACCTCTTCCGCATGCCCGCCGGATTTGGGATGGATAACGCTCACGGTAGGGATGGCCCTTGCCAGCGACTCCTGTCTCAGAGCGGTCGCGGCGTCAACTCGCGACGCGATGCCCTTGAACACGTCATAGGCGATTGCGGCCGCTACAAGGCAGATCACAACCACGATCACGACGCGGAACGACGCCGAAATGCGCGGTATCGATTGTCGATCGGGACCGACGGTTTGCTGAGTGCTCATCGATTGTAAGGCCCAGCGGGGCGGGCGCGCCCGCGCCCATGCAGAAATGCGAAAACTGCCGGGACGAAGCTTAGCGTTGCGACCGTTGCCAGGAGCAGGCCGCCGATAACTGCCCGCCCCAGCGGAGCATTCTGTTCTCCGCCTTCACCCATCCCAAGCGCCATCGGAACCATGCCGATAATCATTGCCAAAGCCGTCATGATTACGGGACGGAAGCGAGTGAAGCCCGCAGCCATCGCCGCGCCCACCGGATCGCCGGATTCGAGCAGCGCCTCTTTCGCGAAACTGATCACCAGGATGCTGTTCGCGGTAGCGACACCCATGCACATAATGGCGCCCATCATTGCGGGGACGCTGAGAGTCGTGTGAGTCGTAAACAGCATCAGAAGTATGCCCGCGAGCGCCGCAGGCAACGCTGTAATAATGATGAACGGATCGAGCCAGGACTGAAAATTGACCACGATCAGTAGATAGACCAACAGGATCGCGAACAATAGACCACCGATCAGTCCTAAAAACGATTGACGCATAGTCTCCATCTGCCCTCGGATAATCATTTCCGAACCGCGCACCAGGTTCCGGCGATTTTGATCGACAATCTGCCGAACGTCGCGGCCAACAGCCGCCAGATCCCGACCGTCCGCCGCGCCGAAAATATCTATGGTCCGCTGAATGTCGTAATGGTTGACCACGGCCATGCCGTTGCCGCGGCTGATTGAGGTCACATCGTTGAGTATCTCGGAAGTTTTGGGCTGCGCCGCCGTTAACGGCAAGTTCCGTATCTCCTGTAAGGATTCAACGTCGTATTGGGGAGCCTGGGTAACCACGTTGTAGCTGACGCCGTTTTGAGGGTTCAGCCAGAAAGTTGGCTGGGTTTGAAAACTCCCGCTGAGCGAGATCAGAAGGCTTTGCGCTACATCGGCTTGTGTGTAGCCGCTTTCGGCGGCCTTGGTCCGGTCGGTGAACACGTGCAGCTTGGGTTGATCGAAAGTTTGCTGGATACGCAGATCGGCAATGCCCGAGACGCGGCGCAGTTGGTTCATCATGCGATCCGCCAGGTTACGATTGGCTTCCACATTCTTACCGACAATCTGAACGTCAATCGGCGCGGGCAGGCCGAAGTTCAGGATCTGGCTGACGATATCGTCGGGCAGAAAATAAAACTCGACACCGGGAAATTCCCGCGGCAGGTTATTCCGCAAGACACGCACGAACTCTTCCGTGGGCCGGTGCTTTTCGACGAGCGACACCATGATGTCGGCATCGGCCGAGCCCACCGGCGCCGAATTACTGTAGATCGTGTTGATGCTGCTATATGGCAGACCGATTTCATCCAGGATATTGAGTAACTGATCGGTAGGGATCTGACGGCGGATCGACGTTTCCACAAGATCGCAGATTCGCGCGGTCTCTTCGATGCGGGTTCCTGTCTTGGTTCGTAAATGCAGCTTGAATTGGCCTGCATCGGAAGTCGGGAAGAAGTCCTGGCCGATCCAGGGGTAAAGGAGAAAGGCGGAGAGACACAGGAGCAGAAATACCGGCAGAAACATCACTCGCCGGCGAATCAGTACCGCAAGAATAGCCTCGTAACCCTCGCGCAGGCGGTCAAAACCGCGCTCAAACGTCCGCTGGAATAAGACGAAAGGATTGCGGGTGGGCCCATGATGCTGGTGTTTCAGCAGGTACTTCGCCAAGGTCGGTACAAGAGTACGCGAGAGGCCATAAGAAGCCAGCATCGCGAATACAACCGCTTCGGCCAGAGGTACGAACAAATAGCGCGCCACACCGCTGAGAAAGAACATTGGCAGAAAAACGATGCAGATGCATAGCGTGGACACTAACGCCGGCACGGCAATCTGCGAGGCGCCATCAAGAATTGCCTGCTCAATTTCCTTACCCTGATCCAGATTCCGGTTGACGTTTTCGATTTCCACGGTCGCATCGTCGACTAGAATTCCAACCGCCAGCGCCAAGCCTCCGAGCGTCATGATGTTGATCGTTTCGTGCAGGAGACTGAGCAAGATAATTGACGTAAGAATCGAGAGCGGGATAGAGACTGCGATGATTAACGTGCTGCGCCAGCTTCCGAGGAACAGGAGGATCATCAGTGCCGTAAGAGCTGCGGCAATCACCGCCTCGCGAATTACGCCGTTGATGGAGGCTCGCACGAAGATAGATTGATCGGCGAGCGGCTGGATCTTCAATTCCGGGGGCAGGGTCGCTGATACCACCGGCAGTAACTTGCGAATGCCGTCCACCACGGCGAGAGTCGAAGCGTTGCCGGCTTTCAGAACCGTCAACAATACGCCGCGGCGGCCATCTTGCCGAACGATGTTGGTTTGCGGCGCGTAGCCATCCCGCACGAAGCCGACATCCCGGATGTATATCGGTGAGCCGTTCACCACTTTTACGGGAAAGTTGTTGAATGCCTCTACCGTGGCCGGAGATGAATTCAGATCCACGTCGTATTCGAATTGGCCAATCTTCGAGGTGCCGGCCGGAATAATGAGGTTCTGGTTCGCAATCGCGTTGGTGATATCGGCTGGTGACAACCCCTTCGACTCCATTGCCGATGGGTTGATATCCACCATGATTTGCCGCTGCTTGCCGCCGTACGGATACGGGATAGCGCAGCCCGGAATCGTCACCAGGCGCGTGCGAATGAAGTTGACGCCATAGTCGAATAGTGACTCCTCTGAGAGTCCTCGGCCCGAGAGACCAAGTTGGATGATGGGCACGCTGGAAGCGTTGTAGGCCAGGAGAAAGGGAGCCGTCGTACCTGGCGGCAAGCCGCGCAGTATCGGCTGCGAAACAGCGCTGACCTGAGCCATTGCCGCATTGATGTTGACGTTGGGTTGGAAGAATACCTTGATAATGGCGCGGCCGTCGACCGACTGTGACTCAATATGCTCAACGTCATTGACTGTAGTCGTGAGGGTCCGTTCGTATATCGAAGTAATCCGCTCTTCCATCTCCTGCGCATTCAGGCCCGTATAGTTGAATGCGGCTCCGATCACCGGAATATCGATGTTCGGAAAAATATCGGTAGGCGTTCGGAGAATGACAACGGGAGCCAGGATCAGTATGAGCAGCGCCAACACGATAAACGTGTACGGGCGCGCGAGCGCAACTCGGACTATCCACATTCTTGGTGCTTAACAACGTTAACGACCGCGACTAAATAGTAGACAACGCGTTTCGTAATTCGTATATTCAAGATTGTCGCACGGGATCGCCACGTCTCAAGGAAACACACGCGGGAGAGGCCGGCCGCGCGACGAATCTGCGCGGCAGCGGATCCTGAAGGCGGCGCTCGAACTGATGGACACGACGGGCTTTGCCCAGGTAACCGTCGAAGCCATTGCCGACCGCGCCGGGACCAGCAAGGCCACTGTCTACCGCTGGTGGCCGAACAAGGCAGCCGTGGTAATTGAGGCTTTCCGCGAAGCAATAGCGCCTGAACTGCCTCTACGGAACACCGGCACACTGCGCGACGACATAACTACTCAATTGAGAAACTTCTCGCGCGTGCTGTCCGGCCGCGGCGGGCGTATGCTGCGATCTTTCGTGGTAGCAGCCATGAGCGATCCCGCTGTCGCGTCGGCCTTTCGTTTCACTTGGAGCGCACCCCGGCGCGCCGAGGCCAAACGGATGCTCCGCCAAAAGCAGGCGAGCGGACAATTGCGAGACGACGCGGACCTTGATCTGGTGCTGGATATCTTATACGCGCCCATGTATTACCGCTTCCTAGTCAAGAATGAGCCGCCTTCTGAGAAGTACGCCGAATCGGTTGCTAACTTGCTAATCCGAGCGTTGGAGCAACCGGATCACGATTGATCCATCGTTGTGCCCGCGGCGATCTGCGCAGATCCATCCGAGGCGGTTACACATGATGTGTACGGCAGCGCTCATCAGATATCCGGTTAGCGCGTTTTACGGCAAAGTCGGTTCCGGTCGCATTCCTATCGACAACTCAGGACGTTCTGTGATCACCAGCTTCCAGAGAATCCCGTAGAGCATCCCGGCTCCTACAGTATTCTCCCTGCAGACCTTGTAAAGGACTGGAACGCTGTGACTTTCCAATCACCCGGCTCGTCTGTCAGACGGTTTGCTCCCGGCCTTCGATCCATGTGTTGGTGACAGTGCCGTAATTTAGACTCGGTGATGCCCTTAGCCCATCACGCCGGCGATTGATCTCCGCCTTCGTCCCTTCAACGATTCGGCACCGGCAATTCTGGGCGAAGTCTGATTCAAATCGTCCTTGTACGCTAGTCTCGCGCCGTCCTTGACTCTCCCGCCTTCGCGCCGTTCTCCCACATAAACCGTTTGCTGAATGCAAGCGCACGAACGTTCTTCCTCGATTGAGGTGTACGGAAAGCTATTCGCTAATTATCAGTTGAAAGTAACGCAAGATTGACAACTTCCAAGTTGACGGATAAGTCGGCATATCGGACAAGTAAGTGCAGCAGATTACTCGTGCTTCTGCCATAAAGCATCAACCCGTCGCAGCAAAATTCAGCGTATCGTACGGATCGTCGATTCGTGAGATCAGTGGGAAACGCCTGCGCCGGACCTCATCCACACCGAACGGACCTCACTGCCGTCAAACAATACAGAGAGAAGGTCTCGGAAACTGTGGCGCCATTCAAGGGCCGTTACCACTTTGTCATTGGCGGCGGCAAAGCTCAAAACTTTGACGGCGAAGCGCCATAAGGTATGGTCGTGATAGCCTTCGACAGCGTGAAGCAAGCGCGTGTCTGGTATGATCCGCCAGCCCATCAGGCAATAAAACCGTTCAGTCAAGGCGCAGTAAAGGGCCGCGCGTTTGTTGTCGAAGGCCTCGCCCCCTAGTGACCTAAGCCAAGGTCGGACGACACTCTAAATACCTCTTCTGTCTTCACTCCTGCCGCAAAGCGATCAGCGGGTCCACACCGATACTTCGCCGGGCTGGAATATAGCATGCAGCCATTGCGATCGAGGCGAGCCCCAAGGCTGCCGCAACGAAGATCAGCGGATCGAATGCGCTTACCGAGTAGAGCAGCCTCGCGATCGATTGAGTGAGCGCGACCGATCCTGCCACGCCGGCAACAATTCCTCCAACGGCGATCCTCCCGCCCTGTGCCAGCACGAGCTGCAATACATCCCCAGGTTTTGCTCCGAGCACGATGCGAATGCCGAGCTCTTTCTCGCGCTGTCCGACAGAGTATGAAATCACGCCGTAGATGCCGACGGCCGCCAAGACGAGCGCCAGACCGCTGAACAGTCCCAAGAGGATCAGCGTGGTGCGCGGATTGGACACAGACGAGTCCACCACATCCTGCATCGTTGCGATCCCGAAAATGGGTTGCTCTTTGTCGACCGAGGCGACAACCTGTCGGATACCAGCGGACAAAGCTCCCGGCTGCTGACTTGATTTCACCAGCAGCGTCATTCCATGCGCGGGGGATTGGCTATAGGGAACATACACTTCGAGGCGTGCAGGATTGCCTAGACCGTACATCTTGGTATCCGCGAGCACGCCTACGATCGTGATCCATTGGGGCGCATCGCCAAACCCCACATCACCAAACGTAAAACGCTTGCCGAGAGGATCTGCTCCCGGGAACAAACGCTTGGCTACCAGCGCGTTCACCATAGCTACCTTCTGGCCACTTTCCCGATCGGTCTCCGTGAATCCACGCCCCACCAGCAACCGAATTCCGAGCGTCTTCTCGTAATCAGGGCTCACAATATGTGCGTCAGGATGCGGATAGGTTCCAGGACTGGGCACAGGTCTTCCTTCGAGAGTGATATCGACACGTGGATGGTGGTTGGTAAGCGGAACCCCTGTCGCCAAGGATGCCGACTCCACTCCCGGGATCGCGCGAACGCCCTCCAGAACTCTCCGCCAGAAAGCAACCACCCCGGCGTCATTTTTGTACTGCGCCGTGCGAAGGGTCATGTCAAGCTTAAGGACGCGGGCCGGCTGAAAACCAGCGTCCACCGAGAGCAGGCGATAGAGGCTCTTGATCATCAATCCCGCGCCGATTAGCAGAATCAGCGCCAAAGCCAACTCACCAGTCGCGAGCAAACTGCGCCAGCGCATGCGATGGCGTGTCACTGTACTCTTACCGCTCTCCTTCAATTCAGCTTGCACGCCGGCGTGGGTCGACTGCAGCGCCGGGCCGAGTCCAAATGCAAACACGGAAAACACCACTAAAACCGCTGAAAATAACAGGACCGGAGTATTGATGCCGACACTCGCGCCGCCAAAAGTGTCCTGCGGAATCCAATGCGTAAACCCAGCAATGGCTACCATCGCCACGCCGATACCGGCGGCCCCGCCCAACAGTCCCACCAGTAGACTCTCCGTCAAAATTTGACGGACAATTCGGTTGCGGCTCGCTCCAATCGCGCTGCGTAGAGCAATTTCCTTGGCTCTTCCCGCTCCGCGCATCAGGAACAGATTCGCCACGTTGGCGCACGCCACCATCAGCACAAAGAAGGCAGCTACCTGTAGCAATATCATCTCCGGACGTATAGCGCCCGAAAAAACGTCCCGCAGCGGTTGCAACTTGACGCCGAAGTGGGCATCGGCACCTGGGTACTCGCGCGCTAAGTTTCGAGCAACGCCCTCCATTTCCGCCCGGGCGCGCTCGATTGCTACACCGGGCGCAAGCCGCGCCGCCACCACCATATCGCCACGGTCACCCCTATTCTTAGCGTCATCGTCATTCGTCAGCCAAACGCCGAGGGGTTCCATCACGTCGCATTTTTCAGTCCAGCGGAAGTTCGGCGGTAGCACACCTATAGTGGTGAAATCCCTGCTGTCCAGCCGTACGGTTTTTCCGATCACATTCCGGTCTCCTCCGAAGTGCGACTGCCAAAGCGAGTAGCTCAGCAGCGCGACCGGCTGCGCACCGGCCTTCCCCTCGTCCAAAGTGAAGCGGCGCCCGAGGATAGGACGCACATCTGTCATGAAAAGGAATTCGGGCGAAACAGCCAAACCGCTGATAAGCTCCGGCTGACGGAGGCCCGTCAAATTGAAATTCATAGGGATCACCGCGGCCATTTGTGAAAGTGTGCGGCTTCCAGCGCGCCAATCCTCAAAGTTTAGATAGGAGACGCTCACATCGCCAACGCTCGGCGTCGTCTCATTCAACTGAACCAAGCGCGAGGCATCTTTGAAAGGGAGCGGGCTTAACAGAACGCCATACATCACGGAGAATAGAGCGGCATTCGCGCCGATCCCCAACGCGATTGTGAGCAGCGCCGTCAACGCGAAGCCGGGCGATTTGAGCAGTGTCCGCCAGCCATAGCGAAAGTCCTGCACCAGGTCTTCGAAGAGCGAGACTCCCCTCGCATCCCGGCAGTCTTCCTTCACTTGCTCCATGCCGCCGAACGTCATGCGCACCCGGCGCGCCGCCTCGTCACTGCTCAGCCCCTCTTTCAAATACTTTTCGAATTGGCGCTTTGAGTGAAACTGCAGCTCATCGTCCATTTCCGCCTCAACTGTTCCGCGCCGCAGCAAAGAGCGCAGGCGAATCGATAAATCGTTGAGCATAAGCAGTTCCTAAGCCGGGCCAAGAACTTGGGCTACAGCGGCGGTGAGCTTTTGCCACGAATCCTTCTCCGCGGCCAACTGTGCACGCCCCGCCTTGGTCAATTCGTAGTACTTGGCGCGCCGATTGTTGTCCGAAGTTCCCCAGCGGGCCTTGATCCATCCGCGGCGCTCCAGCCGGTGCAGTGCCGGGTAGAGAGAGCCTTGCTGAATTCGCAGCACATCGCTCGACATCTGCTGCACTCGTTCTGAAATCCCCCAGCCATGCTGAGGTTCGAGCGAGAGCGTACGTAAGATCAGAAGATCTAATGTGCCCTGCGGCAAATCAATCCGGTCGTTCATTTCTTCGCTCTCCCTTTACGCTTCTACAAAAAGGATAGCAGCGACTATTGTCGAAGCGCAAGGGGAAGCACGCCGCGTCAAGCCGGGCGGCTTGGAGGACTCCTACCCTGTCGTGGTCAAGAGCCAGGCAACTCGCCCCGGCGGTTTCGAATCGGGAGGCCCGTTCCATATCTCCCAACCGTTCTCTTCAAACCAATGCGCGGTGTAGTGACGCGGCTCGGCTGGGGGTCTCCACCCGCCGTCATGGCAGTGGCTCACAAAAATGCCACTCTGGTCCAAACGTCTTGACAGAGCGCTGAGAACACCCCCGATGTCACGGCCGAAGAAGGTCTGAGCAGTCCGCCGTTCGATGACAACATCGAACGGTCCCGGGAAGGCCGTGGCGTCAAGAATATCACCCACTGCGAATTCGAGCCGCCCGCCCTCGCATCGATGTTCTGGGTCACAGAAAGACTCGAATCCTTCGGGTGGAAGGTCGAATGCTTTAGCGATCTCGACCGCCCGAGGAGAAAGGTCTAAAGCTACAACGTCGAATCCGGCTTCAGCGAGGGCCCGAGGCTCTTGCGAGATGCCGTTGCCCGCGCAGAGTACGGTCCGCATCCCGTGCTCGTTCATGACGCTGACCAGATCGCGATCATCGAAAACCATATCAAAGACCGGCGGCCCCAGCCCGTGCTCGATGTGTTCCATCCAATACCGATCCCACGCGTTGGTATCGAGCGGGTCTGTTGGCGGATCAAGCCAGCTCATATCTGTGTCGTCGAGTCGAAGATCAGGAGGGGCGCCGGGGTTACGTCGCTTCAACAAGCGTTTCAGAATTGAGAGCATCACTT
>Ga0213875_10002727_pt1 | contig 10422 bp, 8 predicted proteins | sample BarmaccomBMRX_R8_FD_160105 | JGI IMG/M metagenome (GOLD analysis project Ga0213875, IMG submission 160105) | Root-associated microbial communities from Barbacenia macrantha in rupestrian grasslands, the National Park of Serra do Cipo, Brazil - RX_R8 | ecosystem: Host-associated > Plants > Roots... | reverse complement strand
CAGGTGATCGCCGGGCACCGCGACATTAACGTCACCCTCGGCTACAAGGCCGTCTACCCCGACGAGGCCATCCAGGCCCACCTGGCCTTCCTCGCCCGCCGCCGGGCCCTGCGGCCCACCGATGAATACCGCACCCCCACCGACGCCGAATGGGCCGAATTCCTCGGCCACTTCGAACGCCGCAAAGTCGCCACCGGCACCTGCGGCAGGGCGTTCGGCACCCCGTGCAGCCACGAGCACAGCTGCCTGCGATGCGCCATGCACTGGCCAGACCCCACCCAGCGGCCCCGTATCGCCGAGATCCGCGACAACCTGACCGCCCGCATCGCCGAAGCCGAACGCGAAGGCTGGCTCGGCGAAGCCGAAGGCCTGAAAATCAGCCTCGCAGGCGCCGAAGACAACCTCGCCCAGATCGACCGCCGGACCCGCCCCGCCGCCACCGTCGACCTCGGCATGCCCGCACCCGCCCGGCAGACCTGAACACCAACCGCCAGCCCGGTTTGGGTCATTAAGCCCGGTTTGTCAAGTTCAGAGAATGCCGATGAGCGCGCGTTTCGATTGCAAATCATGCACTTACCCAAATCTCGCTGACGATCGAAAATTCAGCTTCCCTCGTCGCTGCGGGTAATCTAATGCCGATGTATAGAACTAGAATTGCCCGGTCTTAATTGGTCGATCACAGCCGGTGCGCCTGGGTAGCCGGATCGGGTTCGTAGCCGGCTTGATCCCGATGCCCGAGTCGGCCAGCTGGTTTCCGCAGCGTTTTTCGACGGAATTGACAAGCCGGGCGGCCTTCCGGCTACCTGGTGGCGCGCTGGTGCCAGGCGTGCGGCGGTCGCGTTATCTCCTGTCATGGTCCCTGGGCCTAAGTTATCTTCGGTGGCCTTAAGGGCTTGGATGGCTCTGGCGGTCCTTTGTCGCTAGGGCGCGCTAGGCGTGAACCGGCTGGTCGTTGGGGGGTGGGAGAGTGCTGCCGTCGCGCAGCAGCACCGGCCCGACCGCGACGGAGCCGTCGGCCGGCGGGGGCGGCACGGGTGCCGGGGCGGGTGCCGGGCTCGGCGGCGCGGGCTGGCTGATCGTGGCACCGAACGCGGGAGGAGGGGGATTGCTAAGCGAGAGATCTACCAGATCGGCCAGGCTGGGGGCATCGTCCAGGCGCGCCACGCCGAGCGGCGGGAGGCCAAGCAGGTCGAGCACAGTCTTGCCGATAGATACATGGGAGTTCCAGCGGGAGTCGATGCCAGCCCGGACCGGGCCGCCGAACATCAGCAGCGGGACGCGGGGCCCGTAGGCGAGCTGAACGCCGTCCGGAGTGACCTTAAGGTTGGGAGTAGCAACGTGATCATCCCACCCGCCCCAGTCATCCCAGGTGAGCAGGAAGACCGTCCGCGGCCACTGCCCGGCCGCGGCAATGGCGTCCACCGCCTGCCATATCTTGCGCTGACCGAGGCTAACGTCGGCAACCGGATGCTCGTCATACGGGCTGTCGTGCCAGACCATGGCTAGCGCAGGCAGCGTCCCGGCCTTGGCGTCAGCAACGATCTGGTCGGAGGCGACGATATTCGCCGAACCCTTGAGCTGGGTATAGAAGCTGACCGGATAGCCGCTGCTGCCCGCGTAGACCTTCCAGGTCAGCCCATGGTCTTGGGCGTGTCCTGGCAGCGAGGGCATATCCCATTCCGGCTGCGCCTGAGACTGGGGCGGGTTGCGCAGCGTCGGCGTCTGGCCGCCGACAATGAGCAGATGATTCGGGGTCGAGTTAGTCCCGAACCCAGAACAGTGGTTTTCCAGGAACGCCCCGGTGGCCGCCAGGTAAGCGTAGTACGGCAGCACAGCCTCGGTGTCGAACTGGGTATGCGTAGCCGGGGTGGGAGTGCCTGCCTGCTGGGCATGCAGCCATTTGGCATAAGCCGCGCGGGTGTGGTTCTGATCGTGCGCGGGTGGGTTAGCCTGCACCGGCCAGCCGGTGGCCACATTCGCGCCCCAGGCCCGCATCGAGGAAAAGTAATTATCAGTCGTGTGATTCTCCTGAGTGAACACCACGACGTGATCGACGACCTGAGCCATCCCGCTACACTGGCGGCAGCGCGGCTACCCGCGCAACCGAATTCGGGTAAACATCTCGTGCTCACTCGCCGCGGCGACCAGCCTACCTGGCGCTGCGGAGTCAACCAGCATCTCCGCTGGACGTCCTCTAGCCGCGATTCGCGCTCGGGCCGAGGTGAGTGCACTGACTTATGCAGGTCTCGGTGTGACATAAGGCGGCCATTGGCGCGGCCCAGATGTGTTGCGACCGTCTCGTGTTGCAAGCATATTCGCGACGTCGGTGGTGGAGCGAGCCTCGTCCGGGCGGATCCGTCATGCGACTCTCCCTGGCAGCAGAGGCAGACCCGAGCGTGAGCTGGAAGGACGGTGACGTCCCAGGCCAAAGAGATAAAGCGTTTGTCATCGTAGCGGTGCAGACTGGCTGAACTGTCTTGCACAACTAGAACTTCTGTTCTACTATCATGGCATAGTAGTTTCCGGTTCTCTTAACTACATCCGAATCGCAACAGGTCCGCTGCGACACGCACCGTCGTCGGCTCGCCTGCGGGGGACAGTTAGAGCCCGCACCGGCGGGCAGGACGCCGACGGTGCTGGCACTTGGCTGACGCCGAAAGCACACCCGGAATCTGCCTCGTGATAGCCGTGCCTGAGACGCAGGGAAGAGCCGCAGCATGACGATCTATAGCAGAAAATGTGTACTGCGAATAATAGGACTCGTTATAGCGCCTTTGGTCACGGTGGCGTGCAGTAACGTCCAGCACGGTTCTATGAGCACTGGATATGCACAAGGAATTGATGGTCATCCATCCCATAAGCCGGCGAAGGTGCTGACGGGAATGATCATCGGGATCGATCCAGGTCATAATGGCGCGAACAGCAGCCATCCAGCTTACATTAATACCCTTATATGGAACGGCCAGGAGCGCGAAACCTGCGATACTGCCGGCACGCAAACCAGCAGGGGCTATACTGAGGCGCAGTTTAATTTCCGGGTAGCCATGTTTCTTCGCGCTGACCTGCTTCATGACGGCGCGAAGGTGGTGATGACTCGGACCAGCAATAACGGTATAGGGCCATGCGTTACCGGCCGGGCGGAAATCCTAGATCGCAGCCGCGCCAATGTAGCCGTTGATATCCATGCCGACGGTGGGCCGCCGTCAGGCCGTGGCTTCGCCATCCTTGAACCCGTCCCCGATGGACCAAACGATCAAGTGATCGCTGCGTCCGAGACCTTCGGCCGCGACGTACGATGGGCATTCGAACGGTATACGGCGATGCCGCCTAGCACCTATGACGGGATCGGCGGTATCACCTACCGCGACGACCTCGCCGGCCTCAATCTTACAACTGTTCCTAAAATCTTGATCGAGTGCGGCAATATGCGCAATGTCACTGACGCGGCCCTGCTGGTCTCCACCGCCTTCCAGCAGGGCATAGCGTACGCACTGGGAGCAGCGATAATCCGGTTCCTGGATAACGGCTAACTTCGCCTAACTGGCAATAACCGGATATCCGCTCATGCCACATTGAGGAGCGCCGTGGTATACGGCTGCGCTTGGTTGGTCGCGGGTACGGGACGGTGAGTCACGGCGTGGTGGTGAACGGGAGGCTTTGTTCTGTCTGTGGCAGACGCTGGACGGTGACTGCTGTTCCGTAGGCGGCGACTTCGGACATGATGTCGCCGATCTCGTTGCAGTCAAAGCGCATGGCGATGACGGCGTTGGCTCCTAGGTCCCGGGCTTCGCGCCACATGCGGTGGCGGGCTTCGTTGCGGCTGTCGGTCAGGAGCTTGGTGTAACCGGCGACCTCGCCGCCAGCGAGGGTGCGGAATTGCGCGCCGAGGTTGCTGAAGTAGTTCCTGGCTCGCACGATCAGGCCGAATACATCGCCATGCACGGCAATGATCCGGTAGCCGGGTATCTCGTTGGTGGTCACGATTAGGACTGGCTCGGTATCCCGGGATGGCCGTTGGGCATCGCGATTGGTGAAGCTGACTCCGCGCGGGGCCAGATCCCCGGCCAGGTCAGCCAGCGTGGCGGCAGCAGGGTCGTTCCGGCGGCTGTAGCCCGCGTTCGATGTCTTGCACCACTGACAGGCCAGGGTTCGCTGCGGCGGAGCAAGGACCTGAGCTGGTTAACGCCTCCGCACGCTGTGCAGCGCCTGATGACATACGAACTTCCGCAGGCGCAATCCCACTCGCTCACCCTGGGGTCGGGCTGCGTGCTGATGGTTAGGCACCGTGAGCATTGCAGGTCGGTCATCTGCGCATCTTGGCATGCTTGCTGATCCCATGCCGGCTGCTCGCCATGTGGCCAGCTTGCGCTGGCCTGTACGGTAGCGCTTTCCCGCGAGCGGCCGATGATTAACGGCGGAGAACTGCCGTCTGACAGAGAATCGGTGGCGGCTTCTGTGTTATAAGCCGCTATCTCACATAGGCCGCAAACCGGAAGGTATGAGCCAAAACGGAGCTTTCCGCGCGGTACATCGTATTCAATTCAGTTGAACCTGCTTCGGGTAAACCTCCCGCAAGCCTGAAGCGTCCGAAACAATCGGACGACAGCGGCCGAAACCCCGGCGGAACCGCCGAATGTCCGCTATAACGTATTTGCTGCGCTTAGCGTGGTGCGGGTTTCCGCCTGAGATCAAGGGGAGGACCATTGACGCAATCGGTGAGTTCAACACGGGTACGTAGCGTATTCCTTCTGGCTGCTCTGCTAGGAGCTATCCTGCTGTCCGTCGTCAGGACAAGTCCTGCTAACGCGTGGGCTTGGAGTTCGACTGTCCAGCTGAAAGGAAAGATCGGATGCACTTATGCCACCAGTAACACTGTTAAGTGGGCTTGGGTGGCCGCCGGCGACGGCGAGTCTGGATGGGCAACTCTGGGATCAGGGGGCATGACGCGGCCATACTCGTTCACGTTCCACAAGGCGCCAGGCAGCATGAATGTTAAGGTCAATTGGGGATGCGCGACCGATGGAAATCATTCCACCTCATTCACCGTCTATCGCCCGAACGTCGGAACGGCCGCTACGCGTAATATCTGCTACTGGAAAGTTTGCTTCCTGTAGTCCATCGTAATAAACCCGGGGCACGGCCCATGGCCGTCGGCCGTGCCCCGGGCGAAAGCACTTTCAAGAGCAGGCGTTCGCTGGTCAGCCAGGACGCACTCTCATGCCGCATGGCGCGGGTTGGCTATGTGTCACCACTGGTGTGCATATTGAAGTACTGGGCGCCAGTGCCTACGTGTTCGCGGGACGGAAGCGCAGAGCCGACCAGGTGCCGTCGATGGAAACCTGTCGTACGGGCTGCACGCCGTGGGCAGCCAGGGCGGCGGCGAGCCGATCGCGATTGAGGTCGGTGCCGAGCTGGCAGCCCTTCGGGTAGCCGATCCATGCCAGGCGGTCCGCTCGCGCTGCGGCTATCGCCTGTTCCGCCGAGGGCAGGTCGTCCCGCCGGGCGACGAAGGCAATGACGGCGTCGGCGTCATCAGCGGCGCGCGCCGCGAGTATGCCCGGCAGTATCAGATCAGACGGCGCGTTCAGGATTGCCACTGACTGCCCGGGTTTAATCTGCAGCTTGCTGCTAACCTCGATCTTTCTCGTGCCTGACGTAGTGGCTTGAGTGGTTCGGCTAGTGGTGATTTTCGAGTGCCGGCCGTGGCTGGCTGCCCAGCTGTCGCGCCGGCGGCGGGGGTTCCACAGGCCCCGGGTTGCTCCTTTCCTGGTCGCAGTGATGATCTGGCTGGTCAGCCGGACGGGAGGGCCTGCAAGCAGGTAACGGCAGCGGTGATCTGGCCGGCCCAGGGCCAGCGTTCAGCGATCCGCAGCCTCAGGCGGCGGCCGCTGCGGGCCAGCCGGGCAGCGACCGAGAACAGCCGCAGGCGGAGCCGTTTCGGTTCCCAGCGGCGGGCATCCCCGGCCAGGGCAAGCAGCTGGGTCCAGGCGAGCAGCTCGCAGGCCAGAGCGACGATCTCGCACCACAGCTGGTTCTGCGCGAAACCTTTCAGCGGGAGGTTCCGCAGCCCGGTGTCCTTGGCGCAGCGGATGCGGTCCTCGCACCGGGCCCGCCGCCGGTGCCGTAGTTCCAGGTCCGCGAGCTGGCCTTTCTTCGTGCCGGTGGCGAAGGCGGTGAACCGGTGGCCGTCGATATCGGTGAATCTCAGCTGCGCGCCGGGATGCGGGCGCTCTTTGCGGACGATGACGCGCATCCCGGCCGGCCAGCTGTCCAGGTTCAGCAAGCCGGTGATGTCCGCGACCCACGCGCCCTCGCGGACCTGCCCGTCACCGTCATAGGCCGGCGTCCACCCGGTCGCGGGGATCTTGCCGATCGCGTCCTGGATGTCCGCGGTGATGGTCATGCCGACGGAGTAGCCCAGCCGCCGGGACTTCGCGGTCAGCCAGGTGAGGAACTCGTGCGTGCCGCCGCCGGAGTCCGCGCGGACCAGCACCTTGCGCCGCAGGTGCCGGGGCAGTTGCGCCAGCGCGAGCCCGGCCGCCTCGATATGGTCCGCGGCGGTATTCGAGCCGGCGTTCCCGGCCCGGAGGCAGGTGGCCAGCGGCTCCCCGTTCCCGGCCTGGCCGTGGTCGGCCCAGGCGGTCATCGGATGATGGCCGAAGGTCTTCTTCCAGGTAGGAGCGGCCTGCTCCTTCTCCGAGTGCGCGACCACGATGGTGGCGTCCAGGTCGATGATGACCGGGCCGCCGTCCGCGCCGGGCGCGGCGTCCCCGGTCAGCGCCCAGGCCCGCTCCCGCGCCGCGGCCCGGGCCGCCCGGATGGCCGCCAGCGCCCGCAGCTCGTCTGCCGCCAGGGCCTTCACCAGCCGGGACACCACCGGATCCGACGCGACCGGCCCGGCCAGATCCGGCTGCTCCCGCAGTATCGCGATGTCGGCCAGGCAGTCCCCGCCCAGCGCCAGCGCCGCGGCCAGGTCCGCCACGATCTTGCCCGGGTCATGCGCTGCCCGCGGCGCCCGCCACGGCTCTAGGGCCGCGGACAGGCCCCGGCCCAGCCCGGTCACCCGCATCGTCTCCCACAGCAGGACCGCCCCGGCCTGGGACACCAGGCCCCGCCCGTCAGCAGATACGGCGACCCGGCGGCTGCGTGCGTTACTCTGCATCTGGAAAGTGCCTTCGGCTCGTAACGGACAGGACTCTCGACAAGCCCCATCCTTCCAGGCCAAAGGCACTTTTCTATTACAGGTCGTTAGCCCGGCTAATTTCACGCGAAAGCTCGAGGCTAATGTCCACCGAGCCAGCTTGCCGCTACCACACCTGGGTCGCAATGCCCATCAAGAAGAAGCTGGCAAATGGCCCGTTTTGGCCCGTCCCGGGCGTGACCAGATAGGCGCACTCATCTGCCGCGAACAGGGAAAGCGTCGCTTGTGCGGTGGACTGTCGTCAGTCGTGAGTCCTGTCGGCCGCGGTAAACGCTAAGAGTGGCCTGTCGGGAGGGCAAACCTGAAGCTACATGTGCCCGCGCACGTAGACGCCAGTGCTTGATCGTGTCAGCTTGTGTATATGGCTGAGGTCGTTGTCTTCGGCGTGGTCGCGGCGGATGTCATCCTGCGTGTTCAGCGCATCCCGGTCCCCGGCGACCACGTCAATGCCCAGACGCTGGGATGGCGCATCGGAGGGAGCTCGGCCAACGTGGCATGCGGGCTCAGCATGGCCGGGCACCACGTACGTCTCGTCGGTCCGGTCGGCGCAGATGCAATGGGCGACAATCTTGTGGCCGAACTCGAACGGTGCGGTGTCGATACCGAGTACGCCTTCCGTGCCGATGCGGCGTCTCCGCGCACCCTCATTTTGCTCGACGACACAGGCGAGCGCACGATCATCGCGGTGGACAGCGGGGCTCAGCCGTCGTCTTTCCTGCCTGCATGCGGGCCGGATCTCAAGTCAGCCGATTGCGTCTTCATCGAGGGCTATGTCAGGTACCCAACCGACACAGCAGCCGCGGCTGAGTCGGCCCTTCTCGTAACATCGCCCCCCGTACCTGGTACGACAGCATGGCCTGCGACGGTCGTAGTCGGGTCAGAGACCCAGTACGAGGATGCCCCCTCGGCAGGGATTTTCGAGGCCGTGCGCTCTGTATCGGGTGAGCGGCTTAGGTGGGTGGTGGTGACGCGGGGGAGCGCTGGCGCTGATGCGTACGCTCGCTCAGGCGGGGTGCATGTTGATGCGGTTGCCGCCGACCAGATCGACGCAACAGGTGCCGGTGATGCGTTCACGGTCGGCCTGCTGCACGGGCTGCTGCAAGGGGACGACATGGCTGCAGGCCTACAAATTGGCGCTGCATGGGGTGCGGCGACAGTAGCTCAGTTGCGGTCGATTCCTGTGCCGTGGGAAGAACTCGCCGGCCCGTTCCGCTAGCCAGGCAACGTTGCGCTCCTTAACGGCTGGCATCTTCGAGCTTGGAACCTGGCAGCTTTCCGACTTTCCGGGCTACCGGATTGTGCCGCGCAGGCCCCACGACTTGCGAAGCTCCCGGGTTCCCCGAGGCCAGCCGTCGCGGAACAGCCCGGACGCCGGTCAGCCGTCGATTACCAGCCGGGTGGTGTTTCCGGGCCAGACCGTTCGCGTGAAGTCGACCGGGCTTCCGCGCCGGTCTTCGTAGATGTCCTCGCGTACCAGGACCGCGGCGTCTGAGGCGAGCGCCAGCGCGGCTGCCTCTTCGTGATTGGGGTGGCGTGCGGTGACCTGGCTGCTGGCCAGTCGAACCTGCTTGCCGAGGTAGGTGGTCAGCGCGGCAGGCCAGGCATCGGGGATCGCCGTGGACTGAGCGATCGGGGTGCCCTCGGCCAGCTCGGCTGGGACGTAACTGATGCGGAACTGGACCGGAGTGTTGTCCGTAGCAGCCGCCAGCCGGCGCCTCACGATTACCTGACGCGAGGAATCGGTGATCCTCAGGGCCACGGCAGCGTCGGCCGGCGGCGGCTCGGCGCGGACATCAAGCGCGGCGAGCCCGCCGTCGGCGTCCAGGTCGATGCTCCCGCGGGCCGGGATCGTGTGGACCGGCCATACAGTGAGCCGGCCGGGGACGGCGGCTGGTGGCGGGGCCTTGCGCGCGGATTCGCCCGCGGATGCACCCGGCCCCGATTGCGAGCCCCCGGTCGAGATATGGCCGCGGGTCCCCTCCTTGCGGGCGTACCCAGCTGTCGCGAGCTCGTCCAAGACCTTGCGGGCGGTGGTGGTGGAGACCTCCCACCGCTCCATGATCTCGCGGATAGACGGCAGCAGTGCGCCGGCTGGGTAGACACCCGCGGTGATCTCGCTGGCGAGCTGATCGCGGATGCTCGCGTACATACGGGTTGTCGTGGTCTGGGTCGGCTCACCCATGGCGCTACCTCTCCTCAAAGGACTGCGCCTACAAGTTACCGCGCAAAGCTCTACGTGTAAAGCTATGCGTTCTCTGACCTCCAGATCACCGGCTGTGAGGCACGCGAGATCAAGGATCACCGACCAATCGCCTTGACCAAGCAGTTCAGACACCCGATGGCGTCATTCCATCCTCCCTCGCAAACCATCTTCAGGTGCTCTGCGCGCAAAATACTGCGCGCATAGGTTTGCACTTTAGGTGCTAGCGGTACATACTCGTGCGCATAGAACTTTGCGCGCAGAACTATGCGCCAAGAACCTAGCGCCGAAGGGAGTGGTCTCCGATGCCAGACATCGCCAGCACAACAGACCCGCTCGTCGTGACCGTGGCCATCGTGGCGCTCTTGATTGCCCTTGGCGTCCTGGCGCTGCTGGTCCTCGTGCTGGTCGGCATCCACGCCGAGGAACGGCACATGAGCCTGACCGGCAACCCCCGCACCCGCGTCGGGGCGATAACACGCCACCTGACCGGAGTCGGCATCCGCACTCCCGAAGCCGGCCCCAGCGACGACCAGGACACCGATTCCAGCCATGAAAGCGACCTGAAATGACCAATGCCATCCCAGCCGTCACTTTCCCGAACGCCCGAGCCGCCCGTGACATCACCTGTCACCATCCGCTCTCTGGTCTCCTGGTGATCATAAGCGGCCCGGTCGGCGCGTCACCCCGCCCCGGCCGCCAGCCCGCCCCTATGAGGTGGTCCAAGGACCGTTCCGGCCTGTGGCTGCGCAATGCGGCCGCCGGGTTGTGCGTCCTGGCCGGGGCTGCGGCGGCGGTGAGTTTCACTGCCCAGTACCGGATGGTGGAGGCGACCCGTCATTTCCCGGTGATCGCGGCGCTGGAGGCGGTGATCCCTGATGCGGCGGCGCTGGTGTTCGCGAGCCTGGGGGTCGCGCTGGCGCTGCATGGCCGCCGTGCGGTGCGGGCCCGGGCGCTGAATCTGGCCGCGGTCGGCGCGAGCGTGGTGATGAATGTCCTGGCCGCGGCACCGGGCTGGCGG
>Ga0213875_10002726_pt1 | contig 10429 bp, 7 predicted proteins | sample BarmaccomBMRX_R8_FD_160105 | JGI IMG/M metagenome (GOLD analysis project Ga0213875, IMG submission 160105) | Root-associated microbial communities from Barbacenia macrantha in rupestrian grasslands, the National Park of Serra do Cipo, Brazil - RX_R8 | ecosystem: Host-associated > Plants > Roots... | reverse complement strand
TGGCGAGCTCGGGGACACCAGGTGGTTCGACGCCGATCAGCTCCGCGACTATCCGGTCCCGGATGTCGCGGACGTCCTGGACCCGTTCGGCCAGGTACCCGCCTGCGGCGGCCAGTGCCTGGGTGAACGTCTCAGCCGCCTCGTACACCGCGCGGGCCGCCGGTAACCCTCTGGTGGACACCAGCTTCTCCGCCTGTGCGAGCAGTGCGGGATCGGCAGCCATGGCCGCCGTCGTCTCCAACAGTGCCCTGGCATTACCGGCGACGGTTTCGGCTCGCGCGGCGAGCCTCGCCGCGACCGCCTCGGCGGCCGGCCGGACACGTGCGGCTTCCGCGACTGGATCCGCGGGGGCGGGCAATGACGACGGTTCGGACAATTCGTGCACAACGGTGACCACTGGCCCGCTCGCCCGGCCGGTGCTCACTCCGACGCCTTTGAGCCGCGCACTCGACATGGTCTGGACCATACCTTCTGTCAGGTCCGTTTCCGCCCCGTCATTCCTCGCCGCCCTCGGCCGCGAGGACGTCGTGGCGGGTCGGATAGGACCGCTGTGTTCCGGGCCGCGTGACCGACAGGGCCGCGACCCGCGCCGCGTACCCCACCGCGTCGACCAGACTCGCGCCTTCTCCGAGCCGCATCGCCATCGACCCGACGAAACAGTCGCCAGCACCCGTAGTGTCCACAACTCGCACCCGCGGCGCGGGCACCTCCGTGACGCCGGTCGACTCGACGACCAACGCGCCACGCGCACCGAGCGTGACCACGGCCGACCTCGGTCCGAGGCTGAGCAACCGCTCAGCCGAGAACATCCCGCCGAGCAGCCACCCGGCCTCGTGCTCGTTGACGACGAGCGGATCGAGCTCCGCGAGCGTCTCCGTTGACAGCGACGCGACCGGGGACAGGTTCACCACCGGTCGGACATCGGCTGTCGCGGCGATCGATACAGCCCGCTCCACAGCGTCGATGGGCACCTCGAGTGAGGCGAGCAACACGGCTGCCGACGCAATCGTGTCCGCGGCCTGCTCCACCCGTGCGACCGTGACGGTGGAGTTCGCGCCGGGCGAGACGACGATGGTGTTCTCGCCGTCCGGCGTCACGGTGATGTAGGCGGCGCCACTGGCCCGCGTGGTGACCGCGACCAGGTCCATCGCGACACCAGCCTCGGTCATCGCCTCCGTCAGCAACCGGCCGTTCTGGTCGTCACCCACCGCGCCGAGAAGCGCCACCTCGGCGCCAAGCAGTGCGGCGGCCACCGCGGCGTTGGCACCCTTGCCGCCGGAGGCGAGCACGGTGTCTGACCCCAACACCGTCTCGCCGACATCGGGACGGCGCTCGACCTGCACCACGACGTCGACGTTGGCCGCTCCCAGCACCACGACCCTGGGGACCCTGATCTTGGTAGTCACCTCGTCGAGACTGCCACGGACGGAACTGAGTAGGTATACGGAGCTGTAGTGCTCAAGTTGCTACTTTTCGACCTCGTGACGCTCGAGGGCATCGTCAAAGTCGTCGCGTTTCTCCTCGCCGACCTGTTGCTTCTCTTGGCGGGTTCCTGGTACGCCGTTTGGTCGTAGCGGCAGGGGTCATAACGGATGAGTCGCGGACTGTAACAATTCCGCCGCAAGACTGATAAAAAGGTGTATGCCGCTGGGGTTACCCCTGTGGTGGGCTCCCGCCGGCTGTGTCCCAGCGGCACGGCCGTGGAGCCTGAACAGCGCCCTGGTGTCGGCCGCGTAGCCCCCCGAGTGGCCGGCACCAGGGCTCTTCGTCCTCCGTCCGTGTCGCCCGTACCGCTCGACTGACCTGCCCGGGCGGTGAAGTGCGCCACCGCGCTGGAGAATGCACCCATGCTCGGGAACCAGCGGCTCAGAGTCGTGGTGGCGATCGCACTCGTGTCGGTGACAGTCATGGCTGGTCAGGAGTCCATCGGCGCCACCAACGTACCGACCGCCGCGGTCACCAAGGGAGTCCGGCACGCGTATGTCATCGGTCGAGGCGACGAACTGAAGATCGTCGATCTGACCGGCGGCGTTGTCGCCGCCACGGTGGAGACCAACGCGAGGACCACCGGGTTGGCGGTCAGCCCAGACGACCGCACGGCGTATGTCATCAACGGCTGGATCGGAACGATCAGCGTTGTCGACACCGCATCAGCTCACCTCACCAAGCGAATCAAGATCAACGCACAGCTGGACTCGGCTGCGATCAGTCCCGACGGCGTGCTGCTGTACGTCACCGCCTCGGCCGGTGGTCAGGGTCTCCTGCTGGCGGTCAACACCAGGTCGGGGACCCTGTACTCGGTCATCCAGGTAGGGACGACGCCGACCGGTCTCGCGGTCAGCCCGGACGGCCGCCGGCTGTACGTCAGCAACAACCAAAGCGGCAGCGTGGCTGTGCTCGACGCGCACACGGCGGTCCCGGTGGGCACTATCCCGGTCGCGGCACTGCCGCAGCAGGTCGCGGTGAGTCCGGACAGCTCGACCACATACGTCACACACGCAGGTGAGACACCTGCCGCCAACGGCATGGTCACCGTGATCGACAACAACACCGACAAAGTGGTCGACGAGATCGAGGTGGGTGCCGGCGCCTGGGGACTCGCGGTCTCCTCGGACGGCAGCCAGCTGTACGTGTCAAACCCGCTGGACGGCACGGTTTCAGTGGTCGACACGAAGACGAGAAGCGTTCGGGACAGCATCGCGCTGCATGCGTACGGAGCCGTCACCGCGCCGCACGACCACTATGTCTACCTCGCGGTTGACCAGTCGACCACGGTGCTCGACAGTGACACGAACCTCGTCAGTGCGCAGCTGGACCTGGTGGGCCTCGCCGGACATGCGTTCTCAGCGACAACGGTCGCCGTGCCCGCCGGGCAGTGATTGGCTCGCTTCGCGGCAGTCAGTCCCGTCCGGGGAGCAGGTCGGGCGCTTCGGCGGTGACGGCCGTCAGCACCTGCTTCGTTGACGGATTCACCATCCACCTGTCGCCGATGTTGACCGTCGGCACGGTCTCGTTGCCGTCGGCCACGGCCCGCACCGCGGCCGCCGCCCCCGGGTCCTGCCAGATGTCGAGTTCCCTGAACTCCAGTCCGCTGCGCAGGAGACCGGCACGCAGTGTCGTGCAGAACGGGCAGCCAGGACGGACATACACCAGGACTTCGGGGGTGGACTCGCTCATGTCTGCCACAACCCGCGCACACCTCAAGTCATTCCGTGTTCCGCCCCGTGGTCGTGCCAGCGTGCTTCCGCGGCGCCCCTGTCGTCTCCGCATGGCTGGGATTGAGACCACCGAGCCACCCCTGATCGGTGACGCCAAGGTGATAGGGAACGTTGACCACCACAATTCCGGGCGTGAGCAGCAGCCGGGCCTTGAGCCGCAGGGCGCTCTGGTTGTGCAGTAGGTGCTGCCACCAGCGCGTCGTCACGTACTCCGGGATGAACACCGTGATCACCGAACCCGGCTCGTCCCGACGCACCTGCTTGACGTAGTCGGCAAGCGGCCGGATCAGGTCGCGATAGGGGGCGGACAGCACTTTCAGCGGCATGGCGAAGTGCCGCCGTTCCCACTGCTGGACGAGTGTGCGGGTGTCAGCCTCGTCCAGGTCCATGGTGACCGCCTCCAGCGCGTCCGGCCGCGTCGCCCTGGCCAGGGCCAGCGCGCGCAGCGCCGGCCGGTGCAGCCGGGACACCAGCACGATCGCGCGCATCCGACCGGGCAGTGTCGGTGTCTCGTCGTCAGCCATGATCTCCTGGCTGACCCGCCCGTAGTACCGGTTGATCCCACGCATCACGAAGAACAGCAGAATCATCGCGGCCACTGCGAGCCAGGCACCGTGTTGGACCTTCGTCGCGAATACGACAACAAGCACGACGCTCGTTGACAGTGCACCGAGCAGGTTGATCAGCTGCGCCCTGCGGATGGACCGCCGCCTTGTCCCAGTCTCGGCCGCGAGTTCGCGGCTCCAATGCCGCACCATCCCGAACTGGCTCAGCGTGAAGCTGGTGAACACACCGATGATGTACAGCTGGATCAGCTTGTCGATATCGGCGTCGAATCCGATGATGAGGGCGGCCGCGGCGCCGGCCAGCAGCAGAATTCCGTTGGAGAACACCAGCCGGTCGCCTCGGTTGTGCAGCTGTCGGGGAAGGTAGCGTTCGCGGCCGAGGATCGACGCCAACACTGGGAATCCGTTGAACGCCGTGTTCGCGGCCAGCACGAGAATGCCGGCGGTTGCGGCCTGGAACAGGTAGAACAAGGTCGAACTTCCGCCGAACACCGCTGCGGCGAGCTGGGAGATGACCGAAGGGTTGCCGTCCGGCTGGGCGTGTGCACGTAGCACGACCGCGAGCACGGTGATCCCAATGAACAGGACGATGGCGATGCCACCCATCAGCGTGAGGGTCAGTGCCGCATTGCGGCTTTTCGGCTTGCGGAAGGCCGGCACGCCGTTGCTGATCGCCTCGACGCCGGTGAGCGCGGTGCAGCCTGCCGCGAACGCCCGCACCGCGATGACCAGTGTGAAGATCCCGCCGACTTGGACGGTCGGCTCGACCGGTTGCGTCGCGGTCTCGGCCATCGCAAGCCCGCCGCTGTAGGCCTTCACCGCGCCGACGATGAACATCAGCAGGGTGAGCCCTACGAACAGGTAGGTCGGCACCGCGAACGCACGGCCCGATTCCTTGGTGCCTCGCAGGTTAGCGAGGGCCAAGACCACGACGAAACCGACCGAGAGAACCACCGCGTGCGGGGCGAGTTGGCGTACCGCCGAGGTGATCGCCACGACTCCGGAGACGATCGACACGGCCACCGTCATCACGTAGTCGACCAGCAGCGCGCTAGCCGCGATCAGCGCCGCGGTCTCGCCCAGATTGTCCTTACTCACCACGAACGCGCCGCCGCCGTTCGGGTAGGCATAGCAGGTCTGCCGGTAGGACGCCACGACGACGACGAGCAGCACGACCACGGCCAGCCCGACCCATGGGGTCAGTGTCAGTGCCGCAACGCCTCCCGCGGCCAACACGAGCACGATCTGTTCGGTCGCGTACGCGACCGATGAGATCGGATCGCTGCAGAACACCGGCAGCGCCAACCACTTCGGCAGCAGGGTCTCGCCCAACCTCGCACTGCGTAACGGCCGGCCGACCAGCACCCTCTTCACGAGGCCACTCACGTCACCGAGCCTGACAGCCGGCGACAAGGACGGCACCAATCTTGACGCGTTCCTAACGGCCGCCAACCGCGGTCGCCACGTCGCCGGCAGGGTGATGAGAGCGAGTCCGCGCCTATTCCAGTAGGAGACGACATTGCTCACATCGCGGGCCCTGCTGGACGAGTTGGGCTGTCAGATCGGCGCCGACAGCCGGATCGAGAACAGCTCAGACGACGATGTTGACCATCCGGCCCGGAACGATGATCACCTTGCTGGGTTCCCGGTCGCCGAGCAGCTCGGCGATCCGCTCCTCCGCGAGTGCGGCGAGCCGAACCTCGTCCCGCCCCGCCTCCGCCGGCACGACGACCCTGGACCTGACCTTCCCGTTGACCTGGATCGGGTACTCGGTCGTGTCCTCGACGAGATAGCGCTCATCTGCCTCGGGAAACGGCCCGTGCGCGAGAGACCCGCTGTGGCCGAGCCTCGACCACAGCTCCTCCGCCAGGTGTGGACACAACGGCGCCAGCATCAGTACCAGCGGTTCGGCCACCGACCGTGGCACGCCCTCGCCTTTCTTGGTCAGATAGTTGTTCAGCTCGATCAACTTGGCGCCCGCGGTGTTGTACCGCATCTCGGCATAGTCCTCGCGTACCCCGGCGATCGCCTTGTGCACCGCACGCAGTGTCTCGTCGTCCGGTTCGTCCTCAGTCACCCGCGACCCGCCGGTTTCCTCGTCGACGAGGTTGCGCCATAGCCGCTGCAGGAACCGTTGGGCACCGATGACGTCCTTGGTCGCCCACGGTCGGGAAACGTCCATCGGGCCCATGGACATCTCATAGAATCGGAAGGTGTCCGCTCCGTAGCGCTGGCAGATCTCGTCCGGGGTGACGACGTTGCGCAGGCTCTTGCCCATCTTGCCGTATTCCCGGTTGACCTCCTTGCCGTCAAAGAAGAACCGGCCGTCACGCTCCTCCACCTGCTCGGCGGGGACGTAGAACCCACGCTCGTCGATATAGGCATATGCCTGGACGTAGCCCTGGTTAAACAGCCTGCGGTACGGCTCCTCCGCGCTGACGTGGCCGAGGTCGAATAGGACCTTCTGCCAGAATCTGGAGTACAGCAGGTGCAGCACCGCATGCTCGACACCGCCGACGTACAGGTCGACGCCGCCGGTGTCATCCTGGCCGTGGATCTCCGGGCGCGGCCCGAGCCAGTATTCCTCGTTGACCGGATCGATGAGGCACTTGTCGTTGTCGGGGTCGACGTACCGCATCTGGTACCAACACGAGCCCGCCCAGTTCGGCATCGTGTTCACGTCGCGGCGATAGGTCTTGAGACCGTCGCCGAGATCCAGTTCCACCTCGATCCACTCGGTGGCGCGCGACAGCGGAGGAGACGGCTCAGAGTCAGCGTCTTCCGGGTCGAAGGTACGCGGTGAGTAGTCGTGAACCTCGGGCAGCTCGACCGGCAGCATGCTCTCGGGAAGCGCCATCGCGGTGCCGTCGGCGTCGTAGACGATCGGGAACGGTTCACCCCAGTAGCGCTGCCGGGAGAACAGCCAGTCGCGCAGCTTGAACTGCACGGTGCCCTCGCCGTGGCCGTGTTCCTCCAGCCACGCGGTGATCGCCTTCTTGGCGTCCGCGATGTCCAGGCCATCTAGGAATCCCGAGTTGATGTGCGGCCCGTCGCCGTCGTACACCTCCCCGTCGAAGTCCGCCGGTAGTCGCACGGTGTGAATGACCGGCAGGCCGAAGACGCTCGCGAAGTCCCAGTCGCGTTGATCCTCACCCGGCGATATGCCGATCGCACCGGTGCCATAGTTCATCAGCACGTAATCAGCGATGAACACCGGCACCTTCCTGCCATCGACCGGATTGGTCGCGTAGGTCCCGGTGAACACGCCGGTCTTGTCCTTGAACTCCTGGCGGTCCAGTTCGGACTTCATCGCCGCGGCGTGCCGGTAGGCCGCGACCGCCTGGGCCGGGGTTGGCGCCCCGCCCGTCCAGCCGCTGTCCACATCGGCTGGCCAGGCGTCCGCGACGATGGCGTCCACCAGCGGGTGCTCCGGCGCCAACGCCAGGCCGACATTGCCGAACAGCGTGTCCGGACGCGTCGTGAACACCTCGACGACTACCCCGCCCGGCGCACCGAACCGGACCCGTGCGCCGTGCGACCGGCCGATCCAGTTGCGCTGCATGGCCTTGACCTTCTCCGGCCAGTCCAGTCGGTCGAGGTCATCGACCAGCCGGTCGGCGTAGGCGGTAATGCGCATCATCCATTGCCGCAGGTTGCGACGGAACACCGGGAAATTCCCACGCTCACTGCGGCCGTCCGCGGTGACCTCCTCGTTGGACAGCACCGTTCCCAGCCCCGGGCACCAGTTCACCGGGGCTTCGGACAGGTATGCCAGCCGCTGCGAGTCGATGAGCTCGTTCCGCTCCGCCGTCGTCAGCTCATCCCAAGCACGGTCGTCCGGCGTTGGCCGCTGACCCAGCGCGTACTCGGACTCCAGCTCCGAGATCGGACGCGCTCGGCCCGCATCAGTGTCGTACCAGGAGTTGTAGATCCGCAGGAAGATCCATTGGGTCCAGCGGTAGTAGTCAGGGTCGATGGTGGCGATCCGCCGACGCTCGTCGTGGCCAAGACCCAGCCGCCGAATCTGCCGCAGGTAGTTGGCTATGTTGGCCTCGGTAGTCTGGCGCGGGTGTTGCCCGGTCTGCACAGCGTACTGTTCCGCGGGCAGCCCGAAGGCGTCGAAGCCCATCGTGTGCAACACGTTGCGTCCGGTCATCCTGTGGAAGCGAGCAAAGACGTCGGTACCGATGAAGCCGAGCGGGTGTCCGACGTGCAGACCGGCTCCGGATGGGTACGGGAACATGTCCTGCACGAACAGCTTGTCCGCGGGTACGGGACCTTCGCCGCTCAACTCGCCAACCGGGTTGAACGCGTGGAACGTGCCGTGCGAAGTCCAGTACTCCTGCCACCGTTGCTCGATCGAGTTGGCCAGCGTCGCCGTGTAGCGGTGGGCCGGCACCGCCTCGGCACCGATCTCGCTGCTCATCACACGGAACTCCTTCGTCACATCCGGCTCAGCCAACTCGGAACCACTCAACGCCTCATGGAACCACCCTCAACAACACGAAACCCCCCAGCCGAATCCCCTTGCTTCAGGGGGGCATGAGGGGTCGCCGCGCCGACCTCGCGTGTTCAGCGGGTCAACGCGGCCGAATAAGGAGCAGGACGGCCCTATTCATGAGGGCATCGTAGCCCACACACTGATGACCATGCGCAGGGTCCTGGGGGTTCTGGTGGGTGTCGGCGCCGTCGTCGCCGCGTGTGCGCCGTCGACAACGGTCCAACCCGCGGAGCATGCCGCCAGCGAGGACTGGCCCACATATCATCGGGACAACCAGCGCTCGGGCACCGCGACGATGCCGCCGGTGTCCGCGCCGTCCCAGGCGTGGCACACAAAGCTCGACGGGGCGGTCTACGGCCAGCCGCTCATGGTCGGTGGCAGGCTGCTGGCCGCGACCGAGAACGACACCGTGTACGCGCTCGATCCAGACACCGGCGCGGTGCAGTGGTCAGACAATCTGGGTACACCGATGCCCCGCGCCGACCTACCATGCGGGAACATCGACCCACTCGGGATCACCAGCACGATGGCCTACGACCCGGACAGCGGCCGGGTATACGCGCTGGCGGAGACCGGAGGCGGCAACCACACTCTGGTCGGCATCTCGGCCAAGACCGGTGCCGTCGAGGTCACGACCACTGTCGAGCCGCCAAGTGGCACGCCCATCGCCCACCAGCAGCGCAGTGCGCTCACCGTGACCAACGGCAGGGTCAACATCGCCTATGGCGGGCTTTTTGGAGACTGTGGTGACTACGTCGGCTCGGTCGTCTCGGTCCGCACCGATGGCACGGACCGCCACGACTACGCAGTCCCCACGTCGAGAGAGGCCGGCATCTGGGCTCCCGGCGGCGCGGTGGAAGCCGCCGGCCGGTTGCTGTACTCGGTCGGCAACGGCGAGTCGACCACGACCTACGACGGGAGCGACTCGGTCATCGCGCTGGCCGCAGACCGCTTGGACCAGGTCGATGTCTTCACCCCGTCCACCTGGGTCGACGACAACGCCCACGACATCGACCTCGGCTCGTCCAGCCCCGTACTCGTCGGCGGCTACGTTGTCATCACCGGCAAGCGGGGCGTCGCGTACGTCATGAAGTCCGACAAACTGGCCGAACTCGTCTCGTCGCTGACCATCTGCCCGTCCTACGGTGGTGCGGCGGTCGATGCTGGGACGATCTTCATGCCGTGCCGGGGCGCCGGACCCAAGGCGGTTGCGGTCGACGGCACCGGGACGCTCAGCGTGCGATGGACGTCTCCGGTCAAGGCACCTGGTTCACCGACCGTCGGCGGCGGCGCGGTGTGGGTGGTCGACTACGACGGCGGCACCTTGTACGCGCTGGACGAGCAGAGCGGGGCCGTGCGCGGCCAGCTCTCGATCGGACGCGCGCCGCACTTCGCCTCGCCGACACTGTCCGGGCCGCGGGCCTATGTCGGCACCATGGACGGCGTGGTCGGAATCAACGGCGCCTGAAACTCCGTGGTCGGCGGCACGGGGCATTCTCGGGTCGACCGCTTGCGACTGTGGATACCGTGCAAGCACACAAGAACACCTCAGCCGGGACGACGAGGACTTCCGATGCGTGCTTGGATGCGCCGCCTGTCCGTCATGACCGCTTTGGCCACCTGCGTCTGCGCTTCGGCCGCGGCCGCCGCGCTGGTGCAGTGCGCGAGCGTCCGTGTTCCTGTCGACTGGCAGCACCCCGACGGCGCATCAACCAGCCTGGCCATGGCCCTGTTGCCCGCGCTTGACCAGCGCGAGCGAGCGGGCAACCTGCTGATGAACCCCGGGGGCCCAGGCGGGTCCGGCGTGCAGGTGCTGGCCTTCGGCGGCATCATGTTCGGCGCCCCCGAACTCGCGCCGCTTCGGCAGCATTTCGACATCATCGGGTTCGATCCGCGTGGTGTCGGTGACAGCGGGCAGGTCGCTTGTACGCCGAGTCTGCTGCATGATCCGCACGTCAGCATGTTTCCTAGCACCCCCGCCCAGTACGACCAGCTGGTCGAGTTGGACCGTGCCGCCGGCCGCTCATGTCAGCCGGCTGTGTTGCTGCCCTTCGTGGACACCATCAGCGCGGCACGGGACATCGACGCGATCCGTGCGGCGCTCGGTGAGCGCACCATCTCCTGGTTCGGTGTCTCCTACGGCA
>Ga0213875_10002725_pt1 | contig 10430 bp, 8 predicted proteins | sample BarmaccomBMRX_R8_FD_160105 | JGI IMG/M metagenome (GOLD analysis project Ga0213875, IMG submission 160105) | Root-associated microbial communities from Barbacenia macrantha in rupestrian grasslands, the National Park of Serra do Cipo, Brazil - RX_R8 | ecosystem: Host-associated > Plants > Roots... | reverse complement strand
TCGAATGGCGCACGCCCGTTTCGGACGCGGCGCGGCCGACCGCGTGCCTGAGCGCCAACTATCATCTCGACAGCTTCGCGAAGGCGTTCGGTCTACGGTTCGACGATGGCAGCCACGCGCATTCGGCCTGCGTCGGCTTCGGCGTCGAGCGGATCGCGCTCGCGCTGTTCCGCACGCACGGCATGGTGGCGGAAGCCTGGCCCGTCGAGGTAGTCGATCTGCTGCGCCTCGAGGGCACGCCGCGGGCCGACATTCGCTGATCGTCGCCCGCGCGAAGTCATTCGACAGGTTGGCGCGCTCGCGCTAGCATTGGCCGTCCGGTCGATCGCGGGAGCTTGGGCACGGATGCAGAGGGTGCGGATCGGCATCATGGGGCTGGCCGGGGTGTTCCTGCTCGTGGTGCTCGCGGCTGCGCTCTATTCGTTGTTCGGCAAACCCCACGCGCCGCTGATCGGCAACGCCGCCGCGACCGACAATGCCGCCGACGCGCCCAAGGAGCCGCTTGCCGAACTCGGCGTCGCTCCGGGCAACGTGCCGCCCGATGCGACCACTGCCGCACGCAAGACCACGCCGAAGCCGGGTGGCAGAACGGCGCGCTGACTGCCCTAAAATTCGATTGATCGCGGCCCAGCCTCCTCTGGTCGCTCGGGGCTTGCTCCCACACACTTATCCACAGCCGCTGGGCACCGGTGCTCCGCTTGAAAATGGCGGATTGCCGCGGCTTCGAGCTCGGCCACGCGAGGTACGGCAGACCAAAATATACACAGCAAAACCCATGCAGTGGGATTGAAAACCATGAACAACCCATGATACTCCATCGGATGTCGGGGGCAGTCCATGGATCGTCCTGTCCCGGGCAAGCGGCGAGGGCGAAGCGCCGTGCAACGGGGTGGACCATTTGGAGCTCGATCATCCCTTCCTGGGCCATGCGCTCAACGCGGTGGACGCGAAGGGGCGGGTGTCGGTGCCTGCGGAGTTCCGCGGCCTGATCGAGACACGCTGCCGCATCTATGCGCTTCCCGGCGATCCGGTGAACGACAAGGAGCTCCGCATCGGCCTCCACGAGGACGGCGATCGGCTGCAGGCGCTCGATGCGATCGCCAGCCGACAGCTGACGCAGGATCTGCGCGAGAGCGTCTCGGACATGCCGGCGGCCGAGCGCCGCAAGGCGTTGCGCGCGATGCAGAGCGACGAGCTCGGCACGCTATCGGTGGTGAGCTTCGACGGGGCGGGGCGCATGGTGCTGCCGCCGATGCTGCGCGATTTCGCGGGAATCGAGGATCTGGCGCTGTTCTGGGGGGTGGGCGACCAGTTCGAGATCTGGAATCCGCGCGCGGCCCGCGACGCGTTTAAGGACTCCAAGCGCAAGCTGATGACGCTCGACTATCTGCTCAAAGAGCGGGGGGTGCGGCTGTGAGCGCTTCTGCTGCGGGCGCCGAGCGCCATATCCCGGTGTTGCGCGACGAGGTGATCGCCGCGCTCACGCCCACCGACGGCGAGACGCATGTCGATGGCACCTTCGGCGCGGGCGGCTACACGCGGGCGATCCTCGCTGCCGGGGCCAACGTGATCGCCTTCGATCGCGATCCCGATGCGATCGTGGCGGGCCGCGCACTCGAGGCGGCGAGCGACGGCCGGCTGGCGCTGGTCGGCGAGCGCTTCTCGCGGCTCGACGCGGTGCTGGCGGAGCGCGGCGTCGAGGCGGTCGACGGCGTCACGCTCGATATCGGCGTCTCCTCGATGCAGCTCGATCAGGCGGAGCGCGGCTTCTCCTTCCAGTCGGACGGCCCGTTGGACATGCGCATGGAGCGCGAAGGGGCGAGCGCCGCCGATTTCGTCAACGAGGCCGACGAGGCCGAGATCGCCGACGTCATCCACGCGCTCGGCGAGGAGCCCAAGGCGCGGCGCATCGCGCGTGCGATCGTCGCGGCGCGGCCGATCGCGGGGACCGGCGAGCTTGCCGCGATCGTCCGCCGCGCGACCGGCTGGCATCCCGGCCAGCCGAAGGATCCCGCGACGCGGACGTTCCAGGCGATCCGCATCCTCGTGAATCGTGAGCTCGGCGAACTCGAGGACGGCCTCGCCGCCGCCGAGCGCGCGTTGAAGCCGGGCGGTCGGCTCGCGGTCGTCACCTTCCATTCGCTCGAGGACCGGCTGGTCAAGCGCTTCTTCCGCGCGCGATCGGGCGGCGAGCCTGCCGGCTCGCGCCACCGCCCGGCCGTCAACGACGGACCGGACCCCAGTTTCGAGGCGGTCGCCAAGCCGGTGCGCCCGAGCGAGGCCGAGATCGCGCGCAATCCCCGCGCGCGCTCGGCGACGCTCAGGAGCGCGCGCCGCACCGCCGCCATTCCGTTTAGTACCGTAGCGTTGCGTAACCCCGGTCGAGGAGCATGATCGAGTGTTGATCGCGTCCCGTTTCCGTTCGGTCGGCTGGGTCTTCGCCTGCGCGCTCGCCGCGCTGGCCTGTTATCTCGTCTCGCTGCGCGTCGCTGCCAAGCGCGCGCAGCTTGATGGGATGGACGCGAGTATTATCGCGGCCAAGGAGGACATCGGCCGGCTCCAAACCGAGCTCGGTACGCGCAGCCGCCTCGTTCAGCTCGAGCGCTGGAATGCGGACGTGCTGTCGCTGCAGGCGCCGCAGGCGCAGCAATATGTCAACAACCCCGTCCAGCTCGCGAGCTTCGCGGCGCCGCCGCCCCCGCCTGTGCTGGCACCCGTTCTGGCGCCCACCGCGCCGCCGCAGGTCGAGCAGGCGGCGGCCGTCACACCGACGCCCGAACCCAAGATGATCGCAACGAGCTACAGTTCGGCGCCCGCCGTCGCCGCTGCCGCCGCGAGCGCGGCCGTTGTGACGAAGCCGGCCGCGAAAAAGGCCGAAAGCGCCGATGCCGCGCCCGCGAAGAAGCCCGCGGCAAAGAAGCCGATTGCCAAGGAGACGCTGGCGGACGCGGCGCCAGCGAAGAAGAAAGCGCGGAGCGACGCGAAGAAGGACGTCGGGCTCGCGTCCGCCGCACTCGCCAAGGCCAAGGCGAAGCTTGCCAAGACCGAGCTCGCGAGAGCCGATGTCAAGAAGAAGCCGGCGCACAAGACGACCGAGCTCGCCTCCGCGTCCGACAGGGCGAAGAAGGCCAAGGCGGCCAAGTCCCCGTCGGGGAGCGGGACGCGTCTCGCATCGGCCGACAAGAAGAAGGCCGGCAAATCCTCGGATACGGTGAAGCTCGCGTCCGCCACCAAGAAGAAGGGCGAGGAGCAGGCGACGCTGCGCCACACCGCCATCGTCAAGGTCGGCCACGACAAGTTCGGCGACGCGCAGAAGGTGGCGCTGCTCGACGATCATGCGCTCGGCTCGATCGAGCGCGCTGCCCACGCCGAATCGATGAGCAAGAAAAACCGTCCGTGAACGCCCATACCGCCATAGCCGGAAGCGGGCTCGCCGCCCGCCCAGAACGCGTCAGGCTCGCGGGCCAGCGCCAGCAGTCGGTCGCGCTCGCGCACAACCGGCTGATGGTGATGATGCTGATCTTCCTCGGCGTCATAGCGCTGATCGCCGGGCGGCTCTTCTATCTAGCGATCTTCGGCGGCAACGGCGGCGCGATCAGCGCGCAGGACATCCTGCTGCCGCCGCGCGCCGACATTACCGATCGCAACGGCATCCCGCTCGCGCGCACGATCGACATGTGGACGATCGGCATCCATCCCGATCAGCTCGTCAACCGCCCGCAGGAGGTCGCCGCCAAGCTCGCCGAGCTGCTCCCCGAGCGCAGCTATGACGAGTATCTCGCGATCCTGAAGTCCAAGCGGAAATTCTTCTACCTGCGCCGGCGCGCGATGCCCGATCTCGTCGTCAAGGTGAACGCGATCGGCGAGCCGGCGATCGAGCTCGATCGCGAACCGCAGCGCGTCTACCCGCAGGCGACGCTTGCCGGCCCGGTACTCGGCTGGACCAATGTCGACGGCCATGGCGGCTTCGGCATGGAGAAGGTGCTCGACAAACGCCTCATCGATCCGGCGCTGCGTGGCAAGCCGGTCTCGCTCTCGATCGACAGCCGGGTGCAGGCCGCGCTCGAGCAGGAGCTCGGCGCCGCGAAGGACAAGTTCACCGCCGCAGCGGCGAGTGGGCTGGTGATGGACGTGCGCACCGGCGAGGTGATCGCGATGACGTCGCTGCCCGCGTTCAACCCGAACAATCCGGGCGCGACGCCGGTCGACAATCTCAAGAACAACATCACCCAATCGGTCTACGAGCTGGGCTCGACCTTCAAGATGATCACCATCGCCAACGCCATGCAGAGCGGCGTGGTGACCAACATGGCGCAGAAGTACGACGCCACCGCGCCGCTCCATGTCGGCCGCTTCACGATCCACGACGAGGAACCCGCGGGCCGCTGGCTGAACATCCCCGAGATGATCACCAAATCGTCGAACATCGTCACCGCGAGGATCGCCGACGAGCTCGGCGAGGCGCGCGAGGTCGCGATGTTCCGCAAGCTCGGCATGGACAAGGCGCCCGAGATCGAGCTCACCGCCAAGGCGCGGCCGCTGTGGCCGGCCTATTGGGGGCGCTCGACGGTGATGACCGTCGGCTTCGGCCACGGCATCGCGGTGACGCCGCTCAACCTCGCGCTTGCCTATTGCGCGCTGGTCAACGGAGGCGTCTATCGCCCCGCGACGCTGCTCAAGCGCGGCCCCGAGAACCCGCTGCCCGCCGGCCGCCGCGTCATCTCGGAGACGACGAGCGCGCGCGTCCGCCAGCTCATGCGGCTGGTCGTGATGCCGATCGCGGACGGCACCGGCAAGAAGGCCGAGGTTCCCGGCTTCCGCCTCGGCGGCAAGACCGGCACGGCCGAGAAGGCGCAGGGCGGCGGCTACAACAAGAAGCTCAACGTCTCTACCTTCGCGGGCGCCTTCCCGATGGACAACCCGCACTACCTCGTGATGATGACGCTCGACGGCCCGCACGCCACCGCCGACACCTATGGCTGGACGACGGCGGCCTGGGTGGTCGGCCCGGCGATCGGCAGGATGGTCGCGCGGATCGGTCCCTTGCTCGGCGTCTACCCCGATCTGCACAAAGATGTGGATGAAAGCGATCTTCTGCCGCTGATCTGGCACGCACCGGTTGACCGCAAAGCGGCACGGACGACAGATGTCCAGGCCGGCGCGGCGGCGGCGCGAAAGGACCGGGACTGACAGGTGAAGCTCGGCGCGCTCATCGGAACAAGTGACGAGACGAGCGTGACCGGGTTCGCGATCGACCATCGCAAGGTCGCGCCGGGCACAGTGTTCGGCGCGTTCCCGGGCGCACGGTTCAACGGCGAGGACTTCATCGCGCCGGCGATCGCGGCAGGTGCGGTGGCGGTCGTCGCGCGGCCCGAGGCGGATGTCGCCGGCGTCGTCCACGTCACCGACGGCGAGCCACGGCGCGCCTTCGCCCGCATGGCGGCGAAGTTCTTCGCGCCGTTCCCGGAGACGGTCGTCGCCGTCACCGGCACCAACGGCAAGACCTCGACCGTCGAGCTCACCCGCCAGCTATGGCGGATGGCGGGGCATCATGCCGCCTCGATCGGCACGCTCGGCGTGACGACGGCGGACGATCAGGTGAGCACCGGACTGACGACGCCCGACATCGTCACCTTCCTCGCAAACGTGGCCGGGCTGCGGCGCGAGGGGGTGAGCCATGTCGCGTTCGAGGCGTCGAGCCACGGACTCTCGCAGTTCCGCACCGAGGGGCTGCCCGTGAAGGCGGCGGCGTTCACCAATCTCAGCCGCGATCATCTCGATTATCACGGCACGATGGAGGCCTATCTCGAGGCCAAGCTGCGGCTGTTCACCGAGGTCGTCGATCGCGACGGTACCGCGGTGGTGTGGGCCGACGACAAGGCGAGCCCGAGGGTAATCGAGCTCGCACGCGAGCGCGGCCTTTCGATCATCGACGTCGGCACGCGCAGGGAGGCGCTGAGACTTGTCGATCGCGAGGCGACGCAGCTCGGCCAGACGCTCAAGCTTCAGTATGGTGGCGTTGCTTATACCGTGAAACTGCCGCTGATCGGCGCCTATCAGGCCGCGAACGCGCTCGTCGCGGCGGGTCTCGCGATCGCGACCGGCGGCGAACCCGCGCAGGTGTTCGCGCATCTGGCAAGGGTCCAGCCGGTGCGTGGTCGGCTCGAGCGCGCCGCGATCAGCCGCGCCGGCGCGCCGATCTACGTCGATTATGCCCACACGCCCGACGGGCTCGAGGCGGCGATCGCGGCGCTCAAGCCGCATGCCAAAGGGCGGCTGCTCGTCGTGTTCGGCGCCGGCGGCGATCGCGACAAGGGCAAGCGGCCCGAAATGGGTGCGGTCGCGGCGCGGATGGCCGATCGCGTCATCGTCACCGACGACAATCCGCGCACCGAGGACGCCGCCGCGATCCGCCGCGAGGTGCTCGCCGGCGCGCCCGGCGCGATCGAGATCGGCGGGCGGCGCGAAGCGATCGCCGCCGGCATCGAGGAGGCGGGCGGCGACGACATCGTGCTCGTCGCCGGCAAGGGCCACGAGCAGGGCCAGATCGTCGGCGACATCGTGCTGCCGTTCGACGACGTCGCCGTGGCGCGGGAGTGCGCGGCGTGAGGGGTCTCTCCTTGGTACGTCTCTCGACTACGCTCGGGACGAACGGTGTCTTGCTGAATCCTCAGATTCCGTTCGTCCCGAGCGTAGTCGAGGGACGTGCGACCGGAAGCGCGGCATGACCGCGCTCTGGACATCATCCGAGATTGCCGAGGCGACGGGCGGGAACGCCTCGGCAGAGTTCCGTGCAAGTAGCGTTGCGTATGATTCCCGCGAGATCGGCCCTGGCGACCTGTTCGTCGCGCTGAAGGGCGAGAGTACCGATGGCCACCGCTTCGTCGACGGCGCGTTTGCCGCCGGCGCGGCGGGGGCCATCACCTCCATTCCCGTCGACCATCCGCATGTGCTGGTCGGTGATACCGCCGCCGCGCTCGATGCGCTCGGCCGCGCCGGCCGCGCGCGGACGCAGGCGAAGATCATCGGCGTCACCGGCTCGGTCGGCAAGACCGGCACCAAGGAGGCGCTGTGGGCGGCGCTCGATCGCGCCGCACCTGGCCGCGCGCACCGCTCGGTCAAGAGCTACAACAATCATGTCGGCGTGCCGCTCAGCCTCGCGCGGATGCCCGCCGCGACGCGCTTCGGCGTATTCGAGATGGGCATGAACCATGCCGGCGAGCTCGACGCGCTGACGAAGCTCGTCCGCCCGCATGTCGCGATCGTCACCGCGATCGCGCCGGCGCATTCGGCCTTCTTCTCGGGCGAGGAGGCGATCGCCGACGCCAAGGGCGAGATCTTCCGCGGCCTCGAACCCGGCGGCACCGCGATCGTGCCGTGCGACAGCCCGCATCGCGATCGGCTGATCGCCGCCGCCAAGCCCTATGCCAGCCGGATCTGGACGTTCGGGCGCGGGCAGGGCGCCGACGTTCGCGCTGTCGAGGCGATGCCGACCGCCAACGGCACGCTGATCTCGGCGGTGCTGCCGGAGGCGGAGCTGACGTTCACGCTGGCATTGCCCGGTGCGCACTGGGTCTCGAACGCGCTCGCCGTGATCGCGGCGGTCGAGGCGGCGGGCGGCGATCTCGCGGCGGCTGGCCTCGCGCTTTCGGAGATCGAGGGACTGGCGGGGCGCGGCCGGCGCATCCGCGTCCCGCTCGAGGACGGCGAGGCGCTGATCGTCGACGAAAGCTACAACGCCAACCCGGCCTCGATGGCGGCGACGATCGCCTTGCTCGGGCAGGAGAAAGCCGTGCGGCGGCTCGTGCTGCTTGGCGAGATGCGGGAGCTGGGGGAGGGCTCGCGCGGCTATCACGCGGCACTCGCCGGTCCGCTCGAATCGGCCAACGTGGATTATGCACTGCTCGTCGGCGAGGAGATGAAATCGCTCGGCCAAGCGCTTGAAGGCCGCATTGATTTCGATCATGCGCCCGACGCTGCAGCCGCGAAAGACGTGATGGCGAAGATGCTTCGCCCGGGGGACGCGCTGCTCATCAAGGGATCCAACGCCATCGGGCTCTCGCGCGTGGTGGAGGCGTTGTCGCGCGGGACGGTGGCATGCTCTATCTGATCGCCGAGCAGCTCGGCTTTCCGCATCTTCTCAACCTCGTCCGCTACATCACGTTCCGCGCGGGCGCCGCCGCGATCACCGCGCTGCTGATCGGGCTGGTGATCGGGCCGCGTTTCATCGGCTGGCTGCGCGTGCGCCAGGGCAAGGGCCAGCCGATCCGCTCCGACGGCCCGCAGACGCACCTCGCCAAGCGCGGAACGCCGACAATGGGCGGGCTGATGATCCTCGCCGCGCTCGCGCTTTCGATGCTGATCTGGATGGATCTCACCAGCCGCTTCACCTGGGCGGTGCTGGGGGTGACGATCGGCTTCGGCCTGATCGGGTTCATGGACGATTATGACAAGGTCAAGAAGCGCAGCCACAAGGGCGCTTCGGCCAAGCTCAGGCTGGTGCTTGAATTCGGCATCGCAGGCGCGGCGAGCTGGCTGATCGTTCAGGCGGCCGGCACGCATCTCTACGTGCCCTTCTACAATGGTGCGGTGATCGATCTGACCTATTGGGGCTATATCCCGTTCGCGGCGTTCACGATCGTCGCGTTCGGCAATGCGGTGAACCTCACCGACGGGCTCGACGGGCTCGCGACGATGCCGGTCGTCATCGCCTGCCTCGCTTTCTTCGTGATCGCCTATCTCGTCGGCAACCTGAAGTTCGCAACCTATCTCGGCATCCCGCACGTGCCGGGAGCGGGCAATCTCACTATCGTGTGCGCCGGCATCATCGGTGCCTGCCTCGCCTTCCTCTGGTTCAACGCGCCGCCCGCCGCCGTCTTCATGGGCGATACCGGAAGCCTCGCGCTCGGCGGCGCGCTCGGCGCGATCGCGGTCGCGACGCACCACGAAATCGTGCTCGGCATCGTCGGCGGGTTGTTCGTGATGGAAGCGCTCAGCGTCATCATCCAGGTGTTCTTCTACAAGCGCACAGGCAAGCGCGTCTTCAAGATGGCGCCGATCCATCATCATTTCGAGCAGCTCGGCTGGAGCGAGCCGACGGTTGTGATCCGCTTCTGGATCATCGCCTTCATCCTCGCGCTCGCCGGGCTCGCGACGCTGAAGCTCAGATGATCACCAGCCGTGCCTTCGCGGGGAAGCGGTACGCCGTGCTGGGGCTCGCGCGCTCGGGCGCGGCGACGGTGCGCGCGCTCGCGGCGAGCGATGCCAAGGTGGTGGCATGGGATAGCGATGCCGCCAAGCGCGAAGCGCTGGCCGAACTCGCGCCAATGAAGGATCCGCTGGAGATCAATCTCAAGGGGTTCGACGGCGTCGTCGTGTCGCCGGGCGTGCCGCTCAACACGCATCCGATCGCGAAGAAAGCGGCGGATGCCGGCGTGCCGGTGATCGGCGATGTCGAGCTGTTCGCGCAGGCGCGGCCCGATCTGCCCGCGCACAAGGTCGTCGGCATCACCGGCACCAACGGCAAATCGACCACCACCGCGCTCATCCACCACATGCTCGCGACCGCCGGCTATCCCACCACGCTCGGCGGCAATATCGGCTTGCCGATCCTCGGTCAGGATCCGCTGGCGCCGAACGCGAAGGGCGAAGGCGTCTACGTGCTCGAGCTCTCGAGCTTTCAGATCGATCTCACCCGCACGCTCGATTGCGACGTCGCGGTGCTGACCAACATCACGCCCGATCATCTCGATCGCTACGCCAGCTTCGCGGACTATGCCCGTTCCAAGGCGCGGCTGTTCTTCATGCAGACGCAGGATGGCACCGCGGTGATCGCCACGGACGACGAGCCGACGCGGCGGATCGCGAAGGCATTGCGCGAAGGCATCCGGCCCGCGCAGACCTCGCAGGCGGCAGTGACGGCGGCGGCCGGCATGCCCGGCGGCGCGGTGCTCGGCTCGGCCGGGAATCCCGAGGTGGTCGAGGCCTCGTCGGCGGCGCTGCTGCAGTATCAGCACAACTGGCCCACGCTGCAGGGGCCGCACAATGCGCAGAATGTCGCCTGTGCCGTCGTAACCGCGCGCGCGCTCGGGCTGAGCGACGACGAGATCCGCACCGGCGTGCGCAGCTATCCCGGCCTGCCGCACCGCATGGAGCGCGTCGCCGAGAAGCGGGGCGTGCTCTATGTCAACGACAGCAAGGCAACCAACGCGACCGCGACCGCGCCAGCGCTCGGCGCCTACAAGGCAATCCACTGGATCCTCGGCGGCATCGCCAAGACCGACGATCTCGATGCCTGCGCGCCCTATTATGATCACGTCCTCGCCGGCTATACGATCGGCCAGGCCGGCCCGATGTTCGCGGGGCTGCTGCGCGCGGCGGGCAAACCCGTCACCGAGAGCGGCACGCTCGATCGGGCGGTGCGCGACGCG
>Ga0213875_10002724_pt1 | contig 10431 bp, 7 predicted proteins | sample BarmaccomBMRX_R8_FD_160105 | JGI IMG/M metagenome (GOLD analysis project Ga0213875, IMG submission 160105) | Root-associated microbial communities from Barbacenia macrantha in rupestrian grasslands, the National Park of Serra do Cipo, Brazil - RX_R8 | ecosystem: Host-associated > Plants > Roots... | reverse complement strand
GGCGCATCGTCGCGCGGCGGGCGGTGCTGGCGGCCGGGGCGACCGAGCGGCCGCTGGTCTTCGCCGGCAACGACCGGCCCGGGGTGATGCTCGCCGGCGCCGTGCGCAGCTGCCTCAACCGCTTCGCCGTGGCGCCGTGGCGCCGCGCCGTGGTCGCCACCTCCGGCGACGAGGGCTGGCGGACCGTCGCCGCCTGCGCCCATGCCGGCATCCCAGTGGCGGCGGTGGTGGACCGGCGCCGCGACGTACCGGTGCCGCTGGCCCGGCTGGCGGCGCAGACCGGCGCGCGACTCTTCGCGGGGGGCCAGATCGCCGCGGCGCGGGGTGCCGCCGTCCTCGGCGCGGTGCGGGTGATCGACGCCGCGGGCGCCCCGCATCTGCTCCGTGCCGACCTGCTGGCCATGGCGGGGGGATGGAACCCGGCGCTGGCCCTGACCACCCATCTCGGGGGCAAGCCGCAATGGGATGGAGCTGCCTCGGCCTTCATCCCGTCCGACCTGCCCCCCGGCATGGCCGTCGCCGGCGCCGCGCGTGCGCACTACGCGCTGCCCGCGGCGCTGGCGGATGGGGCGAATGCCGGCGCCGAGGCGGCGGCCGCCTGCGGCTTCGATGGAGCGGCGCCGCCGATGCCGCAGGCCGAACCGGGCGACGGCGCGGCCTCCCCGCTCTGGGCCTGCCCGAAAGCCCGGGGGAAAGCCTTCGTCGATTTCCAGAACGACGTCACCACCTCCGACATCGCCGTCGCGCATCGCGAGGGGTTTCGCTCGATCGAGCATCTCAAGCGGTACACCACGCTCGGCATGGCCACCGACCAGGGGCGCACCGCCAATGTCAACGGCATCGCGGTCATGGCGGCGCTGACCGGGCAGGGCGTCGAGCGGACCGGCACCACCCGGCTGCGGCCGCCCTATGTGCCGGTCGCCATCGGCGCCTTGGCCGGCCATCACCGCGGCCGCGACTACCGCCCGACCCGCCTGACGCCGGCGCATGACTGGGCCATCGAGCAGGGCGCCGTGTTCAACGAGGCCGGCGCCTGGCTGCGCGCCTCGCATTTCGCCCGTCCCTCCGATGCCGACTGGCTGCAGGCCGCGAGCCGCGAGGCGCTGGCGGTGCGCCAGGCGGTCGGCGTCTGCGACGTGTCCACGCTCGGCAAGATCGAGCTGGTCGGTCCCGATGCCGGCGGCTTCCTCGATCGGCTCTACATCAATACCTTCTCCACCCTGCCGGTCGGCCGCGCCCGCTACGGCGTGATGCTGCGCGAGGACGGGCTGGTGTTCGATGACGGCACGGTGGCGCGGCTGGAGGCGGATCGCTTCGTCATCACCACCACGACCGCCAATGCCGGTCCGGTGCTGAGCCACATGGAGTTCTGCCACCAGGTGCTGTGGCCGGAACTCGACGTGCATTTCGTCTCGGTCAGCGATCGGTGGGCGCAGTTCTCGGTGGCCGGCCCGCGGGCGCGCGAGGTGCTGCAGGCGACCCTGGAGGCCGGGGCGGATCTGTCGAACCAGGCTTTCCCCTTCATGGCTGTCGGCACGTTCCCGGTGCTGGGCGGGGTCGCGGCGCGCCTGTTCCGGATTTCCTTTTCCGGCGAGCTGGCCTACGAGATCGCGGTGCCCGCCGATCACGGCGACGCCGCCATTCGGGTGATCATGCGGGCGGGGGCGCCGTTCGGCATCCTGCCGTACGGTCTCGAGGCGCTCTCCATCCTGCGCATCGAGAAGGGGCATCCCGCGGGCGGCGAGCTGAACGGCCAGACGACGGCGCGCGATCTCGGCCTGGAGCGCATGATGTCCCGGCGCAAGGATTTCATCGGCCGCGTCCTGGCGCAGCGTCCGGCGCTGCTGGCTGCGGACCGGCCGATGCTGGTGGGCTTCCGCCCGGTCGACGCGGCGCGACGGCTGCGGTCCGGAGCGCATTTCCTGCCCCTCGGGGCAGCGGCGACGGTGGCCAACGACCAGGGCTGGATGAGTTCCGTCGCCTACTCGCCGATCCTCCGCCACTGGATCGGCCTGGGATTCCTGGCCGGCGGCACGGCGCGGATCGGGGAGCGTGTGCGGGCCGCCGATCCGCTGCGCGGCGAGGACATCGAGGTGGAGGTGATGGCGGCTTGCCAGTACGATCCCGAGGGGGCGCGCCTGCGTGTCTAGCACGATCGAAATCCGCTCGATCGCCGCCACTGTCCGGCCGAGAATGGGGCTGGGCCTGCTGTCCATTGCCGCAGGGCGGGGTGGGGCCGCCGCACTGGGGGAGGCGGTGCAAGCCCGGTGCGGCCTGGCGCTGCCGGGACCGGGGCGATGGGTGGGCGGCGACGACCTTGCCCTGCTGTGGTCGGCGCCGGATCAGTTCCTGGCGGTCGGCGGGACCGCGGGACTGACGGCACTGCCGGGGGCCAGGCTGATCGACCTTTCGGGATCGCGTATCGTGCTCCGCGTGTCCGGCCCCTGGGCCCGCGAGGTCCTGAGCCGCGGCGTTCCGCTCGATCTGCACCCCCGCGCCATGCAGCCCGGGCAGGTCGCGGCCACCGTGGTGGCGCATATCGGCGTGCAGCTCTGGCAGATCGACGAAACGCCGACCTATGATCTTGCCGCCCCGGTAAGCTATGCCGGCAGCCTGAGACGCTGGCTGGAAAGCGCCGGCGGAAACTTTCTTACTTAGAGCGGCGGGCGCGAACTCGCGTTCACGCCCGCCGCTCTAACACTTTGTTTTGGCGAGCAGCTTTTTGCGAGCAGGTGATTCCACCTGATCGCACGCTGCTCTAAGTTAAGGGATACAAGGGCATTGCCCTTGCCGGGTTCGAGGACCGAGGCCCTCGCCTCGCTTTCTTTTCGGAGGAAACGTCATGGACACCAATCCAATTGACGCATCCCGCCAATATGCCGGCGGGAAAATGCTGGCGTCGCGCCAGGACGGCGTCGGGCTGATCACCTTCAATCAGCCGGAAAAGCGCAATGCCATGTCGGTCGAGATGTGGACCGGGCTCGGCGAGATCCTCGACGAGTTCCGTGAGGACGAGACGGTGCGCGTCGTGGTGCTGACCGGCGCCGGCGACAAGGCGTTCGTGTCCGGCGCCGATATCAGCCAGTTCGAGAAGCAGCGCAGCAACGCCAATGCGCAGAAGGAGTACGACCGGCTGACCAGCGCCGGCCGTTCCAAGCTCGGCAATTTCCCCAAGCCGACGATCGCGCAGATCCGCGGCTTCTGCCTGGGCGGCGGCTTGGCGATTGCGATGCAGACCGATCTGCGGATCGCCGCGCATGGCAGCCAGTTCGGCATTCCCGCGGCGCGGCTGAGCATCGCCTACGGCTTTGACGGGTTGCGCAAGCTGGTCCTGCTGGTCGGTCCGGCGCATGCCCGCTACATCCTCTATACCGCGCGGCGTATCGACGCGGCGCAGGCCGAGCGGATCGGCCTGATCAATCAGGCGGTGCCGGACGGCGAGCTCGAGGCGACGGTGAGCGCCATGGCGCGCGAGATCGCCGACAATGCGCCCCTGTCGATCGCCGCCTCCAAGCTGACCATCGAGCAGCTGACCAAGGACCCAGCGGAGCGCGACCTTGCGGCGGTTCAGCTGGCGACGGAGCGGGCCTTCGACAGCGCCGATTATCGCGAAGGCCGGGCCGCCTTCATGGAAAAGCGGCGCCCGCGCTTCACCGGGCGCTGACCACCGGCCGCTGATAATGGGCGCTGACCACCGACAGCATTCGGGGGGAGATATGAACACGATCAGCCGACGACAGGTGTCGGCGAGTCTTGGCCTGCTCGCGGCGTCCTCGATGTTTCCGCGTGCGGCGGCCGCCGACATGGCGGCCCTGGAAGCGGCCGCCCGCAAGGAGGGGACCCTCACCTGGTACATCGCCCAGGTCGACGGAGCGACCGCCGAGCTGATGGGGCGCGCCTTCACCAAGCGCTATCCCGGGATTTCCGTGCAGGTGATCCGCACCACCGGCCAGGTCGCCTATGAGCGGCTCGAGCAGGATCTGAAGAACCGGTCGCCGCAATGCGACGTGTTCAGCTCGACCGACATCTCCCACTATCCCGCGCTGATCAAGCGCAACGCGCTCGCACACTTCACCCCGGAGAACGCGGCGGCGATCGCCCCGGCCTTCGACGGGCTCGGCGAGCCGGGGCTGTTCTATCCCACGACCTCCACGGTCTGGCTGATGGGCTACAGCACCAAACGCGTGAAGCCCGAAGACGCGCCGAAAAGCTGGCCCGATCTGCTCGATCCGAAATGGAAGAATCAGGTCGCGACGGGCCATCCGGCCTTCAGCGGCTATGTCGGTATCTGGGCGCTGGCGATGCGCAAGATGTATGGCTGGGAGTATTTCGAGAAGCTGGCGAAGAACAACCCGCTGATCGGCCGCTCCGGGCTCGATCCGATCACCAATCTCAACGGCGGCGAGCGCACGGTCTGCTGCGCACCGCTGTTCGGCCTGCTGACCAGCGCCGACAAGGGCAATCCGATCGCGCCGCAATATCCGGCCGACGGCTCGGTGCTGTGCATCGGGCCGGCGGCGGTGATGGCCGACGCGCCGCACCCCAATGCCGGGCGTCTGTTCATGGAGTGGCTGCTCAGCCGGGAGTTCGCCGAGCTCTGCGTCGAGAACCGCACCGATCCGGTGCGCGCGGACGTGGCGCCGAAGGCTGGGGAGAAGCCGTTGTCGGAGGTGAAGCTGCTGCGGCTGACCACCGCGGAGATCGGCAAGGGAGTGCCGGAAGTGATCGAGCAGTGGCGTGATACGTTCGGGAGTTGAACAGAAAGCAAGGCGAGGGCTCTGCCCCAATGCTGAGGGTATGGGACCCGCTGGGGCCCGTCGGCCCCAGACCCCATGACTCAAGCAAGTGCAGCCGTAGCTGCACCGGCGCGGGCCCGGCACTTCGACTGGCTGATCGTCCTTTGGATCGCGCTCGCCGCGGTGCTGATATTTCTCGTGGTCAATCCGCTGCTGCGGCTGGCCATGAGCAGCCTTCAGGAGGCCGACACAGGCGCCTTCACCCTGGCGAATTACCTCACCGCCTATGGTCGGCCGCGCTACCTGCAGGCGCTGTGGAATTCACTCGACCTCGCGGTCTGCGTCACCCTGCTCTGCCTGCTGTTCGCCCTGCCGATCGCCTGGGGGGTCTCGCGCACCGACATGCCGGGGAAATCCGCGGTGCGCGTGCTGGTGCTCGGCGCCTTCATCACGCCGCCCTATCTCGGGGCGATCGGCTGGATCCTGCTCGCCGGCCCGAATGCGGGCTGGCTGAACCGGCTGTGGGAAGCTGTCAGCGGCGCCTCGACCGGGCTGTTCGACATCTACTCGTTTTCCGGCCTCGCCTTCATCATCGCCGTCTATTCGTTTCCCTATCTCTTCATCTTCACCTCGGCAGCGCTCGATGTGGTCTCGTCGGAAATGGAGGACGCGGCCAACATCCTCGGCGCCGGCACGCTGCGCACCATGCTGCGCGTGACCCTGCCGATGGTGCTGCCGGCGATCCTCGGCGGCGCCATCGTCACCTTCCTCGAGGCGATCGCGCTGTTCGGCTCGCCGGCGCTGATCGCCATTCCGGCGCGCTTCAACGTGGTGACCACGCAGCTCCTGCAGTTCTTCAGCCCGCCGGTACGCGCCGAGGTTGCCGCCGCCTACGCCATGCCGCTGCTGCTCCTGACGGTGGCGATGTTCGCGCTGCAACGGCGCATCATCCGGCGCCGCGGCTATGTCGCCGTCACCGGCAAGGGCTCCGAGCGGCGCATCATCCGGCTCGGCGCCTGGCGCTTCGTGCTGCTCGGCTACGCACTCGCCGTGCTGTCCTGCTCCGTGCTGCTGCCCTACGCCGCGTTGTCGCAGGCGGCGCTGGCGCGCGCCTGGGGACGCGGCTGGCGGCTCGACAATCTCACGCTCGGGAATTTCCGCTACCTCCTGTTCGAGCACGAGACGGCGCGGCAGTCGGTGATCAACAGCTTTCTCTACGCCGGGGCCGCGGCGATCCTGGTCATCGTGCTCTCCTTCGCCATCGGCTACATCGTGGCGCGGCGGCTGCTGCCCGGCGCTTCCGTGCTCGGCTTCCTCTGCATGACACCGTTCGTCATCCCCGGCATCGTGCTGGCGATCGCCTTCTACGCCGCCTATGCGCCGCCGCCGCTCGCGCTTTACGGCACGCCGGCCATCCTCATCCTCGCCTTCACCACGCGCTTCCTGCCGGTGGGCTATGCCAATGCTTCGGCGGCGCTGCGCAGCCTCAATCCGGAAATGGAGGAGGCGGTGCGCATCCTCGGCGGCGGGCGCCTTCTCGCCATCCGCCGGGTGGTGGCGCCGCTGATGAAGCGCGGCCTGGCCGGCGCCTGGCTGCTGGTGTTCATCCCGGCGACCCGCGAGCTGAGCACCGCCATGTTCCTCTACGGGCCGAAGACGCGCACAATGTCTGTCATGCTGATGGATCTCAGCGAGGAGGGCAATTTCGAGCAGCTTGCCGCCCTCGGATTCATGCTGCTGGCGGCGATCATCGTCATCGTCGGGGCCGGCTACGCCCTGCTCGGCCGCGATTTCATGCTGCGGCGGGACCGCGCATGACCGGCTGCACGGATGCGGACGGCACCGGGCCGACCTCGCGGATCTGTTTCTCGCAGCGGCTGCGGCTGCACTACGTCGATTGGGGCAACCCCGATGCGCCGCCGCTGGTGCTGCTGCATGGCGCGCGCGACCACTGCCGCAACTGGGACTGGGTCGCCGCTGCGCTGCGCCGGGACTTCCACGTCATCGCCCCCGACCTGCGCGGCCACGGCGACAGCGCCTGGCCGTCCGACGGCCAGTATACCATGGCGGCCTACATCTATGACCTGGCGCAGCTGATCCACCAGCAGGGGCTGGCGCCGACCGCCATCGTCGCGCATTCGTTGGGCGGCAATATCGCGCTGCGCTACGCCGGCATCTACCCCGAGAAGGTGAGTGCGCTGGTCGCCATCGAGGGGCTGGGACCGCCACCCCGGGTGCTCCGGGAGCGCGCTGGCCGTCGTATCGCCGAGCGGATGCAAGGCTGGATCGACGAGCAGCGCGCGATGTCCGGCCGCCTGCCACGCCGCTACCCCACCATCGCCGACGCGTTCCGCCGCATGCAGGAGGAAAACCGGCGCCTCTCGCCCGAACAGCTGCGCCACCTCACCCAGCATGGCGTCAACCAGAACGAGGACGGCACCTACAGCTGGAAGTTCGACAACTACGTGCGGGTCTGGCCGCCCTATGACATGACCACGCCGGATGTCGAGGAGCTCTGGTCGCGCATCGCCTGCAAGACGCTGCTGGTCTGCGGGCGCGAGAGCTGGGCTTCCAACCCCGCCGAGGACGGGCGCCTGCGCCACTTCCGCAACGCCGAAGTGCTCGCCGTGGACGGCGCCGGCCACTGGGTGCACCACGACCGGCTGACGTTGTTTCTCGAAGAAATCCGGCGCTTCCTGTGAAGTCTCGGAATGCCTGATTCGCTGCCCCTCGCGACGCTGCGCCGCCCCCGCATCCGCTTGCGGCGCCGGCTGCTGCTCGGCCTGGCGCTGTTCGTCGTGCTCGCCGGGATCGCCTGGGGCGGGATGTGGTATCTGACCGGGCTCGGCTTCGAGACCACGGACGACGCCTATGTCGGCGGCGACGTGGTGCAGATCACCAGCGAAGTCGCCGGCACGGTGACGGCGTTGCACGCCGACGACACGCAACAGGTGCGGCGCGGGCAGCTGCTGGTGGAGCTCGACCCGGCCGACGCCGAGATCGCCATGGCAGCGGCCCGCGCCGGCCTCGCCCAGGCGGTGCGCCAGGTGCGCGGCCTGTTCGCCCGGGCCGATCAGCTGCGTGCGCAACTCGCCGAGCGCGAGGCGGCGACGCGCCGCGCCCAGGCCGATCTGAAGCGGCGCGCCACGCTGGCCGCCAATGGGGCGATCTCGGCCGAGGAGCTGGCGCATGCCCGCGACACCCTCGCCGAGCTGGCGGCCTCCGCCGACGCGGCGCGCGGCCAGTTGCAGGAAACGATCGCAGCGACTGCGGGCACCACGCTCACCAGCAACGCCCTCGTGCTCGACGCGGCAGCCAGGCTGCGCAATGCCGCTCTGGCGCTGCGACGCACCCGCATCGTCGCCCCGGTGGATGGCGTCGTCGCCAAGCGCAGCGTGCAGCTCGGCGAGCGGCTGGCGCCGGGAACGCCGCTGATGGCGGTGGTGCCGCTCGGCGATGTCTGGATCGACGCCAACTTCAAGGAACGCCAGCTCGAGCGCATGCGCGTCGGCCAGCCGGTGCGGGCGGTCGCCGATCTCTACGGCGACGACGTGGTCTATCGCGGCAAGGTCGCCGGCCTGTCCGCCGGCAGCGGCACCGCGTTTTCGCTGCTGCCGGCACAGAACGCCACCGGCAACTGGATCAAAATCGTCCAGCGCCTGCCCGTGCGCATCCTGCTCGATGCCGACGAGCTGGCGGCGCATCCGCTGCGCATCGGCCTCTCGGCATCCGTGCGCGTCGACGTGCGCGAGGCCTCCGGACCGCTGGTCGCGGGGCAGCTGCGCAATCAGCAGATGCCGGACCGGCCGAGCGACGCCGCGGACCCGGAGATCGACGCGATGATCGCGCGCATCATCGAGCAGAACTCCGGCCAGTGAGCGAACTGCCGCCGCTGACCGGCCCGAAGCTGCTGGTCACCGCCGTGGCACTCGCGCTGGGCACCTTCATGCAAGTGCTGGACAGCACGATCGCAAACGTCTCGATCCCGACGATCGCCGGCAATCTCGGGGTGAGCGCCGACCAGGGAACGTGGGTCATCACCTCCTTCGCGGTCGCCAACGGCATCTCGGTGCCGCTCACGGGATGGCTGATGCAGCGCTACGGCGCGGTGCGCACCTTCGTCGTCTCGGTGCTGCTGTTCACCCTCGCCTCGCTCCTCTGCGGCGCGGCGTGGAGCCTGCCTGCGCTGGTGATGTTCCGGGTTCTGCAGGGTGCGGTGTCGGGGCCGCTGATCCCGGGCTCGCAGGCGCTGCTGCTGACCATTTTTCCGCGGGAGAAGCGGGGCAGCGCGCTCGGCCTGTGGTCGATGACCACCCTGGTCGGGCCGATCTGCGGCCCGATCCTCGGCGGCTACATCTCCGACAATTATTCCTGGTCCTGGATCTTCCTGATCAACGTCCCCGTCGGCCTGCTGACCGCCGCCGTGTGCTGGCGCAACATGGCCGGGCGGGAGACGCCGCGGCGCGCCCTGCCGGTCGACCGGATGGGATTCCTGCTGCTGCTGGTCTGGGTCGGCAGCCTGCAGATCATGCTCGACCGCGGCAAGGATGCGGACTGGTTCGCCGCCACGCCGATCCGCGTGCTGGCGATCGTCGCCGCGATCGGCTTCGTCGCCTGGGTGATCTGGGAGGCGACGGAGGAGCACCCGATCGTCGACCTGTCGCTGTTCGGCATCCGCAACTTCCTGCTCGGCACGATCGTCTTCTGCCTGGGCTATGCCGTGTTCTTCGGCAACAACCTGCTGGTGCCGCTGTGGCTGCAGACGCAGCTCGGCTACACCGCGACCTGGGCCGGGCTGGTGGTAGCGCCGAGCGGGCTCGTTGCGGTGAGCATCGCGCCGTTCGCGGCGCGGCTGATGGCGCGGGTGGATGCGCGCTGGACCGCCACCGGATCGTTCATCGCCTTCACGCTTTCCTATTTCATGCGCACCTACTACGCGCCGGACACCAGCTATTTCTGGTTTGTCATGCCGCTGCTGGTGCAGGGCGCCGGCGTCAGTTTCTTCTTCGTCTCCATGGTGACGATTTCACTGAGCGACGTGCCGCCGGCGCGCATACCTTCGGCCTCCGGCCTGTCGAATTTCGCGCGCATCACCGCCGGCAGCTTCGCGATTTCCATTACCACCACGCTGTGGGACCGCCGCGAGGCGCTGCACCAGACCCGGCTCACCGAAACGGCGAGCGCCTATGACCCGGCGTTGCAGACGACGGTGGCGCAGCTCCAGGCGCTCGGGATGGCGCAGGCGCAGGCGTTCGGCCGGCTGATGCAGGAGGTGATCGGCCAGGCGTACCTGCTGGCATCCATCGAGTTCTTCTGGCTCTCGGCGTGGCTCAGCCTCACCATGATCCCGCTGGTCTGGCTGGCCAGGCGCTCGATCGGGCAGGGCGGGGCCGCGGCGGATTGAACGCGGCGGCAGGTCGCGGCATCGTCAGGATCGGGACGGCGGGCTGGGCGATCCCCCGCGCGCTCGCTGCCATGTTTCCGGAGGAGGGCAGCACTCTGCGGCGCTACGCGGCGCGGTTTTCCGCGGCGGAGATCAACTCCTCCTTCCATCGGCCGCATCGAGCTTCGACGTACGAGCGATGGGCAGCGAGCGTGCCGGAGGGGTTCCGCTTCGCCGTCAAGCTGCCGAAGCAGATCACCCACGAGCGGCGGCTGATCGATACGGTCGATCTGCTCGACGCTTTCCTGGCGC
>Ga0213875_10002723_pt1 | contig 10432 bp, 6 predicted proteins | sample BarmaccomBMRX_R8_FD_160105 | JGI IMG/M metagenome (GOLD analysis project Ga0213875, IMG submission 160105) | Root-associated microbial communities from Barbacenia macrantha in rupestrian grasslands, the National Park of Serra do Cipo, Brazil - RX_R8 | ecosystem: Host-associated > Plants > Roots... | reverse complement strand
TGCGAGCAGGCCGGAGCCGACCAGCGCCTCGTTGATCACCCCATGGCTGCCGAGCAGCACCATCCAGGCGTACATGCGCACGAGAAGGCTGGTCCAGAACGGCAGCAAAACGAGCAGCAGCAGCCGGTTCGCCCAACGCCGCGGCATCCGGCTCAGCAGGAAGCCGAGGGGATAGGCCAGCAGCAGGGTCAGCGCCGTGCATTCTGCCGCCACCACCAGCGTCGTCCTGATGATCAGCCAGAGCGTCGGGTCCTGCAGGACGCTGCGGTAGCTGTCGAGGTTGGGCTCGGGATCGGTCACGCTCTGCACGACGAGGCGCAGGAGCGGATAGGCGAACAGCGCGAGGATCAGCGCCACGCCAGGCAACAGCAGCAACAGCGGAGCCGCGACCAGCAGTCCGGGCAGGCGCGCCGGCGACAGCGTCCGCGTTGCGGCGACGGTCATCGACTAAGACCAGTTCTCGGGCGCGCCGACTCATGGCCGTCATTCCCGCGAAAGCGGGAATCCATGTGCCGCGTCGACCCCCGCTTTCGCGGGGGTGACGACAATGGGCGGCGCTCTGTGGGACCTCGTATAATGTTCACTGGCGGCTCATTGGCCGATCACCCAGGAGGTGAAGCGGCGCTCGGCGGCCACGGCATTGGCGTCCCACCACTCGTCATTGGCGGAGACGCTGACGCCGACATGCGCCGGCGTGGTGGCGAGGAAGTCGCGCACATTCTCCGGCAGGTAATCGGCGTCGTGGCTGTTGCCGCCGGCATAGCCGGATTCCTTGGCGCTGGCCGCCTGGCGCTGCGGGTCCTGCATGAAGGCGATCAGCTTGAGCGCGGCGTCGGAATGCTTGGCCCCCTTCGGGATCACCCACCACGCCATGTGCAGCACCGCATCCTCCCAGGCGACACCGAGATGCGCGCCGTCACGCACCACCAGCTGGTAGGGCCGGCCGTTCCAGGCGGTGCCCATGACGCAGTCCCGGTTGACCAGGACCTGCACGGATTGCGCGCCGGTGGTCCACCAGACCGCGACGTTGGGCTTGAGCTTGTCGAGCTCCTTGTAGGCCTTGTCCTGGTCGACGGGATAGACGCCGTTGCGCGGCACGCCGGCGTGCAGGGCACCGAACTCGATATTGTCGATCGCGTCCTTGCGGATGCAGCGCGGGCCCGGGAAGTCCTGCTGGTTCCAGAGGTCCATCAGCGACGTCGGATGCTTGCCGGTGAGCGGCCAGATGTCGGTGTTCCAGGTCAGGATGGTGGAATAGGGGCCATCCCAGACGCCGTAGTCGTTGAACGAGCCTTCCACCATGTCCTTGGTCGGGAGTTGCTGGAGATCGAGCTTCTGCAGCAATCCCTGCTTGATGCCGCGGGGGAAATCGCCGCCGTCGATCTCGGTGACGTCCCACTCGGTGTTGCCGCTGAGCACCATGGCGCGCAGCTTGGCATTGTCGACCGGCGCGCTGTTGATGACGCGGATGCCGGTCGCCTTGGTGAAGGGATCCCAATCCACCTTGCGGAACACGTCGTCCAGCACGCCGCCGGAGGAGTTGATATAGACGACGTCGGATTGCGCGCGCGCCCGCTGCATGCCGGAGAACGCGAGCAGGGACGCGGCGGCGAGAAGCAGCATTCGGTTCAGCATGTCGGTTCCTCGCTCTGGCGGAAATCGGTGTCCGGAAAGATCGTCGCGTCGTCGCGGCGCCAGCCGATGCGCACGGCCTGGCCCGGGTGCAGCCCGTCGGCGCGGTGTGCCGGCAGCTCGGCGCGCAGGCTTTCGCCGCTGTCCAGCCGGCAGCTGACATCGAGGAGATTGCCGACGAAGGTGACGGTGTCGATCCGGGCGGGCAGCACGATGTCGCAGCCGGGCTCGTCGATGCGGATGGTCTCCGGACGCAGCGAGACGAGGCAGGCGGCCCGGTCGGCTTGGATCGGGAGGAGGGCGCCGCCGGCGGTGATCCAGGCGCCCGAGCCGGCATCGCGGGTGCAGCGCAGCAGGTTGGTGACGCCGACGAAATCGGCGACGAAGGCATCACCGGGATGGCGATAGACGGTGACCGGATCGCCGACCTGCAGGATGCGGCCGTCGCGCATCACGGCGATGCGGTCCGACATGGTCAGCGCCTCTTCCTGGTCGTGCGTGACATAGATGCAGGTGATGCCGAGGGATTGCTGCAGCTGGCGCAGCTCGATCTGCATGTGGCGGCGCAGCTTGCGATCGAGCGCGCCGAGCGGCTCGTCCATCAGCAGCACCGCCGGCTCATAGATCAGCGCGCGGGCGACGGCGACACGCTGCTGCTGGCCGCCGCTGAGCTGTGCCGGGCGCCGCTGGCCGAGCCCCACCAGGTTCACCCGCGCCAGCACGCGCTCGACGAGCGGCGTGATCTCGGAGGTCGGCATGCGGCGGATGCGCAGGGGATAGGCGATGTTCTCGAACACCGTCAAATGCGGGAACAGCGCGTAGTTCTGGAAGACGAAGCCGACGCCGCGCTTCTGCGGGGGCAGACGTGATACGTCGCGGCCGGCGATGTGCACGCGCCCGGTGCTCGGCCGGGTAAGGCCGGCGATGATGCGCAGCAAGGTGGACTTCCCGGAGCCGCTTGGGCCGAGCAGGGTGCAGAAGCTGCCGCGCGCCACCGCGAGGCTCACCTCGGCGAGCGCGGTGAAATCGCCGAAGCGGTGGGTGACGCTCTCCAGGCGCACCGCCGCGGGCGCGGTCGGCGCCTCGGCGGCGCGTGGTGCGGCGAGGACCTCCCCCATCGTCAGCGCCAGTTCCCCTCGACACGATCGTAGCTGCCGACGCGCAGATCGGCGGCACCGCCGACCAGCTGGCCCTTGGCGATCTTGCCGGAGGCCGTCTTCGGCAGCTCGGCAGCGTAGGCGATGTAGCGCGGCAGCTTGAAGGGCGCGAGGTGCTGCGCGCAATGGGCGACGATGCGCTCGGGCGGCACGCCGGCCCGCGTGTGGTCGGGCTGCAGCACCACGTAGATCTTCACCTCCTCCCCGCGCGTGGGATCGGGCACCGGCACGGCGGCGGCCTCCAGCACCTCGGGGAGGGCGGCGACCACTGCCTCGACTTCGCGTGCCGCGATGTTCTCTCCGGCTCGGCGGATCATGTCTTTCACCCGGCCGACGATGGTGTAATAGCCGCCGGCGTCGCGGCGGAACAGGTCGCCCGTGCGGAACCAGTCGCCGTGGAACGCCGCCGCGGTTGCCTCCGGCTTGTTGTAGTAGCCGCGCAGCAGGCCGGGGCCGCGGATCAGCAGCTCGCCGACGCTGCCGTCCGGCAAATTGTTGCCGGCGTCATCGGCGATACGCGCTTCGCGGAACGGCGAGGGCAGGCCGCAGGAGCCGGAGCCCACCATCTCCGCCGCCTCCAGCGGCACGGAGAGGCCGGAGCCGATCTCGGTCATGCCGAAGGCCTCGCGCGCGCAGAGGTCGAAGCGCTCTTCCAGCTCGGCGTGGCGCGCGCGGTCGAAGCCGTAAACGTTAGCGCGGATCACGTCGTTGTCGCGATCCTGCGGCGTCGGCGGCTGTTTCAGCACGATGCCGGGCAGCATGCAGAACTGGATGCGATAGCGGCGCACCCACTCCATGAAGCGGCTGGCGCTCTGCCGGCGCGCGACGAACAGCGTGGCGCGATGGTGCAGCGCCATCAGCAGATGCCATTGCGGGTCCATGTAGAAGAACGGCGTCGCCGAGAGGATCCGTTCGTAGCGCCGGGCATCGCGATGCGCCGCCACCCGGCCGATGGTGAGCCAGTAGCGGTGCGACAGCATGCAGCCCTTGGGAAAGCCGGTCGTGCCGCTGGTGTACTGGATGTTCAGCAGGTCATCGAGATCGGGCGGCGGCGGTTCGAAGCGCGCATCGCCGTCCTGCAGCATGCCGTCCCAGGACCGCCGGCCGGTTTGCGGTGGCCCCAGCACGATGACACGCCGGTCGTCGAGTTGCGGCGGCCGGCGGTCCAGCGCCTCCAGCGCCGGCAGGCAGGCCTGGTCGATGACGAGGTGCTCGACGTCACCGTCCTCCAGCACGTAGAGCAGCTCGCGCGCGGTATAGGCGATGTTGAGCGGCACCATCACCGCGCCGAGCCGAGCCAGCGCCAGCCAGGTCAGCGGCAGCGCCGCGACATTGGGCAGCATGACGCCGACATGGCTCCCCGGCCCGATGCCGGCCTGCGACAGGCCCGAGGCGAGCCGCCGCACGGTGTCGCGCAAGCCGGCATAGGTGATGGTCTCGCCGCTTTCGAAGAAATTCCAGGCGAGCGCGTCCGGCGCCGCGTCCGCCGCCGCATCCAGCAGCGCCATCAGATTTCCCGGCAGCCTCTCCTGCTCGATGCGGCGGCGACGCTCCTCGGGCGATGGCACGGCGGCGGCGAGCACGCTCTGTCGGGACATCGTCGCCCGATCAGCAGAGCGCCGAGGCGCCGGCGGGGCGGTACCGTTGCATCGTCGATCCTTCCCTCCGGCCAGCGCGGCTGTCAACCGCGCGGGAATACCAGGCATGATCCTCTTCGGGATGATAGGCTCGTCCGGGAGCAGGCGAGGGGCTGTGCCCGCATCCGAAGACAGGGTAGAGCCGGCTGCTTGAGCGTACGGACGCGTGGAGGCAGGCGTGGACGAGATCGTGATCGAAGCCGAGGCAGAAGCGGCGTTCGCGGAGGAGCTTGCCGTGGGCAACGCCAGGCCACGCTACACCGCCTCGCATTGGGGCATTTACGAGGTCGCGGCGCGGCAGGGCGAAGCGCCGTCGCTGCAGCCGTTCGCGCGCGATCCGGACCCGTCGCCGATCGGCCTGCACCAGACCAGCGCCGAAGTGGCGAGGCTGCGGGTGCGGCGTCCGGCGGTGCGGCGGAGCTGGCTGGAACACGGCCCGGCGCGGGGTTGCGATCATCATGGCCGGCAGCGCGGTCGGGAGGCTTTCGTCGAGGTCGATTGGCAGACGGCGGAACGTCTGGTCGCCGACGAGATCGATCGCGTGCGCAAGACATTCGGCAACGCCGCGATCTTCGGCGGTTCCTATGGCTGGGGCAGCGCCGGACGCTTCCACCACGCGCAGAGCCAGGTGCATCGTTTCCTCAACGCGACCGGCGGCTATGTCCGCCACCTCGACAGCTACAGCCTCGGCGCCGGGCGCGTGCTGATGCCGCATGTCGTCGCGAGCATGGACGAGCTGAACGCCTCGCACACCTCGTGGGACGTGCTGGCGGCGCACACGCGACTGTTCGTCGGCTTCGGCGGCGTGCCGCTCAAGAACACGCAGATCTCTTCCGGCGGCGCCGGCGACCACCGCGTGCGGGCGGGCCTGCGCGCCATGGCGCGGGCCGGCACGCGGTTCGTCAACATCAGCCCGGTGCGCGACAATTTCGAGACCGGCGCCGACGTCGAGTGGATCCCCATCCGGCCTAACACCGACACCGCGCTGATGCTGGCCGTTGCCTTCGTGCTGCATGCCGAGGGCCGCGCCGATCGCGGCTTTCTCGATCGCTGCTGCACCGGCTACGACGCCTTCGTGCCATACCTCACCGGCGCGTCGGACGGCATTGCCAAAAACCCGGATTGGGCCGCGGCGATCACCGGCGTACCGGCGGCGCGCATCACCGCACTGGCGCGCGACATGGCCGGGACGCGCACTATGCTGAACGCCGCCTATTCCCTGCAGCGCGCCGCGCATGGCGAGCAGCCGTTCTGGATGCTGGTCACGCTCGCCGCCATGCTCGGGCAGATCGGGCTGCCCGGCGGCGGCTTCGGCGTCGGTTATGGCGCGATGAACGCGCAGGGCAGCGCGCATCCGCGCTTTTCCGGTCCCTCACTGCCGCAGGGCCGCAATGCGGTGGAGGCCTTCATCCCGGTCGCGCGCATCGCCGACATGCTGCTGCATCCGCGCGAGCGCTTTGCGTACAACGGCGGCGTCCACGCCTATCCCGACATCAGGCTGATCTACTGGGCCGGCGGCAATCCGTTCCACCACCACCAGGATCTGAACCGGCTGCTGCGCGCCTGGCGGGAGAAGCCGGAGACGATCGTGGTCCACGAGCAATACTGGACGCCGACCGCCAAGCTCGCCGACATCGTGCTGCCGGCGACCACCACGCTGGAGCGCAACGACATTGGCGCCAGCACGCTCGAAGGCTTCCTGGTGGCGATGACGAAATCGGCCGAACCGCCCGGCGAGGCGCGCGACGATTTCACGACGTTCTCGGCGATCGCGCGAAGGCTCGGCTGTGCGGAGATCTTTACCGAAGGCCGGGACGAGCGGCAGTGGCTGGAGGCGATCTACGGGGAGTCCGCTCGCCGCGCCCGCGAGGCCGGGGTTGCGCTGCCCGATTTCGCGACCTTCTGGCGCGAGGGGCTGGTCGATCTCTCGCCGCAGGACCGTCCGGTGACGATGCTCGAGGCGTTCCGCCGCGCCCCCGAGGCGCATCCGCTGAAGACGCCATCTGGGCGGATCGAGATCTTTTCCGAGCGCATCGCCGGCTTCGGCCTGGCGGAGTGTGCGGGCCATCCCGTCTGGCTGACGCCCTTCGAGTGGCTCGGCGACACGCGCGCCCGGCGCTATCCCCTGCACCTGCTGTCCGACCAGCCCTCCCGCCGGCTGCACAGCCAGCTCGATCACAGCCCGCACAGCCTGGCCGGCAAGGTCGCCGGACGCGAGGCGGTGTTCCTCAACCGCGAGGACGCCGCCGTGCGCGGCATCGCGGCCGGCGATCTTGTCGAACTGTTCAACGATCGCGGACGCTGCCTCGCCGGCGCCGTCGTCACCGACGACCTGATGCCGGGGGTGGCGCGCCTGGCGACCGGGGCGTGGTTCGATCCCGGCGAGGAGCTCGAGAAGCACGGCAATCCGAACGTGCTGACGCTCGATCGGGGCTCGTCGGGCCTGGCGCAGGGGTGCAGCGCGCAGACCTGCCTCATCGAGGCGGGGCGCTATGCCGGGGAGCCGCCGCCGGTGACCGCGCACGCGCCGCCCGAGCTGATCTCGTCGCAACCGGCGGTGGATGTTGCGGCCGTCTGACGAGGCCGAGGCACCCGCCGCGCTGCTGCGCCGCTGCCGGGTCCACGCGCCCACGCCGCTGCTCGCCTTGCCGGGGCTGGCACGGGCGCTGGGCGTCGCCGCGGTGCTCGCCAAGGACGAAGGACAGCGGCCGCTCGGCAGCTTCAAGGCGCTGGGCGGCGTGTACGCCGGTCTACGCGCGCTCGCCCGCAGCTGCGGCGTGCCGGTTGCGGCGCTGCTCGATCCGGCGCGGCGGCACCCGGCGCTGCCGGCTTTGGTCTGTGCGAGCGACGGCAATCACGGCCTGGCGGTCGCCGCCGCGGCGCGACTGGCGGGTGCTCCGGCGCGCGTGTTCCTGCCGGCATCGGTGCCGGGCGCGCGGGCGGCGCGCATCGCGGCCAAGGGCGCCGAGATCGTCCGCATCGCCGGGACCTATGATGACGCGGTCCGCGCGGCGGCCGCGGCGGCCGGCACCGGGAGGGCCCTGCTGGTGGCCGACACCGGCACCGACCCGGACGATCCGGTGATCGGCGACGTGATGGCCGGCTACGGGGTCATCGCCGAGGAGATCCGCGCGCAGCTCTCCGAAAGCGGGCAGCCGCCGCCCACCCACTTGTTCGTGCAGGCCGGCGTGGGCGGGCTTGCCGCTGCGATGGCCGAGGGGCTGCACGGGATGATGGCGCCGCCCGGCCGCATCGTCGTCGTCGAGCCGGCGCGAACGGCCTGCGTCGGCGCGGCGCTCGCCGCCGGGCGGCCCGTCGCGGTGCCTGGTGCGTTGGACACGGTGGCGGAGATGCTGTCCTGCGGCGAGGCCTCGGCGCCGGCCTTTGCCGTCCTGCGCCGGCACGGGGCGGTGGCGGTGGCGGTGGAGGAAGCGGAGCTGGCCGAGGCGCCCGGCTACCTGCTGGGGATGGGCGGCCCGGCGACGACGCCCTCCGGCGCGGCTGGACTCGCCGGGCTGCGCGCCGCGCTCGCCGACCCGCGTTGCGGCCTGGGCGGGGCCAGCCGGATCATGCTGCTGATCACCGAAGCGCCGTTATACCAACGGCCATAAAGAATGACCGTTGGTTAACGCCTTTATTTGGCGCGCCGCCGCCCTCCAACCCGGCGCGCGATACCAGCCGGCGGGAGCGTTGGAAGAGTCAACGCTTCCGCCGGCTGGTATTACCTGAGTGAAGGCGCCCCGGACCTTTCGATCTGCTGCATCGTGCACTGCCGGGGTGCCTTGTCCGGCCGGAACCGCAGCAGGGTCGTGCCGTGGCGGAACCGCTCGCCCGAGACGTGGTCGTATTGCACCTCGACGACCAGTACCGGCCGCAACGGCTGCCAATCGTGGGTCTTGCCGGAACTCCACCGGCTCGGCCCGCCCGGTGCCTTGCCGGTGAAACCCGGCGGTTCCACCAGCTTCTCCAGCCTGTCCGTCAGGGCGGGCCGGTCCTCGCGCCGGATGGTCGCGGTGAAGCCGACATGGTTGAGCAGCCCGGCGCCGTCGTAGAGCCCGAGCAGCAGCGAGCCGACCTGGCGCTCGCGCTGGAGATAGCGGAAGCCGCCGACCACGCAATCCGCCGAGCGGATCAGCTTGACCTTGACCACGGCGTCGCGGTGCCCCGAGCGATAGGGCTTGTCGAGGCGCTTGGCGACGACGCCGTCCCGCCCGGTGCCGAGGGTCTGCATCCATTGCCGTGCCTCGGCCGCATCGCGGCTCACCGGCGAGAGCGCGAGGCGCTCGTTGACGTGCGGCGCCATCAGCGATTCCAGCGCGGCCCGGCGTCGCTGAAGGGGCAGGGCGGTGAGATCCCGGCCGGTGTCGTCGACCAGGAGATCGAACAGCATGTAGCGGGCGGGATGGGCGGCAGCCAGCTTGCGCACCCGGCTGGCGGCGGGATGCAGGCGCATCTGCAGCTCCTCGAAGTCGGGCACGCCGTCGACCGGCACGACGATCTCGCCGTCGAGCACGCAGCGTGGCACTGCCAGCTCGCTCAGCGCTGCGAGCAGTTCGGGGAAATAGCGGCCGAGCGGCTGGCCGGACTTCGACCGCAGATCGACCGAGGACGCATCGCGGAAGGCCAGGCAGCGGAAGCCGTCCCATTTCGGCTCGTACTGCCACTCCGGCCCATCCGGAAGGCTCGGCACGCTCTCGGCTTCCATCGGGGGATAGGCGGTATCGAGGGGCAGGGCCATGCCGGGGCAACGGCGGGGCGCCGGGCCGGTTGCCGCACCTCGCCCGCCTCCGCCGGGGTCGCAAAGCGATTCCGGTGAGGCCGATATTGCTTTAGGGTTGAGTACGGCGCCGCTGCGCCCGGAGCCTCCCAGCCGCGCCCGTATGAGCCAAGCCTCCCCCGACGACGAGCATGACCGGATGCAGGCGGCGCAGATCGCCGGTATCGAGGCGATCCTGGCGCAGCTGCCCGACGATCACGTCGAGGTGCCGTTCCTACAGGCGCGGCTGCACGCCGGCAGGGGCGACATCGACGCCGCTCAGCGGGTTCTCGCCGCCGGCATATACCGCAACTTCCCCGTCATCGCCGCCGATCGGGTGCTGCTGGAGAAGGCGCTGGCGGCGCTGTTCCTGGGCCGCTGCTTCGACCTGATGAGCAGCCTGATCGCCGCCACCCACGGGCAGCACATCCTGGTCGACGCCTCCGATCCTCAGCCTGACATCAATCTGGCCAGCGTCGTGCGCTGGCAGGTTGCCGGGGATGGCGCGACCGCGTTCCGCTTCCATGACGCGATCTTCCGGCATGGGTTCATGGAGACGCTGGTCCAGCGATGGGTCTCGGTCCTGCGCCTCTTCCTCCCGCATTTGCAGGCGCGCGACATCCCGAGCGGCGAGGTCATGCTCAACCTCGAGGATCGCGGCGTGCTGCCGGGACTGGCGTTCTGCGACAACCGGCCGGAGTTCTTCCTGATCCCCGACGCGACCTTTGCCGGGCTCGACGGCTATGCCGAGGTGAAGCGCCACTTCGTCGATCACGGCGTGCCGTGGGAGCAGCGGCGCCCGGTGGCGTTCTGGCGCGGCGCGACGACGGGCTGGCACACGGCCGCGGGAACGCCGGTGGCGGATTGGCGGGAGCTGCCGCGCATCAAGCTGTGCGCGCTGGCCCAGGCGCCGGTCGCGCGCGAGCTGCTGGATGCGGCGATCACCGGCGTCGTGCAGATCGACGACCCGCAAGCGGCCGCCGAGATCGAACGCTGCGGCTATCTGCGGCCGTACGCGCCCAACACCGATGTGCAGAACTACAAGTTCAACATCGATATCGACGGCAACACCAATTCCTGGCCCGGCCTGTTCAGCAAGCTCTGCGCCGGCAGTCCGGTGCTGAAGGTGCAGTCGGCCGGCGGCTTTCGCCAGTGGTATTACGAGCGCCTGACCCCCTGGGAGAATTTCGTCCCGGTGCAGGCCGACATGTCCGATCTGATCGAGAAGGTCGCCTGGCTCGCCTGTCACG
>Ga0213875_10002722_pt1 | contig 10434 bp, 13 predicted proteins | sample BarmaccomBMRX_R8_FD_160105 | JGI IMG/M metagenome (GOLD analysis project Ga0213875, IMG submission 160105) | Root-associated microbial communities from Barbacenia macrantha in rupestrian grasslands, the National Park of Serra do Cipo, Brazil - RX_R8 | ecosystem: Host-associated > Plants > Roots... | reverse complement strand
CGGCACCGAGAGCACCTTGCCGGTCCGCCTGACCTGCTGGCCCTCCTCGAGGGCCTCGTAGCCGCCGAGGATGACGGCTCCGATCTCACGCACGTCCAGGTTCAGGGCGACACCCTGCACGCCGCCGGTGAACTCCAGCAGCTCGTTGGTCACCGCGGAGGGCAGACCCTCGACGTAGGCGATGCCGTCGCCCGTCGACGTGACGGTGCCGACCTCTTCCCGGTTGACGTCCGGAGAGTAGCTGGAGACGTAGTTCTCGATCGCACTGCGGATCTCGTCCGGCGAGATCGTCAGCTCCGCCATGTCGTTCCTGCTCCCACTGTTGTTCTTCCGATGCAAGTCTTTGGGGTGGCTCAGCCGGCCAGCCGCCGGCGCAGCTCAACCAACCGCCCCGCCACGCTGCCGTCGACGACCTCGTCGCCGACCCGGACCGTCATTCCGCCGAGCAGATCGGGGACGATCTCGACGTGCAGCGCGATCGGGCGGGTGTAGATCCGGGTCAGCGCCGCGGCCAACCGCTCGTGCTGTGCCTGCGACAGCGGACTGGCCGACCGCACGTGCGCCACCGAGCGTTCCCGGCGCTTGGCCGCGAGCCCGGCCAGTTCCTCAAGTCCGGCCACGATGCGGCGGCCACGCGGGAGCATGACCAACTGGTGGATGAGCGTCCTGCTCACCGGTTCTACCTTGTCGGCAACCAGCCGGTCGACCAGGTCGATCAGCGCCCTGCGGTCACCGGTCGGCGAGGACAGCAGCAGCTCCAGTTCGGACTGGCCGGCGATGATGCGGCCGAACCGGAACAGTTCATCCTCGACGGAGTCCAGCCGCCCCTCCCGCTCGGCCTTGATCAGCAGGGCGTCGCGGGCCAGGGACTCCAACCCGTCGACCAGGTCGCGCGGGGTGGACCATCGCGCGGTGACCGCCGCGGCGAGCACCTGCAGCGCCTGCTCGCCAATCTTGTCCGCGAGCAGGCCACGGAGCAGCCCCTCGCGTGCGGTCGGGTCGGACGAGGCGTCGGCGAGCGCCCTGCGCAGGCCCGCCGTGTTGGCCAGCAGCCTGACGACGGAGAACAGGTCGTCGCCAAGTCCGGCCAACCCGGCCGCGTCGAGTCCATCGACGACGTCGAGCAGCCGCAGTTCGGCCGCGGCCATGGCTTCCCGACTGGCTGCCTGCATCAGGCTTCTCCCTTGCTTGCCAACACCGTCTCGCGCTCGGACGCACCATTACCGGCCGCCATGTCCTCGAGCACACCGAGGAAGCTGTCGACGGCCTGCCGCTGATGCGCGGCCTCTTCCAGGTGCTCACGGACGAAGTGGCTGGCCAGGGTGAGGGTGGCCTGCCCGAGGTATGCCCGCAGTTCGTGGATGACCTGCAGGCGCTGGTTGGCCAGTTCCTCCTCGCCGCGCCGCCGGATCCGTGCGGCCTCACGCTCGGCCTGCTCACGCATCTCCTCGACGATGCGTTCCGCGTCGGCCCTGGCGTTGTCGCGGATCTTCGCCGCTTCGGCGCGTGCCTCGGTCACCGCGTCCTGGTAGGCGCGTTCCGCGGCGGCGAGCCGCTCGCTCGCGGCCTTGCTCTGCTCGATCTGCTGGCGGATGGCGTCCTGCTGCGTGCGCATGGCCTTGCGCAGCGGCGGCGCGACCTTCCACCAGATCACGGCGATCACGACGCCAAACCCGACCAGGTCGGCGATGAACTCGCCCATCAGGCACCTTCCCTGTCGCCGCGCTCGGCCTCGTCGAGCAGACGGTCCAGCACGGCGGTCTGCCCCGCCTGCCGCGGAATCTCGGTTCCGAGGACCCGACCGGCCACCGACACCGCCAGTTCACCGGCGTAGCCGCGCAGTTCGGCCTTGACCTGGTCCCGCTGTGCCGCGAGCTGTTCGGCACCGCGGCGGATGATCTGGTCGACCTCGTCGCTGGCCTGTCGGCGCAGTTCGTCGACGATCTGCTGCCCTTCGGCGCGTGCGGTGTCGCGGAGCTTGGCGGACTCGGCGCGCGCCTCGGCCAGCACGGCTTGGTGCTGCTGCTGTGCCTCGGCGAACTTCTCCGTGGCCAGCCGGCTCTCCTCCGCCTGCCTGCGCACCATCTCCTGCCGGTCGGCCATGGCCTTCTGGACGGGCGGTATCACGAACCGCCACAACACGACGAGCACGATCAGGAAGATGATCAGCTCGACGAAGAAGGTGCCGTTGGGCAGCAGGAAGATGCTGCTGGCCAGCCGTGTGGTCTCCATGGCCTCAGCTAAGGTGAGTGGCGAAGGAGAACAGCATGATGGCCGCGAACGCCAGGCTGATGAAGAAGTTGGCTTCGGCGAAGGCGACGGTCAGGATGAACGGCGTGAACAGTCGTCCCTGTGCCTCCGGCTGCCGCGCCACCCCGGCGACGAGCTGACTGCCGGCGAGGCCGTCACCGATGCTGGCGCCGGCGGCACCGACGCCGAGGGCGACACCGCCGCCGATGTAGGCACCAGCATTGGCGATGGCCGTACCCATGTCTGCCATGACTCTCCCTTAACGGTGTTTCTCTGTGGTCCCGAAACGAATCAGCTGAGATACCGGCCCCGACCGGCCCGGCGTGTCAGTGGTGCTCGTCGCGCACCTCCATGGACTGACCGAAGTAGATCACGGTCACCAACGCGAAGATGAACGCCTGCACGAGCCCGATGAACATGTCGAAGAGCTTCCAGCCGCCGTTGAGCGCCCAGCCGACAGAGGCCGGCAGCAGTGATCCGATCACCGCGATCATGATCCCGCCGGCGAAGATGTTGCCGAAGAGCCGCAGCGAGTGCGAGACCACGCTGATGCCCTCCTCGAGGACCCACATCGGCGCCAGCGCCGGCAGATGCCCCTTCAGCACGTGGACCAGTTGGCGGCCGGCTCCCTTGCGGCGGCGTGCACCGGCCACGTGCTTGGCCACGAAAACCAGGATCGCCAACGGATAGACCAGGTTCACGTCCGCCGTAGGGGGAGGCAGCACCTCGCCACCTGCCGTGTGCATGGGCAGGACGGAGAACCAGTTGCAGATCAGGAGGAAGAAGAACAGGCCGAGGGTGAACGGAAGGAGATGTGGCGCGACACGCAGGCCAACCGCGGACTCCACCTGGTCGCGGAAGAACTTGGTGACCGTCTCGAAGAACAACTGGATCCCACCCGGGACGCCGGCGGTGGCCTTCGCCCGGACGAACAGCCCGATGGCGATCACGATCACCGCGGCGAGCAGGGTCGAGATGATGGTGTCGGCGTTGAACGTCATCCCGAGGACGTGCCATTCGGGGTGGACACCGGGCCTGATGCTGGACTCGGCGAGGAACGTGGACGTCATCGCTGGCGGAGCTCCTTCATCACGGGCAACACCGTGTTCGCGATATTGATGAGCTGGTAGGCGGCAAGGCCGAGGAACACACCGAATCCGTCGGGGCGGAGGAAGAAGCCGAACAGGACGGCGATGAAGGCGATGAACATCAGCCGGCGGGCCGAGAGTATTCCGATGGCCTTCTTCTGCGGGTTCTCACTGGAGATCACCTTCACCACGTCGCGCTGCAGCAAGCGGGTGTTGGCGAGACCGAGCCCGAGGCCAACACAGCCCAGGATGCCCATCTGCAGGTGACCGAGCAGGCCAGCGGCGACAAGGCCGAGAACACCGAGTACCGCGGAGATCAGGAGCGGTCGACGCATACCGATCACCGTCGCGGCGGGCACGTCCGCGGCGGCCGCTTTCAACCCTGACAGCACGTGACCTCGCTCCCTAACCGAACGTCCGGAACTTCTTGTATATGTAATAAACGGCCGAGGCCATGCCGAGCGCGAGCCCGATGAACACAAAGAGCGGCAAGGTATGCGCAACGGAGTCGGCAAACCACCCCAGAGCCAGTCCGCTGACGACCATGCCGGCCATGACCGAGCCCAAACCGATGACTGACCACAGGCTGGGCGGCTGATTGGACATGACCTGGGTTACCCGGTGCAGACCGGGTGCGCGCGCGGGCCAGTCAAGGGCAGCTCCTCATCGTTGCGGCGCCGTCCGAGTGTTGATTCGGTCACGGTCGCGCCATGGGCGACCGAAGATCGGCAGGTCCGCCTTTCGGGGACACGTCGAACCGTACCATAGGCACAGGGTTATCCCACCACGGGCCCTGATTGGCAGGCGGCTGCGGTCGTCGACCCTCAGGCGACTGTCGACGGAGTCTACGCGCCCTGGCAAACTCGCGCAGGCGCAAGTGATCTACCTGTCGCCCGCCGCGGACGCGCGCCGTTCCTTGATCCAGGGCAGCGCCGAGACCGCGAGTGCGGCGAGCAGCCCGACACAGATGCCGAGCACCATGACTCCGGTCTGCTTCACCAGCGCGAGCCCGACCGCACTGAACGCGAACAGCCCGACCCACAGGTAGATCAGCACCACGGCCCGCCGCTGCGAACGGCCGAGCTCCAGGAACCGGTGGTGCAGATGCATCTTATCGGCGTGGCCGATACTCAGTCCCTTCCTCGTCCGCCGGACCACGGCCATGATCAGGTCGAGCAGCGGGACGAACAGCACCGCCACGACCACGAGCAGCGGTGTGTACAGGGCGACGAGGTCGGTCGGCCGGAGCACGGTGTAATTGATCCGCCCTGAGGCCGAGGTACTCGCTGCCGCCAGCATCAGACCGATCAGCATGGCGCCCGAGTCACCCATGAAGATCCTGGCCGGATTGAAGTTGTGCGGCAGAAAGCCCAAGCAGGCGCCGGCCAGCGCGGCGGCGATCAGCGCGGGCGGATAGAAATGCACGTCACCGCCGGCCTGTGCCAACAGCCCGAGTGAGAACAAGCAGGTCGCCGCGGCGGCGATGAAGCCGATGCCGGCGGCCAGACCGTCGAGGCCGTCGACGAAGTTCATCGCGTTGATCATCGTGACGGTCAGCAGCAGCGTGAGCAGCGCCCCCTGGTTGGGACCGAGCACGAGCACCGATCCCTCCCACGGCACCCAGAACGCCAGCCACTGCACGCCGAGCAGCACCAGAATGCCGGCGGAGGCGACCTGTCCGGCCAGCTTCGTGATCGAGTCCAGCTCGAACCGGTCGTCGATGGCGCCGACCACCGTGATCAGACCGCCGGCGTACACCACGGCCCACGGGTCGAGGGAGAAGGTGAACGAGGGACCCAGGGTCGGCAGCTGGTGGGCGAGCAGCATGGCCGCGAGAACGCCGGCGTACATGGCGACCCCGCCGAGTCTCGGGATTGGCACCACATGGACGTCACGGGCCCGGGGACTGGCCACCGCACCGATCCGGAACGCCGCCAGCCGGACCAGACCTGTGAGCAGGAAGGTCACCGCGGCCGCGGTGAGCCCGACGAGCAGGTACTCCCGTACCGGCAGCAGACCGGTCGACGGGAGTACGGGTGAGATGCCCACGGTGTTCCTGTCCCTGATGGAGTTCTTGTTTCGTCGATGGATTTCGTGCCGCTTGCCTCAGTTGGCGAGGTCGACCTCGGCGCCGAGCACCTCGCTGAGCGAGGCCAGGCTCACCACACCCTCCCGGAGCACCCGGGGCTGCGGTCCGGTCAGGTCGACGATGGTCGAGGCGACACCTTGCCGCACAGTGCCGCCGTCGAGATACACGTCGACCGAATCACCCAGCTGCGCCTGGGCTTCGGCGACCGTCGTCGGGGGCGCCTGGCCGGACCGGTTGGCGCTGGAGACCGCCATCGGACCGACCTCCCGCAGCAGCTCGATCGCCACCGGATGCAGCGGCATCCGCAGCGCCACGGTGCCCCTGGTCTCACCGAGGTCCCAGGTCAGCGAGGGCGCGTGCGGCAGGACGATGGACAGCCCTCCCGGCCAGAACGCCTCGATCAGCTTGCGCGCCTGGTCCGGAACGGAGAACACCAGGCCATCGACCGTCGACCACGAGCCGACCAGAACCGGGATCGGCATGTCCCGACCGCGTCCCTTGGCGGCGAGCAGGGAGCTGACCGCCGCCGCGTCGAACGCGTCACAGCCGATGCCGTAGAGAGTGTCCGTCGGCAGCACGACCAGTCGGCCCGACCGGGTCGCATTCGTGGCCGCGGCAAGGCCGGCTTCCCGGCTGTCCTGCTGACCGCAGTCATAGACCGTGCTCACCCTCGCATCCTGGCATGCTGGCCCACCGCTAGTTCCGGCGGGCTGTCGCGAACCGGGGTCTGCCGACGAGGTCGAGATGACCGGTGACCTCGCCGAGCACATGGCGGGCCGCGAGCAGCGCGGGAACGGACACACCCTGACTGTCGTCGTGTTCGATCGCCACGAAACCGCCATTGCGCAACAGCCTCGCCGCACAGCCGACAACGTGTCGGATGACGTCGAGCCCGTCGGCGCCGGCGAACACCGCGCGCGCTGGATCATGCTCCGCGACCTCGGGAGGCACCGGTGTGCCGTCGGGCACGTAGGGGGGGTTGCACAACACTAGGTCGACCGCACCGTCCAGCTCGGATAGCAGGTCCGATTCGGTGACATCGCCTGAGTGCAGACGGATCGGAGAGTCACCGACTTTCGTCCTGTTGTCCGCATTGCGACGAGCCCAGGCCAGGGCGGACGGCTCGGACTCCACCGCGTGCACGACGGCGTCAGGACGCGCGGCGGCAAAGGCGAGGGCCAGCGCTCCCGAGCCGGTGCACAGGTCGACGACAACCGGCCGTGCGACATCGCGCAGTTGGGCGATTCCCCACTCCAGCAACAACTCGGTCTCCGGCCGGGGGACGAACACCCCGGGACCGACCTCGAGGACCACCGTGCCCATGGCCGCCCAACCCGTGAGGTGCTGCAGGGGGATCCGTCGGGCGCGTTGCCGCACGAGCCTGCCGACCTCGTCGACAACCTGAGGGTCGACGAGCGGCACCATCGGCAGCTTCATCCGGTCGACGCCCATGACGTGTGCGGCGATCATCTCGGCGTCGACCCTGGCGCTGGGGACGCCCGCCGCCGCGAGGATCCGCGCCGCGTCCATGATCGCCAGACGCAGCGGGAGCCGGTGCCGGGCGTCAGCCATCGCCGGCCGCGGCGAGCCGCTCGTCCCTGTCCGCCGCGGCGAGCGCGTCGAGCAGGGCGTCCAGGTCACCGTCGAGTACCTGGTCGAGGTTGTAGGCCTTGAAGTTGATCCGATGGTCGGAAATGCGGTTCTCCGGGAAGTTGTAGGTCCTGATCCGTTCGGAGCGGTCGACCGTGCGGACCTGGCTCCTGCGATTCGCCGACGCTTCCAGCTCCGCCTTCTCCTCCGCGAGCGCCTGCAGCCGTGCCCGAAGCACGTCCATGGCCCGCGCCTTGTTCTGCAGCTGTGAGCGTTCGTTCTGGCAGGAGACCACGATCCCGGTCGGCAGGTGGGTGATCCGGACCGCCGAGTCGGTGGTGTTGACGCTCTGTCCGCCATGCCCGGAGGAACGGAACACGTCGATGCGCAGGTCCTTGTCCTCGATGTCAATCTGGACGTCTTCCGCCTCGGGGTAGACCAGCACTCCGGCGGCGGAGGTGTGAATGCGGCCCTGGGACTCGGTGACCGGCACCCGTTGGACCCGGTGCACACCGCCTTCGAACTTCAGCCGGGCCCACACGCCGTCGGCCTCGGCGCTGGCTCTCCTCGTCTTGAAGGCGACCGTGGCGTCCTTGTAGCCGCCCAACTCCGATTCGGTGGCCCCGAGGATCTCGGCCTTCCAGCCGTGGCGTTCGGCGTAGCGCAGGTACATCCGCACCAGGTCGCCGGCGAACAGCGCCGACTCCTCGCCACCTTCGCCGGACTTGACCTCCATGAGCACGTCGGAGCCGTCACTGGGATCACGCGGAAGCAGCAGTTCGGTCAGCTTGGCCTCCAGCTGGGGCACCCGGGTGGCCAGCTCGTCGGCCTCGGCGGCGAACGCGGCGTCCTCGACGGCGAGTTCCTCGGCGGCCGCGATGTCCTCCCGCAGGGCGGCGAGTTCGCGGATGGTCCTCGCGACCGGGGTCAGCTCGGCGTAGCGCCGGCCGAGCTTGCGGGCGGTCGTCTGGTCGGCATGCACCGCGGGATCGGCGAGTCGCTTTTCCAGCTCGACATGTTCGGCGAGCAGGGCCTCGAGCGCCGCTGGCACGGGTCTTGTCACGGCACGAGTCTGCCTAACGCCTCGCGGCCGGAGCCGATCGGGCCAGGGCGACGGCCTCCAGCTGGGAGCCGACCTCCAGTTTCGCCAGAATGGACCGGATCTGGCTGCGCACCGTGGCAAGGGACACCACGGACTCCTCGGCGATCCGGGCCGCCCGCCAGCCTTCGGCCAGCCGGTCAAGCACCGCTCGTTCCCTCGCGGTGAGCCGGCTGAGCAAATCGGCTTCAGCCCGGCTCCGGCGGTGCAGTTCAGCCAGCTCGGCCCGTTCGGTCTCGGCGAGAACCGACTGTCCCCGCGCGGCGGAGAGCACGGCCTTGACAAGTTCGGCGAACGGAGCCGCTTTGCTGACCCAGCCGAGTGCGCCGGCGGCGACCGCGTCGGCGATCTTAGTGCGGTCGGTGGTGCCGGTGAGCACCAGCACCTGCCAGCCCTGTGCCCGCAGCGGTCCGACCAGGTCGGCGCCGCGTGCACCGTCGGTCAGCTCGAGATCGACGAGAGCGAGGCCGGCCGGCAGCCGGCCGGCCTCGGCGAGCACACCGTCCAGGGTGTCCACCGGGCACCTGCTGGCCTCCAGGCCTTCCGCCTTGAGGGCGAGCGCCAACGAGATGGCCACGATCGCGTGGTCATCAATGATCAGCACTGGCCCGGTCACACCGGCTCCCCGGCTGGCACCGCCACCTCGGCGACACAGCCCACCTGGCCGGGAAGCAGGTGCAGGGATCCGCCGACCTCGGCGAGCAACCGAGCACTCACGTGTAGGCCGAGCCCGCTTCCCCCGCGGTCGGGATCGTGCACGCCGCGTTCCAGTGCCCTGCCTCTGACGCTGGCCGCGAGGCCGGGACCGTCGTCGCGTACCTCGATGCGCACGATCCGCTGTCGTTCCCTGGCGCTGACCCACACCTTGGCGCCGGGGGCGTGCCGTTCGCAGTTGGCGAGCAGGTTGGTCATGACCTGGGCCAGCACCGTGGCGGGAACGGCCGCGTGCAGGTCGGGCTCGACGTCCAGCCGCACGTCGAGCCCCGCGGACTTGCGCACCGTGACGAGCCGGCTCAGCACCGGTTCCACGGCGCAACTCTCGCCGCTGGATCGCTGTTCCAGCAGATCACGCAACCGAGTGATTTCCTCGCGGAGGGCGTCGGCGAGCACGGCACGCTCGTCGACACCACCGTGGCCGAGCACGTGAGCCATTCCGTCCAGTCCGGACAGCACGTTGTGCATCTCGTGGTCGCGTTCGGCGGTGAGTTCCGCGATGCGCCGCACCTGCGAGGCCGCGGCTCTCATCGCCGTCCGCAACTGGGTGGCCAGTCCCATGACCAGAACCAACGCCCCGACCAGGCGGATGGAGGCGGTCAACACCTGATCGTCGTCGACGAACCGAATCAGCTGGGAGGCGGAGAGCACGAAGATCCCGACTCCGATCCGATAGGTCAACGGTTCGCGCTTGACGATGCCAGCAACGAAGTAGGTGACCGCGAGCGCACACCAGCCGCCGAGCACGAGGACCGAGGCCGTGGTGGACACCGCGAGCGCCTGGTCGAGCACGGGCACCTGGACGATCAGCACCGCAAGGGCGATCGTGACCACGAATCCAATCCCCGCCGCGGGCCAGCCAGCGGTGAAGCCCGGCTGTCGCGGCCACAGGGTGCAGCCCATCACTACGAGGAACACCGCGGCACCGGTGAGCCTGATCACCATCATCACGTGGGTCGCGCCGCCACCGTTGGTGGCCACCACGGTCGCCGGGAGCACGACGAGGCCGTAGATGAACAGTGCCGCGGCCAGCCCGGCGAACTTGCGGCCGCCATCCATTCTCGCGATCAGGTAGGTGACCGCGGTGGCACAGGCGATGACACCCATGGCGACGAGGATGAGCACGGACTCGACCTGCCGTCCCGGCAGCAGAGCGCGGACCGCGGGCGTGTTCAGCACCACCACAGCCAGGGCGACCATGAGAAGCATCGCCCTGAATCCGTACGCACGCCACCAGGACCCACCCGGACCCGACACAGTCGACCCCCTGGTCACAAACCACCGCTGGCCGCGGGAGAACGGCCACTTGATGATGATTCAACTATCTAGGGCTTCGAGGCAACCCTCGGTCATGTTATCCGGTTACCCAATTTTGACGATGCACGGACTGTGTCGGACACGGCACGCTTGGTTTCGGCAAGCCCTACCGGGATCGGGAGAGCCCGTTAGGTGAGCCACCGTGCCGGCGCCGGTAGCCCCCAGTCGGCGCCGACACGGTGAGCCATACACGCGAAGGCACCCCCACCGGTGGCGGCCGGTGGGGGTGCCTTCGAGGCTGTGCCGTTGGCTGCTTGTGCGCCGTTGGCTTCTCGTGCGACCTGTCA
>Ga0213875_10002721_pt1 | contig 10442 bp, 6 predicted proteins | sample BarmaccomBMRX_R8_FD_160105 | JGI IMG/M metagenome (GOLD analysis project Ga0213875, IMG submission 160105) | Root-associated microbial communities from Barbacenia macrantha in rupestrian grasslands, the National Park of Serra do Cipo, Brazil - RX_R8 | ecosystem: Host-associated > Plants > Roots... | reverse complement strand
CGTAGGTGTCGCCGTGGAATCCGTTTGAGCCGCTCTTCGTCGCGATATTCACGTACGAACCTGCCGCTCGCCCGTATTCAGCACGATAGTTGCTGGTTTGCACGCGAAACTCGGCAATGGTGTCGAGGCTACCGGTCAGCAGCCGTGCGCCGCGCTCGAAGCCGTTCGACATGTATGGCTGGTCTACGCGCGTAGCATCGACGCCGTCAATCGCGAATTGGTTGTGAACGGTATGTAAGCCGTCGAACGAAAGATCGGCAATGTAGTTGCTCCGCGCAACAGCGCCGGGGGTCAGTAGGCTAAAGCGGCCGTAATCGCGCCCATTGATCGGCAGCTCCTGGACATCGGTGGTGTTCAGCGTCTCGCCTTGGCCTTGGTTCGGATCGACGATCGGGGCTTCGCCCGTCACGTTGACGACTTCGTTAACCGCGCCAGGCTTGAGGTTGAAGTTGACATTCACCGTTTGGCCAACGTCCACCTGAATCGGTTGCTGAGTGGCGGTCTCAAATCCAGTCCGCGCGACGGTGACTTTGTACCGGCCGAATGGGATGTCCGGCATCGTGTAACGGCCGCCACTGTCCGTCACGGCTTCACGATGTTGCCCGTTCGCTAAATTATCGGCAGCTACCGTCACACCAGCCATGGCAGCGCCGGTAACATCCGTTACTTCGCCGGTTAGACTTCCCGATGTTTGCCCAAATACAAGGCCAATACTCAGTAATCCGAAGCAAACTGCGCAAGCAAAAGATCTCACAAACATCCCCCTAAGTAGGGTTATTGTAATAGGATTTGAAACCTACGTCCAGGGAATTTTCAACACTTGTTGCAGATTTCGCGACAAGCGTTGCGGAATTCGCGACAATCGTTCATCTCAAGGCTTTCGCTGCGGCGGAGGCCAGTTCGTGGACGACTTCTCCGGCCGGCTTAATGTTCGAGATAAGTCCGACACTCTGTCCGGCATACAACGCTAGCGCCTCGACGTCGCCCGCCATGTCCGGAAGCGGGATGACGTCGCTGTACCGGTAAACAGGGGAACCATCGCGCAAGAACGCGATGGGGTCGTCCTCACCCGCGCGCTGACCGGGCGACCGGGCCATCGCTGTCGTCTCGTTGCGCAACACTCGATGCGGCGCCTCCGGCCAGCCCCGATCGAAAATGCAGCCGTATTCTGTATCGGTCGCGTTGGCGTGAATAATTCTTTCCTTGTAAATCGGATGAACGACTGCCTCTTCCGTCGCCAGGAAGCGCGTTCCCAGCGCAGCCCCCGAAGCGCCCAACACCAAGGCTGCGGCAATTCCTCGACCATCGCCGATCCCGCCCGCCGCCACCACCGGAATGGGATTGATCGCGTCGACGACGCTGGGAATCAGCGGCATTGACGCGATCCGGCCAACGACATGTCCCCCTGCTTCCCAACCTTGTGCAACGACGAAATCCACGCCCATGCTGGCGGCGTGCTTGGCCTCGGCTGGATCGCCGACGGTTTGCCCTACCAACAAACCGGAATCTTTTGCTTGTCGCACAAATGGCGCGGCCTCGCCCCAGGAGAACAGCACCACCGGAACGCGATGCGCGAGGCAGATTTCGAAACGCCGCCCGACTGGCTGTGCAAGCACGAGGTTGACTCCAAATGGCCGCGCCGTCAGCCGCCGGGTCTCGTTAAGCTGCTCTTCGATTGCGTCGGGTTCAGTCCAAGAGATCGCGAGCGTGCCTAAGCCGCCGGCATTCGATACGGCCGCAGCCAATGCCGGGCAGGTCGCGCTGCCAATCGGCGCCTGAATGATCGGCAGGTCGATTTTTAGCAGGTCGCATAGCGGCGTGTGCAAGCGCGATCGCGTACCTGCATCGAGCATTTACGGATGATCGCTCTGCCACCACAGATGTTCGAGCGGTTTCTGCTCGGGCCACTGCTCATCGAGCGTGTCACCGTCGAACAGCTCACCGTTCTTCATGACGTATCGAATTGCCGTGGTGTTGTGAATGTCGTCCAACGGGTTCTTCGTCAGCACAACCAGATCGGCCAGCTTGCCCGGTTCAATGCTGCCCAGATCCTGAGCCAACCCGATCGCCTCGGCTCCATCGAGCGTTCCCGCGCGGAGCGCCTCGAGGTTCGTCAAGCCACCCGATTGAAGCGACCACAGCTCCCAATGAAAGCTGAGACCTTGAAATTCGCCGTGTCCGCCGACACAAAGCTTGCCACCCGCTTTCATAATCGCCGCCGACCCTGCTGCCGCTTGCGGATACGTGTATTCGATCTGTGGATACCAGGTCATCCGAGTCGCCTTTGCATCAATGACGCCGTGCGGCACGAACCGCTGCACCTTCGGATTATCGTGAACATTCGTCGTCTGGTAGAAATAATTCTCGGAACCCGGGCCGCCATACCCGTCGATCACATAAGTGGGCGTGTAGAAAATGCCGGACCGTGCGACCAGATCGACGACATCTTTGTACAGCGGAAAGAGCGGAAACTGGTGCTCATTGCCGCTGAATCCGTCAATCGCGTGCGTAAGGTCCATCACCATGTCCGCCGCGCCCTCGGTCGTCGGCATTATGTGCAGGCGCCGGCAAGCTTCCACAACATATTGCCGTTGCGCGCGATTGCCGACCAGATAGGACTTGATCATCGACGTGCGGTAGTAATCCTTGTAGCGAGTGATGACATCCGCCGCTTCTTCCGTGTTCTGGAAATCGTTCACGTAAAAGACGCCTGGTCCCGTCGTGTAGATTCGCGGCCCAATCGTCTCGCCGGCGTCGACTAGATCTTCGTACGGAAAAACATCGTTCGTTCCGGTCTGCGGGTCGCGTCCGGAAGTAATGCCGAATGCGAGCGTCGCGAGCAGATCCCACGCCGGAATATCGAGCACGCCGCGCCGGATCTCGTACCAGTGCGCGTGCGTGTCGATGAAACCGGGCACAATCGTCATGCCCGAAACATCGACGACCTTCGCGCCCCCAGCCGTATTGGCCGAGCCGCGCGGACCGACGGACGCGATGCGATTGTCTTTGATGACGACGTCCGCTGACGGGAGAACTTCATCGCCGCGCATCGTAATCACGCGTGCTCCACGCAGAACGACGCTTCCGCGCGGCCGGTACCGCTCAGTTTGAATATCGACGTGCATTTCGTGCGCGTGTAAGCGCTTCGCCCATTCCGGCGTGTTCGGCTGGTCAGCGCGGTTAGACGGATTCGCGGATCGTGATTGAAGCGCCGCCGCGACTTCGGCGACCGGCAAGGTCAAGAAGCTGGCGCCCACCGACCACGTAATGGTCGAGCCTTCATTCGTCCAACGGCATTCGTCGGCGCCGACAGTGGTTAAGCGAACTACGCTCGCCGAGGGTGCGCTCATATCGAGCACCGGGGGTTCGCCGCCCGGACTCGGCACGTCGATCAAGTACAACTGATAACGATGCAGCGCGAGCGCCTGATTACCGGCGGGGTTGACGTAGATCTGCGTTATGGGCGAGAATTCCGCGCCCCAAACGTCTTTGTTCTTGAGCGTAAATATCGCGCGCCGGTCTGACCCATCCCACCGCATCGACAGGAGTTGATATTCGGCTGCCAGCGGCCCGCCCATCTTGGTCAACGTCACGTAGATCCGATCCGGATCGCGCGTGAAATGCGGACCGCCGAAACCGGCCGCTGAGGCGATCACGGTTGGCCTTCCACCGCCCGCCGGAATCCACACCAGATCGAGGATGTCTAAGCCGTGGCCGAACTCATCCCTCTGCGTCGTGGTTTGATGAAGAGACGCTCTCAGGGCGACAATTCGCGACGAATCGGGTGACCACGCCAGGTTTTCGTAATATGCCGGCTCAGCGGTAACGCGTTGCGGCGCGGCGGTTCCATCCGCGCGAATTTTCCAGATTGCCCCTTCCTCGTTCGACCACGTGACGTACGCGATCCACTGCCCATCGGGAGACCACGCCGGCTGATACTCGCGTTCATCTCCCGAAATAATACGCCGCGGTGTGCCTCCGCCGGTATCCATCACATACACGTGAGTGAGCGCCGAGAACGCGACCCGTTTGCCGTCCGGCGAAGCGACGGCTCCCTGAATAATGCGAGCGCGCACTGGTCCTTCATCGACTCGCGCAGGGAAGTCGAGCTTCGGGCCTAACTCGCGCGATACCGTCGCAGTGAACGGGATAATGTGATCTTCGTTTGTCCGGATGTTCAGGCGATGAAATTTCCCGCCGTATGAAACGACAAGCTCGTTGCCGCCGGGCAAAAACGCGTATCCCGGAAGCAGATCACGGCTCGAAAAATACGATTCTTGATCGTCGTGCTGCACGGGGTACTTCAGCCAGCGATCTTCGCCTGTCTCGAGGTCTCGAATCCGAAGGCCAGTTTTTGCATCGTAGCGGGTTGCATAGACCAGCAATTTCCCGTCGGGCGAAAGCGCAGGGCGGATCGCGCTGCCCGGCTCGTCGGTGACGACATCCTCTTCGCCGGTGCGCAAATCGCGCCGTACGACTTGCCACAAAGGGAACTTCACGTTTTCGGAAAAGTAGCCGTACTTGCGCGCGAAATAGACGTAATGCCCGTCCGGCGAAGGCGCGGCGCCTTGCGAGCTTGACCATCTCTCGGGCGGGGTCGTATCGTTCACATTGCTTTTGGTGATCTGGACGCCGGTGCCGCCGTTGAGATCGTATTCCCACAGCTCAAAAACGGCTTTGTAGAAGTGCGGCTTCTTGCGCGAAACCAGGACGTACCGCCCGTCCGAACTCCAGACCGGCGAAGTGAACAGGGCGTTGTCTTCAAAACTCAGCGCGCGGGCATTCCCCCCGTCGGGATCTGCGATCCAAACATTGTCTTCGCCCGAACGATCGCTGATAAATGCGATGTGTTTGCCATCGGGAGAATACCGAGGCGTCGAGTTGAAACTCATTCCGCTGGTAATCGCTTTCGCCGTTCCGCCTTCGACCGGCATCGTGTAGATGTGACCGTCGAGATCGAACGCGAGCGTCTTGCCGTCCGGCGAGACATCGACCGACATCCACGTGCCTTCCTGCGTCGAGAATTCGATTTTGCGAGTCGGATGCAGCGTCAATCCTTGGGGTGGTTGCTGCGCCGCTTGTGGAAATGCGGCGTAACTCAAAACAGCAAATGTGATCAATGTGCGCATGTTTACCGTGTATCTACCTCCGCTGTCATTCCGGAACGCGTCCCGTGACGTTGCTCCGCGCTCGCCCGCTGGAGCGCTCTCCATTTCCTCATCAACACCCGGTTCCACCACATTAAGCAGCCTGTAATCGCAAGCGCGGCCGGCGAGAGTCCGAGCACTACCCAAGCCGCCTTGGACCATGCTCCCCAAAAATCGCCGAAGTGAACCGAATACGAAACTAACGCGATTTTTTCCCCTAGCGACCACTTACGGCTGCTCTCTATCGCGAGCACATCGCCCGTCGCGGGATCGAGCCGCACTATATCTTCGAGCATCGTTAACGGCCGTCGCGGATCGCGAGACAGAAACACGCTCACCTGTCCGCCCGGCCGGTACACATCCATGTACAAGTACGCGAGCCGGGTATCTGGGAAAATGTTTTGCGCCGTGTCGAGATACTCGCCCACCCCACGTAGCGGCCTGTTCGGTTTCCAGGTTGATTGCCGTTGATTCGCGTCCGCCGGAAACAATCCGAAAACTGCCTGCACCTTTTCCGGAAACGCGAAGTAAAAGCCACTGAATCCCCACATCGCAATCAACACCATCGTCCAGAATCCAAACGCGCTGTGCAGATCGAAGATGAGCCGTTTCCAGCGCGCCCTCCAATTGACTTTGATGGCTCGCGTCCAGTTCTTGCGCCCCGGCCACCAGACCACGATCCCTGTCAACGACAACAGAAACAGCGAACCTCCGCCGACGCCGTTGAACGCTTCGCCTTTAGGTCCACCCAGCAGTTCATTGTGCAACGGCTCGAGGAAGGTTAGGATCGGGTGTTGCCTTTCGGCAATCGTCTCCGCAAGGATGCGGCCGGTATATGCGTCCAAATAGACGTTGCGGTGGCCGTCATTGCCGCTCCTCAATGTGACAGTGACGATTCGCCTATCGCCGGTTCGCATGTCGATAGCGTCCAGGCCTTCTCCGGGATGTGCGCCGCTTGCAATCTCGACGAGCGCCGGGTATCCGAGTCGCGGAGTCATCGACAAATGGGGCGGCGGCGCAGGCGCATCGTTCATGATGTCCCGTTCGAAGACCAGCACGCTGCCGCTCACGCTGATTGCAACCATGTAGAGGGCGAGCGTTACGCCCGTCCACAGATGTACCTGGAAAATCGCCTTTCGCCACGGAACGACCTGCGGGCGGGCGACGAATCCCATATTCTCTTGTAACTTGGTCGCGAATTGCGAACGTGTGTTGTCGTGTTTTAGACAAAAATTGTCCTCAGGTCGACATGGCAGAATTCAAGGAAGTGAAAAGATGATCGCTTGCTAACTGCGGACTTAATCTTGACGGGCGGACGCGTTTGGACGGAGAACCCCGCACAGCCCGAAGCGGAAGCGATTGCCGTTCGCGACACTCGCATCCTGCAGGTCGGAACATCCCGGGAAGTTATGAAGCTCGGCGGGCCGAACACGCGTGTCGTCGACCTGAACAACCGGTTGGCGGTGCCCGGATTCAATGACGCGCATGTGCACTTCTACATCGGTGGAGCTACCTTGAGCAGTGTTCAGCTCCGCAGCGCAAAAAGCCCGTCGGAGTTTCGCGACAGGATAGCGGAGTTTGCGCGCTCGAAACGAAAAGGCGAATGGATTCTCTTCGGCGAATGGGACCCCGAGGATTGGTCGCCTCCGCACGTACTGAGCCATGAGCTGATCGACGACGTTACGCCGGACAATCCAGTGTTCATTACGAGGGTGGATGGTCACTCGAGCCTCGCAAATGCGCTTGCAATGAAGATTGCGGGGGTCGAGCGGCACACCGCTGACGTTCCGGGCGGCGAAATTCAACGCGACCGCGCTCAAGATCCGACCGGAATTTTCAAAGAGGCCGCTCGTAATTTGATTACCCGCGCGATCCCGGCGCCGACGGTTGACAAGATGTCGGCTGCACTCTCTGCGGCCCAGAATCATTCCATCCGGCACGGCGTGACCAGCGTTCAGGATATGGGGCTCTTGGGCGCGGATGCGATCTCGAATTCGCCGAATCTTCTGCACGCGTACCAACGGCTGTTGCGTGAATCACAGCTCAAAATCCGAGTTTCGCTTCATACGCCGTTGCCGGTGTGGCGCAGGTTGGCAGATCTCGGAGTTGCCGCCGGTTTTGGCAATGAGCGATTCCGCATTGGCGCGGTGAAGGGATTCTCAGATGGTTCGCTGGGCTCGAACACGGCGTGGTTTTTCGAGCCGTATCTAGACGCGCCCCACACTTGTGGGCTTCCCGGCGAAGAGTTGTCTGACGGCGCCGGGATGTACGAAAAAATTTTCGGCAGCGATCACGCTGGTCTACAACTCGTAATCCATGCCATCGGTGATCGAGCTAACCACACGGTCTTAGATTTCTTCGAGCGCCTGAACAATGACGCCGGCGTTCGCGACCGGCGCTGTCGCATCGAGCACGCGCAACATCTAGCGCCCGGCGATATTCCGCGGTTCGCTGCCGAGGGCGTCATCGCGTCCGTGCAGCCATTCCACTTGGTAGAGGACGGGCGCTGGGCCGAACGCCGCATCGGAGTTGAACGTGCGCGGCTGAGTTGGCCGCTGCGATCGCTGCTCGATGCGGGCGCGAAACTTGCTATCGGAACGGACTGGTGGGTTGCTCCCATCAATCCGCTGCAAACAATTCATGCCGCCGTTACGCGTTGCACCGCCGGCTCGAAAGATAAAGAAGGCTGGATTCCGGAGGAAAGGATTTCCGTTGCCGAAGCGGTTCACGCTTATACAGTAGGATCGGCCTACGCGGAGTTCGCGGAACATGTGAAAGGGTCGCTCGAACCCGGCAAGTTCGCCGATATCGCCGTGCTTTCAGAAGACATTTTTCACATCGACCCGCATGATATTCAGCACGTCGACGTGGAGTTAACGGTGCTGGGCGGAGAAGTGTTGTATGAGCGCCGCTGATACGGCGACCACGTCTTCGAGCAATCTGATCCGCCAGTTGGGCGTGCGAGATTCGATCGCAATTGTAATGGGCACCATGATCGGATCCGGCATTTTCCTGGTGCCCGGACCCATTGCGCGCGAGCTATATCCGCTCGCTTCGGTCATCCTGGTGTGGCTCGTGGGAGGCGCGCTGAGTATGTTCGGCGCGCTTTCGCTGGGGGAGTTAGGCGCGATGTTCCCGTCTGCCGGCGGTTTGTACGTTTACCTCGTCCACGCCTACGGACGAGGGCTCGGGTTTGTTTACGGTTGGGCAGTCCTCGTGTTAATTCACACCGGAATGATTGCAACCATGGCGGTCGGTCTTGGAACCTACATCGCTCCGTTGTTTGGCCTGTCGATACTTGGTCAAAAAGCGCTCCAGATCGGCGCGATCGGGATACTTACCGTAATCCAATGCCTCGGAGTGAAGCTCGGAAAATCGGTACAGAATCTGCTTACGGCCGCGAAAGTAGGCGGCCTCGCGTTTATGGTCGTTCTTTTGTTTTGGCATGGCAGCACGGATCGCTTGACCAGAAATTTTTGGCCGGCATCGAACAGCGGGTTTGCTCTGGCTGGGTTCGGGATTGCACTCATTGCAACGCTGTGGGCATACGACGGGTGGCACGTTGTGTCGTTCACAGCCGGAGAAGTGAAGAACCCGGCCCGTACGTTGCCACTGAGTTTGTTTGTTGGCACGCTGCTGACGGTCGTGATCTATGTGATCGCGAACATTGCGTACTACGCAGTACTTGAGCCGGCGGCCATCCGGAGCAGCGATCGAGTTGCGGGTCTAGCTATGTCGCAAGTAAGTCGCGGACAAGCCACTAACTTTATATTTTTCCTTATCATCCTGTCCATTCTGGGGGCCATGAACGGCAGCATATTCACGACTCCTCGTGTCACCTGGGCGATGGCGCGAGAAGGTCTTTTCTTCCGCGTCTTTGGGCGCGTGAATCCGCGTTATCACACGCCCGACGTCGCGATCATGTTTCAAGGCGTCTGGGCGTCGCTCCTGACCCTGATCGGCAGCTTCCAGGACCTATTCACCTACGTAATCTTCATGGCCTGGATCTTCTATGGCCTCTCCGTCGCGGCCGTCATCGTTCTTCGCATCCGGCGACCCGAGTTGCCTCGACCGTTTCGCTGCCCCGGATATCCGTACGCCCCAGCGCTGTTTCTCATCGCCACCGCTGCTTTAATCGCGAATACGGTCGTCGCGGATCCGAAACATGCGTTGCTCGGTATCTGTCTCGCGCTGTGCGGCTTTCCGCTGTACTTCGTTTTCCGGCGTTCGGGCGAGAGCGTTACGACTTCGCGAAGTACCGTCCCGGAGTAGTTCCTAGCGTTCTTTTGAATGCCGAGACAAAGGCGCTAGGCGCGCTGTATCCGGCGCACACAGCCACATGCGTGATCTTTTCGCCGTCCGCGAGCAGTTGCAGCGCTTGCAGCAGCCGCAGTTGCTGGCGCCATTTACCCAAGCTCATGGCGGTCTCTTCGGAAAAGCACCTTTCGATCGTTCGCCTGCTCGCGCCCGCCGATTTGCAAATTTCGTCTATTGAGCGATCGTCCGCGCGTTCGCTGGCCAGGAGTTGCGCTACGCGCTTCGCTCTTTCGTCAGCGGGGGTTGGGATCTGCAACGGGATGCTTTCGACTTGTTGCATCAGGTCGAGTATTACGCTGATCAGATGCGATTGCGCCGGATTGTCGCGACGCAGCGTTCGGAACGCGCATGCGTGCAGGATCAGTTCTTTTAGAAGCGGGGAAACGTTCACGACGCAGCACATGCGCGGCAGTGTCCGGGCTAGCCGCGGCTTCAAATACAGCGTCCGGAGCGACATTGTTCGGGAAACGCGAACGGAATGCGGTGTACGAGCGGGAATCCAGGCGGCGCGCTGCGCAGGCACAACCCACGTGCCCTGCTTGGTGGTCACGGTCATGACGCCGTGACACGCGTAGATTAGTTGATCCCGTTCATGAAAGTGTTCCGCGAAAACGTATCCTTGCGGGTACTCGGACTCGAACGTCGCAATAGGGGCGTCCTCCTGACCGACCCGATCGAACAGCGCAGTATGTCGCATTTTCGAAATAGTTCGTTCCTATATCGAAAGATGGCTTTCGATTTACGATATAGGCTACGCCGCAGGGCAGATCAACTGCATATGAGGGGGTGGCGATGGAAACGCCGCTACAAAAGTCTCGAAAGCGTCGGAGCACGAAGGCGCTATTGATCGCCTTTTTTCTGGCCGGCTTTACGTTGTGCGTTGACGCGCAGACTTTGTCGACACCGCAAACGGCCTCACCCGCCGAGGCCGGATGCAAGATTGCCGACTCACATGAAAAGGGCGAGTTGTCGGGCACA
>Ga0213875_10002720_pt1 | contig 10445 bp, 13 predicted proteins | sample BarmaccomBMRX_R8_FD_160105 | JGI IMG/M metagenome (GOLD analysis project Ga0213875, IMG submission 160105) | Root-associated microbial communities from Barbacenia macrantha in rupestrian grasslands, the National Park of Serra do Cipo, Brazil - RX_R8 | ecosystem: Host-associated > Plants > Roots... | reverse complement strand
TCGACGTGGCCGCGCCGTGGCGAGGTCGATTTGAAGGTCGCGTCGGCGATGCTTCTTCCGCGATCCGGACATCGCCGAGTTCCGCGACCGCGCCACTCGTGTGCGCACTGACCGCGGCCCCGGATCGCATGCGTCGAATCCGGGAACAAGGCTGCGATGACGTGGGGCGACATCGACCGTTCCCGGCTCGCGTTCCAAAAGGTTCGTGATGAAGCGTGGGCGGCATTGCGCAGCGCCGAGTCGACCGACGACGCGAGGCAGGAAGTCCTAAACCGCGTCGATCGCGAGGAGCGCGCCTGGCTCAAGGTGCGTCCGCATGCACGGAAGACCGTGCGCGATCGTGTTCGGCGCGCGCGCGCCGCGCTGGACGACGCCGACCGCCGAGCAACGGATAGGCCGGGTAACGCCAAGTCGAGAGAAGCGCTGGAGAAAGCGCGCGCGGAGTTCGACGCCGCGCGCCGCGTTTTCGCGATCCTGTGCGAGAAGTATCTCGATCAGGCGTCCATCGACTTCGGAAGGAACCGGCGTGTAGGGCCGGCCACCGGCTTCGGCCCGCGGCGCAGTCGAGTACTCGATGCGCGGCCGCGTCCGCGCCCTCGCGCGCACTACGCGGGAAAGTGCGACGAGTAGGTCGCTGGTGCGTCGGCTCATTCGCGCCGCGGATAGCGGCTCGACCTCGAGGCGCGCGCCGTCGGACGCATCACGCCGACGAGCGCCCGCGATACGCACAGAACGAGCACCCGCGCGCGACGTCGGGGATGCCCTTCGACAGCGTCGACGCGACCTCGGCGAGGAACCATGCGAACTCCCCGTCGTCCTTCGGGATCTCGATCCACGCCGAACGTCCGTAGAGCCCGCTGACGCCGCGCGCGCGGTAGGCGAAGTTTTCCGGGCGGTACGCGAGGAGCGCGTGTCCGTCGACCGTGATCGCGGCGCCGCCCGCCGGATGCTCCAGCGCGAAGGCGTACGCCGCCAGCTGGCGGCGGTATTTGCGCAGGGCGAGTTCGTCCAGGTTCGTCGTCTTGTAGTCGACGACGAACACTTCGCGGTGCTCCGTCTCGACGAGCGCGTCGTACGCGCCCTCTATCGCGAGTGCGAAATCGAGCCGCTCGAACTCGACCGGCGCGGAACGGACGCGCACGCTTTGCGAAAGCACGCGGAACCGAGGGCCGACGCCGAGATCGACCAGCGCGACGTCGGCGAACGCGCGCTTCATCGCGCGGTCAGCAATGCCGTATGCCGGATCGAAGACGCCGGGACGGCGCACGCCCGAGAGCGCCTTCTCCGCGAAGCACCGTCTGCAATCGGTCCAGAGGTGCGCGAAATCCGATGGCGTGACGACGACGCTCCTCACGTCGTCGTCCTCGCGAGGACGAGCACGCACGGCGTGTTGCATTCCGCGCAGACGACCGGCGAGCCGAACGCTTCGAGGACACACGTCCGGTCGCCGACGGCGAGCGACTCGACGCAAGCGCCGCGTTCGTCGACGAGCACGTACTCGCGAAGCCACACGACACGCTGGGCGGCGAAACGCGCGTGCGCGGAGTCGTCCGGGCACGCGAGGCGCAGCTCAGCGTTCACCGCGCTCTCCCCGCTGCGCATTCCGCTGCTCGGGTGAGGGCACGCGCGCGGCTCACCACGGGATCTCCGTTCCTTCCCGTTCTTCCGGAGGACGGCCGATCATCGCTTCGCAACCGCATTTCGAGCAGGTCGGCGCGCGCCCGTCCATCGCGTCCGCGAGAACGTCGACGTCGCGCGCGAGCAGCGCGTCGACCGGGCGCCCCTCCCAGTCGACCACGACGCGCTGACGGACCCGAAGAATGAACACGGCCTCGAAAAAGACGTGGTCCGGATCGCGCGGACAGCGCAGCGCGTGCGCGCCGTCCGAAAGCGGTTCCGTCATCCGCGGCGCGCCGACCGCGCGTCCGGAATGAGCGCGGGACGCGCGCCTCGCGGCAACGCCGGATTGATCAGACCGGCCAGACGCGCCGCGCGCACCAGACGCATGTAGAGCCACGACCGGCACAGCGGCCCACGGTTCCAATAACCGCGGCGATCCCACCCGAGGAACAAGGCGCCGCGCTCGCGCGGATGGTTCGCCAGCCACGCGCGCATCCAACCGGACAGCGGCGAGTCGCCGTCCTCGATCGGAATTCCCTTGATCGCCACGCCGCGCGCGAAGAACGATACGTCCTCGACGCGCAGCGCGCATAGCGCGGCAGCGGTGTAGCCGTGCACAAAGCGCAACACGCACATCGCGCCGTCGCGCGCCTCGGTGGCGGCCGTCGGGTCGAGCGTCCGGAGCATGGCCTGAACCTCGCGCTCGCCGATGGTCGTCCGCAGGCTCCCCCGCCTGCGCGGCGCGCGCCGTTCCAGGTCGCGCACGTCGCGATCGACGCGCGGCGGAGGCAAACCCATGTTGCGGTGGGCGTTGACGATCGCGCGCCGATGCAGCTGGAACGTGTGCCGGATCCGCCCTTCTAGGGACCGCATGTAGTCGTTGAAGACCGCGTCGTCGGCCGGGAAAGGCGCGGCTCCGACACCGGCGCAGAACGCGACATAACCGCTCATGCGGTTCGGCACGATGTGCTTGCGACGCCTCATCGCCGCCTCCGCCCTTCGCCGCGGCCGCGCCCCGCCCAGTGGTCGTCTCGCGCGATCCCGGACAGGTGGTGGCTGGCGGCCATGTCGCGCACCCTCATGCGCAGCTGGTGCGCGACCGCAACCGGAGGGGCGACGCGCACGCCGCTTGCGGCGAAGCTGCGCCGGAGGAGTTCGAAGGACGGAGGCGGCCCCTCGATCCCCGCGCGCGACCACAGCCGCTCGATGGACGACCGCGCCGTGTTCGCATCCAACGGAACGCGGCTCCACCCGCCCCGGCGCTCGTCGCATGCGACGAAGAGGGGACCCGGCGTCGTGCCGACGTGGAGCAACCATTGGGAGAGCCACCATGCCGGGTCCGTGGCGGGCGACGATCCGCGCGAGACGTGGTGCGTTCCGCGCGTCAGCGCGAGCTGGACGCCGTCCTCGTCGATGACCGTGGTCGCGCGGTCCGCGCGCACGAGCGCGCCGTACGGCAGTCCGCTCGCATACGCCAGGAGCGCCAGGGCGCCCGTCCGCGCGTCCGCCGGAATCGCCGGATCGAGCGATCCCACCGCGGTTGTGATCTCCTCGACGCGGACGATCGGCCGGAGGCGGCGGCCCGGTTGGCACTTCGCTCCGGCCACGACCCGCCGGAACGCGGGATCCCGCTTGGGACTGGGATACCCGGCGCGAGCGTATCCCCAGGCGAGCGCGCTCGCCACGGTCTCCGCGCCGTCTCCGCCCGGCTTGAGATGGGCGATGAACGCGGCTGCCGGCTCGGCGGACGCCGAATACGGCTTGACCCGAATCGACGCGCACCAGCTTTCGTACCGCGCGTTCGTGCGCGCGTACGCGGCGAGCGTCGTAAGCGAGTACGCGATCGCGGCGTACTTTTCGCCCGGATCGGGGAATTCGGCCTCGCTCTCGTGCGGGAGCCCGGCGCTCGGATCGCCGACCGCCGTGACGGCCGTCCTCGGTTTCCACGCGCGCCGGGCTCCGGGCAGGTAGCCGCTCACAGCCCCACCGCCCGGGTGAGGTTCAGCGAGCGCCGGTGCTTCGGCCGGTAGTAGCGCAGGAGCGTGTCGACCTCCCGGTGGCGCGTGTGGGCCATGAGCTGCTCTTCGCTGATCTGGCGCGTTTCGATCGCCGAGGTGATCAGGCCGGCGCGCATCGAGTGGCATCCGTAGCGCGTCGCGTCGAGACCGATCCCCGCGACGTACTTGAGGACCGCCCGCGACATGTATTTGTCGGACATGGGTCGGGGCTGGACCGCGCCGCGGCGGTCGACGTGCCTGAAGAGCCACCCCTTGCGGATCCCGGCGCCGTCGATCCAGCGTTCGAGCGCGCCGACCGGACACGTTTCGAGGCCGTCCGTTCGCTCGACCCAGACCGACTGGGGCTTGTTCCGGCTCGTCTTCGAGCTGACGATGACGATCTCGACGCCCGACCGCTGGATGTCGACCTCGTCCCGCCGCAAGCGCGCGAACTCCGCGCGGCGCGCCGCGCTCGCGAAGAGCAGCAGCAGGACGGCGACGTCCAGCAGGCCCTTCATCGGCAGCGGGTGGTCAGCGGCGAGGGCCGCCATCGCCTTGACTTCTTCGACCGTCACGGCGTCTTTCGCATGGGGCGAGTGGGACCCGATCGTGCGCGCGACGCCCGCGAGCGCCAGAGCGACCTGGCGCGAGACGCACGGATCCGCGTGCCCCGCGTACCGGTGCATCAGGCCGATCACCGTGCGCACGTTGCAGATCGTTCCGTAGGCGTATCCCGCGTCGGCACACCAGCCGATGATGGCGGACGCGCGCCTGGCGGTCATCGGGAGGGTCGCGCGCACGCCGAGCCCGGCGTGGGCGCGCAGCACGGTACGCCAAGTCGTCTCGTTCTGTTCGAGCGTCCTGCGCGAGCGCGACCGCAGCTGGTACTCGACGGTCGAGGCGACGGCGTGCTCGGGAAGCTCGTCGTCGGCCTCGACCCCGCGGATGTACTCGATGAACGCGCGCGTGACCGGACCGTCGGGAAGCGCCCGCGGCGCTTCGTGCCAGTCCAGCGCGCCGGCGTCGTTCGCGGCGGCGGCGGCCGCGCGCGCCTCGCGCACGCGGGCGGCTCTCGGTTCGGGTCGCGGGCGGCCGCGCAGCAACCGCGCCGCGCGCCTTTCCGCCGCGCGCCGCCGCTGCCGCGGGACGTCGCGGGTCGAACGCTCCGCCGTCATCGCGCGTCTCCTCGCGTGCCTGCGCGCCGCTGGCGCGGCGATCCGTGGCGCCCGCGGCCGCGAGCCCGCGGACCGATCTCGCGCAGCACGTTGCGAGGAAAGCGGCCCGTCGTCGGATCGGCGTGCCCTCCGAAGCGGTGCACGAGCGAGACGATGTCGCGCACGTCGAGGATCTTGGCGAACGAGTAGCCGTTGGCGCTGCACCAGACGTACACGGCGGCGACGCGCGACGGCGTCATCGGCACGGCGGTGCCCATCCCCATGCGCTCGGAGGCGTGCAGGGCGACTCCCCACGTCCAGTCGGAGTCCAGCCCCCACACCTCGACGTCGGCGCGCTCGGCGACCCTCACGCCACCCTCCGCGCGCGCACCACCGCGAGCCGCGTGGGCCGCGTCGGCCGCAGCAGCCGGTCCACCGGCGCCCGGCCGAAGAGCTGCGGAGCCGACGCCCTCGCAGGGGAGGGGTGCGTGCCGCCCCGGCTCCGCTCGGGCGGTGCCGGCTCGCGCCCCGCTCGCGCACCGCCCCCGCCGAAGTCGATCCGCGGTCCGCGCCGCGCGTCGCGCGCATGGCACGCGTCCGGCTTCGAAGGTCCAGCGTGCGTCCGTCGCGCCGTTCCGCACGCGCGCGTCCGCGCGGGGTTGCTCGTCGACGCGGCGTCGCCGGCGCGCGGCTTCCGCGCGCTGCGCGTCGCGCGCTTTTCCGCGCGCGGCGCGCACGCTTCGGCGAACAGCGCGGCTTCGCGCGCCGCGCGCATCGCGCGGGTGGTCGGCGCGCGACGCGCGCCTTGTGCGATTCCGGGCAGTGCGAGCTGTTCGATCACGATGCGACCTTCCGGCCCCGCGGGCCCGCTGCGTCGCGCCGATCCGCGAACGCCTCTTTTTCAAACTTACCATTCCTGTTGCGTATTTGCAAAACGCGTTTGTCTTTATATGTTACTACGCGGCCGCGAGGCGACTCGATTTCCAGTGCGGGCGCTGAAATTTGCGCTCGGTGGTCGGCTGCGATCGCGCGCGCACCCGCCGCCGCGCGCGTCCGCGTCGACGGCGAATGTGGACACTCGCGCTTACAGTTGGGCGTCGAACTCGCACTCGAATTGCAGTATGGAGACAGGAAATTGTTGTTGCGATTGCTCGCGCAAATCTCGCATACACCGCATGTCGCGGTGCCTTCGTTAAGTTGGGCCGATGAAAACCGCAAAATCGAAACCGCCGCAGACCCCACAGATCGGCCGGACGACACCTTTGACGAGACGGCTTTATTGCTCACACGGCGACACTACGTTTTGCGGAGCTTCCCGGCTAGGAGTTCGCGAGGTTATGTGAAGTTTTTCGCACTCGGACGCTCGTCACGGTCGGCGTCCCGCGCGGTTCACGGGTATCTATATATCGACGTCGCGCATCGAATGCGCCGACTTTCTCAAGCTCGCACGGAGGATGCGGGGGCCCGGGTCTCCGCATGAAGCGCATGAACGCATCGCAACCAAAGACCGCGCAGCACGTCCGGTCGCGCTACGCGCTGCGTGCAGCATCGGCTCGCAAGGCCGAGGCGGATCTTGGCGAGCCGACCATCGAGCCGGCGACTTTCACGATCGCCCAATTCGCGTCGTATCTTCAGATCTCGCGAAACCACGCGTACACGCTCGCGCGAATCCCCGGCAAACTTCCGATGGTGCAGGCCGGGCGCAGGCGCCTCGTCAACCGCATTCGCCTCGAAGCGCTGTTGGCCGCCGGGGAGCTGAGTTGGACTCCTGACGATCTTCGGCTCTACCGAGAGCGCGCTCCGCGAAGGCGCTGACGCGCGCACCCTACGCGTCCGACCCTGCCGACTTTGCGAACCGCGCGATAAGCAGTCGCGACGAGGCGGCCTCCGTCAACGACCGCGCGAAATGTCGAGCATGGATGACGGTGCCGAACTAAACTTCCGATCGTCGCCCGAGGAACTTCGAGACCTGATCGGGGCGGTGCATCGGGCGCTGCTTCCGGCGCTCGCGACGCTGCAGGCGCCGTACGGCCCGTTGCAGTGCGGCCAGATCGCGGACGGCTCGTTCGCCGTGCGCGGAGCGAACGGCCGCGAGGTGACGTTTCGGATCGATTCGACGATCGGCGCGGTGCGCCTGAGCGAGACCGTCGCGTCGGTCGGCGGTTCGATGGTCGACCGAATCTACGCCGTCCACTACATGTCAGGCGGCGAGCCGACCTTCGCGTTCCGGCGCGAGACGGGGCCGCATCCGTCGCTGCCGACGTTCACCGGCCTTGTGCTGCCATATTTCGTCGAAGCGGTCGCCGCGACGATCGATCCGTCGGTCCGCGCGCCTCGCGACTTCGGGACGGCGCGCTGGTGAACGGCGCGCCGCCATAGCACATTTCCGCGAAAAAGGGAAGCGCGCCGTGTCAGCGCGTCATCACGCGTCCGGCTTCGAGGCGTGTTCGTGCGAAACTCGCTCCGTGCCCTAGCATCTTGTCCAGGCGCCACGACGCGCGCCATGCAGGATGCGGGCCGCAAGAGGCGGCCAGACAGGAGCGATTTTGGAACGCAACGCTACGGAAGAGCACGCGCGCCGCCTAGAAGCGCGCATTGGTCGGATTATGGATTGGTGCCGAGCAGAGGCCCTAAAGCGCCGGCCCGCGCCGCCGGAGTTCGAAGGTCCGACGGTTTGGCGGGCGCGCGGCCTCCGGAGGTGGCACGAGGACAAGCCCGCGTATCCGCGGACCCAGGCCGCGGACCTCATGTGCGTTTCGACGCCGACGTTCGACGCGATCGTGCGAAGCGGCGCTCTCGCGCTGCGGCCCGACGGCCTGGTGTCGCGCGCGGAAATCGAGAGGTACTTCGGCGGGCGGCTGTGCCACACCGAGCCGGCATTCGGCGCTCCGTAAGAACGCAGTTGCCCCACGCAAAAAAAGGGGACGGCGAATGCCGTCCCCTTCGCGTTCCTGTGCCGCCAGCTCACGACGGCCACCAGCGCTCGAAGTCCAATCTCCCGAGCCCCGCCGCGGCGAGCGCCGCCGCCGACGTCCCGGCGAGCAGCCGGTAGAGCCGTTCGACGCCGTCGTCGACGCGGCATGCGGCGTAGTACGCGCGCACCTCCTCGACGATCGACGCGCGGTCGCCGGGGTCGATGTCCTCGCACGGCGGCGTCCCGTCCCCGATCCGTCCGAGCATCGCGTATACGACGTGAAAGGCGATCTCGTCGGCGGGCATCTCGAACCGGATCGGATGTCCGCGCGACTCGCGGATGGCCTCGGCGTGGCAAAGAGCGACGTACCAGAACGCCTTGAGGAAGTCGCGGTCGTAGCGGCCCTCGAACGCGGGCGGAAGCCACGGTTCGCCTCGCGGCGGGATTTCCGGATCGTCTTCCTCCTCCGGATTGTAGACGGCGCCGGCGTATTCGGCGGCCTCCTCCGCGAGCGCGAGCAGCACGTCGAACGCGGCCTGCGATAGCGTCGAGTCGGGCTGGACGGTGACGACGTCCCGCTCGCCGTGCGGACCGAACGGGTCGCGTGCCGGGCCGAGTGGAGCCGAAGCCCGGCCGGAGGCCGGAGCGGAATCGTTCATGGCGTTCTCCTTAACGGTTGTGTCGCCCCGGAATGCGTAGCCTCCCGGGCGGACGGGGCCATTGCGGCTTGAGCGCGTCCCGCGGCCGGCTGGCGGCCGCATAGCGTCGCACGGCGCGGGCGTCGCGAGCGAAGCCGGACATCGTATCACGGCTTGCTCGGGCGGCGCGGACGCGCGCCGCGCCAGACCGCGAGTCGGGCGTTGGCCAGACCTGTTTCCGCTCGCGTCGCCGTTTTCGCTAGGCTGCGGACGACGGCGCGATCATGCGCCGGCAGCCCGAGTCGGAAGCGGGCGTCCCGGTCGGTGAGTCGACCGGGACGCCGGAGCCGGCTCCCCCAGAGGTAGTGATGAAGAAGCGACTCTCCGACCGCCGCGGCTCTGGACCCCGCACCCCGTGTGGGCCGGCGTCCCTCGCCGCTTCCGCCGGCGCACTGCGCGGCGGAAGCGGCGGGGCCGCCGGCCTCCCCGCCTCCGAAACGCGCGCGCCTCGCCACGAGGAAAGGCGAGGGGCGCCGCGCCGCCCCGTCCGGCGGATCGCGGCCCGGGAAGCCACCCGCGCGGACCTGATCGTCGTCGAGGGATTCAGCGGCGTCCGCTATCCCTACCGGCTCGCGTACTCGATCGCCGAGGCGGCGGACATCCTCGGAATCTGCAAGCAGTCCGTCCGCGTGCTGGCGTCGTGCGGCCGTCTCACGAGATGCCCGGGGCACCGGGGCTGGTTCACGCGGCACAGCATCGAGGCGCTGCTCGGAGGCACGATCGGAGTCGTGCGCGCCTCGTTGAGCCTCCGCGCCGCTTAGCGCCGGCGAAGCGCGGACGCAGTGTCGGAGCACCGCCGGCGTCGCGGTGGGAGCCGATGCCGGAGCGCCTGCGGCCGCGCGCGCTCCGCGGGCCGGGCAAGGGTGCGCGCGGTTCATCGATGGCGGGGCGCCGGTGGAAACGGTGGAGGGCCGCCCGGGGCGGACGCGAGCCCGCGCCGCGGCCGCCTCGCCGCGCTCCGAGCAAGTAGTTCGTAGCGCTCGCTGCGCCTCGGCCGGCGCTCCTCGCACCTTTGCGCGCGAACCCTGTTTCCGCTCGCGCGGCGATTTCGCGTAGCGTGAAAAGTAGGATGAAGGGATATCTCAGAGCGCGCGACCGGGGCACGGAAGCCCCGCGCCACGGGGTCCGGCGCTGGCAACTGGCCGTCAACCTTGGCGTCGGCGACGACGGCAGGCGGCGCCAGCTCTACCGCTCGTTCACCGGCACGAAGTCTCAGGCGCACGCCGCGCTGCGCGAGCTGGTGGCGGATGTCGAACACGGGGCGGTCGCCAGGGCGGTGGCCCCGACGTACGCCGAGTGGGCGCATCGGTGGCTCGGCGACAAGGCGGCCCGCGGGCTGCGGTCGCGCACGCTGGAGTCCTACGCGTCGCTCCTCGCGCAGCACGTCGTCCCCGCTTTCGGCACGCTTCGGCTCGACCGCATCACGCCCGAGGCGGTCCAGACGCTCGTCGACAGGCTCTCCGTGTCGGGCCGGGTTTCGGGCAGGGTCGGCGGACCGCTCAGCGCTGCGACGGTGCGGCGGATCCACCAGGCCATGAGCGCGAGCCTGAAGGCGGCGGTTCGGATGCGGCTCCTCGGCCGCAATCCCGCCGCGGACGTCGAGCTTCCCAGGGCCGACGCGAAGCCGGCGCGCGCCCTCGACATGGAGCAGGCGATGGCGCTGATCGACGAGGCCGCGGGAACGCGGCTGGAGCTGCCGGTGCTGATCGCGGCGTGCACCGGGTTGCGCCGCGGCGAGATTCTCGGATTGCAATGGGACGACTACGACGAGCCCGGCCGCGCGCTTCGCGTCCGCCGCCAGGTCGGGCGGCACCGCGTCCTCGGCCCGCCGAAGAGCAAGAGCGGGGTGCGCGAGGTGCCGGTCGCGGCGCCGCTGGCCGAGGCGCTCGCGCAGCATCGCGCGCGTACGGTCGGCGCGGCCGATTCCCGCGTGGGCCAGTCGGACGATCAGCGGTTCGTCTTCGCCGAGGACGACGGTCGGCCGTGGGACCCGGAGTCGATCTCGACCGTATGGCGCGGCATCGTGCGCCGGGCGCGCATCGGCCACGTGCGGCTGCACGAC